>Ga0302192_10000006_pt1 | contig 229516 bp, 174 predicted proteins | sample II_Bog_E3_2_FD_200230 | JGI IMG/M metagenome (GOLD analysis project Ga0302192, IMG submission 200230) | Peat permafrost microbial communities from Stordalen Mire near Abisko, Sweden - II_Bog_E3_2 | ecosystem: Environmental > Terrestrial > Soil > Wetlands > Peat | place: Sweden: Abisko...
TGACGTTGTGGATGATGGCCTTGCCGGGCTGATCCTGAGGATGAGCCTTGCCGGCGTAGAGGATCTGCAGTCCGCCGGCGGCCTTGGCGATTTCAACGAGGCGCTCGGGGTGGGTAAAGAGCAGGTCGGCGCGCTTGTAGGTTGCTGCGCGACGAGCGAAGCCGAGGGTGAGTACCTTGGGGTTGAGCACGAGACCGGTGCGGGAGGCAACCTCGGCGAGGAGCGCTTCCTTGTTCTGCGCGTGAGCCTTGATGACCTGATCGATGGGCAACTCGATGGCATTGCGCAGGAAGAGATTGTCGCGACGCCAGTGGTCGATGGAGCGGTCAAAGAGGTCCTGGAAGGACTCGGAAACCCAGGTGGGTGCATGAACGCCGTTGGTAATGGCATCGACCTTGTACTCGGGGAACATGGCGCGGGATACGTTGCCGTGCTGAAGGGCGACGCCGTTGCAATAGCGCGAGAAGCGGAGGGCGACGTAGGTCATGTTGAGCATGCCCTCGTGGCAGCAGCCGAGAGCTTCAAGGCGCGCAGTGCGCTCGCCACCGAGGATGCGGATGGACTGCTCGATGGTGAAGCGGTCGTGGCCGGCGGGAACTGGGGTATGGGTGGTGAAAACGCACTTTTTCCGGACGGCGTCGATATCAACCGGGGAGACGCGGTTGAGGGGGCCGCCACCGAGCTGAGCTTCGAGCAGGGCGAGGGTGAGGAAGGCGGCGTGGCCTTCGTTCATGTGATAGACGTTGACGCGGTAGTTGAGAGCGTTCAACATGCGAGCGCCGCCCATGCCGAGGACGATTTCCTGCTGGAGGCGGTAATTGCTGTCGCCGCCATAGAGATGGTCGGTGAGGCTGCGGTCCCAGGGGGAGTTTTCGGGCAGGTCGGTGTCGAGCAGGTAGATGGGGATGATGTGTCCGGCGCGGCCCACCATCTCATAGCGCCAGGCGCGGACAGTGACGACGCGGTCCTCAATGTTGACGGTGATGCGGGGAGTCTCTTCCGTGCAGAAGTCTTCGACAACCCAGGGCTGTATGTCTTCGGTCTGGTTGCCTTCCGCGTCGAGGTGCTGGCGGAAGTAACCCTTGCGATGGAGGAGGGTGAAGGCGACGAGCGGGGTGTTGAGGTCGGCGGCGGAGCGAAGGGTATCTCCGGCGAGGACACCGAGTCCACCGGAGTAGGTGGGCATGCCGGGGTTGATGGCGATTTCCATGGAGAAGTAGGCAACGACTCCGGTGTGGGGCAGGGGCTCATACGAAGGGGATTTAAAGGAAGCGACTTTGGGCATGGACTGCGATCTCCAGGGCTGTGATCGGGAGGTCATCGCCGGTGGAGCGCATCCGTCGAACACCACGAGGAGGGAACAATGGTGAGGACGTGCGCCTTGAGAGGTCGAGAATCCCGCAGCCGGGTTTTTGAAATACGAAACTGTTGTCCCATATTTGCCATGGCATCGAAGGGATGCCATGAGCAGCATAAAAATTGGGGACTGGGGGTGATTGTACCAAGGCTGGAATGACGGAAGTGGCAAAAAGTGGGCAATTGAGCAGTCTTGGGCTTGCGAAAGGAAGTGGGATTCGCGGTGGGTTGCTTCCAGGGAGGGAGCTAAGTGATGGAAAAGAGCGATTTAGGAAGGGCGCGGGGGATTTGTAGGGAATGGCGACACGGGGAAAGGCGGGGGTTATTTTTTTGGGAAAGACGGCTTGCTGGGAGCTATCCGAAGGCTGATTGGGGATTTCAAGCGACAGGTCCGGAGTCGGGGGGCAACTTCCGGACAGGTCGCGATTTGGGCAGGAGAGTGCCAACTAGATGACGCGATGGGCACCTGCGGAGGCGTGGCAGATGTGGATCTGGGGCTGGATGCCTGTGGCCTTGTAATAGAGATCTGCGAGAGAGCGTGCGAAGGCGGGGGCTGTGTCCTTTTCGACAAGGTTGACGGTGCATCCTCCAAAGCCGCCGCCGGTGAGGCGAGCGCCGATGAGGCCGGGGAGATCCTGGGCGAGTTTGACCATGAGATCCGCCTCGTCGCAGCTGCCTTCAAAGTCCTGGCTGTAGCTGATGTGGGCCTCGTGCATGAGGCGGCCGAGGGTGGGCATATCGTGGGCGAGCAGAGCGTCCGCGGCGGCCACGGTGCGGTTGTTTTCCGTGATGACGTGGCGGGCGCGCTTGAGGGCGTCGGGAGGAATCTCATGGCCCCATCGAGCGAGATCCTCGACAGTGGCGTCGCGGAGGAATTTGATTTCCGGTCGATGGGAGGCAAGGATGGCGCAGGCCTGCTCGACTTCCGCGCGACGGGTGGAGTATTCGCCTCCAGTGATGGCGTGCTTGACCATGGTGTTGGCGATGACGAGCGCCATGGATTCTGGGATGGGTGCGAGCCGGAAGCTGAGGTCGCGGCAGTCCAGAAGGAGGGCGTGGTCGGCGGCGCCGTTTGCGGAGATGAACTGGTCCATGATGCCGCAGTTTGCGCCGACGAACTCGTTTTCGGCGCGCTGGCACATGCGGGCCAGCTTGGGGCCAGGAATGTTGACGCCGAGCAGTCCGATGACTGCGGTTGCGGTGGCCACCTCAACGGCTGCGGAGCTGGAGAGGCCGGAGCCGAGGGGTACGTCGCCCCAGAGTGTGAGGCTGAAGGCGGGGATGGAGTAGCCGTCGCCGGCGAGGATGAAGAGAACGCCGAGGGGATAGTCGCTCCAGCTTCCGGAGCGCATGGTGGGGAGCTGGCCAACTGGCCAACTGCGCTCTTCGTCGAAGTTCTGTGCGTAGATGACGACGCGGCCATCGGTGCGTGGGGAGATGGCAGCCAGTGTGGCGAAGTCGATGGCGGCGGGCATGACGAAGCCTTCCGCGTAGTCGGTGTGTTCGCCGATTAGGTTGACCCTGCCTGGGGCTGCGTAGATTTGAGGATCAACGGCAAACCGGGCGTGATGGGCGATGCGCAATGCTGCGGGATCGTTCATGCGAGATATTCCTCGTCTTTCTGATGAATACGTTCCAAGTCAACTTCAAAAGGCCAGCTGAAGGTAGCGCCGGGAGCGAGGGTTCGGGACCAGGGGCCGACAATGGCGATGGAATCGACGGGAGCGGTGGCGGGCTCGAGAGCGACACATTGCTGGTGGAGACCGTTACCTTCCGGCCAGCCGCCGTAACAGAGCCAGAGGCCAAGATAGGGCGTGGCGGCGGGGTCGAAGCGGAAGGTGAGTTTGAGCCCGATGGAGGGCCGTTCGAGAGCGCACCAGTTTTCGCCGGCTTCGGTGTTGAGCATTCCGGTGAAAAGCTTGTCGCCACGGCCGGAACTGGGGGCCTTGGCAATGCTGAGGTCGTCGGAGGATCCGTCTGCGAGCGTGGCGATGGGCCAGGCGACGGAGTCACCGTTGACGCCGAGGACGTTGTCTCCAGATCCCTCAAGGCGGAGGGAGCGGATGGAGGGGGGCAGGTGGATGCGATCGCCGGTCTGAGCGACGAAAAGGGGATGCGCGGCCCAGGACCATGGAACGGCGACCGTGCCGCGATTGGCGAGGGTGTAGAAGAGGCTGAGACGCCACCCGGTGGGGGTTTCACGGAGCAGGACGCTGCGGGTGAGTTCGAGGGGGAGCGAGAAACAGTTGGCAGTGAGTGTGGCGTGGTCGGAACTCTTTTCCACGACGCGCCAAGGGACGCGCCAAAGGTCGCCGTGGTCGGGGATGTTCGCGATGCCGTCTTGGGTATCGAGGGTGCAAGGAGCGACAGACGGGAGACACTCGTCCCAACCGCTGGCATCGCCGTCGGCAAAACCCATGGTTTGGGTGCGTGGTGCGTATGGGTTGAGTGGCGCCTGCAGGAGCTCGGCTGAGCCGATACGGAGGGATGCGAACTTCCCGCCGAGAGACGGGAGCAGGGTAAGGAAGCAATCGCCGGCTTGAATGACAACGTTTTCTATTTCGACCACCGAAGACATCTCCTTGCATCCCCGCTGCGGTTGACTCTGAATGAAAAGGTAACACTATCGACTTACCTGCCTACAATGCAAGAGCCTTGTTCACAGCGTCGCACAAACGCCGCCAAATTGGGTCGAGCCAGAGCTCGTGTTCGGGCTTCATGAGGACGGAACGAAGGCAGGTGAGATGTGTGTCTTCTGCTGTACAGTCAACCGTTTGCGTAAAGAAGTGCGGGGGAAGCCGGACAAGTGCGAGGTGCAAATCGGCCTCTGCCGCGCGATCGAAAATCTTTTTGGCGAGGACGGATTTTCGCGCATTTGAAGCAGCATTTGCCTGCCAGACGACGATGTCGAGTTCGGGGCGATGGGCGGCGAGGGGGACAAAGCGGCTGTCGGCCCGTACCCGGCGGTCGAGTTCGAGGGCGGCGCGACGACCGGCGGCGAGTCCCTGGGCAAAGGCTCCACCGGGAACGAGGGGGAGCAGGCGCTGGGTGGCCCAGAGGGCCACTGCGGAGGCTCCGGCGCGGGAGCACTCGAGGCTGATTTCGCCGAGGTGAAATTCGGCGGAGGTGAAGTAGGTGTATGGCGAGTCGTGGCGATAGAGGCGGCCGACGGACGGGTCGCGAAAGAGGATGCAGCCACAGCCGTAGGGCTGGAGTCCGTGCTTGTGGGGATCTACGACGATGGAGTCGGCCTTATCGATGGCCTGGAAGGCGGCGCGGGCGGGGGCATCGAGCTGGTCGGCGATAAGACGGAAGTACCCGCCGTATGCGGCATCGACGTGAACGCGGAAGCCGTAACGGTCGCGGAGAGCGAGGACTGTGGGGAGTGGGTCGACGGCGCCGAGGGCGGTGGTGCCGAGGGTGACGACGACGGTGCCTACATCGCCCAGGCGGAGCTGATCTTCGAGAGCGTTGAGGTCCATGCGGCCGGCATTGTCGCTGGCGACAGAGGCAAAGGGCAGGCGGAGAACGGCGCTGATGCGGTTGTGGGTGTAGTGAGCCTGATCGGACGCGAGGATGCGTTTGCCGGGATGGAGCTGGCCGGCCACCCAGAGGGCCTCAAGATTGGCGAAGGTTCCGCCGGAGGTGAGGTGGCCGAGATGCTGGGGGAAGCCGAACATGCGAGCGATTTCCGCGACCGCCTCGATTTCCATTTGGGAGCTGGCGCGGCCGCCGTCGCGGGCGTGGTTGTTGGGGTTGATGGCCATGGCGAGGGCGTAAGCAGCTCGGGCGACGGGGTGGGGCGGCTTGAGCATCTGGCCGGCGTAGAGGGGATGGAAGTAGGGATAGTTGTCCTGGAGGCGGTCAGCGACCTGGTTGAGGACGGATTCGAGGGCTGCGAGCTGGGCCTGGTCCATCCCTGGCTCCACGCTGGGAAGGTGGGCAAAATGGGAGGCGAGACGCTGGTTGGGAGCGGCGATGAGGCTGGCAAGTGGATCGGAATGGGGGGTGTCAGGCATGGCAACGGATGAGACCAGCATATCGCGTGGGAGGGGCGGGATTGGGCAGGGTGGTGGAAGGAAGACGGGGAGTTTGGTGCAGGTGAAAGATTTTATGGGATTTGCCGGAATCGGGTGAGAAACGGTTACTTTGATATTTTGGTATCCGTATTTGGAGAACGGTGCTACCATAGTCACAGCGTTAGATAAGAAATGGGCGTGAGCAGTACTCGCCCAAACCCGAGCAAGATTCTGCCAGTGGTCGCTCCGTTTCACTCAAGCGCAATTCAAAGTTTAGGAAATACGAAACAAAATGGAACAAGGTACTGTGAAGTGGTTTAATGATGCGAAGGGCTTCGGCTTCATTTCGCGTCAGAACGGCGAAGACGTTTTCGTGCACTACTCGGCAATCAACTCGAATGGCTTCAAGAGCTTGCAAGAGGGTCAGGCCGTGCAGTTCAACGTGGTAAAGGGTCCCAAGGGCTGGCAGGCGGCTGACGTTCAGCCTCTGTAAGCAACCGGCAATGCCGGACAGGGTCCCCCAAGGATTCTGGCAGAATCCGGGATTCAATCTTAAGGGCGAGGAGCGATCCTCGCCCTTTTGCTGCGTGTGTGGGCTGATTTTGGAATGAGCGCTTCCCTGCCCCGCAACTTATTGCGGGGGACGGGTTTGAATAAGCAGAGAGAAAAATATCGGCGGGGCCAAACAACTGGCCGGCTCCCCACCCTTCCCAATAACCGCAGTTTTAAGGCAAAACCCGCTTGCGCAAGCGGGTTTTGCTGCGTTTGGGCTATTGGGCTTTAGAGCGAGCGAGCTGTTCGAGGGCGTCACAGGCGGATTTGACGCCATCTTCTTTAGCGAGGCGGAGTGCGACCTGCTGGGCGCGATGGGCGTAGATGGGGTTCTCAAGGAGTGCGCGGAGGCTGTTTTCGACGCGTTTGGGGGTGAACTGGGGCTTGCGGAGGACTTTGGCGACCTTGAGGCGGACCATGCGGCGAGCGTTGTCAGGCTGGTCGTGGCTGTAGGGCATGATGAGCATGGGTTTGCCCGCACGGAGGCACTGGGCGGTGGTGCCGACACCTCCCTGATGGATGACAGCGGTGGCGCGGGCGAAAAGGGGCGAATAGGGGGCGTATTCGGCGACGCAGATGGAGTCGGGGAGGGGACGCTTGGGGCGATTACGGGGGTCGGGGCCGATGAGCAGGACAGCACGAAGGCCGAGACGCTCGGCGGCGCGGGCGCCGTACTCGTAGAAGTGGCCGGCAGCCATGACGGCGGCGGAGCCCAGGGTGAAGACGAGAGGGGGCGGACCGGCTGCGAGGAATTGCTGAAGATGGTCGGGAAGGCGGGGGTTGCCGTAGTCGGCGTCGTAGTAGCAGAAGCCGGAAGTGAGGGTGTGTGCGGGCCAGTCTGGCTGGGGCTTGCCGAGGACGCGGGAAAAGAGGGCGAGGACGAGGTCGGGGGAGTGCTTGCCGTCAAAGAGGGGGTTGGGGCCGCGGTCGAGGCCGAGCGACTGGCGGAGATCGTAGATGGGCTGGGGCCACTTGCGGCTGATGAAGCGGGCGAGCCGCTGGATGATGTAACCCATGCCGGGGACGGTGCGGTCAGCCTTGGCGAGGCGGGGATACATGGGGAGGACGGGCGGATCGTAGGCGGAAAAGAAGCTGAGGGGGGCGAGGAGATAGCTGGCCCAGGGGATTCCGGTGATCTCGGCAACGATGGGGCCAGCGTAGTTGAGCTCACCAAGGAGGAGCAGGTCGGCGCGGGCGGGCTGGGTGGCGGCGGCGTAGAGGTCGTCGTAGGTTTGGCGGAGGACGGGAAAAAGGAATTCGCGGAGGCCGCGCTCGGTGCCGGTGCGGACGTCGTAGATCATGGCAGCGAGAGCGGTGTTGGTTTGGTCGATGTCGGGGCGGACGGGGTGGAATTCTAGGCCAAGGGGGAGGATGCTGCGGCCGTAGACGGCGGGGACGGCGAGCACGGGCTGGTGGCCGCGGCGTTTGAGTTCGAGAGCGAGGGCGATGAGGGGGTTGATGTCGCCCATGGTGCCGATGTTGGAGAGGACGATGCGCATATGGGTATCTAGATGAGGGTAATTGATTGGGGTGTGAATGATGGGCATCCTCCTCTCGTCTTCAGAGACCACCAGTGAGGCTGCCTCCTTTACCAGCGGGCTTCGAAGTCGCGGAAGCGGCGTTCCTGTTGCCATTGTGCGGCGGCTTTTTCGTTGTTTTTGAGGAAGTCGGCGCAGGTTGGGGTGGGGGTTTGGGGCTGGGGAGTGGCGCAGGCGGCGACGGGTTTGGTGAAGTCGTCGGGGTTGGCCCATAGGCTTTGGCCTGGAAGGAAGGTGTGTTCCATGCCGGTGCGGGCCATTTGCTTGAGGTCGAGGTAGCTGAGGGAGAAGTCTTCGGCGGCTTTGACGTACTCGTGGGTGAGATCGATGCGGGAGACGCCTTCGTCGTCGGTGGAGAGGGCGATGGGGACGCGGGCTTTGCGGAAGTAGGGCAGGGGGTGGTCTGCGCCCTCGATGCCGAGGATGCCCTCGTTGGAGGTGAGGTTGATCTCGATCATGACGTGCCTGGCGGCGAGTTCCTTGAGGAGGGCGGGGGCATCATCCTCATACATGACGTCGACGCCGTGGCCGATGCGCTCGGCGTGACCCAGCTCAACTGCCTGGCGGATGTGGAAGCGTAGGCCGTCGGGGGGGACGAGGCCGGGGGCGAGTTCGCCGGCGTGGAGCGAGATGTGAACGCTGGGGTATACGGAGTGGAGGTAGTCGAGCATCTGCATCTGGAGCGTGTAGTCAGACATGGAGATGTGTCCGTCTTCAGGCTGGACGAAGTTGATGCCGACGAAGTCGGGGATTTTGCTGATGGCCTCAAAGCCTAGGAGGGTTTGGGCGAAGACCTGCTCTTTGGGGAAGTCGCGGAGGATTTGGTAGAGGAAACGGACCTGGACCTGGCAGGCGGGAGTGGCCTCGGGGGTGCCGCAATGCTCTAGCTGGTTGCGGGTGGCGAGTGCGGACTGGACACGGTCGCGGGCGGCATCTACCTCCTGATCGATGCCGGCAGCGAGGAGACGCTGACGGAATTCGGGGAGGTTGGGGTCCCAGCCGAGCTGGTGGGCGATGGTGGCGGCGTGGCCGAAGGGCGGGGTGTCCATGAGCTCGATGTACTGCTCGTTCTGGTGTGCAGCGCGGGAGACGACTTCGTCGACCCACTCGCCGGCGTGGCGCTTGTCGGTGCCACCGAAATGGTCGAAGGTGGAGAAAAACTGGTCGTGGCCGCTGAACTCGCTGAAGGGGACGAAGGAGCGCATGGAGAAGGCGTCGACGAGCTTGTCGTAGAGGGCCTGGTCGGGGGCGGAGTCAGTGTGGGCGAGGAGGTCGGAGGCGAGGAGCTGGTCTTTGGCGCAGGACTTTCCGGCGGGCTTGACGAATTTGAGGGCCTTGGTGTCGATGCAGAGCCCGTCCTCGGCTGCGTCCTGGAGGAAGGTTTCGGCATAGACTGCGCCGCTGAGATGGACGTGGAGGTCTGCTCCCTTGGGCATGCCGAGGAGGAAGGTGTGCATGGCGAGTGGTCCCTGGAGGCGTGCGACTTCCATGGCGCGAGCGGTGCGGGACTGGGGAGAGTTGGGATTGTCGGCGTTGTGGGTGCAGGCGGTGACGAGGAGGGTGAGGGAGAGCAGAAGGACGGCAGAAAGACGCATGGGGCCTCACGGATGGAGAGCGGGATTGACAGTTAGTGTACTGGAGAGGCGGGGATTACGGCTTGTGGGGGGAGGAGTCCGTCAGGGATAGGCCGCTGGGGTGTTGCGGGCGGGGACGGGCGAGGAGGAGATTGAGGGCGGCGCCAGCGAGGAGGAACAGGCCGAAGAGGAATTGTGGATCGAGATCTGGGAGAAATGCTATGAAGCCAAGGAGGACAGTGAGGAGGGGTGTAAAGAGTGCGCGCGTGGCGAGTTGGGAGGGGCCAAGGTGGGTGAAGAGCCAGAAGAGCAGGAGCATTGCGGGGAGGTCCAGGGTGGCCAGGGAGGGGAGCTCAGAGAGAGATGGGGGGACGGGGTGTTCGAGCAGTGCGGATGATGCAGCAAGAAGGATGGCGGCGCTGGCCGCAGTAACGGCAGCGGTGGAAGCCCATTGGTGAGGCAGCACGATGTGGGGCGCCAAGCAGTTGGCCGCGCCGAGGCCGGCGGTGGCCAGGAGGAGAAGGAGCCAGGCGATAGCCTGGGTCCAGGAAGAGGGCAACTGGGTTGGAAAGAGGAGGAATGCGCCAGCGAGTGCGGCGAGGGCAGCCAGGAGGGTTGGAGATGACGTGGCGTGATGTGTGGCGCTGGGCTGAAGGGACGGCAGGTAGGGGAGGAAGACAATGGTGAATAGGGGGGCCATGGCGGAGAGCGTGAGGTGGGTGTAGGCGGAGATTGTGTGTGCGACGAAGTGATCGGCGAGGGCCGGGAAGACGATGAGTCCAAAGGCGAGTGGGATGGCTGGGCTAAGGGCCGGCGCGAAGGCGTGCAGGATGGCAGGGGGTCTGGGTGCCAGGCGGGCAAAGGCGAAGGAGGCGAGGGCAGCCAGGGCAGCGAGCAAGGCTTGGCGTTCGAGAAGCGGCATGGGGTTCGAGGGGCGAGTGGCTGGGAGAAGTTCAGCGTGCACGACCGCGAGGGCAGCCAGGAGGCAGAGGAGGAAGAGCATCGCGACGGGCATGGGTTTGGCGGTCATCTTCATTTGATGAGAGCATAGATGAGGTCGGAGGCGGGAAGCTGAAATTTGTGGTGTCCTGGCTGGAGTTTGGCGAGTGGGGCGGCTCTTGCTATACTGATTCTGGTTGTAGCAGAAAGTCAGTTCTCCCGCCGCCTGGTGGAATCCCGCTGAAATGAACGCAACCGTATCATGCACTGAGGCCAGATAGCTCAGTGGTAGAGCGCGGCCCTGAAAAGGCCGGCGTCGGCGGTTCAATCCCGTCTCTGGCCACCACATTTCCGTTTCACCGAATCCCGAAATCAATTTAGATTCCTTACGCGCCCCCTGGCGAGCGCTGCTCCGTGGTGCTGTCCGCGAATCCCCAATTTTCGGCAGCAAGCAGGCCATCAAAACTCGACGCATCCCCTCTGCCCAAGCTTCGCCCACTTGAACTTTGCAGAACGAGTGGCATCGCTTGCCGTAGCTCCTGAGAACAAGCGGCATCTTGCCACCCTCCTCGCTCAGGCGGAGAGGAGCACAACTGCGACCAACGCGGAGGCGACTCCGGCGAGCTGCATTTTTGTGATAGATTCATGCAGCACAAAAGGAACAAGCAGAATTACGACGAGGGGATACATGGCAGTCAACGGAGAAACAATGGATGCCTTCCCGCCGCTTTTGAGAGCTGCAAAGAGCGCCCACGCGCCCAGTGCATTGAGCGTTCCGCTTGCCAGCGCCGCAGCCAGGTTCCATGTGGAGCAGTGGAAGACGGCCCTTCCCGGATAGAACAGCGGCTCCATGGCCACAAAGCCCACAACGAGCCAGATGAGCGAAGATTCGGCGGATAGATGATTTGTGGAAAGCTTTTGGAGTAGGCCAACAATACCCCACGCCAAAACCGTGATTACCGAGTAGAGAAACCAGGGTGCAAAATGCATTTGCGTTTACCTCTCTAGAGCGACAAAATGACAATGGAAATGGCCGCAAAGACGAGGCCAAACACCTGACGCAATCCCAGCCGCTCGCGCAGAATGAGAACGGCGAGAAGCACGGTGACGATCGGGTAGAGCGAGGTTGCCACTGTAATGACCGCGGTGTTCCCGTTGGTATGATAGGCGGCGAAGAGCGTGAGTCCACCTACACCGCTGAGGATGCCGTTGAGTACGCCGTAGGTAATGCCGCGTGGATTTTTTTCGAGCTTTCCACGTCGGGCAATCAGCAATGCGAGGCCAATGGGAACCGTACCTATCGTAAAGAGAAACTGCATCGTGTCAGGGGGAATTTCCTGCGAGCCGATTTTTGAGAGCATGGCCCAGCCACCCCAGCAGAGCACGCAAACAATGGAATACCAAAACCATGGCGCATACCAGCTCTGTTTCGGAGGGATGTTTTGCACGATTGCCGATTCGTTTTGCATTAGGACTCCTTCAGGGGGTTGAAGTTTGCTTCGTCAACGGCAACCCGCGGAGCATATCGAAAGGTGCCTGGGGCGATTCCCTTCAATTGCGCCAGACGCAATGCTGCTAACTGAACGGGGACAATTTCAAAGATTGGCGCGAGTCCTTCGGGAATCTGAGGAAGTTCGGCGAGAATGCCGGAGGGGCCAAGGATGCGGATGCGCCCGCCGAAGGTGGCAAGATCGTTTGCGAGAGCCATGTTCAGTTGGTGCGTAGGGCCCTGCGGCGCAAAGAGAAGTCCGACAAAGTTTTTGTCGACCACCTCAACAGGTCCGTGCCGAAACGATCCCGCAGCCATTCCGACAGCAGCTGTCTTGGCGACCTCGTTAAAGAGCAAAGCGCCTTCATAGGAGGATGCGCAGGAGGGGCCCCGCGCCACCAGAAAGATTGGAGATGCAGCGCGAAGAAACTCATCCCAACTGTTACTGTCACTGTAGCTGCGCTGCACGAGTTGCGTGAATGCAGGCAGAAGCGCACGCAACTCTTTCTGTGCCGCGGGCTCTGTGCCGGCGACGGCATTTGCTAGAAGGTATTGCGTGAGCAGGGTGCCGGTGTAGGTTTGGACAGCGACATAGTCGTCGTCGTGGCTGCCAATCAAGATGCTGATGTTCGCGCTTCTGGAGAGACTGCTTTGGGGCTCGTTGCAGATGGCGATAATTGGCGTTTGGCCCTTCAGCGCTTGCAACATTCTGGTGATCTCAATTGACTCTCCTGATCGAGAGACAATGATCGTCACCGCATTGCGAAGCGTCGGCATCCGGTAGTGGAGCAACTCACCTGCTTCAATTGCAACGGCATCAATTCCCATAGAACAGAGAGCATATTCGAGAGGGATAGAAGCGAAGAGAGATGCGCCCATGCCCGTAATCACTACCCGCTTCCCGGAGTGCAGGAGTTGTGAGGCCCGCGCCAGTGCGGAAGCACCGTCGCCACACTGATGCTGCAACACAAAGGCGAGCGACTCCCCCTGCGAAAGAATATTCTGAGCAAGCTTTGAGTTTGTCATTGTTGCCCTTTCCTGCAGCGCGTGCGACGATGGGTCCTTGTTGGCATACGAAGAGCGTAAATGGGCTAAGGTTGCTGCTGTCCTATCCATGCAGCATCCGCCATGCCTGAGTTGCGCCCTGCAAGCCAACGTCTGCACCAAGCGACGCGAGAACGATGCGGACCGATTCCGCGGGGACTTGTGTGCAATATTCGCGTACGACTGCCAAGGCGTCATCGAGAAACAGTGCACTGCTCTTCATGACGCCACCACCTAGAGCGATGACCTCAGGGGCGAATAATGTGACGAGGTTGGCGAGTCCAAGACCGAGGTAATGCGCTTGCCGCTGGACCGCCTGAATGGCCAGCGGATTGCCCAGTGCTGACATGGCACAGATTTGAGCGGCACTGAGTTTGCCGCGATGCGGTGCCTGCTCGTACATCCATTCGCTGATGGCTGTGCCGCTGGCCAGGCTCTCCCAACAGCCGTGCGCCTTGCAATAGCAGAGTGGCCCGGAGCTATCGAGGATCTGGTGGCCAACCTCAGGATGGGATCCATCGACTCCGCGGTAGAGGTGGCCGCCCAGAATGATGCCGCCGCCTATGCCTGTGCTGATCGTGATATAGATAAAACTGGCTGCGCCGCGCCCAGAGCCACAACCGTACTCCGCCAGTGCTGCAGCATCTGCATCATTCTCAAGTGCAACTGAGACGCCGAACTCCCTCTCAAGCGGTTCCTTGAGATTGCAGCCCATCCAACCCGGTAAGGTGCCGACCTCTCCGATAACTCCGGTGAATGGATCAAGGGGGCCAGGGCAGGCAATTCCGATGCCTTGCATTGAGCCGCATGCATCGACTGCCTGGCGGAGCATTTTCTGAATCCGGAGCATGGCATTGGGAAAGCCGAGTTGTGGTTCGGTCAAGCATTCGCGGCGAAACAGAACAGTTCCGTCGCCGCCTGCAGCTGCGACAGCAATCTTCGTTCCACCGATATCGACAGCACCGATCATATTGATTCTCTCCTCGCAGCGTTCCTAATCGGGGTAACTCCAGCCTCGCGACAGTGCAGCGTTTTACGCAGGAGGTGGTTGTCAAGAAACTGATAGGCCGCTTCACGCATTGGCGGTGTAAATGCGTGTCCGCCATGCCAGAGTTTGAGTTGTAGTGTATTGGCTGGAAATGCCGTTGCTACGGCATGGAACAGCTGACTTGCACCGAAGCTCCAAATGTCGTCTTCGCAAGCTGAAATCAACAGTGGCGTTGGAGCCACCAGTGCTACGACATCTTCAATGTCAAATGCCTTCGTAATGCCGGGAATGCAGAACTCCATTTGGATGCCGGCATCGCGTCGCAATGAGTCTCGAAAGGAGATGCATCCGCAATTCGAAACAGATGCCCTGATTCTCCTGTCGATGGCTGGAAGCCAGATTGCCATGCGTCCGCCATAGGAGTGGCCGAGAAAACCACACCTGCTCTGGTCCACTTCGTCTCGACTCTCAAGATAGTCCATGCCAACAGATGCGTCGTGCAGAATCTTACCAGTTAGAGTGCGGCCCGCGACCAGGCGAGCTGTGAGTTCGAAGCAGACGGTCTCAGCGTTTCCGCCACTCCAGTTCCTCTCTTCAAAGCCAATCGCGTCAGGAGCAAAGGTAATGTATCCTCGCTCTGCCAACTCGGCTGCGTATTTCTGGTTTGGATCGCCCAGAAGTCCGACCACTTCGCTCTTACCAAGAGCGAAATTCCAATCGTGCTGGTGATGGCAGAAAATGGCTGGAGTTTTTGGCTTCCTCACTTTGGGAAGACAGAAATAAGCTCGAACTCGCTCATTGAGTTCGCTCGAATACTCCACCTTCTCGCGGACATAGCTTCCGCAGTCTATCGACTCAAGAACCGTGGTCCTGAGTGGAACCTTTTTCGGAGACTCCCCCAGAGCGGCTTGCAGCGTTTGCTTGTCCATGTCAACACCTCGTCCAACTCTTCTACCGCAATCTCACTGCGGCTTCGCGCGTAAGTACCGCACTCATCGGCCGATTCACGTGATGGTAGGCTCTACACGAGAGGACCTCTGCCAGCAGCTCGAGAAACAATACATTGTCCCTCTGCCCATACTTCATCCACAACCAGATCATTGTTCCATCGGAAGCGCAGGAGATTTGCGCGTGTGCCGACGGAGAGACGGCCACACCCGCCCACAAGGCGGCCAGGGTTCTCGGTGACCATGGCAATCGCGTCTGCAAGAGTGATTCCTGTCCCACGAACGGCACGCCCAACGCATTGGGCAAGAAGAGTTGTTGAACCGGCCAGAAGTGTTGACCCAAAGACGCACAGACTGCCATCCTGCCGCAGTTCCACATGGCCGCCCACAGGGCTGTCATAGACGCCGACGGGCATGCCAGCCAACGCAACAATATCGGAGACAAGAATAGACCGGGTAACGGCCTTTGCACGCAGCATCGCCTTCAGTGCATCGTCGGGAAGATGGTGACCATCCGCGATAAAGGTTGCGGATAAGCGGTCATCGGCAAGCTGCGGCCAGATTGGATTTTGATGACGGGGAATCTGCTGGGCGATTCCATTGCCGAGATGGGTTGAGAGGCTTGCGCCGGCATCGACGGCGGAGTGAATTTGCTGCGAAGAAGCATGAGTATGCCCGATGGCCACGTGGACTCCGCGCTTGACCAGTGCCTGAATGTATTCACGGGATTCGTCGAAGTGCGGAGAGAGAGTTACCATGCCAACGAGTCCGCCTGCTGCGTCCTGCCAACGGTCAAATTCCGCGATGCTGGGCGGCCGCACAAACCGGGCAGGATGTGCTCCTCTGTATCCATCCAGCGGCGAGATATGCGGCCCTTCGATGTGAAGAAATGGCACAGATGCAGCAACTTTCGAATGACTTCTTCTTGATTCCGCCATGACCCTGATTCTGTTCAGAAGGCTCTGTTCCGAGGCTGTAATGAGTGTGGGCGCGAAACAAGTTACACCGCCTTGCCGCATCACATCCACGAGGCCGGTTAGCGTTTCGGCAGATATCTCTCCGGAATTCAGGTCATATCCCGCGCAGCCATTCACCTGCAGGTCAATCAAGCCGGGCACAAGGTAACAATCCGACGTCTCGGACGTCTCGCCGAGGCGTGTAATGACGCCATTTTCCACGGCGACAACAATGCCGCGGCCGGTGCGGGGGTCAAGACCATGCAGGGTTGTTTCAGTCATTGGCTTCCATCAGGCTGTTGGAATCTGGATCAAGATAGATGGTGCACCGCGGATGTGTACGAAGCACGGTGGCGGGGCAGGTGCCACTCACTGGAGAATGGAACATAGACCACACAGCATCGCTTTTGTGCCTGCCGGGAACGCAGCAGAAGAGTTCGCGGCCGCTCAAGATGGTTGGGATGGTCAGAGTGATTGCGGTCTCTGGAACATCCTGAATGCGCGCGAAGCAGCCATCGAGAACCTGCTGCTCACGGCACTTCGCATCGAGCCTCACTACTTTGGCCGCGAGTGGATCATTCAGGTTTGCGGGAGGATCGTTGAAAGCCAGATGCCCGTTGGCTCCAATGCCCAGCAATACAAGATCGATGGGAGCAAGAGCGAGCTTTGCGGCGTATTCGCGGCAGGTGGCTTCGGGATCGGGCCCGGGTGAGATCAGGTGGGCTTGCGACAACGGGACGAGGTTGAAAAAGGAGCGTTGCAGCCACGCACCGAAACGCTGGGGTGCATTGGGCGGCAGGTCAATGTACTCGTCCATGTGGAATGCTGCGACGCGGCTCCAGTCAATGCCGGGTTCTTCAGCCAATGCGGAGACCATTTCACCCTGGCTGGGCGCTGCGGCGAGAATCATGCGAACGATCGGTTTGCGGCGTAGCGCGCGGCGCAGCGCCGTGCCAATATCGCGCGCGGCCAGAACTCCGAGTTCAGCGCGTGATGTTGCCAGACAAACATCCATAGTTCACCTCATCTTCAAAGCCCTGATCGCTCGCTGATGCGGCTGTTGGATGCACCAGGAAGCAAAGGCGGGAAAGTCCGACCGCTCTATGATAACCCTGTGGTTCAGTGCTGAATTCATGCTGTTGAAGGCGGTCCATCCACAAGGCTTGGACCTCGGTTTGCGTTGAACTGCTCGTTAATCGCGGTCCCTCCGCGACGCATGATCTGGCGGTAACGGAAGAAGACAACCAGGGCAATCGAGCTGAGCAGGAAGCCGAACCAGAACGCCAGCACGTAGCTGCCCGTCCACTTGATAAGGAAGCCTGAGATTGCAATCGCTGTACCTGTGAAGAAGTTTCGGATGAGCGCGACGGTTGAGGTATAGGAACCTGTGTCGGCCTTGCTCATTCCCTTCCATAGAATCGTATCGCCAGCAACCTGCAGCGGAGTGACGAGAGAGAAGAGGACCATCATCACGATCAGCCCGTTGACGTTGGTGACGCGAATGGAGCACAGCACCAGGGCAAGCATCGACACCCACTGAATGGCGAGTGCAACATAACTTCCAAGGCGGTCAATGAACCAGCCGGCCGGATAGGAGACGAGCATCCTAAGAAGAAGTCCCCACGACATGGCCGCTCCGGTGGCTCCAATGGTGAGTCCGAGCTTTGACTTTGCATAGAACCAAATCCAGGTATTGAACATCATGGGACAAGCATTGAGCAAGGCAATCGCGGCCATGAGAACGAGGATGCGGCGGTCCTGACATGCTATCCGAATCGGCGCCAGAAAATTGAACGACCCATCTGCCGGATGCCGAATGGGCGGTTCCTTGATTTGCCACAGCGCAATCAGAGTGGCAGCAGCCATGGCTGTTGCGGCCAGAGCGAATAGGCGCGGCGGATTGACATCCGCCATTCTGGCACCGACGCGCGAGGATAGAAATCCTGCGAGGCTGATGACGATGGCCACCAGGCCAGAGACGCGGGCCAGAATCGATTGTGAAACACAGTCAATGGACAGCAGCGGGTATGTTGAGGCCTGCATGTCGTTGAAGAAGTAGTAGACGACCATCAAGCCAACGAGGAGCCACTTTTCTGCAAACAAGGGAAAGAGGACGAGGGCTACCAGCAGAAACGGCAGCGACACGAGGACAAAGGGAGTCCGCCGCCCGAGCGGGCTCATGCAGTGATCGCTCTTCCAGGAGAAGTACATCACAAGGAAGCTCACTGCCCACAAATTAGCCGAAGTGAGGAGACCAATGCTGGAATCGCTGATGCCAACGGCCTTGAGCCGGAGGTTCATCAGTGGCACCAGAATCGTTGTGGAGAGTGCGATGCCGAAGTGGCCGAAAGTAATCCACAGGACGTTGCGCCACATCAATGCGGCGTTTGCATAATAGGCGTCGACGCTTGCGGCCTGCGTGGACAGCAAGCTCGCAGTGCCACCCTGTGGTGTTGTCAAGGTCCGCGCGCCTGGCTCGTCACTCATTTTTCCTCCCGTGGATATATCTGCCCTTGCGTGCGGTGAATCACTTCATTTCATCGATGCGGACCAATCGGTTTTCGCGAGCAGATATCTCAGCGGCAAAACAGAGGCGAGTTGTTTCCAAAGCGTCGCGTGGACGGATGCTTGGCGATTCGCCCATCGCTACTCGGCGTACGATATCCAGCGCCTGATCATGGGTATTGTGGAAGTACGCAAAGTCCTGCTCCGGGTCCCATGTCTCCGACTGCACCCAACTGCTCGTCTGGCCCCAGTCGTTTTCGCCAAACTCCCATCGCTTGATGGTGCGGGGAAAGACATCCACTTCTGCGGCACCTTTGTCTCCGTAGATCATGTACCGGAGGGTGTGCCCATCGCCTGCCTGCTGCGAAACGGCGTTCTGCAGCGGGTCGCCCCTGAAGGTAGCGGCCGGACCCATCATGAAGGTGAGGTGACTGACTGCGCCGTCCTTGAAGCGGTATGTGCAATGGAAGTTGTCGTGGACCTCGTAGTAAGGGATGACGTTGGGTGCGCAGACGGCGTGGACGTCAAGCACGGAATCGCCGATCCACCATCGGGGAAGATCGACGTAGTGGCTGAGCTTTTCGCCGAACATGCCACCGCTTGATTCGGAAGCTGCGCGCCAGACATCATGACGGCCCCAGGCACTTGTGATGTAGGTGCATTGGGTGTTGACGACACGGCCGAGGAGGCCGCGTTCGATCCAGTCTTTGACGGTGGTGTAGAGGTTCGAGTAGCGGAGTTCGAAGCCGATCTGCAGAAATCCCTTTGTCCGTTCTGCTGCCTCGACCATGGCCTCAGCATCGGCAAGGTTAGTGGCCATTGGCTTCTCGCACATGACGGCTTTGCCGGCTTCGAGGGAAGCGACCGCCAACTCCGTGTGTGCGTTATTCGCTGCCGTGATAAATACCAGTTTGATTTCCGGATCTGCAAGCACTTGATCGAGGCTGGCGGCGACAGCAACTCCATGGCTAGCCTGCAGAGTCTTCATAGGCTCAGCATCGTGATCGTAGACGGTAATGTTCCGCACCAGGGGGCTCTCGGCCAGGTGTCCGATGACGTTTTGGCCCATCTGCCCACAGCCTAGAATTGCCACTCGAATTGCGCTCACGCTGCTCATGCCTCGACTCCCACCCCACTACCGTTGCTTTCTTCTCGCAGGAATTTTCCGCGAAACCTGTTGTATGTTTTCCAGCCGTCTTCTGCCACTGGCATCCACGCGGTCAGCTTGAATCCGTCGCAGATCTCGAGCGGCAAATCCGACTGACTGAAGGCCATAACCTCCGCATCGTCGATGCAGTATTCCAGGTCTACCGGAGAAGCAAAGCGCAAACGGGAGGGATGGTGGACGAGCGAACGTGCCCCGACAGCGGTGAGGCTTCGTCCCGCTTTATCCCAGATGAGACACTCGCATTCGCACTCCACACCGAGTGCGCTCCACAGACCTGATCCGAGATGCACGCCGCCTTCGTCGGGCAGAAGGATGGCATCGCCAGATCGCGACACCTGGCTGGCGTTCGGGCTGAGGGCGAAGAGGAACGAGCCCCGGTGGACAGGTTCCATTGCCTCAAGGCGCCAGCTCAGATAGCGAGGGAAGGACGCATCCGTTATTTCTTCGCTCCCTGTATTGTTAAGCCCATAGATGTAGCCCGGCACCCAGGTGGGCTCCTCCACCACAACCCGCGATTCATCCTCCGCGCTGAGAATCTGAACAAAGATTTCACCCTTCTCTTCGTCGCTCAGGCCTTTGTCTCCACTCTTGATTCCAGCGATTCGATTCGCCTGACCGCCGGTGAGCCGGTATTGGCGGCCTGCAATTTTCGTCACGGAGCCTGCGCAGTGCAGATGCGTTGCGAAGCGGATTGGCTGATCTCCCGCGAACGCATCGGAAATGAGCATGACCCCGGATTTGCGGTCGAGAAGAAAGATCCGGTCAGCCTGGGTAATTCGAAGCCTCGGATCAAGAGCGTAGGTGATCACGATGTGTGCATAGAGATAGCGGGTGCTGACAAAACATCGCCGGGTGACACTGGTGCTATCGGGAGGAATTGCGCCATTGAGATATTGCCCGTTTGTGAGTGCGCCCCCATCTTCAAAGCACATGGTGTTGGTGAGGGCGCTGTTCTGCCCGTAGAGCCCCATGTTGATATTGCAGAGAACCGGTGTGCCATCGATGGCTACTTCGAGGGCGCCGAGTGAGGGTGGAAATTCACGATTGTGCGGCATGAGTGTAAACGATGCCTTGAGCCCAGCCTTCGGGCCACCGCTTAACGAAATCGCAACGGAATGGTCACCATGAGCTGTTGCAATGATGTCGCCCACATCTTTTGCGAGGAGCGGGTGAGTGGGGAAAGGGGCAATGTCGCCCTGTGCCGGCGGCGCGTACAGCAAATCGAAGTTTCCCAGAACCAGGTCCCCGGCGGCTTTTCGTTCAGCCGCTTCAAAAGCGCGATAGATGGACTCAATTTTCGGCGTGGGATTAAACCGGCAGAGGAATGCGGTGAGGAAGCGATGCTCTCGGGTGCGTAGTCCACGCTGGAGTTCCTGGCTGTTTGGGACCTGGTAGCAGGCCAGAAGTGCCTGTCCGAGGTTGTCAAGGAAGGGGCTGGAGGAAAGCTCGGGCCGCGGGCCGCCGAAGGTGTGGGCCGCAGCGAGATAGAGGACGAGGTGAAATGGGAAATAGGTTGCCCAGGCGGCCTTGCCACTTGCGGGAAAGAGCGAGAGACTCTCGCAGAAGAGACCATGATAAAGGGGAAGCGCATGGCGGGCGATCGCAAGGTCTTCGTAAAAGGCCATGCACGCGATTGCCGTTCCATTCCAGGTGCCGAGCGAGTGCGGCTCAATGGTGGGATAGCCCATGTATGCGCGCTGGAGTAGGGTGAAGTCGTAGCTCTTCTGGAGGTACTCGTCGACCTTTGCAAGGATCACGCGACGATCTTCTTCGCTGAGCAGGGGCTGAAGAAGCTCCCACGCCAGCGCGGAATGATAGAGGCGCAGCCCGATCCCGCGATCATTATCCCCGCCCATCAACAAGGGGTCAGGTCGCCCGCTCCAGGTGGGCGCGTGGGCGAGGGCCATGATTTTGGTTTTTGCCTGGGAGCCAATGGTTGCGTCGCCGGTAATTGCGTAGACGAGACATGCGAGTTCGAGTGTGCCCTGGCTGTTGTCGGAGAGGAAGAGAAGATCTTGGGTACGCAGTTGGGTTTGGAGTGCCACGAACTCCGCCGTTGCGCCCCAGCGCGCGAGGACGCGGGATTTCTCTTCAGGCAGTAGGAAAATTCGGGGATGTCTGCTTGCAACAGGGAGCAACGCGAGGGGTTGACGGTCATCTTGGCGAATCTCGAGAGACTCCAGTCGTCCCCAGTCTATGCGGGCACGGTCGCGCTCGATGATTTCCAGAACGATCTCGTTGGTGCCCTGTTGCGCTTCAAAGCCGAACTCGGCAGTAAGCGAGCCGTTTGCAATTTGGTCGGGGCCGGGCATTGCAAACCAGAGACCGCCTTTGAGCTTGCCGTTGACGTAGGTGCGGATCATGGGGACTGCCATGACATTGTGAATGTGGTCCAGATCCCATGGGCCTACTGCCACCCTTGCGCCGTCAGGGGCCCGCACCATTTCAATCATGGCCGTGGACATGTCGAAGGAGTTTGGTCTGGTTTGGATTCGTCCGCTGTAGAGGCCTTCGTGGAGGCTTAGACGAATTGTGATGGTATGGGAATTTGCCTGGATGTCAGTGACTTGTCCGGTGAAGTCAGCGAATTCGAGCGCGCTTTCTCCGCTGAACTGATTTCGAATCGGCTTGATAAATGCTATCAGGTCGCTATTCCGCATCGTCCGAGGTCAACTCCGGGAGGTTTGCGCAGAGTTACGCAAGCCAGCTTACAGTCTTGCCATCCATCATCGCCCGTGTGTAACGGGTGTGCCAGCGAATTCCGGTTTACATGGTTGATATTTTGCGGTGGTCGAGCGGCAGGCAAGGAGGTTGCATTCATCAATACAACGCAGGGTTCCGGGGCATCAAGCAGCGCCACAGTTTCAACAGGTTAAGCTGAGGATGAGAGCGAAGAAGCTGTGACGCAAATTGTAGAAGTCGGTTTGATATGGGAATGCGGCATCAAAGCCATCGCCTTTCGGCTCGTGTAGAGGCCGATGCCGCATTCCGATTGGTTGGTTCCGCCGCATTGATCGCGGCTAGAAGTTGTACTTGAGAGCGAACTGAATGTTGCGCGCGCCCTCCGAGGAATTTACCTGACCGATCGTGCCTCCATCCGGATTCAATGAGTTAATACCGCCATTGCTCGGCGCGTCGAGGATGGTGTGGTTCAATGCGTTGATGAACTCGGCGCGGAACTCGACGTTCTGCGATTCCCTGATTTTGAAGGTTTTGGCAAGATTGCCGTCGATGTTCTGCTCGCCCGGACCGTACACTGAGCTCACGCTGCAGTTGCCAAAATAGCCGTCTCTTGGTTCGGCGTAAGAGTTGGGATCAAACCACCGGTAGCCGAGGAGACCGTTCCCAATGGGCTGCTTGTGCAGCACATGCGGCGACGCAACGCAATCCGGCCGGTTTTGGAAAGAGTTGGTGCCGGAGTGGTCGTTGTTTGAGCTAAGCGTCAGCGGGAAGCCGCCGCGGAAGGTTGGAATGACGCTCAACCTCCAGCCGCCAACCACGGCATCAGCAACCTTGCTCATGTTGGTGCCGAACTGCTTGCCGCGGCCGAAGGGCAGGTCATAGATTACGTAGCCGGTGAAATCGCCCTTGACGTTGTAGTAGCAGGCCCCGGACTCACCTTTCGGGTTGTAGGTATTCTGCCACCAGGCACTCGGAGCTGACGACTGTCCTCCCTCGCCGAAGAATCCCTGGGAGTTGGTCATGCAGCGGGACCAAGTGTAGCTGAGCTGATAGGACATGCCGTTGTGCAGACGTCCCTGCAGCTGAGCCTGCAAGGCATTGTAGTTCTGGTGTGCCTCTGCAAAGGTGCCGAAGATGAACGCCAACTGGTCAAGAACTTGAGGGTTCTGTGAGAAGAACGGTGACGGACCCACCACGCCCGGCGACTCCCACACCCCCTGTGTAAGCAACTCGGCGTTGGTCAGGTGCGTGGTCGACTGGCCCACGTAGCCCAGTTGGAAGGTGGCCGACGGGGAAAGCTGCTGCTGCACGAACATGCTCCACTGGTTCGCGTGCGCCGGCTGTACCTTCTTATCCCAGGAGTACAGGATGACGCCCTTGTAGCAAAGGGGATCGGCAGTCTTCAACAAGGCGATCGTACATCCGGCCGGCACGGCAATGGGGGTAAAACCCTGGTCCAGCGTCGTAGACGGGTAAGCGAGTGTAGCGTAATTGGCGTTGGCGGAGACGGCTCGCGGCGGGTTGCCGGGCAGACGCAGTCCCAGACCCGTGCCCTCCATGAACGAAGACAATCCGTATGAGGCACGGACGGTAGTTTTCGGCATCACCTGGAGAGCAAAGCCGACGCGTGGCTGGTAGTTTCCGTAGCCGTTGTAGGAATTGTAGAGCGCGCGGTTGTTGCCGTTTTGTCCCGGCAACTCGAGGTTTCCGGTCTGCGGATCCCAGTTGACTTGCCTGTCGTGCGCCTCAACGAAGGGCGTGTGCGTCTCATAGCGCAGTCCGATGTTGACCGTCAACAGCCTGGTCAGCTTCCAATCGTCCTGAACGAAGCCGGAGAGGATGCTGTTCCGCTGTCCCCAGTCTGGGCCAACGCTGCCCACACCGACCGAAGTTGGCAAACCGAGCAGGAAGTCCGTCTCGGGGCTGCCCGAGAAAATTGATTTGAAGCCGAAGCTTCCGGCCTCTCCGTTGTTGCTGTTGAAAAATCCATTGGTGCGGATCCGCTCGCCCTGGAAGCCGAATCGGGTGTTGTGCCTGCCATGGACCCAGCTGAGAACATCTGCGTACTGAATTGAGGTGTCGTAGTAGTTGGTGAGGCTATCCTTGTTGCCGAAATTCGACACATAGCCACCGCTGAAACCGAATGCGGGGAGGATACTCGAGGTGAGCCCAGGGATACTGAACAGGTCGGCCGCGTTCCCCGTGAAGTTTGACGAGGTTTGATTCTGACCGATTCTGTCGTAATTCACGCCCATGCGCGCGTCGTTCAGGATATTTGCCGACACCTGGCGAGTGTAGCCAGTGACGAAGTTCCATCCCAAAAAGAGGTTGTATGGGTTGTAGTCAAGGGCGAACGAGTTGATGGTGGGGTTGGTTATATTCGCGTAGGAGAACCGACCCATGAAGTGGTCTTTCTCGCTGGCCGCGTAATCCAGACGTCCGTCGCCCTGGTCGTCGTCGGTTTTGGTTGCGACGGTGTCTTGAGCATTCGACTGGAGCAAGGTATTGGTTGGCGTGGGGTAGTACTTTGAGTTGATGATCGCAAGAGCCGCTGGACTGAGGCGATTCTGGGGGATCATGTTGTTCTCGAAGGGCTGGCCGGTGAGCGGATCGATGATGGCCTTGCCCGCAGCTACCAGCTCCGAGACATCGCCCTGACGCTCCTTCGCGGTAAATACAGTGATATTGTTCGCTGTCTTGGGAAAGTCGAAACGCTCAGCCTCGTAGTCGCCAAAGAAGAAGAGCTTGTCCTTGATGATCGGGCCGCCGATGGTTCCGCCAAACTCATTCCAACGCATTTTTTGGCGGGGAGTCACGCTACTCGGGTTGAGCTTGTTCTTCCACTCGTTGGCATTGAGAACGTCGTTGCGGAAGAACTCAAAGGCTGTTCCGTGGTAGGAGTTCGTGCCTCCCTTGATGGCAGCGCTGATGACACCGCCCATATAGTTGCCGAAGTCGGCCGAGGCATTCTGGGTAATTAGCCGGAACTCTTGAATCGCGTCGGGCTGCGGCGAGAATCCGATGAAATTGCTTGAAGCCTGGCTGTTGTCCATGCCGTCGAGGAGGTAGGTGTTTGCCGTGAAGCGGTTTCCGTTGATCTCGGGACGCGCGGTTTCGCCGGAATTTTTTCCGTTCTGGAATCCTGCGGGTTGCACTGTCACAGCGCCTGGCGTCAACAGCGTGAGTTGCATGTAGTTGCGGCTGGCCAGTGGAAGGCTAACGTTGGTGCGCGCGTCTATGACCGTACCGACATCGGTCGTGTCGGTTTGCAGCAGTGGCGCTTCGCTGGTCACCTGAACAGTTTCGGTGTTCTGGCCAACGACGAGCTTGATATTCACGGCTGAGACCTGGTTGAGTTGAAGTTCGATGGGCGTCTGAACCGCAGTTCGGAAGCCGGCCGCGGTTACACGCACCTCATAACGACCGACTGGCAGGTATGCCAGATTGTAAAACCCTGCGGTGTTGGTCTTTGTTGGCCACGCTGTGCCTCGGTCGAGATCGGTCGCGGTTACATCTGCGTTCGCAACAACGCTGCCTGAGGGGTCAGTGACGGTGCCATTGATGGTTGCTGTCACTTGCTGCGCGTGCCCCGTGAGCGGCAGACAGCAGAGAGCCAAACTGAGTATGCCAAAGAGTCGGATACCCGAGAACCTTGACCAAAGTCGTTGTGCGTCACTCCTCATGTCCCACTACCTCCTAAGATGAACGTTTGAACGGAACTGGTGGATCAATTTTGACGATTTGAGACTCGAGTTCCGATATGCGAAACTCTCTTTTGTATTTCGGACAACAGTACCCGAAGTCCGGTTGCGCTGTCAAGCCCCATCATGAGAGGGTTTCAATATGAAGAAGGCTTCCACCGCGATGAGTTCCACGCTCCGTTGCTTCAAGGTGCTGGAACTCCTTGCAGATGAACCGTTTGAGCTCTCATTCACTGAAATTGCCGCGCGCCTGAATGTTCCCAAGGCGTCGGCACACAGACTTTGCACGACGCTTCTTGAAGCAAACCTGATCATCCAGCACGCGGCCACCCGCCGATATATGCTTGGCAGCCATGCGCTGTGGCTAGGCTCAGGATACCTTCGTCACTCTGCGCTTTACCGGGCAGCTTTTTTCCCGATGCAGGAGCTTGCGCGACAGCTGCCTGGTACCGTGCAGGTCGGTGTGCTTGACGAGGATTACGTACTGTTTATCCATTCGGTTGGATACTCGGGAGCGCCGGACGCGTTTGCAGATGTTGGACTCCGACGCCCGCTGAATGCAACGGCATCGGGCAAGATTTTTTTAGCTGCCATGCCGACGGAAGAGGTGGACCGGATTATGGCGAAGTCTGCCCGGCAGTTTACCAGCAGCACGATCACTTCCGCTGTCCGAATGAGGGAGGAGATTGCGCTGGTAAAAAAGATGCGTTATGCCCGGAACGTGGAAGAGTTGTTACCCGGCTACTGGGTGCTGGCTGCTGCAGTGGTGGGGCAGGACGACAGGCTTGCGGCGGCCATCAGCATTACGCTGCCGCTGTCGGAGTTTACGCCGGAAGGCGAGACTTCGATTTCCGCCATGCTCAAGGATGCGGCGAGAAAGGCCTCGCTCCAGTTGGGGCACAGCGGCAATTCCCTTGGAATCCTGTCCTGGCCTTAGCCCGGAGGGCTCCAATTCCAGTGGCAATCCTGTCATAGTGCAAAATGGACCGGTATGCAATTAAGTCTGAGCCATCTCGGTTACCTGCCCGACAGCCCTAAAATCCTCACCCTTCTGCCGGTCGGCGAGCTCAACCTCCCCGACCGGATTCCGTTTTACATTCGGCAGAACTGCATACGGATGGAGCGGGATGTACCGCCGACGGAAAGCTTTTCGGCGCGATTCCCTGCGCCGTACGATCTGCTGAAGGGGCAGTTGACGTTGCGGGACGTCGCGGCAAGCTTCTATCGCGGCGAGTTGAAAAGGGTTTCCAGCAGTTGGGGGCCGATGTGGCAGGCGGATTTCAGCGACTTCCGCAGGCCGGGAAGCTACCAGATTGAGACCGACTGGGCGATTTCGCCCCCCTTCGCCATTCGCGAACACATCTATGATCGGATCATTCTTGGCTATCTCACGTTCCTGCGCGGGCAACGTTGTGGCGCAGCGGTGTTTGGTGTTCACGACGCCTGCCACCTTGACGACGGCATCCTTGACATCGACGGAACTCCGCTGCCGGCGGCCGGGGGATGGCATGATGCCGGGGACTTCCGGAAGTGGATGGCCTTTACCCTGTATCACGTGGAAGCGCTGGTGACCCTGTACGAGCGGCTGGGAGGGGAGTTGGAGCGGGGAGGCATCGCCGCGGATTCCCTGCTGGAGGAATTGGGCTGGGGCAATCGCTATTTCCACCGCATGATGAATCCTGAGGGCCAGGTGTACGAGGATGTGGCCGGGGGCAGCGCGCCAGCCGGCAGCGAGCTGAGCTATGAGCGGGACTGGTGGTTCGAGAATCATCCGGGCTGCTTTGGCGACGCCACGGACAACCGCTGGACCGACAATATCCCCGACTCCGGCGACGAGCGCCGGGTTCGCACCACCTACAATCCACTGGTTCAGTGGGCTTTTGTCCACGTGCAGGCCCGGGCCAGCCGCGCTTTGCACGCCAGGCAGGCTGAGGTTTGTTTTCAGCTCGCCCAAAAGGCGGCCGCTTTTGCCTGCCGGCGTGGTCATGACGGCCGTACTCTCTTCCTCACTGCCGAGTTGCGTGGCAACCTGGAATTGCTTGCTGCCGGTGACGCCACTGTCGATCGCAGCGCCCTCATCCGTCTTGCGCAACAGCTTATGCTGCGCCAATCACAGGCCTCGGACGGCCTTTCCGGATTCTTTACCGAAGCAGGAGCATTCGACGGGTTTCGCTCGATTGCCTTTGCGGCAGACCCGGCCCTGACGCTTCTTCGCTTCTGGGAGTTACGTTCGCTGCTGCCGCAATCCGCGGCCACCGAGGCGGCCGCACAGTCCGTCGCCAGTTACATTGAGCGCTACCTGCTTGCCGAGAGCGCGTCGAACCCCTTCGGCCTCACCCCCTACGGCGTTTACCTCAACCCGCCCCACCCAGATCGACAGCTGTTCCGCGCCGCCGGCAACGGGCGGGGGGTCAGGACCTTCATCCACCCGTTCAACCCGCAGGGCATCGTCCATGGCACCAGTTCCGTGCTCCTGAGCCACGCACACCTCCTGGCCAGGGCAGGCACGCTCCTTCACCAGCCCCACTGGCGCGCATCGGCGGAGCGACTGCTGCACTGGTGCCTCGGACACAACACCCTCAACCGGTCGCTGTTTTCCGCCATAGGGTACCGCCAGCCCATCGGATATTCGTTCAGGATTCCGCAACTTCCAGAGGCTATGATTGTTGGTTTCATTGGCAAACCCGACGATTCACCGTATCTTGAAGAGTCTGCAGCGATCGAATGGAACACGCTGGAGTACTGGAGCATCCCGTTTCTAAACGCTGCTCAGGCGGCCTGCTGGCTTCGGGATTGAGTTCTGATCGACACCTTGACAACGTTTGCGAGTGGTCTTATGCTCAATCCGTAATGTAAATCCCGTGTTCACATTTCGAAACTCGAGACCACATTAGCCGCCCCGACTGGTCGGCTTTTGTCCACTTGACGCGTGAGGCATCGTAGTCGTCGCCATGATCCGAATTGACTCTGACAGCGAACTCCATCGCCAGTTGACGCAGCCCAGCGCGCTGGACATTGCCTTTGCTGGCAAGCTCAGGGGTGACGTAATGGTTCTTGGAGCCGGCGGCAAAATGGGACCCACGCTGGCCTTGCGGCTGCTTTACGCCCTCAGGGAAGCGGGCCGCAACACGCGGGTCATCGCTGTCTCGCGATTCCAGTCAAATGATGCTGGCCGAGAACTGGAGGAGGCGGGCGTCGAGGTCACTCCATGCGATTTGCTTGATCCTGAAAGCGTCAAGTCGCTGCCGCTGGTTGAAAACGTCCTGTTTCTGGCCGGACGCAAGTTTGGGTCGGGTGCCGACTCGGAGACCACCTGGGCCATGAATACAGTGGTTCCCGCGCAAGTGGCCCAGCATTTTCGGGACTCGCGCATCGTTGGCTTCTCCACAGGGAATGTTTATCCCTTTGTAACGCCAGAGCAGGGCGGCTCGATTGAATCCGACGTCCCGGCCCCAGTCGGCGAGTATGCGCAGTCGTGTCTCGGCCGTGAGCGGATCTTTCAGTATTATTCCCGGAAGTTCTCAACTCCGTGCCTGCTGTTTCGGCTGAACTACGCCATCGACCTGCGGTATGGGGTGCTGGTTGACATTGCGCGTCAGGTATTTGACGGCAAGCCTGTCGATCTCACAGTTCCCGCGGTGAATGTGCTGTGGCAGGGTGACGCCAACTCGTATGCGATACGGTCCCTGGATATGTGCGAGTCGCCCGCCCGGATTCTGAATGTCACCGGGCCAGAAACTATTCCGGTGCTGCGCGCTGCGGAGTTCTTCGCGGCGCGCTTCCAGAAGGAATTGCGAGTGACCGGAGTATCCAAAGGGGTCGCCCTGTTGAACAACGCCGCAGCCTGCCATGAAGCGCTGGGGTATCCGGCGGTGACCGCGAGCGAATTGATGGAATCGGTAGCGATGTGGATTGAGACCGGTGGAGCGAGCCTTAACAAAGCGACCAAATTTCAAGTCACAGACGGGAGGTTTTGATGCCGAGCAAGACCGACCAGTTTCGCGCACTTTTGCAGGAAGGGCTTGTAATTCCGGCTCATCCGCTGGCGCTGACAGAAGACTTGAAGCTGGATGAACGGCGCCAACGCGCTTTGACGCGCTACTACTGCGATGCGGGCAGCGGAGGCGTAGCGGTGGGCGTGCACACGACCCAATTTGATATCCGTGACTGCAAGATTGAGCTGTTTGAGCCGGTACTGGAACTGGCATATGAGGAACTGCGGAGCTTTGAACGCAGCTCGGGCAAGCTGATGGCCAAAATTGGCGGCATTTGCGGCGATACCAGGCAGGCCTGCGAGGAAGCCGCCACGCTGCGCCGGATCGGATACGACGGCGGTCTTCTCAGCCTCGCTGCGCTCACCGACGCGTCCAACGAAGTACTCATCGAGCACTGCAGGGCTGTGAGTGAGACGATTCCGATCATCGGTTTTTACCTGCAATCTGCGGTTGGTGGCCGACCGCTTGACGCCGAGTTCTGGGAACGCTTTGTGGAGATTGATTCCGTTGTCGCCATCAAGGTTGCGTCGTTTGACCGCTATCAGACAATGGAAGTACTCCGAGCCGTTGCACACAGCGGACGCAGTGCTGATATTGCCCTTTACACCGGCAACGACGACAACATTGTGGCCGATCTCCTCACCGAGTTTCGGTTTGGAGAGCGTACGGCGCACTTTGTTGGCGGCTTGCTGGGACAGTGGGCCGTATGGACCCGGCGGGCTGTCGAGCTTCTGAAGACAGTCCATGACGCCAAGTGCAACCGAGCCCGGCTTGATACCGTGCTTGCACGCGGCGCCGAAATCACGGACGCGAACTCCGCGATCTTCGATGCACGGCATCAGTTCCGCGGCTGCATTCCCGGCATTCACGAGGTTCTTCGCAGACAGGGGCTGCTTGCCGGGCGCTGGTGTCTGGACCCGGCGGAAGCACTTTCCGATGGGCAATTGGAGGAGATCAGCCGAGTCTACGCCTCGTATCCGCTGTTGAATGACGACGAGTTCGTAGCCGCCAACCTGGAACGCTGGCTCTCTTGAGCAAGTTCTTTACCGGCCTAGATCTGCCGGTATGCGAAGCGGTTTCAAACTTAGGATTACACTCGTTTCAAGCCAGAATGCCAAGGCACAAGTGAGATACCGTGAACGAGAAGACGATTGCGACGATAGCTCTCCGCGAGGATCGGTATTCCACCTTCCAGGAGACGATGCTGGAAGCAGCACACTGGCTGGAAATCGCTGCCGCCCAAGGGGCCCAGCTTGCTGTCCTCCCGGAAACAATCAATCTACTGCATCGCAAGAGTGGGTCGAATCCAGTTGAGGACTTCGCACTCGAGCGCTGGCAGGACGATACTGCAATGTTGCGTGATGCGGCTGCGCAGGCAAAGATCTCGCTGGTGCTGCCGCTGCTGGTGCGAATAGACGGCGTTCTCTCGAATCGATTTTATCTCTTGTCGAGCGATGGTACGTCGCTTGGCTATTACCAGAAGCGGGTTCCGGCACCGGGCGAGCAAGCCTTGGGAGTTGAAGCAGGAAATACAAGCCCCCTCCTCTGGGAAGGGCTCAGGGTCGGCGGAGCAATTTGCGTGGATGTCTACTTCCCGAGGGTTGTTTTTGACCCCCAGATGGAAGCGGGCGCGGACTTGTTCGTGATTCCGAGCTATACGCCGGGCGGCACGGTTCTGGACAACAACGCGTTGATCTATGGGGTTCCTTTTGTGCTGGCCTATTCTCCGTGGAGCCGGATTCTGGACCGCGACGGAAAAGAGATGGCGGCCGGGGGCTATCGCTCTGAGACCTTGCGCGCTGGATTTGGCTCGCCGATTCAAGTTGCGACGCTGAACTTCAACTCTGTCACGCTCTTCGCGGATCATAATCAGGACAGGATGAGAGATGTGCAACGCCACTATGGACGCAAGGTGCTCGTCCGGTTTGATCAGCACAACTGCATTTTTACACTGGAATCCCGATGTGCAGATCTTTCCGTGGAAGAAGTGATGCGGGAGTTCGGCCTGATCTCCAGGCGAGAGTATTTTGCGAACTACTATCCAGGTCTCAGTGACCCCGGGAAGTCCGCACAACAATCCTGACACCCGGTTGAGAGAGAGGTGACGTGACGACCAGTAAACCAGTTGTCCCTGTTCGCTTCGCCGTGATTGGCTGTGGTTCGGTTGCGTTTAATCAGCACATTCCGAATATCGTGCGATCGCCGCGCATGACGCTGCACACATGTGTTGATCTCGATGACGCCGTGCTGGCTGAATGTCGCCATCTTTTCGGAGCGAGACATACTCGCAAGGATTTCCGCGACGCGGTGGAAGACCCTGAGGTAGACGCCATTTGCCTGGCCACAACCGAGAAGCTTCGGTTACCGGTGATTGAACTAGCCGCAAAGTTTGGCAAGCCGGTGTATGTTGAGAAGCCTCTGGCTGCGAGCCTGGCTGAGGTTCACGAGATTCAGCGCGTTGTGGAGGCCGCGAAGATACCGTTTTGCGTGGGGCACAACCGGCGGGCGAGTCCGGCAATGGTCGACGCGCAGGAGATATTCCGGCGCCACATGGGCAACAGAACGCCGAGCCCGTGGCGCTGGCACCGGGAAAGCGACAAGCTGCCAGTCCTGCCGGACAATGGGGTTCCATCGGTGTCCGTAAGAATCAACGACGACTGGTACAGCTGGAAGCTTTGGGTCTTCGACAAGACACATGCGCCACATGGGCCCATGCTATTTGAGATGACGCACTTCACCGACGTCTGCAACTGGTTTCTTGATGATCAGCCGGTGGAAGTTACGGCGGTGGAAACGGGAATGCTGAACCTGTCGGTGATTATCCGTTACCGGAGCGGAGCGTTGGCAACGATTGTGATAGCGAGCAATGGAACGATGGGCTATTGCAAGGAGTTGTATGAATTCATGGGCAACGGCGGATACCTGGCGGTTGACCACATGCTGGAGGTTCGCACAGCGGGTATTGAGGGTGTGGTGCCGCGGATCACGTATCCGATGATTCAGGATCGGCACCCGGAGATTGGCCCGGAAGGTGGCGTGGCGGGCTGGCTTGAGAAGAAACGCGCGGCCTGTGCGGAAGCTGCAGCGGCGAACGCTCCTATGCTGCAGTTCACTGCAGAGCCCGACAAGGGTCATGCTCACGCGCTGGAGCGCTTTGTGGATGAGATTTTGGGCGTGGGGCCCGAGGTTTGTGGAGTTCGGGCTGCTGTGCTTGCTACAGAGGTTGCCTTTGGGGCAGTGGCATCTGCCCGGGAAAAGCGACGTGTGCTGCTAGACGAGCTTTCTTCCTGAGTTGGAAGGGGCAGGAGCGCCAGAGTCATTGCGGTGCGTTGTTGTTTTCGATATTTTTCGACGGACACCGGAGTCAAAAGAGGAAGGATGAAGAGCCCCTTGAGATGGACAGCGAAAACCCGCATCCAAAGCAGCGCAGTAAGCGCACTTGGCCGGCTGCTATGGATTGCCGTTGCTGCATGGATCGGCCTGGCAAGTTCGGGCGCAATCGCACAAGTCCCCGCGGCGAGTGTGAATCCCATGATTGGCACGGGCGGTGATCCAGACGACGGCATCAACCTGTTTCCTGGGGCCACGATGCCCTTTGGAATGGTGCAGCTGAGTCCGGATACGGAAGATCACGGGCTCGGCTATCACCACATTCAGTCGAGGATCAAGGGCTTCAGCATGACGCACATGAGCGGACCAGGTTGCGCCAATGAGGGCGACGTATTTTTCACTGCAACAACTGGGCCGATTGTCACCCAGACGGCTGACTTCCAATCGCCATATTCACACACGCAAGAAACAGCCTCGCCCGGCTACTACCAGGTGCAGTTGTTGCAATGGGACGTGAACGCTGAGTTGACTGCCACGCAGCACACGGGCCTTGCGCGCTTCACCTACCCCGCAGGAACAACGGCCAACATTCTGGTTCCCATCAGCCGCACACTCAACAACACCGCCGGAGCCGCAGTGCGAATCGTCGGTGATCGCCGCATTGAGGGCTACGTGGAGAATCACGCCTTCTGCACGAACAAGCAGACGTACAAGGTATATTTCGTGATGAGTTTCGACCAACCATTTTCAGCCTATGGAACTTGGACCGGTGACCACTACGACAGCCAGGGGAAGATAGTGGAAGGCAGCCGGACTGCGGAGCAAACCGGCCATGAGGAGTGGACGGGAGCGTATGCGAGTTGGGCGGCGAAGGCACAGGCGCAGACCATCACGGCAAAAGAAGGGATCTCCTACGTGGACATTGCAGGCGCGGAAAACAATCTGCGGGCAGAGTCAGAATCGGAGGATTTCTCTGCCGTTCGTCGGCAGGCAGAGGCGGCGTGGAACAGGGAGTTGAGTGTTGTTGAGATTGAAGGTGGCACGGCTATCCGGCGCAGGGTTTTTTACACAGCGCTGTATCACAGCCTGCTGATGCCGACCACATTTGACGATGCCGACGGCCGATATCTTGGATTTGACGGGCATATCCACACGGTGGAAGCGGGCCACCATATCTACGCGGACTTTTCGGGTTGGGATGTTTACCGCGGCCAGATGCCTCTGCTGGCGCTGATTGAACCGGGGCGCATGGAGGACATGGCGCAGTCGATTGTGCTGATGTACCGCCAGGGCGGCTGGATTGATCGTTGGCCGCAAATCAATCTGTATACAAATGACATGATTGGCAGTCCGCTGAGCATTGTGCTCTCTTCGACCTGGCTCGACGGCCTCCACGGCTTTGATATCGATGCCGCGTGGGAGGGAATGCTGAAGGATGCGACCGAGGCGCCTCCCCCGGATAAACCGTATCTGGGCGAAGACGGGGTCGAGTGGATCAACAAGTTGCACTATGTGCCGGCGGACAAGGTGGAATACGGCTCGGTTGCGAAGACACTTGAGTACGCGGTGGCGTATGGCTCGCTTTACCGTCTGGCAAAGGCGCTTGGAAAGACCGACGAGGCGAAGACGCTCTTCGATCGTGCTCTCGACTACCGCAACCTATTTGATCCTGAAACACGATTCTTCCGCCCACGAAACGCCGACGGAACGTGGGTGAGCAACTTCAATCCAGCGCAGGACGGGCACGGCTTTGTGGAGGGAACCGGCTGGCACTATCAGACCTTTGCGCCGGCGGACATGGCATGGCTGGTGAAGGCAGTGGGCAGCAGCCGTTTCAATCAGCAGTTGGATGTGTTTTTCAATTACCCTGCTCCGGGTTGGTATGCGCAGTACTACAACCCCTTCAACGAGACGGATTTGCAGGCTCCCTTTGCCTATCACTTTTCAGGAGAGCCTTGGAAGACGCAGCGAGCCGTGCGTCGCATACTGAACGAAAATTACCTCGACTCCCCCGACGGAATCCCTGGAAACGACGACCTTGGCGCGATGTCTTCCTGGGCCGTGCTGGGCATGATGGGAATCTACAGCGTGGATCCGGCCAGCCTTGCATGGGAACTGGTCGGACCTTCCTTCCCCAGGGTCGTTGTGCATCTACAGGCGCCTTACACCGGCAAAGCCTTCACCATCCTCAGGCAGGCCGGCGGCGCCCCCGGGCCCTACATCCAGAGCGTGCGATGGAACGGAAAGCCGCATCTGCGAAACTGGATTTCTTTCCGGGAGATTACGGCGGGCGGCAACCTTCAGTTTGTTCTAGGCCCCAACCCGAATTTGCTCTGGGGCGCGAAAGAGAAAGATGCGCCGCCGTCGCTGAGTCAGGAACGGTAGGGCTCTCACTTCAAGTGCACCAAGGCTTCTGCTTATTGCGGCAGAAAGGACATACTCTTTGAAACGACGCACCTTCCTCGAATTGGCGGGCATGGGACTACTTGGCGGGCTGGCATCGCCAAAGTTCGCTTCTGGAGCCGGCAGCGCGGCAGCCGAAGCCTACGGCTCTGGCCACTTCGGCACATGGATTCGCGACGCATTTGATCTGCCAGCATACCAGTACAACTGCAACCAGATTACAGACCGCAAGGCCGCGCTACCGGTGAACACGGCGTGGCGCTCGACCACCGATCACATGCATCAGATAGGGAACGATCGCGTTGTGGTGGTCGCTTCGAACTACGGGTATGTGCAGGTGCGCCAGGACGAAGGAAGTCCGAAGTTTCTCAACGACTATTACCCGGATGAGAACCGCTACGGCGGCGGCATCGGCTTTCTTGCCGACGACTCCACACTGCTGAGCACCTACTACACCGGCAAAGCAGAATCGTTTGAACGCACTCTGGGGACGGGATATCTGCGCAAGCGCGTGACCGGACAGCATTACGAGATTGACCAGGTAATCTTCGTGCCATACGGTGACGATCCAGTGGTGATTTCGCAGGTGACCATCACCAACCGCACGAGCGAAACCCGCAGCCCGCGTTGGGTTGAGTACTGGGGGTGCCACCACTATCAGTTCTCCTACCGATGTCTCATGGAAGGCGCGATGCAGGGGTCAGCAGATGGAACGCCTCAGTTGCGCCGCGCCTTCAGCAGCCGCTTCAGTCATCGCTTCGAGCATGCCAGCCATGGCGCAGGGCTGCTGGAAACGCAGAGCTACCCTGACCGCGCACCCGGCGAGGAAGAGGCATGGAAGAAGGTTCAGGAGCATCTGAAGACTGACCCCAACGAATTCTACGGAGGGCCAGTTCCTCCACTGCCGCAGGGGGCCGCAATGGAAGATCTGCAGCCGCCGTCCACCTTTCTTGTCTCACTGGATGCACCGGCCGATGGCTACGGTACCAGCGCGGCGAAGTTCTTTTTCGACGGAATAGAGAATCCGTCTGGCATGAAGGGTCCGCTGGACAACGATGCCTCCACCAGCGGCCCTGAGAGCGCCTTCTTCCTGGAGCGCAAGCTGGTGTTGAAGCCGGGGGAGAGCCGCACCATTCACTTCCTTTATGGCTACTTACCCGAAGGCTTCACTTGCGACGGCCTCGTGACGAGGTACGCAACGGACGCCGCCTCGCATTGGCGCCGCTCCTGTTCGCGGTGGAAGGCAAGCGGCCTGCAGTTCCGGATTCCCTCAGAGAAATGGGTGGAAAGGGAGATTGAGTGGAGTGGCGCGTTCCTGCGCAGCGGGTTTACCTTTGACAGCTTCTTCCGCGAACACATTCTTTCGCAGGGGGCTGGATACCAGTACCTGGCCGGGCTGCAGGGAGCTGCCCGCGATCCGCTGCAGCATGTGCTGCCTTTCGTCTTCACGGATCCCGATCTCGTGCGGCAGGTTCTTCGCTACACATTGAAAGAAATTGAGCCAGACGGTTCGATACCTTACGGCATTGTTGGCAGCGGCGTTACTATGCCTTGTCGATATCGCCCAAGTGATTTACAGCTGTGGATGCTTTGGGTGACCACGGAATACGTGCTGGCTACGCGCGATACTGCCTTTCTCAACGAACGCATCGCGGCAACTCCGAACAAAGTGGCTGGGGTCTCTGATCCAACTGTTCTGGAGTTGCTCGATCGCTGCTGCAAATTTCTGGTTGTTACGCAGGGAAGCGGCAAACATGGGTTGATGCGAATTTCGAACGGTGATTGGAACGACAGCATTGTGGTAAATCGCCTGTCGGCAAAACATGTGGCGGATGCTACTCGGAACGGTGAGAGCGTGCTGAATGCCGCCATGGCTGGCTATGTTTTGGACTACTACGCGCAGATGCTGGACACCGTCGGCCACGGCGAGCGGAGCAAAGAAGCGCGCCTAGCGGCGGAAGCTCAACGCGTGGCTGTGAGAGCGCAGTGGACCGGCAAGTGGTTCAAGCGGGCATGGATGGGCGAGGCAATCGGTTGGAACGGCGAGAAGCAGCTATGGCTTGAGCCGCAGCCCTGGGCCATTCTTGGCGGCGCAGCAACGGCAGAGCAGAGGAAGACTCTTGTCGCGGCAATCGACGAGTTGGCGCGCAAGCCATCGCCAATCGGCGCCCTGCTGCAAAGCCCTGCGGATCTGACCATGAAAGATGAGCCGGGAACAGGAACGAATGGAGGCATCTTTGCCGCCATCAACGGAACGCTGATCTGGGCGCTGGCAACGATGGATGGAGAGATGGCATGGGATGAGTGGAAGAAAAATACGCTCGCCCGCCACGCCGATGTGTACCCGGATATATGGTTCGGGATTTGGAGCGGCCCCGATGCCTACAACTCCGTCCTTTCGAAGGATCCTGGAGGTACGGCTCCAGATTTTCCGGTCCTGAATATGCACTCGCACGCATGGCCGATCTACAGCCTGATCAAGTTGCTGGGTGTGGAGTTCCACCCTACCGGCATCCGGTTAAGGCCCACACTTCCATTGCCTGAATATGAGTTCGCATCCCCGTTGATTGGCTTCAAAAAGTCTCCCGCTGGGTATTCCGGCTGGTATTCGCCGGCAACAGCAGGTCGCTGGGAAATCGGGATCACTGTTCCCACAGCTCCCTCCGCGCAGAAGTGGCAGGTCACCGTTAACGGCGCGCATGAGAAATCGAGGTCCGAAGATGAGATGGTGCATTTCAGCGGTGAAAGTCATCCTGGTGTTCCGCTCATCTGGCAGCTAACCTCCCACTCCTGAGCCGTCGTAGTCTCCATCAACGCCGCTAGTGCAAAAGATCGGGCAGACCACGGTCTCGTAGTCCCGAGGAAGTGAGATTTAGCAGGAGTTGTCCGACTGAGTTGCACGGATGATCGCTCTGGATTGGAATGGCGTTGAGCCGTGAGGCTCAAAGTGCAATAGACTTGCGAGGGAATGCGGGCAGTCTGGAACTTTTAGTAGTTTTCACATCGTTTTGAGTCTGCAACCTATTACTTTTCTTAGTATTGTATTTGGGATGCAATCCCGTCTCAGGCCACCACCTCTTCAATATGAGTCGAACTCTTCAGCAGGCGATTAAGTTACAAACGCGTGGCAGAGTCGGTTTCCTGCCAACGCGCAATTGTGAAAATGCTGGCCTGCCTTAGGGGCGGCCACTCTCAGATACTTGCAATCACGAGCAGGCATCCGCAATTTCTGAACGGCGTGTCTTTTCTGCCATTCGGCGGAAGGTGGCGCATGTACTCGCTTGCGAATTACGGCTGGCGAATGGGGGTCTTCGCGCGAAACATGGCGAGGCGATTGGCGAGGATCGCTGCAAGTTGGGTGTCTCCTTGCCGAGTGGCTAAATCAGTGGCCCGCCGCTTCCATTCGATTGCCTTGTCGAACTCTGCAACTTCAGCGCAGGCGGCAGAGAGGGTGGCGATTTCCTGCGGCCGCTGGGCGGGGGTGAGTTGCGCAGCATGGCTTGCCATGGCGACTGCTTCGCGCCTGTCTCTCAGGTTAGCGTCTGAGGAGATTGCGAGCAGAGACGCTAGGTGATCAAGAATCGGGAGCCTGTCTGGGTCCAACTCGAGCGCTGCGCGCCATTGGGCCGCGGCTTGCGGACCGCGGCCAGTTTCGACAAGAGCCTCACCGAGGAGGTAAGACGCGGAGACGGAGCGGGGAGCTAGGTGCAAAGATTTCTGAAAATGAGGGATTGCCTCTGCCGCTTGGCTTGTTTGCAGCAGTGCTGCTCCCAGGCTGGTGTGAAGATCTGCAGTTTCCGGCCCGAGCTGCAACGCCATTTTCAGATGAGCAATAGCCTGATCTGGGTGATCGCTGGAGAGAAGAGCACGGCCCAGATTGGCCTGTGCATCGGAGTCGGATGGATCCAGTGAAACGGCGCTTCGGAAATCTTCCGGGGCCTCATCCACTTTGCCCCGCTTGGCCAGCACCACTGCGAGATTATTGAAAGCTTCCACGCAATTTGGGTTGATTTGAAGGGCGGGTTGGAATTACTGCCTGGCTCCCTTTGGATCGCCGGCGGCCTCCACCGCAATGCCCAGGTTGTTGCGGACTTCGGGGTAGTTTGGGTTTTCGTCTATCGCCTTTCGGTATTCCGCGAGTGCTGCCCCGGCTCGTCCAACTCGGGCAAGAGTCTGACCAAAACCGCTGTGGGCTCGCGCATCGTTTGGACTCATCGCTAAAGCTTTGATCCACTCTGGAATGGCCGCATCGAACCGACCTTTGTTGGCAAGAGCCGCGGCTACATCAATCTGTTTGTAGAACTCGACCGCTGGCGTGGCGATGTGCTCAATTCCGGTTGGCGGCATGTTGACGAACTCCGGAGTGTTGACCGCGCAAATTCCTGCCGTTGAATTCCCTATCAGGATTGCGGGCTTCAGCACCTGAGAAGACGAGATACTTTCCATCCGGGCTGCACACCGCGTTGGATTGCAAGTAGCGTGGATCAGAGGCACCAGGCAGGGGCTGGAGTTTTTTCGCTACCTGGTCATGCCAGTTGATCACGCCCCTTGTTGGATAAAGGACCTATAGGAAACGATAGTCTTTGAAATTTGCCACGTAGCCAGGCTGGGAGGTACGCGTGTCAGGCGGCCGGACTGTTGTAACCATGTGCTGTCCATCCGGCGAGATTTGCGAGATGAATCCGATACGAACTGGGCTGTCTGTCTCCATGGGGAAGGACGATCACGAGATCGTGTCTTCCGTGCGGGTTGTCATCTGCCTTTGGACTGGCACGATGGCGCAGAGGCCCTTGTCGCTTTGCGGACAATCCATGGCGAGGCCCAGGGTTTTTCCGTTGCCCGCAAACGAGTGGCGGTTGGCGCAGGCGTGCAGGCCGGTCATGAGCACGGGGCTGGAGCTGTCTGCAACGTTCCGCATGCGCCATTCGATCAATGGAACAGCCTCAGCGGCCAACGGCTTGATGAATCCCTTTTGTGTTTCGGAAGGCATGCGAGGCACGTCGCGATAGAAGATGGGCGCGCCCACCGGGTCTGAGGAAACGTGAAGTTGCATCGTGCAATTGAAGCCGCGGATTTCTAGCGTCACTGGGCCATTGCCAGCCTGCTTCTCGATGGCTGTGCATGTAGCTGCGCCGGCTTGCAAGTGTGTGCCTCAGCCTGATCAGCTGTAAGTTCAGGCAGCTTGTTGGTGTTCGAGATGCAGCGCTCATCGATCTTGCCAATCTGCCGCCGTTCGCCTCTTGAGATGAGATGGATGCTGGGAGAGTTATCGGCGAACGAAACATCGACTTTCCAAGTGCTGTCATCTGAAGAAGGATCGCGCCATTGAACGGTCGGCGGAGCAAAGTCTGGGGGAAAAACCGAATCGTTAAGCGGATAGTCGATGGAGATGTGGACTGGGTCGGTTACCGCGGCAACGACAGCCATCCGGAGTCCCGCCAGGAGCGTGAGCAAAATCCCGCACAGGAGGACAACGACGCGCGGGAAGGCGTAAGTCGCATGCTCGACCGGCGGATTCAGCGGTGATGGCGGACAGATTGGGCCAACGAACACAGGACTCACATCCAAAGCAAGGGCGCCCTCCTGCGGAGCCTGGTTGTGTTCATTCATCACGCTTGCTCCTCTCCTCATTACCGATCAGTCTTTTCGCTTCCAGGCGGGGACACCGGGTATAGCGCGCCTGAGATGGTCAGAGTCCTCGCTGGTGGCGGCAAGTCTGGTCAGGGTGTGACTTTCAAGTTGTCGAACTGAATGTGATCCCACTCAGTGCCGAGGGCAAACATGCCGTGGGTGTGCGCCGAGTTCTCGAGGGAAAGAAGCACCAATCCATCCAGTGAGGCTTTGATCTGCGCGCCGTGGAATTGCAATTCAAGGTGATGCCACTGGTGCCGGTCAAGGGCCACCGTTCCGGCCGCAAGCGTTGCGACAGGCTTCTTGAATTCACTCGAGAGTAGTTCCCAACCGCCATCGGGATTGACGCGGAGGATGTAGCCACTGGGCCAGCGCGAGTTGCCATCCTGGAAGACGTTGGCGGAGTCGACTCGTCCCATAAGCGCCGCAGGGGCCGAGGTGAGAAAGTGCAAGTCTGCTGCCACGGTGTAGTCCGTAGCATCGGCATTGCCAGTGAGGGTAAACGGATCCGGTAACGGACCCCATGGAATCGGCTTCGTGCTGATGACCTGATCGAGGCACAGCCCCGGGCGTCCGTCGCAGGCATGAACTTCGAACGCTCCGTCCTGGTCGGAAAGATACTTCGGATTATGGTTGAGCGGAGTCGATTCAAAGTCATCGGCGTATGCCCGCGGAAATGGCGCCGCAGGCGGGGCCTGCGCGCTCCCTTTGCCTTGCCCAGTGGTTGTGGTGAGAGAATAGAGTGACTCCGGCTCGAAGGAGTAGTTGAAGGTGCCGTTGACCGGCTTGATGCTGGCCACCTGCTCGAAGATGTGGGTGCTGTTGGTTTCCCAAATATGAACTTGAGTGGCAGCAAGGCCTCCGGCGAGCTTGAAGGAGACGGATTGCGGATGCGTTGCGTCGATGGTTTCGAGGATAACGCTCCAGTTCTTCTTGTCGGTGGAACGGAGCGCGACGTAACTTCCCTTCTCCGGAAGATAGCCAGAGCTTGCGTCAAGGTACTGCCATCCGGGCTGGGCGAATTGGGTGGTGTGCGCCGTGGACCAGATGGTTCCCTGTACGTTGTAGTAACCGGACCAAGGAGTGTTGGCATACATCAGCCCGGAGTTGGGCGCAGCAAGGTTGTCGCAATACGAGGTGATTGGGCTCCATATCTCAGTCGCAGTGAGAGTCCCTTGGAGATAGTTCTGGTTGTAGAGGTGTGCCAGAATTCGCCCGCCTACGGCCCACTCGCGGCTGACGAACGGGCCGCCACCGTTGTTTGGCTGGTCTTCGCTGGACCAGAGCGGCTTCCCTGTTTTGCGTGCGGCATCGGTCGTGGTGATTTTTCCATCCTGGAGCGGATAGTGAACGCCGATAACATCGATGTCAGCAGCGAGCTCAGGGTCTTTCAGCATCTCGCCGGCGATGGACCATTGGCCTGCTCCCTGACCAATGTATTCATCGCAGCAAACGATCTGCGTTGCCAAGTGCCTTGCCTTCAACTCGCGATGTAGATCCTTGATGTAGGGGATGTCGAAAACCTTCTCATTCCAAATGCCAGCGTAAGCAATATCCAGCGAATAGTCCCGCTTGGCCGTTTCGATAAAGTCCGCGACATAGGCAGCCATCTTCGGCGTATAGAGTGTGTCTTTTCCCACCCATCCTGGTGCACCCCAGGGAAGGACATCCAGGGCAATCCTGGGATTGCGTTTGTGCGCCTCCACCATCAGCCACCACTCGTAACCGCGCGTAGAGTCGTGGTCGGCAGGCGTCCGCATGTGGCTCGGTTCCGAACCATCCGTGGAGTTTACATCTCCGCCAATCTCCACCTTGAGATGTTGCAGCGCGGCGCCATATCCGGGCTTGAAGAGATAGTCGAGAATCTGACTTCGCTGCGGCTCGGGATAGTCAATGAGCAAGCGGGAGGATGCGCCGGCGCTGAGCGCGCCCAAGCCATCAAAGACCCTTCCCTTGCTGGCACCATCCAGCACGATGTTTGTCTGTTGGGCAAGTCCGGCCGCAGTGGCAAGTGACAGGGAAAATGCCAGCAGAGTGGCCACTAGAACCAATCGTCGCCTGGCTGAAGAAACGCGGTCAAAGCATTCTTGGTGTAGTGGCATCTTTACTCCTTTGGGCGTTGCTCATGCGTATGGTTGACTCGATTTCTTCGAGAGTTTTTCCCTTTGTTTCGGGCAGGCGAAAATAGAGAAAGATGAGGCCCGCCAGGCAGATTGCAGCATAAATCCAGAAGGTACCAGCCGCACCCAGCGCCCTATTCAACAGAGGAAAGGTATAGGTGAGGACAAAGCAAGCAATCCACAGCGCTGTTACGGCGACGGAGACGGCACTGCTGCGGATCCGGTTGGGAAATATCTCAGAGATAACGACCCAGGTGGCCGGCGCCAGTGACATGGCATAGCAGGCGATGGCCGCGAGTACCAGAAACAGCAGTGGCTTGCCCTTGATATGCAAGTGATAGAAGGTGCCCAGAACGGAGTAGATCACGACGAGACCTGACACTCCGGAAAGGAGGAGGAAGCGCCTTCCGAAGCGATCGATTGCGGCGAGGGCAACGAGCGTAAACACCACATTGACTGCGCCGGTCACAACGATATTGAAGAGGATGTCGGATACCTGGTAGCCGGCGGCCGCAAATATCTCCTGCGCATAGTTGAAGATTACGTTGATTCCGCACCACTGTTGCAGAACTGCGAGCAGGACACCGAGAAGGAGAACGTTTGCCATACCCGGCGAGGACAGCTCTGATAGGAAGGAACGCTCGGGCTGTGCCTCACTGACGGCCTCAAAGTCTTGCAGGACTCCCTCTGCGTAGGCAAGGCCGCCAATCTTTTGCAGAGCGGCAATCGCCTGCCGGTGGCGTCCCTTGGAGGCAAGCCAGCGTGGGCTCTCGGGAACGAGGAATGTGGCAATCAAGAAGATCATGGAAGGAACGGCAGTGACGGCAAACATCCATCGCCACCCGAACTGACCGTTCCATGAGGCGAGAATTTCAGCAGCGGTGGCCTCTGCCGGGACCGGGCGGGCGATAAGCCAGTTGACGACCTGGGCGAAGAGGATGCCGAAGACAATGGCCAGTTGGTTGAGCGAGACGAGGCGTCCACGCAGATGAGCTGGTGATATTTCAGCGATGTACATGGGTGAGATTCCAGAGGCGAGTCCAATGGCACAGCCGCCGAGAATTCTCCATGCGACGAAGACGTTGAAATGGTTGGCCAATCCTGTTCCCACGGACGAAGCCGCAAACACGAGAGCGGCAAGCGTCAACAGCCGCCTTCTGCCGAAGCGGTTACTGAGTGCGCCAGAAGAAACAGCACCGATCAGGCATCCGATGAGGGCGCAACTCATTGCCCAGCCCTGGAGCGAGGGAGAGTCCAGTTGGAAGTAGCGCTCATAGAATGGCTTTGCACCGCCGATGACGACCCAGTCATAGCCAAAGAGCAGGCCACCGAGAGCGCCTGCGGCCGCGATGAGCCAGACATAGCCAACATGAAATGTGCCGCTTTGATTGGGGCGGGCTCCAGGTTTTGTGGAAGGAAAAATCATGAGGCAACATCGACCGGGAGCCCTTCCTGGCAAGCTTTGCTCCGCTGCCGGAATGAGTCGAGCATTTCCGCTGCAAACATGTGGTTGGGGTCTTCGGAGACTACTGCTTCAAGCTGCAGAAGTGCCTCTTCTTCCCTGCCCAAACCGTCATTTGCCAGCGCAATCAGGAGGAGCGAATCGATGCGGTTGCGCTTGGGAAGGTCATCGTCAAAAAGGAGCAGGTTGGGGAGGGAGGTGGCGAAGTAGTCGATAGAAGGCACAGTTTCCATTTGCCGGGCAGCAAACTCCGCCAGACTTGAAAAGATCGTCTCCGCGGACTCTCTGTTGCCCAACCGTCTCAGCGCGAGCGCTTGGAAATAGGAGTGAATGCCAGGCGCCGGCAGAGGCTCAGCGGCAGCGCGCCAGTGCCGTTGCGCGGCCTCTGTATTGCCGATAGCTTCGGCTGCCAGGCCGGAGTAGTAGTCGAGATCCCGCTCGAGCGTGAGCAGATGCTTGCCTTCACCGAGGTTGTTCGGGTAATGCCGGGCCTCTTCAAAATGCCGCAACGCTTCGGCTGGCTTGCGCATCATCAAGGCCATGCGTCCCAGTGCACAATGAGCATGGACATACTGTGCTGACACCAGTCCCTCGCCGCCCTCCCATGGGCTGAAGCGGCGACCGCCGATGTGGTCCAGGGCAGCCTGCCACTGTCCGCATTGATTCAGCAGGGTGATGAATTCGACGGTCAAATCGTCTCTGCGTTCGACCAGTCTCCAATGCTGGGTGAGCCAGCGGAGCCGCTCCTCGGGCGTTGCCAACCCGGCGCGCTTCTTGAGTTGATCCAACTCGTAGAGCACTCGGGCATCGTTGGGTTCAGCCGCGAATGCGCGAGCATACATTTGCTCCGCAGCCTCGGGGTTGTGCCGGATATTGAACTCTGCAATGCCCAGGTTTCGCAAGGGAATGGAGAATGTTTCGTCCAGTTCGGCCGAGCGACCCCAGCAGTGGATCGCTTCTTCGTGGCGGAGCTTGTCATAGTAGAGATTGCCGAGATAGTAATGCGCCTTTGCGCTGTTCGGATTGCGCCGGATGGCATCTTCCAACACGATCATCTCTTCCAAGCGCGCGGGGAAGCAGTATCGCGACGGAGACGCTTCTGCCATCGCCAGATAGGCGCCGGAAGCCTCTTGTTCTCCGGCCCGCGAAGCGAGCCAGGACAGCAAATACCAGATCATCGGATGATCGAAACCGCCCAGTTCCGCGCAAGTGTGCAGGAGGGTGAAGGCATCTTCTCGAAGCCCGGACCAAGCGAGGTCATACGCGACGTCTATCAGGGTCTGGACATCTCCTTCAAGAGCGGTGAGGTAGGCACGAAGATCTATCTCGTCGCGGCTCAGCAGAAATCTCTCTGCCATCATGCGAAAGTCGAGGGGGTCATCGGCAAGCGCCGCTTCCACAGATTCCTCGGCCTCAAGAGGGCGGTGCATTCGGCGCAACAGGGTTGCTCTGAGAGCCCTCGCTTTGAGGTGGAGAGTGTTGGTTTGAAGACTCTGCTCCACCTGCTGAAACGCGAGAGTCAGATTGCCGCGAGCTGCACTGATGGAGGCGAGAGCGTAATAGCCACTGCTCTGCCAAGCGTAATTCCACACGGCTTTATGAAAGGCATCGTATGCTTGGTCAGCGCTTCCCTGATAGAGACGTGCCAGACCAAGGTTGTAAAACGGCTCCCCGTCGATGGGGTTTGGATTGAGGATGGTGAGTCGATGAACAGCAGCGGTAAAGTGCTCTTCCGCCAGAGCGAATTGCCCTCTTCGCAATTGGATCAAGCCCACGGCGTTGTTCAGCCGCGCATTGTTCGGCTCGCGTCGAAGCCCCTCCAGCCAATAGAGTTCAGGAGACCGCGTGGCGTGACGATATTGCTCAAGATGCAGACCGGTGAGGTATAGTTCCTCGACGCTGGTCATCATCTCTGGCGACAACGGCTCGCTCGCGGGGTCCGGCAGTTTTCGCTCCGCACGCGTTTCCGGCTGATACGCGAGCAACTCGTTGCCATCGCAATCCAAGACTGCCAATCGATAGTCTTCTGGAGAAGCATCTGGAGCATCCACGTCCGTAGTGAAGGGATGGCCTGGCAAAAGGTCAAGAGTCGCTTCAAATACAGGGTGACTGGCACAGGTAAGCACGACCTTCACAGAGCGCCGAGATGTTACGCAGACACCGAAATACGCGCTTCCGTTGGCAAATTCCAGATTGAGAGCCGCTTCCGCATTGGCATTTTTGGCGGGGCCGATTTTCTGAATCGGATACCAGAACTGGCTCACCGTCTTGGTTTCGTATGGCTGCAGCCAGGAAAAGTCCGGTTGATTGTCCGTAAAGGCCCCGGCCATCAGTTCGATGTAGGGGCCATCTTCATCTGTCAGGTTACGGTCCCAGGCATGGCCAAACTCAGCGTTGCCCCATGTCCACATCTTCTTACCGGGCGCAACATGGTGATTCGATGTCTGCACCACCCCGGTCTGCTGTGCATGATCGTAGCCTCCGCAGAAGTCATACTTCGACTCGGTAACCATGTAGGAGGTGGGTACCGGAATGTTCTTGTACCAGGAGATATCGGTCCCCGGTCGATAGTCTACGCCGTAGTAGAGGTTGTCTGCGACTGGGAAGGAGGAGACGGCGCGCTTGGCATGATCGGCAACATAGGAAACATCGGGCGGGAAAAACGCTTGATACTGATCGTCGACACTTACCGCCACGTTTGCCCACCACAGGAATGTCTGCGGCAAGGGCGTACGGTTATAGAGCCTGACCCGCGCCTCCACAATCGCCTTGCCGGGCGCAAGATGAATGCCCACCATGCCCTTCATCCGAAGCATGGGATCGTGCTCGCTGAGCCAGACCGTACGGCCACCATCGGCATGCTCCTCAATGCTGGTGTGAACGGGCATGTAGGTGGATGGGCGGTGATGCTGTGGCCAGTTGAACTCCACACCGCCCGATATCCACGGCCCCAGCAATCCGACCAGTGCTGGCTTGATAACACTCTGGCGGTAGAAGAAATCGTATTGGTTTGTCTTGTCCAGACCTGTGTGAATTCGCCCGCCGATCTCCGGCAAAATCATCAGCTGGATATATTCGTTCTCCAGCAGGATCGCCCGATAACTTGCATCCACTTTTTCAAGAGCGACACGGTCCGTAAACGGGTTTGGATAGACCTTGCCGCTGCTGCCCTGGTAGACGCGTTTCTCCAGAAACATAGGATTTGGATCAGCTGGCTGTACAGGATAAGTTGGAAGAACGACCTCTTGCTCCCAGCAACGGACCGGTTCGGGTTGATGTAAGTTATGCATTAGCTTTAGACCTAGTTACGATGGAATCATCCCTTCGCCTGATTGGACAACCCGTGAATGAGGGGGGCTTAGATACCGCGTGGGACACGGCGCACCAGCTAGGCGTTAACGTACACGCCGCATCTACGAAATGTCAATCCGGGTGCTAGAATCCAGGGAAGTTGTTCCCTGGTTACGAATACGATGAAGCCGCCAAACATTAAAGATATAGCTCGCGAACTCGGCATCTCCATTGGTACCGTTGATCGCGCCTTGCATGGGCGCTCGGATGTGAGCCTTGCGACGCGAGCTCGTGTCTTAAAGAAGGCCGAGCAGCTCGGATACCGGCCCAACATCGCTGCCCGCTCGCTGAAGCTGAATCGCAGGTTGCGTATCGGGGTCTATTTCCCGCGGGATATCACTTACTTTTTCGATCCCTTGCGCGCTGGCGTTCGCGCTGCCGCCGCAGCCTCGACCGGAGTCAACATGGAGCTTGTCTTCAGGACCTTCCCCCGGCTTGACGAAGGCGATGTTGAACTGCTCTCAGAAGACGTCGAAGTGAACTTCGACGGCATCCTCGTTGCTCCTGGAAACCCAGGCCGCATTGGCCCTGTCTTGAGCGCCATCGCGCGCCGCGGTGTAGCCGTTGTCTGCGTTGCCAGCGACGCTCCTCGAAGCGAGCGCCTCGCTTCAGTGGGGGCCGATGCTCATGCCAGCGGAGCCATTGCCACGGAAATCTTCTCCCGCACGATCCAGATGCCCGGACACCTTGCAACGATCACTGGAGACCTGACCACACTGGACCATGCCGAAAAGCTTCGTGGCTTCGCCGCAAATCTCGCCGTCTATGCTCCCCATCTCGCCCTTCTCCCGGCCATCGAATCCCATGAGCAACCCGAGATGGCATATCGCCAGGCAATCGAACTGCTCTCCCGCAAGCCTTACCCGCTGGGAATATATCTGAGCACCGCCAACAGCGTCCCTGTCCTCAAAGCCATGGAAGAGAAGAACCTGCATGGGCAAATACAAGTCATCGCCACGGATCTTTTCCCTGAACTGATCCCATATATTGAATCCGGGAATATCCTCGCAACTCTCTATCAACGTCCATTCACCCAAGGTAAAACCGCCCTTGAACTGCTTTTCCGTTGCCTGGTTGATGGGGTCACGCCCGAGCCCTTTACCCGACTTGCCCCACATATCATCCTGCGCAGCAACCTTGCGCTCTTTACCAGTTATCTCTCTGAACCGGAAGATACAACCAACTCGACAAGGTAGGTCACTTAGTCTCAACTCCTGCCTTGTCGAGTTTCAGCCCCTGGTTCTTCATCTGCCGAACCAGTGCGGACTCCTTGAGCGCTCTTGACTTGTTACCCGTTCGATTGCAGAGCTGGCTAGTCTTAAATGAGAAGGAGGGAAGTCCGGCTCGCTTTTGACCGCCGCCTTCATCTCACGAATCGCCTCCGCGTATCTCTTGACGCTTTCATACGGCACATCGAGTTGGTAATGCGGGCGTACCAACGGGCAGCTTGAGATTCCGCCACCTTGAGCAACTCTTCGATCTTGTCGAGGTTGTTCTCGTCCTCGCCTCCGCCTCGCGCCCAAGGATCGAGGGCATAGTAGTAGCTTGTTGCTGCCTTTTTTGGGTACCACTCAGCGAAGTCCTGCAGCCTACGATCCACTTCGTCAGCCAGATCAGGAGAGACCTTGCGGGCTTTCCCCAGGAATCCAAAAGCACACCGGTCGGAGGGATCCAGATCCTGCCTGTTTGACGGGAATGGGAGAAGTCTCTATTAATTAATGACGCGGTTAATTATGATAGATGTCAGAATGAACGGAAAAGTCATTGGCCGACCCGGCCGTCCGGCTGCAAGGCTCAAGCGCGATGCGCGGGATTTGCTATTGGCTGCGGCGACGGAGTTGTTCGCGATGCACGGAGTAGCGGCAACAAGCTTTGCCATGATCGCGAAGCGCGCGGGCCTGACGCCTGCGATGGTGCATTACTACTTCCTGAACCGCGGACAGTTGCTGGACTCAGTTGCGGAAGAACGGATTGTCCCACTGATTGCCCTGGTCTGGGGTCCAGTTAACGCCGGAGATTCGCCGGCAGAAATCGTGCGTGGAGTTGTGGAACGCATGCTGGCCGGGATTGAGCAAATGCCCTGGATTCCGTCCACATGGATGCGAGAGGTTTTGAACGAGAGTGGCCTACTGCGGAGCCGCGTCATCCGCCATTTGCCATTTGACAAGTTGAAGATCCTGGGCCAGTCGGTTGCGGGTGGGCAGGCGGGCAATGCGATCAACGCCAATCTCAATCCCGGACTTATTGTCTTCTCGACGATAGGGCTGGTGATGGTTCACTTGGCCACAGTTCTATTCTGGGCAGAGATATTTGAGAGCGAGCCGCCCAACAACGAAGCTTTACGTCTTCAAATTACGAGCCTGCTGCTCAACGGATTGAAGCCGGGAGCCTCTGCTCAAGCCGTCCGAGGGGCGAAGAACAAGTAGGAATGGAGGAGAGATGCCCGTGCCAGGAAGAATCGGAACCATTGCATTGCTCGGCATTGCGGCCGTCGTCCTCTGCGGGGTGACAGGGTGCAAACAGAAACAAGTGGCCAGCTATCAAGGGTACGTTGAGGGCAAATTCGTTTACGTTGCCTCGCCCCAGAGCGGCAGGCTCGACCACCTGACGGTGATGCGCGGTGAGTCGGTGGTTGCAGGCCGGCCGCTATTCAAGCTCGACAGTGAACCGGAAGCAGATGAGGTGCGGCAGGCCGAGCAACTGCTGAAGAGTTCGCGTTCGCGCCTGGCGGATCTCGAAACAGGCAAGCGTCCGGCTGAAGTCGACGTGACCCGTGCGCAACTGCTTCAGGCGCAAGCGGAACAGAAGCAGGCCGACGAGATACTGGCCAGCGACGAGGCGCAATATCGTGCCGGCGGCATTGCAGAAACCGAGTTGATTGCGGCGCAGGCCGCTGCGGAGTCGAGTGCGGCCAAGGTTCGAGAACTGCGCGCATCCCTTGCCGTGGACGCGCTGCCGGCACGCGAACAGCAGATCAAGGCACAACGGAACCAGGTCGCAGCCGATACTGCTGCGCTTGCAAGCGCAAAGTGGAAGCTCGACCAGAAACAGGTCGCTTCGCCGCGGCAAGGGCTGGTATTCGACACGCTGTATCGCGAGGGCGAGTGGATTGCTGCCGGCAATCCTGTTGTGCAATTGCTGCCGCCAGAGAATCTTGAAATCCGCTTCTTTGTGCCGGAGCCCGTGATGGGCAAGCTGCGCGTGGGAGAGGCGCTTCACGTAGGCTGCGACGGGTGCACGGGCGAGACCGGAGCCACGATCACCTTCATTTCTCCTGACAATGAGTACACACCGCCGGTCATCTACAGCAACGAGAATCGGGCGAAGCTTGTCTACATGGTGATTGCGCGGCCGAACGATGTAAAAGCTCGGAGTCTGCATCCCGGCCAGCCCGTGGAGATTACACTCGAATGAAGGTCGCCTCCAGTCCGGAGTTCGCCATCGACGTGCATGGTTTGAACAAACACTTCGGCGACAAGCACGTGGTCAGGGACCTATCGCTGCGCGTTCGCCGCGGCGAGATCTTCGGCTTCCTGGGGCCGAATGGAAGCGGCAAGACAACCACGATACGCATGATGTGTGGACTGCTCAAACCAGACTCTGGAAGCGGAAGTTGCCTGGGATTCGACATTCTGCGCGAGAGGGCTGAAATCAAGCGCAGGGTTGGATACATGACGCAGCGATTCTCGTTTTGGGAGGACCTGACGATCGCCGAGAACCTGGATTTTGTCGCGCGCATGTATCAGATTTCCGATCGCAGGAAGGCAGTGCGCCAGACGCTGGAAACCCTGGGACTGACAGCCTGCTCTTCACAACTGGCAGGCGCGCTTTCCGGCGGCTGGAAGCAGCGCATGGCGCTGGCGGCCTGCATGCTGCACGAGCCGCAGTTGTTGCTGCTGGACGAGCCGACAGCGGGCGTGGATCCGCGCGCACGGCGCGACTTCTGGGACGAGATTCAAAAGCTTGCAGCGAACGGAATTGCCGTGCTGGTAAGCACGCACTACATGGATGAAGCGGTGCGCTGCCACAAGCTGGCGTACATAGACAGCGGAAGAATGCTGGCGCAGGGCACTGCGGCTGAAGTGATCGAGAGTCAACATCTCGTTACATGGTCTATCCGCGGCGACCTGCTCTCGGAGTTGCAGGACAAGTTGCGCTTGCTGCCCGGGATCGAGCAGACAGTTTCATTCGGAGATACGTTGCACGCAAGCGGGAAAGACGCCGAACAGTTGCAGCGCAGCATCGAAGCGGCAATTGAAGGCACCGCCACACGAGCACAAAAAATAGATACAGGGCTCGAAGACGTATTCATCTACCTGATGGGCCCGACGGATAGCCAGGAAGGAGCCACGCGATGAAGTACAGCAATGGCTTTTCATTGGCCCGCTGGTGGGCCATCGTGCTCAAGGAGTTCATTCAGCTCAAGCGCGACCGCATCACCTTCGGCATGATCTTGGGCATACCCATTTTGCAGATGGCGCTGTTCGGCTACGCCATCAACACCAATCCGAAACATCTTGACACGGCCATCATCAGCGCGGACGACACCGACATTACGCGCAGCCTCATCGCCGCCATGCAGAACTCATCGTATTTCAAAGTGGTCGGCACACTTCCGAATGAGCAGGCAGGACGCGAAGCGCTGGCACGCGGGCAATTGCTCTTCGTAATCAATATTCCCGCAGGGTTCACCCGCGAGCTGTTGCGGCACGAGCATCCGTCGCTTCTGATTGAAGCGGACGCCACAGATCCCACGGCAACGGTGGGCGCGCTGGCCGCGATCAATGGCATTGTTCAGTCCGTGACTCAAAAGGAACTCACCGGCCCGCTGGCGATGCTTCAGGTGGGTTCACCGCCGTTCAGCGTGGCGGTGCATCAACTCTACAACCCCGACGACATTACGCAGTACAACGTAGTGCCCGGCCTGATGGGTGTGATTCTGACGCTCACCATGGTCATCATGACGGGGCTGGCCATCACGCGCGAGCGCGAGCGCGGCACGATGGAAAATCTGCTTGCAATGCCCGCAACGCCCCTGGAGGTAATGACAGGAAAGTTGCTGCCGTACGTGGGAATCGGATTGATTCAGGCCAGCATCATCCTGCTGGCTGCACGGTTCATCTTCCATGTGCCGTTCTTCGGCAATATTGGCGCGGTTTACCTGGCGACGCTGCTGTTCATCGCAGCCACCTTGACCGTCGGAATCGCTTTCTCGTCTCTGGCGCAGAATCAGCTGCAGGCGATTCAGCTTTCTGTCTTCTACTTCCTGCCCAACATCCTTCTGTCCGGATTCATGTTTCCATTCAAGGGCATGCCTGGTTGGGCGCAGTTCATTGGGAATCTGTTGCCGCTCACTTATTTCAACCGCCTGATACGCGGCATTCTGCTCAAGGGCAACGGCTGGGCTGACTCGTGGCCCAGTGTGTGGCCGCTGATCATCTTCACACTGGTGCTGATGGCGATTGCGGCAGCCACCTATCGCAAGACTTTGGATTGAGAGGTACCGGCCATGCGTATGCGTGGATCGATCAACTGGAAGCCCGCAGCGTTGGCAGCTCTGTTGGCGCTTCTGGTGCAGGGTTGCACCGTAGGCCCGCACTATCACGCGCCCGTGCCGCCAACGGTCGCTGGGTACACACCGCAACCGCAGCAGACGGCAGGCAGCCCTGGCCCCGCCGGCGTCGTCCAGCACTTCAACTCTTCGGCTGAGATTCCCGCCGAATGGTGGACTCTCTTCCGCTCGCCCGAACTCAACGCCATGGTGAGCAAAGCTCTTGAAAACAGCCCCACGCTCACGCAGGCCACCGCGAGACTGAGGCAGGCACAGGAGGAATTGGCCGCCCGCACCGGGCAGACAAAATACCCGACTGTGACCGGCACCGCATCGATACAGCAGGAGCAACCAAACCTCTCCGCATACGGAATTCCGTTTCCCAATCCATCGCCGTTCACGTTGCTGAATGGTACCATCGGAATCTCCTATGCACTCGACATATTCGGTGCCAACCGTCATCTGATCGAAGGGCTTCGGGCGCAGCGTGAGTATCAGCAGTGGCAGTATGAAGGAGCGCGCCTCATTCTGGCCGGAAATGTCGTAACCGCTGCCATCGCTGAGGCTCAATTTGAGCAGCAACTCGATTTGACCCGACAGATGCTTGAATTGCAACGGCGGGAACTCGCAATCTCGATTGAGCGCAACCGCGCGGGTGGAGTCTCCGAGTACGCACTCCGCACGCAGCAAACCGCGGTCGCTCAGTCCGAGGCCAAGCTTCCTCCGCTGCTGCAGCAACTCGATGCCATCCACGACGAGCTAGCTCTGCTGATGGGCGAGTCCCCGGCCGAGACTCATGTTGCCCACATCCCACTCGAAAGTCTCACTCTACCCGCCGAGCTCCCGCTCAGCCTTCCCTCTTCGCTTGTAAAGCACCGCCCAGATATCCGCGCTGCGGAGGCACTGCTGCATCAGGCCAGCGCCTCCGCAGGCGTAGCCACTGCCAACCAATTTCCGCAGGTCCTATTGTCTGCAAGTGCCGGGGGCATTGGCACCAGCTTTCTCAACGGGGGCGCCCTTTGGAATGTTGGCTCATCCCTGACACAGCCGATCTTCAACGGCGGCGCATTGCAGGCGGAAAAGCGCAAGGCGCTGGCAGCCTACGACGAAGCGAACGGGGTCTACCGTCAAACGGTTCTTGAAGCCTTCCATCAGGTTGCCGATGCCCTCTACGCTACGCAGCATGATGCTGAAACCCTTGAGGCGTGCACGGGGGCCGCAAGCCAGGCGGACGCCGCATGGCAAATCGCGGGCCGCCGCTACAGTGCTGGAGGCATCAGCGATTTCGACCTGCTGGAGGCGCAACGCCAGAATTTGCGAGCCGCGCAGGATTGCACCCAGCCAGCAGCCAGCCGCCTTCAGGATTCCGCAACCTTGATTCAGGCCCTCGGCGCGGGATGGTGGAACGAATCCCCAGTATCGACGTCGGGGAATAATCCCCTCGCAGAGCCAGAGAAAAGGGGCCGACGTGGAGTATCCGGCCCCTTGCAGACAAAGTGACTTGAGGCCGACTCATTATCTCTCGCTGCGAACGATCACAACACCGTTGGCGGCGCTGGGGATAGTGGCAAGGCCCATGAGGGTGAGATTGCCATCGCCATCCACTTTGAAGGTGGAGAGATGAGAAAGCGACCCGGAGTGGTCGATGACTGCTACCCGGCCGGCATGATAGGCGATGTCAGTCGGACTGCCGTTGAACGTTGCAGCCACCGCAGCGTCCTGTATGATTTGCTGACCGTAGACCACGTACCGCGACACGCTCATGCTAGGCGAGTTGGCGGAGAAGAGGTATGGTCCATCGAGGGCTACCCAACACGGAGCGCTTTGGGTGCCCGATCCTGTGACCGTGAGAACGGCATCTCCGCGCACCAGGCTGATTTCGTTGGCGTGTGCGATGGTGACGTAAGCCTCGTTGTCGCGGGTCACGAGGCCGAAAGGTGCATTGACATTTGAGGGGATATTCTGGACGAGAGTAGCGGTACCTTCGACCGCTCCCTCAGGTGTGAGGTTCACCTTCTCGATTGCGTTGCTTTTTTCGGAGATGATCAGCTGCCTGTCGAGCACACCAACCTGAGCCGCTGATCCGTCGGCGACCACGAGCCCCGCCTGACCGTCGAGTCCTGGGCTAACGCCGAATTCAAATATCTGATGCGATTCAACTTTCGTTGATCCTAGGATGTAGAGATGATCGTGACCGAAGGCAACGCTCACGGGGCCCGATTCGGCTGGGACAATCTGCTTCAACCGAAATCCCTCCTCTGAACGCACGAAGATGGAAACATTGTTTGACCCGAAGTTGACTACAGCAAGCAGGTCTCGGGATGTCGCGATGCCACCTGCGTTGCCAGCGACTCCACCTTTGCCTCCGGTGGGGACGGACTGGATAAGCTTACCGAGGCTGTTGTAAACGAGCAGATTGTTTGAGGGTGTGTTCGAAGCAGTAACAACGACCGATTGTCGGTCCTGCGCATGAACCGGAATGGTGGCAGCGCCTCCCGCCAGCAAGGCCAGTGCGGTAAAGAGTGAAAGTGACCTCATGTTTCTCTCCTGTGAATCGGGGATGGCCACTTCGAAACTGCATACGCAACGCCCGTGGTGAGGGAAGACTGAACACCCAGGGAAACGGCGACGAAGTCAAGCGGCAAAAGACTAGAGCGTTGCGAGGAGAGAAAGGTTACAGGGTTGATGCTGCTTTCTTCATTTCGTTTCTCGCTTCGATATCATCCAGTCTCAGGACCAGCCTTTTTCCGCAACAGCGGTGACGATGCAACATCACCAGGGGCACGAAAGGTGAGAGATTCGTCTCAAAGGAAACTACGGTAGAAATTCGAAGCGGGACAACAAGCAGGGCATCCGAGACCGGCAAACAGAAAATTCTCACAGCGGTTCGTTGCTGCCGAAGCCGTTGGAACTATGGCCACACAAATGGCTAAACAAATAACGGTAATTCTCTTGAGGCTGTCTAAGGCTATTTCTGGGCGATTGCCTGACGGTCGTACGCGATTGCGGGGGTGAAGGTCATGCGGATTCCATGCTTCGGACGGAGGATGACCATAGCTCGCGGTTCGATTTCCTGACCTGGAGCCAGTGCCATGTCATATTTCCCGAGCACGGTGCTGAGGATCATCAGAATCTGCAGCATCGCGTAGTTGCCGCCTATGCAGCCGCGAGGGCCGCCGCCGAAGGGCAGATAGGTGAAGGGCGTGTGCAGCTTCTCGTTCGCTTTGGTGAAACGCCCCGGGTCGAAATTTTCGGGGTCTTGCCATGAACGGGGCTCATGATGCGCGCCGTATGTGAAGACAATGACCGTCGATCCGCGGGGTATCGCGACATCCCCGGCTTGGTCGTCGGCCATTGCCATGCGGTCTACCATCCAGAACGGTGGATAAAGGCGGAGGGCCTCCGAAATGACCTGAGTTGTGAATTCGAATCTGGGAACGTGAACGTAGCTGAGGGGCGCACCCTCCAGCACGGAGTCGAATTCCTGTCGGACCTTTTCGAGACAATCGGGACGCGAGCTTAACAGGTAGAGAAGCCACGAGAGGGCATTTGACGATGTTTCATGGCCGGCGACGAGGAGTTGCATGCTCTCGCTGAGGACCAGGTCATCGCTCATGCCTTCGCCATCGCTGTAGCGGGCATCCATGAGGGTCTGGAGCAGATCGTTGGCGGGCGGTTCGTGGCGTCGCCGTTTGATGTATTCGAGCAGGAGGGCGTCGGCGCGAGCGCGCATCTGCTCGTGTTTGCGCAGTTCGCCGGACATGGCAAACCATGGATTGAGGTAGGGCTGAAGGGTTTGCCGAACGATGAATTCCTGGACGGCGAGGATGGTATGGCTGATGCGGTCGATCTCATCGCCCTTCAGTTGGGCTCCAAAAAGGGACCGGGCGACCATGGCGAAGGTCATATTCATGAGGTGGGGGTAGATATCGACTGGGCCTGCACCAACCTGTTGATCGAAATTCCGCATGGACTCGGCGAGTGAGTCCTGCATGATCGAGGAAAGAGCTTCCAGTTGTTTACGATCGAAGCCCTTCTGGATAAGGCGGCGCTGTGTGCGCCAGGCTTCGCCGTGCGTGGTCAGAAGGCCCTTGCCGAGAAAGTGGCCCATGCGTTTTACCTGGATCTCCGATTTTTGGTAATTTTCGGCATTGGTTTTCAAGACGTGCTGGATGACGGTTGGATCGGTGGTGACGATGGCCTCTTTGATGCCGCCCAGATAGAAGCGGAATGTATGGCCCAAGGTTTGGGTGTATTTTGCCAGCACCTGAATAGGGTTGGCTGCCATGGCGCGCGAATCCACAAAGGAGCGCAGTCGTGAAACAACGGGAATGGATGTGGGCAATGTCATGCCTTCCTGCCGAGGTGTTTGCATTGAACGGTTGGTGAGTTCAAGTCTTCTGCCTGAAGTAGTGGAGTAGCCATAGTTAGGGGATTAAGCTCTCAGGATCAGTTTTCGGCTCCCAATTGCTTCAAAAGTATCAGATGATGGAGGATTGCGCGGGACATTGTGGGATGTTGCCGGTAGGGAACCCCAAACTCTTCGGCAGTTTGCTGGACGATCCGGGTGAGGGGGGGATAGTGGGTATGGCAGACGAAGGGGCATAGATGATGGACGATGTGGTGGTTGAGCCCACCGGCGAGCCAACTTACCAGCGGGTTACCGGTCGCGTAATCGGCCGTTGTTGCGAAGATGTGAAAGACGCCGTTGTCGAATTCGCTGCGATCCGCGGGAAAGTAGGTGCTGTCGATGGTGTGCGTGGTCTGGAATACCAGGGTTACAGACAAACCAACGACCAAATGGAACAAAAGGAAGGCTCCGGCTACGAGCAGAGGTGATTCCCTGAGCAGCACGACCGGCAGAATGAGCATGTAAGTGAGGTAAAATCCTTTGCTCGCAAAGAGGATGGCGTATTCTCGTGCGGGATGACGGGTGCGTTTCAGATAGCCATGGGTGGGGAAGAAAAAGCTCTCAAAGTCTCTTACGAAGACGTAGTCGAGAGAGAACATGGCGTAAAAGAAGAGCGCGTAGATGTGCTGGAAGCGGTGCAGAGATGCGCGGGGTTGATGAGGCGTAAAGCGGAAGATGCCACGTCCTGTGAGAGCGTCGTCCTCGCCATGGAGATTGATGCAGGAGTGGTGGCCTCGATGATGGAGAATTCGCCACATGTAGGAGTTGATTCCGCAGAGATCGAAGGCGTAATTGAGGAGTTTGTTTACGGACGGCGAGGAGGAGATGGCGTTGTGGTTGCTGTCGTGGGCGATATTGAGCAAGAGGAATGTCTGGGCTAGACCGCTCAACAAGTAAAGGCCCACAAACCTCCAGGAGCCGGGCCTGAAGGCATAGAGTGCCATCCAGCAGCCCAACAGCACCGTCAAACCCGTGACGATCTTGGCCCACATCATGCGGTCAGCCTTCGGGGAAAGGTGCCGCTCGGCAAAGAAACTGTCGAGGCGACGACGCAGGACCTTCGGGAAGGAAGAAGGATCGGCAGGCTCTGTACCGGGTTGTCGCCGGGAGGCCTCAGGTGGGACAAGATCATCGATATCCGGGCTAAAGATGATCACTGTATCGGTCTCAGAAGTCACCGAAGCCTCCACGTTCAAGACAAGCCCACACGGGGCGCTCCGCCCGGCAGTCTCCCGGGCCAAGACGGTCAGCCCTGCCAAGACAGCCAAAACTGCCAGAAGGCGCAGTGAATTCGCTGCACCGCCGCAGCCAGCTTCAAGGCAGATACTAGCGCGAAGATTCAGGGAGAATCAAGAAAAATCCGGATCGGGCCGGGGCGGCGCGGAGCTTCTGGCACTGGAACACGGGAGCGGTTCGCTTGTCAACCCGGGTATTTTGACATATTTTGAATAGGCTAGGCGATTCACGGACGGTGAATTTCTTTGCAATTCTTCTGAATTTTGCCCTACACTGGGATTCCACACTCCGAGACTTAGTCGTATTCCACCTCACCGCGACACTGGGAGCAGCCAGGCGCTTAACAATTGTCACATTGAGTATTGCGATTCCACCTCGGAGGTATGGCGGACCTATTATGGCGTCGATTCTGGACCAACTGGATAGACTGGGTGATGAGCACCCGCACAAACTCCTCTACTCGTACCTTGACGTGAACGGCAATGAACTTGAGATCTACACGTACGCGTCGTTTCTGCACCGGACGAAGGTGATCGCCGAGCACTTGCGGAGAGAGCACGCTTTCGCGCCAGAGGACCGGCTTCTGCTGGCCTACCCGCCTGGGCTGGAAATGATCTGCGCCTTTTTTGGCTGTGTGCGAGCCGGGCTGATTCCCGTGCCGGTCTACCCGCCAGGTTCTCGTGGGTTCCTGAGCGCCCTGTACAAAATGGTCCACATTGCCAAAGACTGCCAGGCGTCCGGAATTCTGACGAGCCGGGATTACCACGCTTCGCTGAAGACGAATCTGACGCGGAGTGGAGTCGCGGCGTCGGGTGTGGACATCGACTACATTTCCGGCCTTCCGTGGATCGTCACGGAGGGGTTCGTAGACAGTGTATCGGACGATTTTTCTGCCGATCCTTCGAAGATTCTGTTCCTGCAATACACCTCCGGCTCGACGATGGAGCCCAAGGGTGTGATGGTGACGCACGAGAACATCCTGCAGACGGCGCCGCTGGTGATCGATCATCCCGATCCGATAGTCGTTTCGTGGCTTCCTCAGTATCACGATATGGGCCTTATCGGGTGTTACCTTTATCCCGCGCTGAGGGGTGGCACGACGTACGGCTTCGCTTCGATCGACTTCATCCAACGGCCGATTCTGTGGTTTGACGCAATACAGACTTATCGAGCCACTGCGACGGCGGCGCCGAACTTCGCGTACGACTACTGTCTGCGTGCGGGGCGGATTTCCAAGGAGAGTCTGGAAGGCTGCGACCTAAGTTCGCTCCGGGTTTTGATGTGCGCAGCGGAGCCTGTAAAGGCAGATACATTCACACGGTTCCTTGAGGCGTATCAGCCTTACGGACTCAAGTCTGAGAGTTTTTATGCCGCTTTTGGGCTGGCCGAGAATACATTGGCTGTCACACTTGGGGGCCGCAACATCGTTTCGGTGAACAAACGCGCCCTGGCATTGGGTAAGGCTCGCATGACTACCGAGGTTTCCGAAATTGGGGCTGCGACGCAGATTGTGAGTTGTGGAAAGCCGCTGCGGAATATCGATGTGAAGATTGTGGATCCGGAACAGCATGTCGCCTTGAAGCCAGGCCACATCGGGGAAATATGGGTTGCCGGAAGCGGGAAATGTTTGGGCTACTGGAATAATCCGGAGTTGACGCTGAAGCAGTTTCGAGCGCGGCTGGTGGATGACAGTCCGTATGACGATGGCTACCTGCGCACTGGCGATATGGGATTCTTCCACGACGGAGAGTTGTTCGTTTGCGGGCGTATCAAAGACATGATTATCCTGCGTGGTCAGAATTACTATCCGCAGGATATTGAAGCTGTCGTGGAAAAAGCTTCTGGGCTGATCCGTCACAATTGCGTTGCAGCTTTCCAGATTCACGAAGACAGTGAGCCTGCACTTGCAATCGTGGCGGAGGTGAAGAATCCGAATGCGCTACCGGACTCGCGTCAGATTGCCGCGGCGGTGCGGAATTTTCTAAATGTGGAAGTGGCGCTGATCACTTTCATAGCACCGCGAGCGATACCGCGAACGAGTTCGGGCAAGATTATGCGCCACAAGATCAAGCAAATGTGGCAGGCAGGGCAATTCACAGTCCTTTCCGAGTTTTCGCGGGAGAAGGATGCGGGGACAAGTGAGTCTGACGCGGGGATCCATTCACCCTTTGACGAATTGAAAGCCAGGTACAACCTGACCGGCTCGGAATCGTACAACCTGGTCGAAGCAGGACTGGATTCCCTTGATCTTGTCATCTTCATGCATGAACTGAAGGAACTGCTGAAGGACAAGGGCGCTGAGATGCTGGCGCGGCAGGTTGACATTAGTGTTATTCAGCGAGTCAGTGTGGCGGAACTGTTTGGACTTGCGGAGCAGTTGGAGCGAGCTCCGGAAGAGGCGCTGGTGCACCTGCGGCACGCGCTGGCTGCATTCCGGGAAGAGCAGCGCGTGGCAGAGAAGGAGATGATGAGCATCGACAGCAAGCTCGTCTTCGCGCCTGCTGCGCCGAAGTCAGTGCCGGAGATACCAGTAATGAATCATGTGCTGCTGACCGGGGGCACGGGTTTCATCGGACCCTTTCTGATGAAGAGCCTGCTGGAACAGACGCCGGCAAAAGTCTATGTCCTGGTAAGGTCATCCGACGAAGACCAAGGCAAGCAAAGACTGAAGGCGGCGATTGAGACGATGGGGCCATGCCCGGCCGGATTGATGCAGATGTTCGAGTCGCGCGTAATTCCGATTTGCGGTGACCTTGGCTTGCCACAATTGGGACTGACGCAGGATGTCTGGGACTTTCTTTCCAATGAAATGGATGCCGTGTTCCACAACGGCGCGACTGTGAACTACCTGTTCAACTACGACCGGATGCGGGACGCGAACGTGATGGGGACGAATGAGGTCTTGCGGCTGGCGTTTGAAGGGCGGCCGAAGGAATTCAATTACGTATCGACAACGTTTGTGTTTGGCTGGGCGGTGAAGAGCGTTTTGAATGAGACCGACTTCAACCGGGATATGGAGCTTCTGGATTTCGGTTACAGCCAGTCGAAATGGGTAGCGGAACAGGTGGTAGCGGACGCACGCAGCAAGGGACTTTCCACGCGGATCTTCCGGCCTGCACTGGTGAGCCCCTCGGTGACGGGCGGCGGCAACAATTTCGATATTGCGGTTCGCCTGGTAGCGTTCATGGTGAATCATGGCATTGGCGTGGATGCGCTGAATCAGGTGAGCTTCGTGCCCGCCGATGTTGTGGCCAACAACATCGTAGCGATATCCTCCACTGGCGGTACAGCGAACAAGACGTACCACGTGGTTCGGGATGATTACGCAAACATGCTGGATATTACCTCGCTGATCACGAAAGCGACGGGACGGCAGTTCGAGATATTCAGCATTGCCGATTTTGTACCGGAGCTGATCCGCAGGTGCCGGAAAGAAGATCTGCTCTTTCCTCTGCTGGATTTTCTGGTGGGCTCAGTGGACAACATTTCCGCGATGGAGTTCAAGCGCTACGAGAGTTCGTCGTATCAGGCGGCGCGGGATGCCAGTCGGGAGGGCATGGCGGACCCGTCGCTGGAGGATACAGTGAATGGCATCTTGAAATTCATGCACCGGAAGGGGATTATTTCGGTGAAGCCTCGTGAGCACAAGGACGCAACGCTGCTCGCCACGGACATGGCCTGGACGGAGGCGTGAAGCTGCTATTGCCTTTTGAACAGCAGCTTCTCGGTGATGCGCTGGCCGGTTTCCAACTGGCCAGCGGTGGTCATCGTCATCTGTTGCCCGTCAGCGGAAACAACCCATCTATCTTTTTCTGTTTGATTTTCGTCGCGACGGTAAATTGAATCCACGGTATTGGGGTCGACGAGTTGAAGCGTGACGGTATCGTTGCGAGAGTTGCTCAGGTCGTAGGGTTTGCCGTCAAAACGGGCTCTATATCTAAAGTCGCCGGAAAAGCGGATCCCGCCGTTTCCATCGGCCTCAATTTTCAGCAGCAACCCTTGCCGCAGGCGAGTTTTGCTGAGATCTTGCGTCCACTCGCCTGCGAATGGATCTCCGACAGCCCTTGCGCCACTGCTCCTTGTCCACACCGTGACCTGGTCGGGATGGCCTTCGCTCACGGTGGTGATGGTCAAGTCGTTTCCGTCGTTTGAAAGTTTGTTACGAACCGTGGCGACAATAGCCCCGTCCTTTTTTTCCGTGACCTCGGTCTGCCTCTTGTCGATTCTGCGCAGGGTTACTTGATTGAACGCTGCGTTGCCGGGAACAGCGGTTTCGTGGCCATCTTTTTTTGCCCTTATATCGGCGTGAGTCTGCCCGGTCATCAACACCTCCACTTCATCATGCAGAGACTTGATGGAAAGTTTGTTGGGAGGATCGAGGGTAGACTGCGCGGAGACGAGGATCCAGGAGCCGATGCGCGGGTCGGGGACACGAAGGTCGACGGAGCGAAGGGCCGGGACGGTGCCAATTGGCAGGGCGACAGCGAGTGCGAGCAGGGCGAATTTGCGAATAGGTCCTCCTGAAGCGCTTATGCGGACAAATTTTAGCAGATCCAGAGTGCCGCGTCGGATGCGCCCTGGTTCTGCGGGAGAATCCCTTCACTCGCGACTCCCGCATGTGACATGATGTTTCTCATGAATGTGCGCCGTTTTTGGGTAGGCGGACTGGTTCTTGCCGCCCTGGTAGTTCTTCTCCCGTTCTCATTTCACGCCGAGCGCCACTTTGAGACAGCCACCCGCGTCGAAGGCAGCCAAGCGGATTCGGTGCGTCAAGAACTAGCTAGTCGATTTCATTCGCCATTCGTGGACCGCGTGGTCTTGGTGATTCAGGGGCTTCCGCCCGCTGATTCGGATGAAGGTGAGCAAGCGTTAGCGATTCTTGTGGCCGGACTGAGAGAGGAGCCCGGTGTATCGGGAGTCGTTTCGTATCTCGACTTAAGGGATCCAATTTTCCTGGGAAAGGGTGGGGGAACTTTTGTTCTCGTGGGAATCAGGTCGACCGATGGTTCGCTGGAGTCGCTCGTACCGAGACTTCACGAGCGTATACGCATCCTTGAAAATCAATTGCGGAGCCACTATCCGGCAGCAAAGCTGGAACTGACTGGCGAGCTTCCGCTGAACTTCGACATACGGAAAGCGAGTGCGGACGATGTACGGCGCGGCGAGACTCTGGTGGTTCCCGCAACTCTTGCATTGTTGCTGTTGGCGTTCGGGAGCCTGGTTGCCTCGGTGATTCCGTTGGCGGTTGGCCAGCTTGCGATTGCAGCAACGCTGGCGATTACGGGGTTGTTGGCCGAACGCTTCCACATTTCCATTCTGGTTCAGAATCTGGCAACGATGCTCGGGCTTGGTTTGGGGATTGACTACGCGCTGCTGATGGTAAGCCGTTTCAGGGAGGCTCTTTCCGCGGGTCACGACGAACCTGCGGCCTCATCGATTGCGGCGCGTCAGGCAGGCCGTACACTTCTGATTTCAGCGTCGACTGTCTGCATCGGGTTTGTAGCGCTCTTGATGGTTCCTATCAGCGAGATCCGTTCCATTGGCCTGGCCGGCTTCCTGATAGCTGGAATCAGCGTGTTGCTGACGAACACCCTCGTTCCAGCAGTGCTGGGGTACCTTGGTCCACGGATCAATGCGGGTCGAATGCCGTTTACTCCAAAGCTGGATAGGGATAGTGCGGGAAGATCGCAAAATCGCTGGAGACGATGGGGAAGGTTGATTGTCGCGCATCCCTGGCTTGCCCTGGCTGTTGCCGGAACGCCATTGCTTTTGCTCGCCTGGCAGGCACGACGGCTTGATACGAGCCTGCCCAAAGGGGACTGGCTGCCGGAGTCGGCGGAATCGGTGCATGCACTGCACACCCTGGAGCGAATGGACCGTGTGGGCGTGGTGTATTCGTTGCGCATTTTGGTGGAGATTCCGCAGGATTCCATCGCTGAAACGGATGCTGGATGGAACGCCATTGATCGATTGTCAAAGCGACTCGCGCGCGACCCGCGCTGCGCGCGCGTTATTTCCATAACTACGATGGCTCAGGGTGATCGCTCGTCTCTGCTGGACCTTCCGCGGGAGACGCGCCGTACTTTTCTGAGTAGTGACGGGCGAGTGACACTCGTTGAAGTGTTACCAACAGGCTCCGTTTCCTTGCGCGAACAGGTCGGCTGGTTGCGGGAGATTCGCAAGACTGGCGCGGTTGCCCTGACTGGGGTTCCCGGCGCAACGCTGCGAATTGGCGGAATTCCGGCACTGAATGCCGATTACCAGACAATTGTCATAGGCAGATTTGTGCAGGTAACCGCGCTTGTGGTTGCGGGGACATTCGTGGCGTTACTTTGCGGGTTTCGTTCACTTTTTGCGGCGGTAAAGGCAATCGCACTGAATCTGGTTTCGGTGGCTGCCTCCTTCGGGGCACTGGTTCTAGTTTTCCAGGAGGGGCACGGCAGCAGTTTGCTGGGAGTTCCCGGGGGGACAGGTAGTGTGTTCCCTCTTGTACCTATCGTTGCCTTTGCCATCGTTTTCGGATTAAGCATGGACTACGAGGTGTTCCTGGTCGCGCGCGTTCTTGAAGCAAGGAGGAGCGGACTGAGTGAAGAGGAGGCGATCCCGGAGGGGTTGGCAAGAACCGCCGGTCTGATAACGAGCGCCGCCGCGATCATGATCGTAGTGTTCCTTGGGTTCACGTTCGGGAACTTCCTCGTGGTGAAGATGATCGGATTTACGTTGGCGGTAGCTGTTTTGATTGACGCGACGCTGGTTCGAATTGTGATTGGCCCGGCACTCCTTCGATTGGCAGGTGATTGGAATTGGTGGCCGTGGGGACTCAGTGCGGCGCATAGGTTATCTGGCCACAAGCGAGCGCAGATTCCGATTATTTGAGACGCTGGCCTATCAACAAGCCTCCTTTGCGAGGGGCCTGTTGGAGGGTCAGCAATGTGCTGCAGCTTAGAAGCTGTAGCGGAGGGATAACTGCATACGACGCCCTTGTGTGAGGAGTGCCGAGTAGCGGCCGTAGCTGCCCGGGTTTCCGAATGGATTATTCGACACAGAACTTGGGTCGAAGCGAACCGAGTTGGTCGCGTCGAAGACCTCCCACGCAAACTTGAACTGATTTCTTTCCGTAATGGCGAGAACTTTCGAAAGGCCGGTGTCGACGCTGAAGTAGCCATCGCCGCGGTAGAAGTTGCGTTCACCCGCTTCGCCGGGATAAGGTGCGCGGATATTGGTGATGGCTGCGGACTGGTCTTTGAAGGCGTCGGGTTGACCACCACTGTCACGCGCGTGGCCACCGGATGCAATCTTTCCTGTGGCAACGTTCCAGCTTTGATCGGCCCAATCGGTGCCCCACCCAAGTCCATCGACGGAGCTGAAGGGAAGGCCACTGGTCCAGTGTGTGAGGCCGGTCATCTGCCATCCACCGAGAAGGAGATTGGGCAGGTAGCCCATTTTTGCCCCGAGCAATTTGCCGCGGCCGACTGGAAGCTCAGCGACGACGTTTCCAGTCAAGGCATGGCGCACGTCGAAGTCGGAGGGCCCTCGGTTTCCGACTGGTATGTAGACGTTGATGATCTGGCTAAAGAAGCCGCCATTCGTGGTAGCAGTGGGGCCGGTTCGCTCGCTGTCTGAACCCAGGTCGCTGGACTTGGAAAGTGTGTAGTAGGCATCGAACTGAAAGCCGTGGACGCGCTGTCCATGAAGCGCCAGCTGAACACGGTGGTAGCTGCTTGTTCCCATCGACGACCAGACGTAGAGGGAAGAGTACTGTGGGTCGAAGTACCGGTAGAGGTCCTGGGGTGGAGTGAGGTACTGCGGGACGGCATCGAGCACGAAGAGAGCAGACGACTCATTGCCGCGGAAGGGTGCGAAATTCTGGTATGCGACCTGAGTTGCAGACATGCCGCCGCCTGCAAGCCAAGGGAACATGTCTTCCCAGTAAGGAATTTTAGCGACGGACCCAACGGCGGTTCCCGCGTCAGCAAGCTTATCGAGGGCAGTGGCAGCGGCGAAGTAGTCGGAGCCTCCTGAGGGATCGACGAGATCGAGAGGGGCTGCGATATCGCGCATCTGCATGAGGTGCCGCCCGAGACGTCCGGTATAGGTCGCCTCAGCCATGAGCGCGTGGGGGAATTGGTGTTGCACAGAGGCATTGAACGAGTAGGAGTAAGGAGTCTTGAGGTTGGAATCGATGCCCCATGCCAAGGCAAGATCGTTCCCGGGAGTGACGGGAGTTGGGCCTGTGACCGTGATTTGGGGAATGATGCTGGTGGGTACTGTTGTGGGAGAGGAGAATCGCGGCGTGGTGTCAACGTATTGGCCGACGGGGGCACGATCGGCGATGACGAGGCCAAATTCGCCTTGTTGATCGAAAGAGTCAACGATGCCCTGCCCGAAGTGGTCGTAATAAATGCCGGCTCCCATGCGAACCGTGGTGGACGAAGTTGGGGAATAGGCGATTGCGAAGCGAGGTGCGAGATTCAGTTTCCCCATGTCCCAGAATCCCGGACGACCATTTGCTCTTCCAGCCTGGGTGAAGCCAAATGCAGGCTGGTTCGAATTGCCCTTATTCGCAGCTTGCCAGCGAGCATCGAACCATTGGCTGAGATTGATGGTAGGTGCCACTTCCTGCCCATTCTTTTCGTAGGGCGTTTGCAATAGCGTGTGGCGCAGACCAAAGGTCACGGTGAGGTTTTGACGGGGCTTCCAATTGTCCTGGATGTAGTACTAGAACTGATTGGTTACGTATTGATGATCGACCCATTGGCCAGCCGGAAGTGGAGTGAGCTCACCACTTGAGTATTTGTTGTTGTAGTACTGACTGGCGCTGGTGATGAGGCCGGTGATGTCTGCCACTGCCGTATTGTAGGCGGCGTTATAGTTACCAGAAACCGCAGGCAGGCCAAACCCCGCAGGGTCGAGGCTGGCAGGAGGTTGCCTTGCAACTGAAGTATTGGCGATGGCTCCGACAGCGAGCAACTCATATGTCACGCCTGCGGAGTTATACAACGTGGCGTCGGAACTGCGGCTGTTGAAGATGAGGCGGTAATTGGCTCCAAACTGCAGTGTATGCTTGCCCTTGACCCATGTGAGATCGTCCACCACATTGTGTGTGGGCACGTTGACAATCGACGAGGTCGCATTGGTTGCGGATAGGGTACCTGGCAACAGTGGCACTGCACATTCGATTGCGATTTCACGTGCGCGATGCTTCAATTCGAAGGCTTCGATGTGCTGAACACGGGGACCGACAAAACAGATGCCATTGGTATCGCAGAGCCGGGCAAATTCCAAGTTCTCGCTGAGGAATCCATACCCTGGGTGCACGGCAGATGCGCCGGTAGCGAGAGCCGCCGCGACAACTTTCTCGGCCAGGAGGTAGCTTTCACTGGCCGGACTTGCACCGAGCAGGACTGCCTCATGAGCCTCCAGGACATGGCGCGATTCGCGATCCGCCTCCGAATAGACAGCTACAGAACGAATGCCCATTCGCTTCAGAGTGTGCTCGATTCTGCAGGCAATCGCGCCACGATTCGCAATTAGAACTTTGTCAAACATGCGTATCCCAGACAAAGATTTCGACTGGCGTGGGGTTGTAGCCATTGCATGGATTATTCAGCTGGGGGCAGTTGCTTACCAGCATGAGCACGTCCATCTGGGCGACGAGTTCGATGTACTTGCCGGGCGCAGAGACTCCGTCCTCAAAGGTGAGTCCACCGTCCTGGGTGACTGGAACATTCATAAAGAAGTTGATGTTGCTGGTTATGTCGCGCTTCCCCATGTCCAACTTCCATTGCTCGATGCCTTTCAGGAAGCTCTGCCGGCAAGCGTGCATGGAACACTTCTCGATGGCGTAGCGCACCATGTTGCTCTCCGTAGCACATGCGCCGCCGAGCGTGTCGTGGCGTCCGCAGGTATCCGCGGTTATCGTAAGCAAGACATTTCCCTCGGTGGAGATCAGCTGTGTTCCCACAGTGACGTATATGTTTGCATGCACGCGTATGGTGTCCTGGGCACTGTAACGATCGGCATAGTTCTGCGCGTTGTAGAACAACGTATCGACCGCCTGATTACCTTCGAGATCCACGATGCGAACTGTCTGACCGCGTTGAATCACCTGGACAAAGGGATCTCCGGCCTCCACAACGAACCGATGTGTCGCGGCTTCAGGCTGTTGACTGCTTGGCATCAACGTCATCATCGCCCCCACGGCACTCCTCGTTTCGGTTGCTAGAGAAAATAGAACTCCGTGAGCAGAAAACCGCGCTGGTTTTCCCGGCACAGTGTTCGACAAGGATCATCCGAACGAGCCGTGGGAGCGCGCACAATGGTGGCTTCCACAGGACGCGGTCTGTACTCTGGATTTGGATCCAGCGGATGCTGGCAGGTGTTGAGAATCACGAGCGTATTCATTTCTGCGCGCAGCTCAACAAAATCGCCTGCGGCGGAGTTTCCAGGGACGTATGACATTGCGCCCGCTGAATCCACAGTTACTTTACTGAAGAAATTGACCGTCGCGTGGAGATCTCGCTACGTGAGCCCGTATTTCATCAGTTCGGTCTCCATGCCTGTGCGGGCATCCTGGTGCCATTCATTCCGGGCCTGTTGGTAGCTCAGCCGACCATATTTTTGGGTTACGAGTGTTTCATTGGAGAGACCGCCGAGTGGATCATGCCAGCCCACGGTGTCTTCCACAATTGAACACAGAATTCTGCCCATGTCCGAATACAAGACGTGTCCCTTGGTGAGGCGGGCAGTGTGCTGCGCCTTGAGTGTATCCGGTAAATTGAAGCGTTCCGATGTAAGTCCGAAGTTGAGAAAATATGCGCCCACATTTGCGCCACCTTCCATGTCGGTTAAGCGCAGAACGGTTCCCCGCTTGAGTACATGCGACCAAGTCGCCCCGCCAACCACCACATCCCGCATCATGATTTCCGCATCCATCCGTTCCTCCCCGGCAGTGGTGTCAAAGTATCCGGCTGGTAGAGAGCCACAATGCCTTTCACAAACGGCCTTGACTTGCTCAAACCATGCGAAGAACACGATTCAGATAGAGCTGTATCCGCTACCTGACGTGCTCAGATACCTTGTGCATCGCGGAAGTACAGTCCGGCGATGCTTTGCATTTTTGGAAATACGGGATCCATCCAGAGGATGATTGCCGGCACTTGAAGCTACTCCGGAATTCTGAAATGAACCTAGGCTTCGCGCAGAAAATAGCTCGCACTTGCCAACACTTTCAGAAAGCCAGGAAACGCCGGGCGTACAGCGCAGTTGGACCGCCAGAACTCAAAGGGAAGTGGAAAGCGGCGGACCGCAGCAGACGTCCATGAAGATCATCCGAAGATGAACTTTGATGGAGGTCATTCGCACTGTCTGCAGCTTGGTCATGGAACGACCCTACCGACGGAGTCATGAGTAACTCATGAAGAATCGGGGAAATTCCGGCGGGCAGACCCGAGTGTTCCTGACTTCTGGTTTGTTCAAAGGCTGTGGGGCTTCGTTCCCGGTTTGATGAGGGACGTAGCGGATCCGACGGGAAGTACGGCAAGCACGGCGATGGAAGCGGGTCAGGCCAAGTGTAAATTGTAGACTTGGCCGGATTCAACCGCCATAGCGTGTGCCTAGTGAGCCGCAGCTGTTGCCTTTGCTTCTGCTGCGCTTGGGCGGCGCATGAAGAAGGGCAGCGGCGTAAGCATGAGGACGATGCATCCCAGCACCCAGAATGAGCTGGCGAAGCTGAGGACATTGGCCTGCAGGTTAACTTGTGCAGAGAGCTGCGCGAGGGCACGATGCGATGCCTCTTCGGGGGCGGACCCCATGGCGATGAAGTTCTGCGTCAAGCCATGGAGTTGGCGCTCGAAGAAAGGGTTTGCGTGGTTTGTGTGGGCGGTGAGCGCAATGCGGTGAGTCTGATTTTGGTGCGCGATGAAGTTATTGAGCATTGAGACGCCGATGCCGCCGCCGAGGTTACGCAGGAAGTTGCTGATGCCGGAGACCTGATTGAATTTGTGGCGCGGTACTCCTACGTAGTTGAGCGTACTGATAGGGATGAAGATGAGGGGCATACCGATGACCTGGAAGATGCGATAGCCGACCATGGCGCGGAAGGTGACGCCGTAATGAATGGTAGTGACGTTGAAGATTCCCATGGCGAGCAGAAAGAAGCCGGCAGAGATGACGAGACGAGGATCGAATTTGGTGGCCAACAAGCCACCGATCGGCATCATGAGGAGCAGGACGATGGCTCCTGGCGAAAGGGCCATACCGGCCTGCTGCGCGGTGTAGCCAAGGTCGTTCTGGAGGAATTGCGGGAGCAGGATGGTTGTGCCATTGAGCACAATGCCGAGGATGAAGCTGAATGTCACGGCCGTTGCAAAGTTCCGTTTGCTGAGCAGCCGCAGATCCATGATGGGGTTTTCGTGAGTCAGCTCGCGAACGACGAGAGCGACCAGCGCGACAATGGAGATGATGAGGCTGATGAGAATGGGACGCGAGGAGAACCAGTCATTCTCCTGACCCTTGTCGAGTACGTACTGCAGGAAGCCAACGCCGATGACGATGAGGCTGATGCCCATGTAATCGACGCGGTGGGTGTGCTTGTGGACTGTTCGAAGATAGGCCGGATCGCGAACGATGCGATGCGTGAGAAAGAGCGATAGAATGCCGATAGGCACGTTGATGAGGAAGATCCAGTGCCAGCTGTAGTTGTCCGTGATCCAACCGCCAAGGGTTGGACCAATGGCGGGCGCAGCGAGAATGGCGACGCCGTACATTGCGAAGCCCATCGCACGCTGTTTCGCTGAGAAGGTATCCGCGAGGATTGCCTGTTCAGTTGGGCCGAGGCCTCCGCCGCCTGCACCCTGAAGGATGCGGAAGAAGATGAGCATGGGAAGGCTGGGCGCCATCACGCAGAGGCAGGAGCTGATGGTGAAGATGGTGACGCAGGTCATGTAGAAACGTTTGCGTCCCATGAGGTTGGAGAGCCATCCGCTCATGGGCAGCACGACTGCGCTGGAGACGAGATAGCTGGTGATGACCCATGTACTTTCTTCCGGGCTGGCGCCCAAGGTGCCTGCGATGTGGGGCAGAGAGACGTTGGCGATGGATGAGTCCAGCACTTCCATGAAGGTGGCGAGAGTCACGGTCATGGCGACAATCCACGGGTTGAACGGAGGCCTTGTGTCGGGTGCCGGCAGAGAGATCGCGATTTGGCTTGTATCGGTCATCAATTAGTCCAGGGTCACCGTGGGCTCAACAGACATGCCGGGACGCAGCTTGTCCAGATCTTTTTGGTCAGCGTTGAAGCGAATACGTACGGGGAGGCGCTGAATGACCTTGACGTAATTTCCGGTTGCATTTTCCGGGGGAAGAACGCTGGTGCGCGATCCGGTGACGGCTGGCATGCTCTCGACGGCGCCGTCGAAGGTTTTGTGGAGTGCGTCGACGCTGATGCGCACGCGTTGCCCGGGGTGGATGCGCGCCAACTGGGTTTCCTTGAAGTTGGCGGTGACCCACAGATCGTCTGTCTGGACGATCATGAAGAGTTGCTGTCCTTTGGCAATGCGCGCGCCGACCTCTGCGCTGCGCTGCGTGACGACGCCGGAGACTGGCGCGAGGATGCGGCAATAATCGACATTGAGGCGGCTCTGTTCGAGCGCAGCTTCTGTCGCTTCCGCGTTAGCCTGCTGGCTCTTGATGTCGGCTTCGCGGATGGCAAGTTGCAGAGGGGCGCTGCTCTGTGCCTGTTCGAGATTGCTGCGCTTTTCTGCGAGTTGGGCGCTGCGCTGTTCGACTGTCTTTTGTGCGGAGGCGACAGCGGACTGATTGGAGAGCACTGTCTGCGCCTGTGCCGCGGCAGCAGCTTTGCAGTGATCGTAGTCGGCGCGCGCAACTTCCTGCTTGTCAAAGAGCGCCTTGTAGCGGGCGAAGTCGGCCTGGTCCCGGTCGTTGAGGGCTTGAGATTCCTTCAGTCTTGCCTGGGCGCTTTCTAGATCATTTTGCGTGGCAGAGAACGCGGCCTGTGCGGATGCTACCTCGGCCTGGCGCGAGGTGAGGTCGCCGTGGTTGGCGATCACGGTCATGGGCAGATTAGGGTGCGCGGCGCCGAGTTGCGCCAGTGCCTGATCATGCTGGGCCTGTGACTGCTTGAGTGAGACGAGGTCGTCGCTGGGATCGAGCTCGACGAGGACCGTGCCGACCTTGACGTTCTGATTGTCGTCCGCATGAACGGCCTGGATGGTGCCGTCGATGCGCGATGCGATGGGATTGAGATGGCCATCGACCTGGGCGTCATCGGTGTCTTCATAGCCGTGTGCATAGATCATCCAACTAGTCGCAACGATGGCGAGAACGAGGACGATGGCCCCGATAAGAAGAGGATTCACGCGGCGTTTCCGTGCAGGATCTGGAGTCTCGAAGCCGGGGGCCGCGAGGGGTTGAGAGTTTGCTTCGGTGCTCATTTACTTACTCCCTTGGAAAAGTTCTGGAAGAATTTTTTCTGCTTCACCCATGGCATGGGCCAGAGCGATGCGGGCCAGATTCTGCGCAAATAGGCTGCTGACGAAATCGTGGTCAGCAGAAGCCAGCTCTTCTTGCGAGTTGACGACCTCAACAGAGTCGGCCACGCCGACGGCGAAGCGGTCCTGCGATTGCTGGAGGATGGCGGTGGCCAGTTCGCGGTTGCTCTGCGCGGTTTTGACCTGGTCGGTGGCAACAGTGAGATCAATGTAGGCGTTGCGCACATCGAGTTCGACGGCACCACGCTGGCTGGAGATCTCTGCACGGCGCTCGGCCACGACGGAGTCGGCCTGGGCTGTATCGGCATGAATGCGTCCACCGCTGAAAATGGGAATGCTGATTGAGGCGGATGCCTGAAATACGCCGTTCCCAGAGTTGGGGTTGACGCCCTGCACCCCGTAGGTTCCGTTCACTGCGGCCGTTGGCAGATGTTCAGCACCCGCGGCTTTTCGCGCTTCCTCGGCAGCTTGGAGTTGGGCTTCGGCAGCCTTGAGATCGAGTCGCTGCGACCATGCGCGTCGCACGGTCTCTTCCACCGGCAGATTGTCGCCAAGCTGCGCTGCGAGCTTCTCGGCGATTGTGATTTCCTGGCCGGCGTGGAGACCAATGAGCCGTGCCAGTGCGTTTTTCTGCTGTTGCTGATCGCCAAGCTGAGAGCGCATACGCTGTTGCTCGGTCTGCAACTCAACGAGGCTGCGATTGGCGTCAATGGGCGCTTTGTTGCCAGCGTCAGCTTGGGCGCGGGCCTGATGATAGCTGGCTTCAGCGTACTGGACCTCAACCCGCTGCTCGTCAATGAGTGCAGCTGTGGCCATGAGCTGGAGGTAGGAACCGGTGACGGCGAGAACGACTTCCTCCCGCGTCTGGCGCGCGGCGAGCAGGGCTGCGTCGGCAGAGCTGCGCGCGGAACGATAGTTATGAATTGCGGTGAAATCGAGGAGGTTTTGTTGGAGTGAGCCGTGCAGATCGTAGTAGTGGAAGGGGCCAGCGGTGGACGGGAAACTGAAGCCGGAGGCACCACCGATGAGGCTTGCGTTGAAGCCTTCCGCGGCGAGGTCTACCTTTGCAGTATTCTCAGAAAGGCTGGCGCTTACAGTTGGCAACAGGCTGCTGCGAGCGGCGATGCGCCCGGCTTGCGCGTACTGGGAGGCCGCATCCGCGCCGATCTTCCCTAGGTTGAACTCGAGTCCTCTCCGCACCGCTTCGGCAAGCGTGAGGGTGATGATTCCGGCGGGGGCGGGGATATCGAGGATGCTGGAGGAGTAGCTTCCCTGGACGCGCACTTGGGTGCTGAGGGTGTTGACGCTGGAACTCATGGCGGGCGTGGCGGACTGCTGAGATGAGACACTGCTCTGCTGGCCGGAGTAGAGTGGCAACTGCGCGGCGCGGGAGGCGGACTGCTGAGGGCAGGCGCAGTTTGCACTGGCGAGGAGTGCGAGAAGCGCAGCGGCGGGCGAGATGAGTTGTTTCTTTCTCATAAAATACATACTCGTGTGTATTTAATATGGAATCGGCGGTAGAATTTGTCAAGAGGGTTATTACATGGAGAGGCCGGCACCGAGGCAAAGGACGAAGCACCAGGTTCGCACGGAAGAGACGCAGGCAAAGATTCTGGATGCGGCCGAGGGGATTTTCTCCGAGCAGGGTTTTGAAAAGACGCAACTTGAAGAGGTGGCAGCGCGAGCAGGATTTACGCGGGGCGCGATTTATGCCCACTATGCGAGCAAGGAAGATCTGTTCCTTTCGCTAGTGGAGCAGCGGGTGCTGGCGAAATTTGGAATGATACGCAAGGCAGTGGAATCTGAGCCGGAGATGGCCAAGCGGCCGGCGGAGCTGCGGCAATGGATTGCGAAACTGGCGGGGAACCACGCGTGGGGAACGCTGATGCTGGAGTACAAACTCTATGCGTTGCGGCGCCCGGAGGCGAAAGAGAAGTTGCTACATTTGAATGAACTGGTGACCAGGTCTTCTGGGAGTGACTTTATTGAACTGCTTTTTGGCAGCGGCTTGGACAAGGCTGCGCGGGCAGGCGTGGAGCGGAGGATGGCCATTCTGGGGCCGATTATGAGCGCGGTAACGCTGGAGAGCCACTTCCGACCGAAGCTGCTGCCGGAAAGGCAGTTGCGCGCCGTGTTGGATGATTTGTTTGAGGCATTGATACGCATATAGATGCAAGGTGGAGAAAGCAAGGGAAGGGGCCTGGAGATTGATCTCCGGGCCCCTTCCCTTCTGGTACATGGTGAGCAGACTACTGAAGGCTGAGCTGCTGTTGGAGCGGCAATAACTTGGAGGAACCGCCCGCGAGGACGGTGTAGTCGCCGGGGACAAGCTTCCAGGAATTGGACGCTTCGTCGAAGATGGAGAGGCGGCTACGGTCGACGGGAATGGAGACCTGCTTCGATTCTCCGGGAGCAAGCTCTACACGCGACCAGCCGATAAGACGCTTTGGCGGCTCGCCAGCGGAGTCGGGCAGAGAGGCGTAGACCTCGGCAATTTCAGTTCCGGCGCGCTTGCCGGTGTTCTTGACGGTGAAGGAGATGGTGAGCGTGTCTCCCTTGCTGACGTTCAGGCCGGAGTATGCGTAGGTGGTGTAGGAGAGACCGAAGCCGAAGGGGAACAGGACTTGTTTGTTCTCGGCATCATACCATTTGTAGCCGACTTTGAGTTTCTCGTCGTAGTAGGTCTGGAAGGCCGGAAGTCCCTTGGCCATGATGCTCATGATGTTGGAGATGTCCCCGCCCATTGCGGCATAGTTGGGCTCAGAGGCGGGCGGAGGGGTGACAAGAGTTGGGTGCGGCAGATCAGCATCACTTTTGGGGAAGGTGATTGCCAGCTTGCCTGTTGGGTTGACCTGACCGGTGAGGATGTTGGCCAGAGCTTCGGCGCCGCGAATGCCGGGGAACCATGCTTCCACGACGCCTGGAACCTGATCGACCCAGGGCATGGTGGCCGGGCCACCTGACTCGACAACCACAATGGTTTTGGGGTTGGCGGCGGCAACGGCCTCAACCAGCTTGTTCTGTTCGTCGCTGAGGGCGAGGGTCTTGAGATCCATGCCTTCTGACTCCCACTGGTAGACGAACACGATGGCGACGTCAGAGTTTTTTGCGGCTGCTGAAGCAGCGGCGAGATCAGTGCCGGCAGTGAAGGTGACTCTAGCAGTGGGCAACTTTGCGGTGAGCGCGCGGAGAGGAGAGCTGGGCATCCACTCCGGGCGGATGAAGGCATCCATGACTCCGGTCGGCGCGGGAGGGGGAACGGGCGAGCCGCCGGGTGCATCGACCTGAGCGGAACCTCCGCCGGAGACGACGCCGACGTCAGCATGGCCGCCAATGAGGGCGACGGAATGGATGTTGGCCTCAAGCGGAAGGATGTTGTGCTCATTCTTGAGGAGCACGATGCTCTTTTCGGCGATCTTCTGGGCTACGGCGTATCCGCGCTCCACGTCAAGAACCTGCTTGGTGACGGGGTGGTCGAAGAGGCCGGTTGCGAAGATGGAACGGAGGATGCGGTGGACGTGATCGTTGATCTCGTCCAGGGAGACTTCCCCGCTCTCGACGGCCTTCTTCAACGGATCGCCGAAGAAGTACTTGTCAGGCTGCTCCTGGTCGAGGCCAGCGTGGGAGGCCTTAGCGGCAGAGTGGGTTCCGCCCCAGTCGGAGAGGACAAAGCCCTTGAACTGGAATGCGGTCTTGAGGACATCTGTGAGCAGGTAGCTGTTTTCGCAGGCGAAGTCGCCATTGACTCGGTTGTAGGAGCACATGACGCCGCCGGCGTCGGAGATGCCGAGGGCAATCTGGAAGGCGAGGAGATCGGTTTCGCGCATGGAGCGCTTGTCGATATTAGCGTTGACGGCATTGCGGCCGCTTTCCTGATCGTTGAGGGCGTAGTGTTTAAGGTCGCCGATGATTTGAGCGGACTGAACGCCCTTGGCGAGGTTTCCAGCGAGAGTTCCGGCGAGCAGAGGGTCTTCGCCTTGGTACTCGAAAGTCCGGCCGTCACGCGGCTCACGTGGGAGGTTCACACCGCCGCCGAGCGACATGCTGTAGCCCTCGTCGCGAAGTTCGCGGCCGATGAGAGCGCCGTATTCATAGGCGGCCTGCGGGTCCCAGGAAGAGGCAGCACCCAGGTTGCTGGGCAGTGCGGTTGCGTAACGTCCGGCGGCTGCTCCACGGGTGACTCCATAGGCCGAGTCTGCCATCTGGATAGCAGGAATGCCGAGCCGGGGGATGGCGATGCTATACCCTGCGCCACCGTTGGATTCAGTTGGGCCAGTGGAGAAGAACGGCATGCCCTGACCGTGAAGGAGTGAGAGCTTTTCGTCGAGGGTCATTTCTTTGATGACCAAGTCGGCGCGCACATCAGGCGCCAGAGTTGCGTCGGACCAGGCAAAGTGCTTGGGCTGGGGCATTCCGGGAAACTGCGCGACGGCAAGCGGGGCAAGCGCGAGAGATCCGGCAATTGCCAACGCGCAAAACGTGCGGGTAGGTAGTTTTGAAAGGGAGATCACAGGTTTGTACCTCTTCTTGGTGGTTTTGCCTGCCGCAGGTTTCGGTAGGCGATCGTGTCGAGAGCGAGTTCACGCCGAGGGTGGCATTGAAAAGTGCTCAGAAGAGAGGATACGCAATCGGATTGTGCCAGGGTTCCCGGGGAAGAAAGAATTAAAGCGGGAAAGGAGAGGGTGGAGAGTGACCAGTTGTCGCGATGACAGCAGGGAATGTGCGCAGGGAGGGAACCCCGGCTTCCTGCTCGTTCAGTCTTCGGAAGAGATGTGGAAGAATCCGGTGGATTGGGGCAGGCCCGGGCCGAATTACCGTGGCATTGTCGGCCTGCGCCGAGTTGGCTGGGCTGCAAGTTGCTGCACGGTTTGCGCCCGCAGCACGCCGAGCATGGCCTTTTGTGCTGCAGCCCAGACAGGGTGCGCTGGGCAGTCGCCTTTGCGGCTACAGGAGTCGCCAGGAGTGAGGCATACATTCAAGCTCCAGGGACCCTCAATCGCTTCAAAGACGGAAGCGATGGAAGCTTGCCGCCCGGCAGCGAGAATTGTGAAGCCCCCGGTGCTGCCACGCTGCGAGGAGACGAACTCCGCCCGGCAGAGGCTCTGAAGGACTTTGGAAAGGAAGCTCTTAGGCGCACCGGTTGCGGCCGCCAGATCATCGAGTTGCGCTCGTTCCTGGTCGGGCCTACCGGCGAGATGGATCATCACCCGGATTCCGTAATCAGCCTCGCGGGTCAGTTGCAGTGGAGAAGCCTTCCGGTTGGCATTGCCCCAATCCGCATGGGTGCAGGGTGCCGATGCATCCGGATCGGGGCGTGTGCTTTGTGCTGCTTTCATCGTATTTGTTTTCCTCATGGCTGGCTGACTGCCTTTTGGAGAATGCCGCGGCCGGGGTGCTTAATAAGAGCGAGGCGACAACAGCAGACTCCGAGGATGGAACACCGGGAATTGCCGACGGGATACGGCCCTCATTATAAAGAGGCAGGCTTTCGGAATTCTTTGTATTCGGGGCCCGATTTCCTTGACCTTCCGCGCGACGATTCGTTGACGGCTGGCTGATGATACTTCGTTAGTCGTGGATGTGCTGGTACGGCACGTAATCCGGGTCCCAGACGTATTCGAGCAGTTGCTGGTGGAGCATCTCAGGATTTTCGATTGCGGCAATGCCTTCCGCGATGGCCTGCCTGCCCACAGCTTCTCCCACGATGAGGCCGATTTTGCGCGAATCGCCGACGGGAGGAAGCAGCGGAGCGTTCTTATCCTGGCGAGTGGGCGAAAGCGATGCGAGAGTCCTTGCAGCCATCATGATCATTCCGTCAGTGACGCGGCGAGCCCGGGAAACGAGGATACCGAGTGCGAGGCCCGGAAAGATGTAGGAATTGTTGATCTGCGAGATCCGGACCATTTTGCCAGCAACTTCGACAGGCGCAAAGGGGCTGCCGGTGCCGACCAGAGCGCGACCGTCGGTCCAGAGCATAAGGTCGGCAGGAATGGCCTCTGCCTTTGAGGTGGGGTTGGAGAGCGGAAAGATGACCGGACGCGGTGTGTGGCTGGCCATTTCGCGCACAATGTCTTCAGTGAAGACTCCTGACTGCGCGGAGACGCCCACCAGCACTGTGACCTTGGCGTTGCGCACGACATCGAGCAAGGAGATTGGACCTGGAGCGGTGAGCTTCCAACCCGCGACGTCGGCCTTTTTGCGGGCCAGAGGAACCTGGTCAGCACGCATACCCTCTGTGTCTTCAACGAGCAGGCCGCGGCGGTTGAAGGCGTAGATGCGGTCTCGTGCCTGGGCTTCGGTAAGCCCTTCTTCCTTCATGGCGGTGATGAGCAGATCCAGAATGCCGACGCCAGCCGATCCGGAGCCGAACATGGCAATCTTCTGCTCGGTAAGGGGAATGCTGGTGGCATGGACGGCGGCCAACAGGGTTGCGGTGGTGACAGCGGCAGTGCCCTGAATATCGTCGTTAAAGGTGCAAAGGCGGTCGCGGTAACGTTCCAGAAGACGCGTAGCGTTGACCCCGGCAAAATCTTCCCACTGGAGCAGGATATGCGGCCACCTGCGCTGAACGGCGATCACAAACATGTCAATGAAATCGTCGTATTCTTGTCCGCGGATGCGCTTGTGCTGCCAGCCGACATAGATCGGGTCCTTTAGCAGAGCTTCATTGTCGGTGCCGACGTCGAGCAGGATGGGCAGGCAGTGTTCCGGTGGGATGCCGCCGAGGGCGGTATACAGGGCCATTTTACCGATGGGAATACCCATGCCGCCGGCGCCCTGATCACCGAGGCCGAGTATGCGCTCGCCATCGCTGACGACGATGCAACGAACTTCGTCAAAGCGCGGATTTGCCAGCATTTCGTCGATGCGGTGGCGGTTGAGGTAGCTGATGAAGAGGCCACGGGGACGCCGCCAGATTTCGCTGAATCGCTGGCAGCCTTCGCCGACGGCAGGGGTGTATACGATGGGAAGCATTTCTTCCACATTGTTGGCGATGAGCGAGTAGAAGAGTGTCTCGTTGGTGTTCTGGAGGTCTCGCATGTTCGAATACTTGCCAAAGAAAGTCTCCCTGCTTTCAATGACGCGCTTGCGACGCTCGCGCTGGTCGGCCAGCGTGCACACATGAGGAGGCAGCAGGCCGTGAAGACCGAATTCGTCCCGCTCGGCTTCAGTAAATGCTGTGCCCTTGTTGAGCCTTGGATTGAGCAGCAGATCGGAACCATAGAGTCGGGTGCGAATGACCGTGTTGCTGGCGTGCGTGGATGCCTCAGTTTTCTGACTCAATGACTTATCTCCTCGACTTTGCACTGCGGCGTCTGGACTTTGCGGAACCCGGACGCTGAGAGGCTGCATCATGGCCATTGTGGCATGGATCTGCCGCCTAACTCACCCTCATATTATTGGTGGCGATTGCGGAATCAATGTGACAGCGGATACCTGAGTTCAGAGTGACGCCGCGGGAGGCAAATGAGCCGCGGCAGGGGATGCTGAGGTTACCGGGCATTGGCAACCACTTTGGGGCAGGATCGGCATGTGGACGGAGAGTTGTGCTAGGCCTGAATTGCGGATCGGGGACTGAGTTCAGGAGTTTAGTGATCGACGGAGTTATGACACAGTTGAACAAAATTGCGCTCGCGCGGGGCGAGGCGTTACGGAACGCCTCTCGATGAGCGCATTTTCACCGGGAGACTTTCCACCCTCCGTTTCTTAACGAATTGTTATGTTTGCGAAGGAATTTCAGATGTAAGATGGGTGAACTATGGCTAGCCTGAATATTTTGCGACGCTCTCCCCTCTTTGCGATTTTTGTCACTCTTCTGGCAACTTGCGCCCACGCGGTGGGTGCAGTTGGGGCTGAACCTTCGGTGGTCCCAGCCCGGGTCACACAGCAGGTTGATGAAGTCCACATGGCTCCGCTAAAGGGGAATATTCACCCGTTGGCAAAGGCGGAGTTTGATCGGGGAGCGGCGCCGGTCTCGATGCCCGTCAACCGCATGGTGCTGGTGCTGAAGCACAGTGCAGAGCAGGAAGCGGCGCTGACCAGTTATCTGCAGGCAGTGCATAATTCGGCCTCTCCCAGATACCAAAAGTGGCTTACACCCGAGGAGTTCGGGGCCCGGTTTGGCGTTGCTGACGCAGACCTGGCCACTGTCGAGAGCTGGCTTCAGGGCCGGGGGTTCACGGTCAACAAGGTGGCCAAGAGCCGTTTGGCGATCGAGTTTTCCGGGAATGTGGGCCAGGTGCAGAGCGCGTTCCACACGCAGATTCACAGTTTTGTGGTGAACGGGGAGCAGCACTGGGCCAACGTGACTGACCCCAGCATCCCAGCAGCGCTTGCGACCGTGGTGGTTGGTCCGTCACAGCTTCATAATTTTGCGCCTCGTTCGCAGGCGATTCGCGGACCCGGTGGCCGCTACAACCCCAAGAGCGGACGTATCGAGCCAACCTATACTTTGGGCGGGCTCTCGGCTGGATATTACATATTCCTGGGCCCTGCGGATGCGGCGACGATTTATGACACGCCGAATGCTCTGAATCCCAACCACCCGAGTACGACGTATGACGGCACCGGTGTGACGATCGGCATTGCCGGGGACTCCAACATCAACGTTACGCAGAACGCGAACTACCGCGCGACCTTTGGCCTGACGCCCAAAGCGACGAGTGTCGTGGTGGACGGCACCGACCCTGGGGAGAACGGCGATGGCCTCGAAGCGTACCTGGACACCGAGGTAGCGGGCGGCATCGCACCCAACGCCAATATCGTGCTGTATACCGCTTCCAACACGACGTTGAATGCAGGGTTGTTTCTGGCGATTACCCGGGCACTGGACGATAACAAAGCGGATATTCTCAACGTGAGCTTTGGCGGTTGCGAAGCGGCCCAGGGCAACTCGGGCAACCAGTATATTTATGCGCTATGGGAGCAGGCCGCGGCGCAGGGCATTACAGTTACCGTATCTTCCGGGGACGCTGGCTCTGCGGGCTGCGACAACCCTGACTCGGAGAGGGTGGCCCAATACGGTCTGGCAGTGAATGGACTTGGATCCACGCCGTACAATGTCGTGGTTGGGGGCACGGATTTCGACACGCTGTATAGCAACTTCCCCAGCAGTTTTACAAACTATGTCGATGTCACGAACACGCTGGCGAATCATCGCAGCGCGCTCAAATACATTCCCGAGGAACCGTGGAACAACTCAACCAATTACAACCAAAACACAACTGTCAGCGAGAACGTGTACTCCAGCAACGGTCAGACTATTGTGGGTGGCGGCGGCGGCGTGAGCGACTGCGTCTTCAATAATGGAAGTGCCTGTACAGGCGGGTACGCCGTACCGGCTTGGCAGGCATCGTTTGCCACGGACGGAAGCGGCCGCAACTCGCCGGACGTTTCTCTGCTGGCAGCCAACGGCTACTATGGCGCGATGTGGGGACTCTGCACGGATATGGATTCGGTTCCGGATTGCGCGGGAACGCCGACGACCGGAAACAATTTCAGTCTGACGGGAGTAGGCGGCACATCGGCGTCGGCTCCGGCGTTTGCCGGCATTCTGGCGTTGGTGGAGCAGAAGGCCGGTGGACGGCTTGGGCAGGCCGATTACGCGCTGTATGACCTGGCGAAGACAAAGTACTCGACGGTCTTCCACGACATCACGACGGGCAACAACTCCGTGAATTGCTACGGGGGAACCGCCAACTGCGTTCTGGACACCGCAGGGTATTACTTCTTGAGCGGATACAACACGGCAACCGGCTACGACGAAGCCTCGGGCCTGGGCAGCGTGGATGCGTCGCAGCTTGTGAGCAACTGGGCGAGCGCCACGTTTACCCCGACAACTTCCGCCCTGAAGCTGAACGGCGCCACTTCGGCGCTGACGATTACTCATGGCGCCACGGTGAACGTCAACGTGGGCGTTACTTCCGGCAGCGGCACTCCAAGCGGCGATGTTGCCCTGGTCGATAGCCTCACTGCCGCCACTTATCCCAACAACGAGGGAATTGCCGATTTCACGCTCGGTTCCGGCGGAACGGTGAGCGGCACTACCAACTATCTGCCAGGTGGCGCGTACAACGTTACGTCGCACTATGGTGGCAGCCCGACCTACGCGGAGAGCGTCTCCAATGCGGTCGCTGTTACGGTGAACTCAGAGAGCAGTTCAACAGCGGTGACGGTGTCAGCGTGCTACGACCCGTCCACGGGTAATCCGACATCGACCACAATTCCGATCACCTCGGCGCCTTACGGCTTCTATTGCTACGTAGATGCTGAGCCGTACGGAAACAGCGCTTCAGCCGGCAGTCCCAACGGGATTGCTGCTGGCACCATCACCTTCACGAGCGGCGCCATGGCGCTGGGCAGCGCGCCTTTGAATGCCAATGGCGTTGCCGAGGTTGGGACGCCGCTACTTCCGGGCGGGACCCCCACTGTGACCGCAGCATTTCCGGGCGATCCCAGCTTCAAGGCCAATACGGGCACAGCCAGCTTTACCGTGGTACCGGCGACAACGACGGCGAGCTTAACCGCCAATGAGAGCTCGGTAATTGCAGGTACGGCAGTACCTCTGACGGCGAGTCTGACGATGGACAGCCTGGGGGCAGCGCCGACAGGCACGGTGACCTTTGTATCCGGAACCACCACGCTCGGTTCAGTTGCCGTGGCTGGGACGGCAGGGACCAACACCAACTACGCGGGCGGTCAGGCACAGTTCACAGCCACCCTGCTGCCGGTCGGATCCAACAGCATCACGGCCGTGTACAACGGTGACGCGAACTATGCCGCATCCGCGATTTCTTATCCGTTCATTGTGAATGTCGGGGCGGCGGCTTCGACGGTCACCGTTACGCCCGCATCGAATTCGATCAAAGCCAGCCAGTCGCTTCAGGTGACAATCAGCCTGAACACGATCTCGGGCCTTTCGGCTCCCAGTGGGACCGTGACGCTGAGCGGGCCGGGAACCAGCGGAACGTACACTTCGGCAGCGACCGCGCTTTCTGGCGGTGCGGCATCGATCACGATTCCGGCCAGTTCGCTGGCGGTGGGCACCGATGCGCTGACGGTAACGTACAGCGGCGACAAGTACTATGCTGCGGAGACGGGCACGGCCAGCGTGCAGGTTGCTTCGGCTGGAACTGCTACCTCGACGGTCAGTGTGACGCCCGGAGCTACCAATGTGAGCAGCTTCCCGCTGCAGATTGGGGTGGTTGTCACAGGCGCGGGCGCTACGCCGACTGGGACGGTGAAGCTGACTTCGGGCAGTTTCGCATCTGCAGCGGTGAACCTAGTTGGCGGGTCGGCTACGATCACCCTGGTCAGCGGCAACCTGGCCACTGGCACGAATGTCCTGACTGTCAGCTACTCCGGCGACTCGAGTTACGCGAGCAGCACGGGCACATCCTCGGTCTTTGTGCTGGGCTACTCGGTTGTCACGATAACGGAGAACCTAGCGAGCATCACCACGACGCAACCGCTGATCGTAACGGTTGCGGTGGGGACGATTTCGCCCCTGGCAGCGCCTTCTGGGACGGTCACGCTGACGAGCGGTGCCTACTCGTCTGGAGCGACGGCTCTGACGAGCGGCAGCGCGACCATCACGATTCCCGCATCCACGTTCACGGCCGGGACCCAGACGCTGTCGGCGAGCTACTCCGGCGACGCGAACTACAACCCCACCTCCGGGACTGGATACGTCAGCGTGACGGCGCCCGTGCCCGGCCTTTCCGTATCCGGCACGGCCGTTACGGTGTCAGCGCCGGGGGCAACAACTGGCAACACTTCGACGATTACGGTAACCCCGACGAACGGCTTTTTGGGTCAGGTGACACTGAGTGCGGCTGTGACAGCCTCACCAAGCGGGGCGGCATATTTGCCAACCTTCACCTTTACGGGCAATCCGATCACGATCAGCGGGGCGTCGGCGCAAACGGCTACTGTGACGGTCAACACCACTGCCGCGAGCAGCAGTGCCGCAGTGAAGCTGGCGAAGAACACGACGAACCGGCTGCCCGCCGGTGGCCTGGCGCTGGCTGGACTGCTGCTGCTGGGCGTTCCCGCACGGCGGCGTAACTGGCAGTCGATGCTGGGCCTGGTGGTTCTGCTGGCTGCGCTCGTCACGGGCGCGGTCGCCTGCGGTGGCGGTGGCAGCAGTGGTGGTGGCGGTGGCGGGGGTGGTGGTATTTCCGGCACTACTACCGGCGCCTATACCGTGACGGTGACCGCATCGTCCGGGAGTACGACGACGAGCAACACGATTACAGTGACTGTCAATTAGGGTCTGTCTCGCGCTAGCCCACCCTGGACACCGCACGGACTTAGGTCTGTCCGTGAGGTGGCCATGGTGGGCCACAGCCTTACCCTAACCCAGCTCAATGCTGCTAGCTATTAGCTGGATTGTGGGGGACCCTAAAAGTGGCTTTTTGGCTGTTTTGCAAGCGAAGCTGAAAAGTTATGTTGTTGATTTTATTATGCTTCTATACCAAAAAGCGAAACAAAAGAGAACGAAGAGTGATTTTGGGCGTTTTGCTGTTTTTCAGCGTCCAAATTGCCGCTTTGGGCTGGAGCTGGCGGGGGCTGGTCGTGTCGGGTTGGACAGGGTTTCGCTCATGTCTCCATTGTGCGCGTTATGGGGTTAATTAGAAGCAAAAGCTGGGAAAGATTTTCTTGTCAGTTGTCGGTGGGCCTGGGGTTAGTGGACAGTGAATCGAGCTGCGCTCGATTGCGGCCTTTGATGTGAGGTTTGGACGCGGGGCCGGTTACTCCACCCCATGAGTTCCCTACGGACGAAGACCTGTCCGTGGGGGCCCCACGCCCCGCAAAGAACGCGTGTCATGGATGGGGCACGCGGCATTTTTGGAGAGCGGGAGGAAGGTAGGGTTTCAAGGGAAACTCTACGCCGGCAATACGGTAAGATGAGGGGCATCCCCGCAGGTTCTTTCTCTGCGCCCGGGACAAAGGACCCGCCCGCAAATGGCCTTCTTTCGCTCATACTCCAATCGCCTGGGACACCGCTCACTTTTGATTTGCATCGGGATCTGGTTTAGCTGTTTTTGCGCGTCTGGATTGACGGCCCAGCAGCCGTCGTGGACGGTGGCCGGGCCGGCGTTTTCCGCCTCCGTTGCCGACATTCAGGCAGAGGCCGCCAAAATGAAGCCGGAGCCGTTCATGGAGGCGACCGTTTTCTATGAGCGGGACAGCTACCAGATCGCCGCTTCCGGGGCAGTGACTCTGCGTCACACGCTGCTCTACCGGATTGAGAGCCAGACCGCGGTCGAAGGCTGGTCTGAGACATCGGAGCATTGGGATCCGTGGTACCAGAAGCAGCCGGAGATCCACGCGCGGGTTATGCTGCCGAACGGGCAGGTGAGCCAACTCGACCAAAAGACAATCACCGATGGCCCGGCCAAGGAGGGCGACGACGACACCTACACGGACGAGCGTATCCGCAAGGCTCCGCTGCCGGGGTTGGCGGTGGGAGCGATCGTGGAAGAAGAGACGGTTCTGGAAGACAAAATGCCTTTTTTTTCGGGCGGGGGTGTCTACCGGCGCTATTTCTCGCGGTCCGTGCCTGTTCTGCGCTCAGATCTGCTTGTTGAGACGCCAATTGCGGTGAAGCTGCGCTACAAGACCCACCGACTGCCCGAGATTTCGGTTTCCGACACGGAGCAGGACGGGGTGCGGCACCTGAGCTTTGTGCAAGGGTACCAGGCTGCCGAGAACGACTCCGACATCGACTTGCCGACGCATGAGATTTCGAGCGGCATGGTGGATTTTTCCACGGGCGAGTCCTGGGGGGCGGTTGCAAAGGCGTACGCCCAACTGTCGGAACCGCGGATAAGTCCGGAGGCGGTGAAGAGCCTGCTGCCCACGGAAGCCAACCTGACGCGCCAGCAGACGATTGAGCGGCTAGTGGCCCGCCTGCACAAGGACATCCGCTACACAGGGATCGAGTTCGGCCAGGCGGCGCTGCAGCCGGAGACGGCGGCCGAGGTGATCAAGCGGCACTATGGGGACTGCAAGGACAAGGCAGCGATGCTGGTGTCGATGCTGCGGGCGGCTGGAATTGGCGCGGATCTGGCGCTGCTGGATACAGGGCCTGGGGCCGACGTGAATGCCGAGCTGCCGGGGATGAATGAGTTCGACCACGCAATTGTGTTTGTTCCCGGCGACGGGAAGGGGAACGGACCGCTGTGGATTGACGCGACTGCGCAGTATGCAGAGGTGGGCAGCGTTCCCTCCATGGACAGAGACCGCCAGGCGCTGATCATTGCCGAGGAGACGACGGGGCTGACAGCCACCCCTGAAGCAAAGCCGGAAGATGATGCTCTGACGGAAGAGCGCGTGGTGGAGATGACTGAATTCGGGCCAGCCCACATCCGCGAAACGTCGGTGACTCATGGTGAAATCGACGAAACCTACCGCGAAGACTTTGGCGTAGGCGAGACGCGCGAGTCAAGGGCCAACCTGGAGAACTACGCCAAGGAAGAGTACCTGGCCAAGGCACTGACCCATGTGGAGCACGGTGAGGGGACGGACCTGACCAAGCCATTTCTGCTGAAGCTGGACATGGCGGAGGCCAAGCGCGGCAACACCGACATTGACGACGCCGCGGTCGCGATTCCATTTGCCGGGATCTTCGGGCGGCTGCCGGAGTGGTTCAAGAAGGACCCCCACACGGAGGGTGAAAAGCTCACGCGTCAACAGGAGGACGACCAGACGCGGGCAGTTGCCGCGCGCCCGGCGGAGTTTGACGTGGCCCCATTGCTGACGGAGTGGCGCTACCGGATTTCACCGCCGGACGGCTTTGACGTGCGAACGCTTCCGGAAGACAAATCGACGCCGATGGGTCCGGCGACGCTGACGGAGCACTTCGAAAAAACTGGGGACGGGACGATTTCGGCTGTGCTGCGCTTCAGCACAGCCAAGGCTCAATACTCGCTGGCCGATGCCCTGGCGCTGCGCGAGGCAGTGCTGGCGGCGTACAAGCAGGACATGATCATGATTTTGTTTGATCAGGTCGGGGCACGGCTGCTGGCAGCCGGCAAGACGCGGGAGGCGCTGGCTGCGGACCGGGCCTTGATCGCCCGGCATCCGACGGAAGCCTTGCACCATGTGCAGATTGCCTACGCCCTGCTGCAGGCCGGCCTAGGCGACCGGGCGCGCGCAGAGGCGGAGCAGGCGGTGAAGCTTGATGGCAAGTCCGCGACAGCCTTCCGAGCGCTTGGGTGGGTGTGCGAGTTCAGCCCGATCGCCGTGCAGTATGCCCGGGGGTTTGACTGGGAGTGCTCAGAGAAGGCCTTTGTGCGCGCCAAGGAACTGGACCCGGAAGACACCAATACGCGGCTGAATCTGGCCTTCCTGGAGGAGTACAACCATGGCGGCGAGCGGTACAGCGAGGGTGCTCCGCTGAAGGACGCGGTGCGCGAGTATCGCGAACTGGCAGCGAAGGACAAGGACACGGCTGATCAGTACAAGGACAATCTGCTGTATGACCTGCTGTACAGCGGGCAGTACAAGGAGTTGCTGGGTGAGTTGGACAAGCTGCCTTCGAGCGTGGCACGGGATGCCCTGGGCATCGCCGCGGTGGTAGCTCCGGAATTGGGGCAGGCAGGCATTGCCTCCGGGGTGGCGCGAGCTGAGCATCTTTCCGCGGGGACCGAGACGCGCAACCAGGCGCTGAACACGGCGGGCGCCCTGCTGATGCACATGCGGCTGTACCCGGAAGCAGCGGGGATTCTTTCGGCATCGGTGGAAGGCGACGCGAACTCGGCCGCCGTGACGCAGCAGATTGAGATGTATCGGCACTTGACCCCATGGAAGGGCCTTACGCTGCCTGCCACAAATCCGGCGAGTGTGGTGGAACGGATGTTCATGGCTGTGCTGGCGGGCACCTACGACGAAAAGCTCAACGGCGAGATTCTTTCCCGTCACGCGTACGGTTCGGACGAGGAGTGGCATCGCAACTTCGAGAAAATGATGCGCAGCTCCGGACTGGCGCGATTCTACGCGGCGCAGGGTGGGTTGCCCACTTCGGTAGTGGTGGATCTGCTGGCGGGCAATTTCAAGTTCAGCTCGGAAGGCGATGACGCCACGGGCTATCGGGTATCCGTGCAGGCTCTGGGCGCGTCGGCCCAGCAACTGTTTGTGAGCAGGGAGGACGTGGGCTTCCGGATTGTGACGGACGGCAAGACGAGCTCGGAGGTGGGGAACGAAGTGCTCACCCTGCTGGACAAGGGCAAGGACGCCGAGGCGCGTTCGCTGCTGGACTGGATGCGCGACCAGATGCACAGGGGAGGAGGCGATGACCAGTTGAGCGGCCCGCTGCTTCCGCGCTTCTGGACGACAGGCGAAACGACCAGCCGCGAGGCGATGGAGATGGCAGCGGCTGCGGAGCTGGCGGAGAATCCGCGCATTGAGACGATGCTGCCCAAGGTGCGGGCGAACTGGGAAAAGGCCACCGACGAGGAACTGAAGACGAGCCTGGCGCTGGTACTGGCCAACGGGTACATTGCGGCCAGGGACGGGACGAATGCGCGGGCCATGGCCGAAGAGTTGCTGAAGAAGTATCCCGACTCGAACACGGCGCTGGTGGTGGCCGGAGGTGCGGATGTGCTGACCAGGAATCTCGAGGACTGGGCGGCACTGCTGGAGAAGCGGCAGAAATTGCATCCGCGCGACGAAATACTCTACCGCATCAAGGCCGGGCTGGAGGAGTGGAAGGGCGACTTTGCCTCCTCTCGCGCTGCCGAGCAAGAGGTGATTGACCTGGGCAAGGCGACAGCGAGCGACTACAATCGCTACGCCTGGACGGCCCTGTTTGACGGCAAGCTGGACGACCAGGTGGTGAAAAATGCGCAGCAAGCCAACATGCTGACGAAGAACTCCAATTTTGCCGAGATGCATACCCTGGCGTGCATTTACGCTGCCAGTGGCAAGACGAAAGAGGCCCGCGAGCTGCTGCTGAAGGCGATGACGACGGCCAATATGAGTGAGCCCGACCCGGAAGTCTGGTTCGGCTTTGGGCTGATCGACGAGCAGTACGGATTGCCGGAGTCAGCGATTGAAGCGTATCGCAAGGTGGAAAAGCCGACCGGTATTGTCGACCCGGGCAGCACATGGGTACTGGCCCAGAGCCACCTGAAAGCGCTGGGCGCAAGCGAGGTAAAACCATGAGGACTATTCAGGGGCCCGGGATTTTTCTGGCCCAGTTCATCGGAGACGCAGCCCCGTTCGACACGCTCGACGGCCTGGCCGGATGGGCCGCAGGGCTGGGATTCAAAGCGGTGCAGTTGCCCACGAATTTGCCGCATATCTTTGACCTGGGCAAAGCGGCTGCCAGCCAGACGTACGCGGACGAAATTCGCGGATTGCTGGCCGGCTACGGGCTTGCCGTTTCCGAGCTGTCCACCCACCTGCAAGGTCAGCTGGTTGCCGTGCATCCGGTGTACAACGAGCAGTTCGATGTTTTTGCCCCGGCATCGGTTCACGGCAACGAGGGCGCGCGCCGCGACTGGGCGGTGGAGCAGCTGAAGCTTGCGGCCCGCGCCAGCCGCAATCTTGGACTGACCGCCCACGCGACTTTCTCCGGCGCGCTGGCCTGGCCCTTCTTCTACCCGTGGCCGCAGCGGCCGGCTGGTCTGATCGAAGAAGCATTTCGGGAGCTGGCCGGACGATGGCTGCCGATTTTGAATGCTTTTGACGAGGCTGGCGCAGACGTCTGCTTTGAACTGCATCCGGGCGAAGACCTGCACGACGGGGCGAGCTTTGAGCGCTTCCTGGTCGGGGTGGGCAATCATCCGCGCGCCAGGATACTTTACGATCCGAGCCACATGGTGCTTCAGCAGCTGGATTACCTCCAGTTCCTGGACCATTATCACTCGCTGGTTCGCGCCTTCCACGTCAAGGATGCGGAGTTCCGGCCCAGCGGGCGAAGCGGCGTATACGCCGGCTACCAGGACTGGATTGACCGGCCCGGACGCTTCCGATCCCTTGGCGATGGGCAGGTGGATTTCAAGGCTATCTTCAGCAAGCTGGCCCAGTACGACTACCCCGGATGGGCTGTGATGGAGTGGGAAGACTGCCTGAAAAACGGCGAAGACGGCGCCCGGGAGGGAGCCATCTTCATCCAGAACCACCTGATTCGCGTCACCGAGCGTGCCTTCGACGACTTCGCAGGAGGGGCTAAGGACCCGGCAATGAACCGCCGGATCCTTGGCTTGTAAAACTCGGGGCTAGCTTTTTACTGCGCCACCTTTTCGGCGTCCACCAGCTTCTGGACGCCGGGGGTGACGGCCATGAGCAGCATGGAGTGGTGCACTTCCGCGGCTTTTACGGCGGCCAGGTGGACAGCATGCTCGCCGGAGCTGACTGCGAGGTTATTGTCCATTGCATCGAGCGCCTGGAGGCCGGTGACGCCCAATTGGGAGAGCAGCGGCGAAAAGGTCGCGATTGAGCCGAGCGGCCAGGAGTCGGCAACATACGGCTGTAGGCGCGCATCGTTCTCGCGCCAGAGCTCGTACAAGCGGCGCAGGTCACGCCTGGCCTCCAAGTCGGCTGGATTCGCAACCACGCGCTCGGCCAACTGATTTGCCCGGCGGGCCGCATCGCTCTCTGGCGACAGGGCGTCAATGAACTGGTTCAGTGGCCAATCCGCATCAAACTCGTGGGTTTCGCCACGCTCGTACCCTTTGACCGGTTCCAGCGTATCCGCCAGGGTCATGACGACATTCCTGGGCGCCGATCCGGCGAGCCGAGCTAGCATCCGCTCCTGGTTGGCGCGATGCTTCAGGCCGAGGAATTCAAGTTCGAGCGAAACCCGGTCGAGGCGCGCGTACATGGAATCGACGTCGCGCACCGAAGCCGGCGACCAGAAGCGCTCAGCGATTGCTGCCGTGCGTGGCCAGATGCGATTGTCGGCATTCTCCGGGACGATGTACTCCGCCCACTCCGCGGCTTCACCACCAAGAATGAGCTTTTGTTCTTCGGGTGTCAGGTTTGCGGCATCGCCGCTCAGCGGCTCGACGAGGTAGTGCTGTGAGGCGGGCTGCATCAGATCGAGGTAGTAGCCCGCCGACAGAATCGCCGAGAAACCTTCTTTCGCGGCGACGGCGAGGGACTTTGGTCCGCGCCAGGATTGGATCATGGTTTCTTTCGGCAGCTCCGGGACGAGGATTTCATCCCAGCCGACCATGTGTTTGCCGTGCTTCGTGACAATTGCGAGGAGGCGCTTGTTGAACATTGCCTGGAGAGCATCGGCATCCTTGAGGTTGTGCGCCTTCATGAATGCCTGAATGTGCTCGCTCTGGTTCCAGTACTTGGGGTCCACCTCATCGCCGCCGATGTGGAAGTAGGCATCCGGGAAGAGCGCGGCCATCTCGCCAAAGACTTCGTCGAGCAGCTTGTAGACTTTCTCATTGGTGGGGTCAAGCGGCGGTTGCTGTTGGTCGCCCTGGTTGCGCACCACGCGCGTCGCGGCTGTATCGGATGCCAGTTCGGGATAGGCCACCGTCCAGCTCGTTGAGTGCCCCGGTACATCAAACTCCGGCACGACGCGAATGCCACGCTCGCGGGCGTAGGTTACGATCTCGCGAATCTGGTCCTGGGTGTAGTACATGCCCTCCGAGCCGAGTTGCTGGAGTTTCGGCGCTTTCTTGCTCTCCACGCGGAAGCCCTGGTCGTCGGACAAATGCAGATGCAGCACGTTCAGCTTGACGGTGGCCATGCCATCGATCTGCCGCTCAAGCTGGTCCATGGGCATGAAGTGACGGGAGACATCGATCATCAGTCCGCGCCAGGGGAAACGCGGCGTATCGTGGATTTCTACGGCGGGAATATCCCAGCCCTTCGGTCCCCAGTTGGCCAACTGGAGAAGCGACTGCAGACCGTGCATTGCTCCCAGGGGCGTGGGCACCTCGAGCTTTGCTCCGGCGGGATCCACGGTCAGCGAATAGCTCTCGTCTTCAGCGACGGATTGGACTGCCAAACCCTGCGCATCACAATGGATCGCCAACACCGGGTTATCCTTGGCATCCGCCTCCTGGTGGCGGTAGAGGTTACCGGTTTGGGCCGACAACTGGACCCGGAAGCGCTCCACGGCGTGGGTGAGGCGCGCGTCGCAGCCCGTAGCTTCAACGCGGAGTGGCTTGTCAAGAGCCAGCGAACCGGTTTTCATTTCAATCTGCGAGGGCCAGGGCATTAGAGCCGGTTGGGCCGCAAGGGTAGCTCCCGATCCGATTGTCAAAACCGCCGCCATGGCCGTACCTTGCCAATATCTCATCTGATTATCCCTTTCGATGATTGTTTCGCCGCGAAGTAATCACAACTCTACTCCAAACCCCCGGTGGACTGCCATATCAAAAAGCTTGAGGCGCCCCATAATTTCGGGACGCCCCAGGCAGTTTTGACCATCTTGGTCTCAGGCTCGCTCCGGCTCGGTTCTCTTGAGTTCGAATGTGGCCTTCCGCGTGCCGAGATAAGGATGGTGCGCCGTGAGGGTGACGACACCAGGCTCCTCCTTGGCACGCAACCAGACAGCGCCGGTACCGCCCACCAGGGTGAAGGGATTGTCGCCAATCAGCTCAGCAGGGCCGTTGAGTTCGAAGCGAATGGCGTCCGCGGCAAAGGGCCGAATGGCGTCAAACTCGTCCGTCACGCGAATGACGACGCGGGTCACGTCGGCACCATCGGCATCCAGAGATGCGTCATCGGGGAGCAGGGTGAACTTCTGATCCAGCCCTTTGCCGGAGAGGACGCGGGTAATCCGCAGCTGACCCTGGATGTAGCCCTCAATCTTCAGGTCACCCCAGGGGTCGATCTTGCTGCCCAATTCCGCGGTAAATGGGGCGTACTTGAGGTGGGGAAACTGCGCGCGGTCCGGTTCAGCCTCAGCGACCAGCTTGCCGGCGACATAGAACTTGAGGTGGTCGCAGTTGCTGGAGACGAGGGCGTTGGTAAAGCCAATATTCTCGTCCCCGCGAGCCCAGTGGAAGGCGGGTACCAGGACCACTTCTTCATCGGGATCGCATTGGGAACGGTAGAAGCCAGCCGCCGGCTTGGGCTCGCGCCAGATGTCGGTGACGCCGTGGTAGCAGATGCGGTCGCCGGAACCGAAGTTGGCGTGGGTGTTGTAGTCGAACGCGCACCACCCGATGCCGCCCGCGTAACCGGGGTCGGATGCGAGTTGGTCATGCACACGCGCGTGGCGTACGGTGTGCTCCCTGAGGCGCTCGATGTTGTCGATGGTCTTGGTGGGATAGGTGTGACCGACAAACTCGGTGTTGAGGTAGAGCGGATGGTTGGGCTTCCTCAGGGGCCAGCCGAAATCGTTCATGGTGAAGACGTCTTCGAGGAACTCCGACTCCTGGAAGTACCGGATGCCTCCGGTCTGCCGGGCCGGGTCAAGGGCATGGGCGGCCGCATTGGTGCGCACGTAGAAGTCGTGGTTGTCGCGCGACTCATTGATGCGCACGCCCCAGAGAATGATGGACGGATGGTTCCAGTCGCGGCGGATCATACGCTTCACGTTGTCGACGGAGATGTCCTGCCAAGCGAGGTCGCCAATGTGCTGCCAGCCGGGAATCTCTTCGAGGACGAGCAGGCCGATCTCGTCGCAGGCATCGAGAAAGTGGCGCGACTGGGGATAGTGCGAGGTGCGCACGAGGTTGCAGTGGAGGTTGTGGCGCAGGATCTTCGCGTCCTGGCGCTGGGCGCGGCCGGCCATCGCCTGTCCTACCCAAGGGAAGGTCTGGTGGCGGTCGAGTCCGCGCAGCTTGATGATGCTGCCGTTGAGGGAAAAGCCCTGCGGGGTGAACTTTGCCTCGCGGAAGCCGATGCGGCGGGAATCATTGTCGACCACCGAGTTGCCATGCAGCAGCTTTACTTCGACTCGGTAGAGCTTTGGCGATTTGAGGTTCCAGAGGGAAATGGCGCCAAGGTTTTCGAGCTTGAGGGTCTGCGACTCAGCCGCAGCTACCGGCTGGGTGGCTTTGGCCAGTAGCTTCTCGCCGTCGTAGAGCGCAGCTTCCAGGGTGTGATGTCCGTCGGCTGCCTTTGCCGCGCCCTCGACAAACACCTGGACGTCCACGGTTGGATGGTCGGAAAGGACATCTTTGGGCAGCGCGTATACGTTTTCAATATAGGCCGGCGAAACCACTCGGAGGGCCACTTCCCGATAGATTCCACCAAATGTCAGGTAGTCGATCTCGTAGCCGAACGGGGGAATATCGGCCCGCTCACTCGAATCCACTTCCACCACGAGCTGGTTTTCCCGGTCAAATTCCACGTGGTCGGTGAGTTCGAAGCTGAAAGGGGTAAATCCGCCCTTGTACTCGCCGAGCCGGATGCCGTTCATCCACACGGTGGAGGCCGTCATCACGCCTTCAAAGTCCACAAAGATCCGCTTACCATGTGCTTCGGCGGGCACCTTGAACTTGCGGCGGTACACGGAGGTGAAGCAGTAGTCTTTCTCGTCCATGCTGTGCCAGGGGGTGCGCAGATTGGTGTGGGGCACGGTCACCCGAACGAAGCCTGCGTCGTCAAAATCCTGCGTCTGTGCCGCCGGAATTGCCTTAGGGCTGTAGCGCCAGTTCCGGTTGATTGGCAATACGAGGCGGCCTTGCGGGCCTGCCGTCGCACTTTCAGCGGCATATCCCGGCAGCCCTACAGTGGCTCCGGCAACAATGGTTCCAGTGGTTTTCAGAAAATCGCGACGGTCCATAGACGTTCCTTTGGCTCAAGATGGATGCTCGCGCCAGTACGGATTGGAAGATAGTCCCTGGCGGATGCACGAGGGAATCTTAACGCATTTGCGCCACCATCGGCTCCGGCTGCGCTATTCTCCTCATGGAGGCGTGGGGTCATGGACGCAGTACAGCAGCAAGGCGGGCAGGCAGCGGGCAGTAAATCCACATTGGCAGGGTATTCGCTTTTGGGCACTACGAAACCCGATGTCGGCGGGGCAGGCTTTCGCGGTGTCAATCCTGCCACCGGGGAACAGTTGGCACCGGTCTATTCGACTGCAACGCAGGCGGATCTGACCCGAGCCACGACATTGGCCGCCTCGGCTGCACCTATTTTTGCGGCACTCTCAGCGGGGGCCCGCGCCGCATTCCTGCGCGCCATTGCCGACGAGCTCATAGCCGACGGAGAGGCGATCATCCCCCGCGCCCAACTGGAATCCGGGTTGGCGCTGGGGCGTTTGCAGGGCGAACTGGCCCGCACTGCTGGCCAATTTCGGCTTTTTGCCGACGTTGTCGAAGATGGATTGTGGATCGATGCCCGAATCGACGAAGCCCTGCCTGACCGTAAACCACTGCCTCGCGCCGATATCCGCTCCATGCTGCGGCCCGTTGGCCCGGTGGCTGTTTTTGGCGCCAGCAACTTCCCGCTGGCCTTTTCGGTTGCCGGCGGGGACACCGCCTCTGCACTTGCTGCCGGTAATCCGGTCCTGGTGAAGGCCCACCCTGCACATCCGGGAACCAGCGAACTCGCCGGCCGCGCCATTCAGCGCGCGGTGGATAGGTGCGAACTGCCCGATGGCGTTTTTGCGCTGCTCTTTGACGCTGGAATTGAGGTAGGCCAGGCTCTGGTTCAGCATCCGGCGGTCAAGGCTGTCGGATTTACCGGCTCCGCTGGCGCGGGGCAAGCTCTCATGCGCCTCTGCGCTGAGCGCCCGGAGCCCATCCCCTGCTATGCGGAGATGGGCAGCACGAATCCACTCTTCATTTTGCCCGGCGCGCTCCACGAACGGGGCGAAGCCATCGCGCAGGGACTGGCGGCGTCCTTCAGCCTGGGATCCGGCCAAATGTGCACCAAACCCGGAATCGTCTTCCTGCCGTACGCGGAGTCATCCGAGTTCCTCGCTGCCTTCAAGACGGCCGCTGGGGCGCTGGCGCCGCAGCAGATGCTCACCCCGGGAATCGCCCGCAAATACCTGACTGCCATTGACGATCGACTGGTTGAGGGCGATGCCCAGTGCCTGCTGCGCAACCCTGCCCCGACCGGCCCAGGCGCGACAGCCTCAGCTGCGGTGTTTTCGGTTTCGCTGGAAGAGTACCTGGCTTCGCCCGGCCTGGAAGACGAGATCTTTGGCCCCACCACCCTGCTCGTCCAATACGACCAGGTCGCCGATCTAGCGGCTGCGGGCGCCAAACTGCACGGTCAACTCACCGCCAGCATCCACGCTGCCGAATCTGACCTCGGCACCGCCAGCGAACTGGCCCGCATTCTGGAAACACGAGCCGGACGCGTCGTCTTCAACGGCTACCCAACCGGAGTCGAAGTCTGCTCCGCGATGGTCCATGGGGGGCCTTTCCCGGCAACGTCCGACGGCCGCTCCACCAGCGTTGGTACGGGCGCCATCCTGCGCTTCGCCCGGCCGGTCAGTTTCCAGAACTATCCAGACGCGATTTTGCCGGCCGAGTTGCAGCGCTCAAACCCGCTTGGAATTCAGCGCCTGGTCAACGGCGCCCTCACACGGGAACCGCAGACGAAGCAGCCCTGAAGGGCCGAGGGCTCAGGCGACCTCGTTCTCCAGCGTCCCGATTCCGTCAATCGTGATGCGGATGCGGTCGCCGGTGGCGAGGGTAAAGTCATCGCCCGGCACAATGCCTGTCCCGGTCAGCAGCAGCGCACCCTGGGGGAAGCTGTTGTCGCGATACAGGTACTCGACCAGCTCCCGGGGGTCGCGCTTCAGCTCGGCCAGGGTGGTTTGCCCGCGGAACGCCGTCTTGCCCGCCCGGTCGATGGTGATGGCGATGGCCGTCTCCCGAGCTAACAATTCATTTGGGTCCTGTGCCACCAGCACGCATGGGCCCAGCGCGCAACTGCCGTCGTAGACCTTGGCCTGGGGCAGATAGAGCGGATTTTCTCCTTCGATATCCCGCGAGCTCATGTCGTTGCCGACGGTATAGCCCACGATTTCCCCTGCAGCATTGACCACCAACGTGAGTTCCGGCTCGGGCACAGACCACTTTGCGTCGGAACGTATCCGCACCGGCGCTCCCGGCCCAACCACACGGCGGCCCGTCGCCTTGAAGAACAGCTCCGGCCGGGCAGCGGAGTAGACGCGGTCGTAGAAGCTGCCACCGCCGGCTTCTTTCGACTCTTCCATGCGTGCGCTGCGGCTGCGGTAGTAGGTGACCCCTGCGGCCCATACTTCCTGGCTGACCACCGGAGCGAGGAGAGTCTTTGGTGCTTCAACCGGCTGGCCCGCGACGGCACTCTGCAGCCGCGTCAAAAGGCCTTGCTCGGCAATGAGCGCGTCCCAATCCGCTCCCGATACGGCAAAAAAACGGCCCAGATGCTCGACAAAAATTCCTTCATTGCTGCGATAAAGCTTCACCGTCGGTTCCCCTTCCCTACTTCACTCAAGACTGCTTGCCCCGCTCCAACTGCCGCACAATGGCATCAGTGTCGTATACGCATCCGCCCCAGACGCCGCCGCTGGCTTCAGTCAAAGCCGCCCACAGCCGCGTGTCCTCCGGCAAGTCGGGGTGCGCCGCCAGATCCGCACGCGGCGCGCGCTGCGCCAGCCGTTGCGCTCCCTCTTCGGCATCAAACCGCTCGTCTTGCTCGCCCACCAGGTCAATGCTGCCGGTCAATGTGTTGCGGTCGATGACAATCGCAATCGTGTCCCCATCGAGCACCCGGCCGATCGGCCCACCCGCCATTGCTTCCGGTGAGATATGCCCCACGCACGCGCCGGTTGACACGCCAGAGAACCGGGCATCCGTGAGCACCGCAACATGCTTGCAATAGGGCAGATTCTTCAAGGCAGCCGTAATCTGGTAAATCTCCTGCATCCCGGCACCGGCGGGTCCGCCGCAGACCAGCACCAGAACGTCCCCTGCGCCAATCGCGCCCTGCTTAATCGCTGCAATCGCCGCCGCCTCTGTAACAAAAACCCGAGCCGGTCCGGTATGGCGGTAGCTGTTCTCTTTGTCGATGAGCGACGGGTCAATCGCAGTGCTCTTGATGACAGCGCCCCGGGGGGCCAGGTTTCCTTGCGGGAAGCAGACCGTGGCGGTCAGCCCATTGGCCCGCGCGCGTTCCCGGGAAACAATCACTTCCTCGGCGTCCACGTGGTCCAACTCCGCCAATCGTGCGCGCAGCACAGTACGGCGCTCGCTTTGCTGCCACCAGTCGAGGTTTTCCCCCAGCGTGAGCCCGCTCACCGTCTTGACGGATGTATCGAGCAGCCCTGCCGCCCGCAGATGCAGCATCACCTCGGACACGCCGCCGGCGAGAAAAACCTGGACCGTCGCAAAGCCACGCGGACCATTCGGCAAGGCGTCTACGAGGCGAGGCACGGCGCGATTGACTGCCGCCCAATCCGCCGCAGTCGGACGCCTAAGCCCCGCTGCGTGAGCGATTGCAGGAACGTGCAGGAGCAGGTTGGTTGATCCGCCGAACGCCGCGTGCACCACCATGGCATTGCGGACAGACGCATCCGTCAGCACATCCCGCGTGCCCACGGCATCGGCTGCCATCTGGCGCAACGCCCGGGCGGAACGCTTCGCCGCATCCAGCCAGATTGGCTGGCCGGAGGGCGCCAGCGCCGTATGCGGAAGGCTCAGCCCCAGCGCCTCTCCCACCACCTGCGAAGTTGCCGCGGTACCCAGAAACTGGCATCCGCCGCCGGGGCTCGCGCAGGCCCGGCAGCCCACTTCCGCCGCATACTCCAGCGTGATCTGACTCTGCGCAAACCTGGCTCCGATTGTCTGGACCTTGCCGGCATCTTCCCCATGCTCCGGCAGGAGCGTGACCCCGCCAGGGACCAGAATCCCTGGCAACGCACCACCCGAGGCCAGGGCCATCATCATCGCCGGCAGACCCTTGTCGCAGGTGGCAATGCCCATCACCCCGCGGCGTGTGGGCAGCGAGCGCATCAACCGCCGCAGCACCATGGCCGCATCGTTGCGGTAAGCGAGGGAATCGAGCATCCCCGAGGTGCCCTGCGTTCGCCCATCGCAGGGGTCCGTGCAGGCACCGGCAAAGGGAACACAACGAAGGGAGCGCAACTCCCGCGCTGCCTCGGCCACGAGCAGACCCACCTCCCAGTGCCCGGAGTGAAAGCCAAGGGCGATGGGTGTTCCGTCCTCTGCACGCAGGCCGCCATGGGTGCTCAAGATGAGGAACTCAGGGTCAAGCAGGTGGGCGGGATCCCAGCCCATGCCGGCGTTTTGGGTCAACCCAAAGAGGTTGCCTGAAGGAGAGGACAAGAGCATCTCTGCGGTCAGCGGCAGGCTGCCGGGGGGCCCCGAAGCGTGCGTCTGCGTTGAACGCAAAACATCTGCGCCACTTTCCAGGATTCCCTCGGCTCCGCCCACGTTTCCGTCCCCTCAAACCTCTCCGCGCCAGTCTGTGCGGATGCTTTATTAAATCGGTTTTGTATGCATCGCCGCCAGATTGACAGCGGACTTTCGCATCAGTATAGTTCCTCTCGCCAGAGGTTGGCCGCTCTTCTTGTCGTCGCAGCTCTTACCCCAGGCATCCTGACGTACTCGGTCTTTCCGTAAGGAGTTCCCTTTGATATCCCTCCGCCCCGCTCTCGTACTGCTGGCCTGTGTTATTTCAGTTTCTAACCTTGCAGCCCAGGCCCCGTCTCTTGGGCTCTTCCAGTCTCAGGCAGACATCGGCTCGGTTGCGCCAGCCGGCGGCGCAGTCTACGACCCGGCAGCGAAGACTTATACGCTGACTGCGGCCGGCGAGAATATGTGGGCCAAAACCGATGCCTTCCATTTTCTGTGGAAGAAAGCCTCCGGCGACCTAGCCATTTCTGCGGATATTCGCTTTCCCCACCCCGGCGGCAATCCGCACAGGAAGGCCGCTCTGCTCTTTCGTCAGAGCCTCGATGCAGACGCCGTTTATGCGGATGCCGCTGTTCACGGTTCCGGCCTGACCTCGCTGCAATTTCGCGAGACGCGCGGTGATTACACCCGCGACGCCGAACTCAACATCGACCTGCCAACTCGTGTCCGCGTGGAAAAACGAGGTGATCGTTTCACGCTCTTTCTTGCGCAAGCCGGCCAACCACTCCGTCCCTCGGGCATGGACATTACCCTCCACCTCGAAGGCGAATACTACCTCGGCTTGGGCCTCTGTTCGCATGACAAATCCACGACCGAGACGGCTGTCTTCTCCAACGTTTCCATTGAGCCGCTCGGCCCGCCGACTACCGACAACTTTACCATCCATAGCACGCTGCAAACAATTTCCACCGAGCCGCAGTTCCGTCGCTCGATTGTCGCGTACACAGCTGACAGTTATTTCGAGGCTCCCAACTGGAGCCGCGACGGTAAAGATCTGATTTTCGACATGGATGGTCGGATTCTGCGAGTCCCCGCCGACAGCCCAACGCTCCAGGCGCCCCAAACCATCGACACTGGCGACACTATCCACTGCAATGGCAGCCACGGTCTATCGCCGGACGGCACGCTGTTGGCCATTACCTGCGAGACGACTGCCTCGCCAGGCGCGCGCATCTACCTGGTGCCATCCGCGGGCGGCAAGCCACGGATGCTCACCGAAACGCCACAGTCCTACTTCCATAGCTGGTCGCCGGACGGCAAGACCATTGCGTTCATCCGCCCCGGCAATGGGCTGAACATCGTCACCATCCCCATCACCGGCGGCAGCGAAACCGCCCTCACCGCAACCACCAGCATCAACGATGATTCCGACTACTCCCCCGACGGGAAATACGTCTACTTCAACTCCGACCGCGGCAAATCTGAAGGCTCCGCCGAGGGCGCCATCCAGCTCTGGCGGATGAATGCCGAAGGCAGCAATCCAGTGCAGATCACCCACGACGAGCGCAACAACTGGACTCCTCACCCTTCGCCCGACGGCAAATGGATTGTTTACATCTCCTACCCGCACTCCGTCACGACACACGCGGTCAACAAGGAGATCGAGTTGCGCCTGCTCTCGCTGGAGGACGGAACGATCACTACGCTGAACAGACTGCTCGGTGGATCAGGCACCATGAACGTGCCCTCCTGGTCACCCGACAGCAAGCACTTGGCCTATGTTGGATACGAACTGATTCCTGCGGAAAAGTAATCTGCCACGCATCCCTGGAGGTCGCATGTCCACGAGCAAACTCGCGCGTCGCACCTTTCTCACCATTGTGCATCGCACGGGGGCTTCCCTTCAGCGTTTAGTCCGCGATTTCGCTGGGTGATTCCGCTTGCTCTTCCATCAGACCCGGACTCACGGCGGGCAAGTCCGCCGGCATCGCACCGTCTTTCATCATCCGCAGCGCCCAGTTCAAAAACTGGAACCGCTTGAACGCCAGCAGCGTCGCCCACTCCAGTTCTTCACGCGCCACTTCACTCACAAGTTTGTCGCCCAGCACCAGGTCATCGTGCTGCTTACCGGCGAGGGCCGACGTGAGTTCGTGCGCCCAGTCCGCCGACTCCTCTTCATCGACAGTTCTGTACCCGCGCGTAATCTCCTCGGCAAGACAGCGGACATAGTAGTTCCGTGCCGCGTCGAGACCGGTCTCCAGCATCTCCGCTGTCGCCATTTCCTCGCCGGCGTAGACTATTCTCGGCGTGCTGACCAGTTCGTGAGCCTGCCGGAAATCTCCGCGCAACTGGTGCCCGATATGGGGCAGATAGAAGTCCAACCGGAGGATCCAGCGCAATAAGCGCAGAGGCTCAATCCCAACTGAGATCGCGTTGATGCGTCGCCAGTCCCAATGGCCCTCAGGCATCATCATCGTTTCACGGTCAGCGCGGCTCATCCGATCCCAAAGCCCTTCTCGCTTCAGCAAATCCAGGTAGATGCGCCGCGCAACTACCTCAGCACCCTCAGGCAGGATCTTCTCTTTCAGAAATCGCTCCGTGCCCGCACGATCCACCATCACCGCATAGAAAATCGTAAGTCGCCCGAACCCCTTGCGCAGTTCTCGCCGCTCATCCGCGGTAAGCTCACGCGGTGTCGGAAGGTTCGATGGCACGATACTCGTCACAGGCTCATTGCGCCTCCTGGCGCGCCACCACTGGATTCCCCAGATTGGGATCAGAATCACCAGCAGGATCAACGCGCCAGAACCCACCAGCCACAGGAAATACAGCAGCACGAGTGCTGGCGCCAACGCCAGCAACGCGACTTGCCCCAGATGTTTTCGCGCGCGGCGATCCTTGTGCGCACGGCGCAAGCTAAGCCATGCCTCGTGCCACGTACCGCGGCGCAACAGCATCTGCCAATACGACTTCCGAAACAACATCATGAACAGGGAAAGCATCGGTGCCTTCATCCTACCGGAAACACAATTCTCCACGACCGGGACCTGCTCGATCCTGCTCGCCTGCGCACCGTACACTGGAGACAAATCCGCGGAGGTCGGGCATGACAAATACCCTTGACTACTACATTCTTGACGTGTTCACCACGCATCGCCTTCAGGGCAATCCCCTTGCCGTGTTTCTTGATCCGGGCGCGCTTTCCACTGCCACCATGCAGGATATTGCCAGGGAAATGAACCTTTCGGAGACCACCTTCGTGCAACGTCGGGCAGCCGATGTCGAATCCGCGGAGGGCGTTCGTGTCCGCATTTTCACCACGGAGGAAGAACTGGACTTCGCCGGCCACCCGACCCTTGGGACGGCCAGCCTGCTGCGCAACATTGCACCGGAGACGGTGTGCGGCTCGGCTATCCGCCTGGCTCTCAATGTCGGCACCGTCCCCGTGAACTTCGAGGACCAGCGCGGCGAGAATCCCTGGCCGGTAAAGGGAACTATGACGCAAAAGGACCCCACTTTCGGTGTCATTCTCGAACCCGCCGAAGTTGCCGCCTTGACGGGGCTGGCCGTCGCAGACCTCGATCCTGACTGTCCTGCTCAAGTGGTTTCAACCGGGACCGCGTTTGCCATTGTTCCCCTGCGCTCGTCCGATGCACTCGAGCGTCTAAACGTTCGACAGGAAGAAGCCACAGCCTATCTGCGTGCCCGCTCAGCGCGCTGGTTTTATGTTCTTGGACCCACGGGGTCCACCACGCCCAGCGAACCCGCCTGGAGGGCACGTATGCAATTCTACGGCGGCGAAGACCCCGCCACCGGTTCGGCAGCAGGCTGCGCCATCAGCCATCTTGTCGCGCGAGGCGCCGTGCTCTCAGCGGTGACCATCCATCTTCGCCAGGGTGTGGAGATTCGTCGTCCGAGCGACCTGTTCCTCAGTGCGCGCCAAGTCTCAGCCGAACCCTCAATTGAACCGTCCCAAATCGAGACATTCCGTTCCTGCATTGGAGAAGTTCGAGTCGGTGGCAGCACCGTTCTTGTGGCAAAGGGGCAGCTTTTCCTGCCGTGATGCACACGCTTTCAACAGGCAAAAGCCCCTTCAAACCCTTGCTGCCACGCACGTTCATAATCTGCGCACAAAATGCAAGTTAATTTTTCCTATAGGTTTCGCCCTTCTTTCCCTATTGCGAACATCTTCCCCGGAGTCTAGTCTCGAGAAGCGTTGCAGAAGTGATGGACGCCGATTGGCAACTGATGCAAACGCAAGACGAGATTCTGAAATTCGAACGGACGAAGTTAGTAAGCACGCTCTACGACGGAACGGCAGGGTTGCAGCGCCTTCTCCCCGAAGGCCTATCGCAACGTATCTGAGTCCCTCCGCCGTGTGAGAGCACAACTCCATCGTTCACCGCAGCACAAGCCGGAGAAACTCCAGGCGCGCAGGCATGACAGGGCCTCACCTCACCATTGGCGAGGACAGGGGATTCTTGTCGAAAACGTTCAGTCTGCCTCGGCATTGGAAGAGCGTCAAAAGGCGCCTACAAGCGGCATTGTTCAGCGGGATCAATCGGCACCCAACACGGATGCAATCGGCCCGCGCCAATTGTATTCGTGGTAGCAAGAATTGTTTCAAGGAGTACCTCCCAGAATGCGACCCAAGAAGACAATCCTGTGCGTTGACAACAACGAACAAACCCTTTCCGTACGCAAGTTCCTGCTGGAAACCCGCGGCTATCGCGTCGTGAGTGCAGTGAACAGCGCCGAAGCAATTCACATATTTGCTAACGCTCAGGTGGACCTGGTGCTCACCGACCTTGGCCTGCCGCAGATGGACGGGGACGCGCTGATCGGATGCCTCAAGGAAATCTCTCCCGAGGTCCCAATGATCCTTACCAGCAACACCGTCCGCCCTGGCGAACGATCCCATCGGGCAGACGCTTTTCTTGGCAAAGGCTGCTGTTCCGCTGCCGAGTTAATCGAGCGCATCCGCGCCATGAGTGCTCGCAAGCGGGGCCCTCGCAAGGTTATCGCGGGGACTCAGGAATATGCAGTTGCGCGCGCCTCGTAGCAGCAATCACGCGTTCGGCTTCTGCTCGCTAATCCCGAATGCACTCTCACGCAGTGTGCAGCTGATGCCATGCACCTAAGCGAAATCTATTCCGACGCCCTCCTTGTTCTTGAGGCTTCCGTGCTGGTACTTGCCGCACTGTTCCCCATCGTGAATCCTATCGGCAGCGCTGCGGTTTTTCAAGCGATGGTTGGCAGCCTCGACGTGCCGTTGCAGCGCCGTCTGGCGCGGCGCATTGCAATGTACAGCTTCGCGCTGCTCTTTCTTTCCATGCTCTGCGGCGGGAAGATTCTTTCCTTCTTCGGCATCGCGTTGTACTCTGTGCAAATTGGTGGTGGCCTCATTGTCGCAGCTGCTGGATGGAGCCTTCTCAAGCAGGATGCTCATATGGAATCTGACGCCGCACCGAACCCTGAAGAGGTTCTGGCCCAGGCCTTTTATCCATACACACTTCCCATCACGGTTGGCCCTGGCTCGATCGCAGTTGCCGTGGCGCTCGGCGCGCATCTGCCTAGCCAATTGCACGTAGCCTCATTTGTTTCGCCGCTTATACTGGTTGCCGCAGTGATTGGGTGTCTCGTGATAAGCGTCATCGTATATTTTTGTTACCGCTGGGCGCGTGCTGCAACCCACTTGCTCGGGAAGTCTGGAACCACCGTTCTCATGCGGCTCTCTTCCTTCATTTTGTTCTGCATCGGTGTGCAGATTCTGGCAAGCGGCCTGCGCGCATTCATATCCACTTTGCGCTAAGTATCACGGTATTTGATCCGGCTTGGGCGCGTGTGTTCCCTGGTGAAACCGCATCTTCCACTCACCCGCCTTCTTCACCCAAATGGAGCTGCGCAGAGTTGTGCTGTGGTCTTCCGCGCGTACTGCACGATACGTGCAAGCATCACGTTTTCCGCGAGCATGCTCAATGAAAACTCTTCAATCCTGGGTTCCGGCTGTTGCACCTCAGACTCCAGGAGGTCAATAATTTCTGCACGTCCCCATTGGCGACCCGATGCGCCAAACTCTCGAAATCCCTGCGCCAGCAAGGCCTCCACTTGTGCGCGATCTCTGCGCACCTCAGGGTCCAGCGAAGCGCGCTCCAATTGAAACACCTCTGCCACGACTTCGGCGAATGCTTTTGTGTCAATCATGCGCACACTCCGATTGTCCGCAGAACCGGTCGACCTCTTTCGTTCCACTCGAGATAGCCCATCGGAGTGTGATGGTCGTGCGTAAACAACACCAGCCAATCTTGCGCAACAGCCTGCGCATAAAAGCGCTTCCGCTCCTCAATCACACGCAGTGGATCCAGGTCGTAGCCCATTGCCCACGTGATGTCCAAGTGCGCGCTGGTGGGGATGAGGTCAGAGATGTAGCACGCACGCCTGCCGCCGGAATCAATGTGCACGGCCATCAGCTGCGCCGTGTGCCCTGGATACATCTCCACACGGATGCCGGGTACGATCTCCTGCGCTCGGTCCATCAGAATCATCTGCCCACTCGCAATCAGCGGCTCATAGTTGTCTGGCATATAGCTAACGCCGTCGCGCTCGCGCTGCATACGTCCCGCAGCCACTTCTCCGGCATGGGCATAGTAGCGCGCATTTGGAAAAAACGGCGCTAAAGAACCATCCTCGGCACGCACGGTGTTCCATCCCGAGTGATCAAAATGCAGGTGGCTGTTGATCACGACGTTGACTTCCTCCGGACGAATACCCGCAGCAGCTACCGATTGCGGCAGTAGCGCCTTGGCGCCGTAAATGGCGCGCACTTTTTCCGTTAGTTTATTTCCTATTCCGGTTTCGATCACAACTGTCTGGCGGCTATCGCGGACCACCACGGTGTTGGTGCCCAGCAGTATTCGGTTCGCAGCATCGGCAGGCGCGCGCTTCTCCCACAACGGCTTGGGAACTACCCCAAACATTGCGCCACCGTCGAGAAAGAAGAACCCATCTGTCAGCACGATGATTTCGAAGTCGCCCAGCTGTGCGCGCCCGCGAATCAATTCAGCGGAGTCGGCGCGCTCAGCCGGGTGCTTCTGCCCACTCACTTTGGCGACTCCGCGGTAACCGGCGGCTTCAGGTACAGATCAAACTGATTGAGGATTCGGTTGTACAGGTGCGGCCGCACTTCGGTGCCTGCAATCGAGTGCGTTTTGCGCGGATAGATTTGAAGATCATAGGGGATGTTATTGACAATCAACTGATGCACAAACTGCACTGTATTTTGGAAGTGCACATTGTCATCGCCGGTGCCGTGGACAAGCAGCAGATGCCCATTCAAATTTGCCGCCTTCGTTGCCACGGAGAAGTCCTTGTAGCCATCAGGAAAATCCGCAGGTTCGCTCATATAGCGCTCTGTATAGATTGAGTCGTAGTTGTGCCAATCGGTTACCGGAGCGACGGAGACAGCTGCGCGAAAGCGATCCGAGTGTGTCAGCGCGTACAGGGTAAACGTGCCGCCCCAACTCCAGCCCCACCAGCCTTGACGCTTGGCGTCCAGCTGCGGATAATGCGCGAGGGCGTAGTCGGCTACCGTCAACTGATCCTGGAATTGCGCCGGACCAAAGTTGTGATAGGCAGCCTGCGCGAAGTCGCGCCCGCGACGTCCCGTTCCCCGATTGTCCGTGTGGAGCACGGCGAATCCATGCTGCGCCAAAAGTTCATCGAACAGCAGCCCATCGCCCCAAGCATTTTCTGTCGTCATCGGCCCCGGGCCACCGTAGGGATTCAGGATGAGCGGTACGCTCGCTGGATATGTCTTGCCCTCAGGAAGCAGCAGCGTTGCGTACAGGATGAGGCCGTCCGGGGTAGTCACGGTCAGTTCTTCGGGCGCGCGGAAGTGGTATTGATCCGCGGCCTTCGTCTCCCAAAACAGGTTGCATTTTCCGTCCACCTGGCACAGGCTTACGCTGGTCGGGGTCATGCGGCTGGACGCACGATCGACGAAGACTCCGCCGGCCGGGGCGAAGTCACCGTGGTGCACGCCTGGGGTTGCCGTAAGCGGCTTGCGTTCTCCGTTGAAGTTCACGGCCCAAAGTTTCTCCTCGGTCACCTGGCCTTCGTTGGAAGCGTAGTAGACCAGCTTGCGCGCCTTGTCGATGCCCAGTATCTCGTCGACATCCCATTCGCCTTTGGTGAGTTGGTGCTCGAGCGTTGCCTCGCTGCCCATGGGAGTTGCCACGTCATATTTGTATAGGTAAATGTGGGTGTGTCCATCCGCCCAACTGGTCAGGAATATCTGGCCGTCGCCCACATTGGTTTCATAGCGCTCGTCAAAGAACTTGTCGTCCTTCTGCGCCAACACCAGCTTCGACTGCCCCGTCTGCGCATCGGCAAAATACAAATCCAAGCGCTTGTGGTCGCGGCTTAATGTCTGCACCCAAACCGTCTTTTTGTCGACCCAGCCGAGACGCGGAATGTAGTCCTGCCCGGCGCGGAAACTGGCCGGTAGCTTGACCCAGGCGGTCTTGCCCCCGCTGGCTGCGACCACGCCAACTTTCACTTCTGGGTTGGGATCTCCCGGCTGCGGATAGCGTTGCATGTCAATGGTAGGATGTGTCGGAATCCAATCCGTAATCGGATACTCCGGGACATGATTCTCGTCCATCTGCAGATACACGAGGCGATTGGAGTCCGGCGACCAGAAGTAGTTGCTGCGCACGCTCAGCTCTTCCTCGTAGACCCAGTCCACCTCTCCGTTCAATACGTTTGCAGCAGCTGGGGCCACAGCAATCGTGGGGGTCCCTGCCTGGCGCAGAGGAATGACCACCAGGCCATGATCCTTGATAAAGGAAAGCTGCCTTCCATCTGGGGAAAACTTTGGATCGTCGCCCGATGCCTCGCCGCTGAATCCTACAGCCAGCCCTGTTCCGGTTTTCAGATCGTAGATCCACAGTCGGCCATTCGCATCAAACAGGAGATGGGATGAGTCGGGCGCCCACAGGTAGCTCGCCTGACCGTAGCGCGAGCGATGGTCGCGGTCTTTTTCGCTGGCCGTGTCGCTTGTCAGGGATGCCAGTTTGGCTTTGCTCACCAGGATGCGAGACTTGGCCGTGGCTGGGTCGAGGTCGACGAGATCTCCGCTCTCCATGTATGTGAGGTGCTGGCCGTCTGGCGACCAGGTAAGCCCGCTGGGTGCGTGCGGGATCAGTGGCCCGTGGGCAAAGATGTCCTCGACCGCAAGTGGCTTCGCCGCTTGACCTTGTGCGAGAAAAGGCAGAGAAATGGCAGCGAAAAACCCAAACAACAATGCGACGAAACGACGGCTGGACAATTTCAATGGATGGCCTCTCGGTGGCGCACGCATCGAGCGTGATCGCTCCGAAAGAGCGCGCGAACCACGTCGGCAGTGTACCGCAGGGACGCCGGGGAAAGGGAGTGGCAGCGACGGCTCAGTGCCCTCCGCCGCCCCGTCCGCCCTTCACCTTCGTCATCAGAAATACCGTCGGGACCATTGCCAGCATGGCGATTGCGAAACACTTGATGACGTCGAGATAGGACAGCATTGTCGCCTGAATAATGAGTTGCCGCATCAGGCTCCCCTGCGCCATTCCTCTCCCCTGGGCGAGAGAATAGGCCAGGCCGCCCTTGTCGTGGAGGTAGTGTCCGAGTGTGGTGGCCTGATTCTGCATGGTTGCGGTGCTGGCCGCCAGGTGGTCCGCCAGCCGCGTCTGGTGGAATTGAGCCCGTCGCGCTAGAGCCGTCACCAGAAACGCAGTGCCTACGCTGCCGCCGATATTGCGTGCCAGGTTGGTCAGGCCACTGATGTCGTTGCTCTTGTTCTGCGGCATTCCGGCAAAGGAAATGGTGCTGATGGGCACAAACAGGAATGCCAGCCCCGATGCCTGGAAAACACGCAGCCATACGATGTACCCATAGCTCACATTGAGGTTCAGGTTAAGCATGATGAACATTGCCATGGAGCTGGATAAGAATCCATAGGCCACCATCCACCGCGCATCCACCTTTCCGACCAGGAATCCGACGAGTGGCATGAGAAGAAGGATTCCAAAGCCGCCGGGGCTAATGACGAGGCCGGCCTGTTCCGCGGTGTACCCCAACATGGCCTGCACAAATTGGGGAATCAGCACAGTTGTCCCGAACAAACTGCTGCCAAGGATGAACATCAGGAGGAATGCCACGGCGAAGTTCCGGCGCTTGAAGAGGGTAAGGTCCAGGATTGGCTTGTGTCCGATGCGAATCTGGCGCATCTCCCACAAGATCATAGTGACCAGTGAGGTGACACAGGCGATGGCAAAGATGGTGATCAGGCGAGACCCGAACCAGTCGTCCTCCTGTCCCTTGTCCAGCACGAACTCCAGCGAGCCGAAGCCAATAGCGAGCAGCCCGAAGCCGATAAAGTCTAGATTGAGCCCTTTCTTCTGGATATCCTTTACTTGCTGGACGATGTGCGGCGGGTCCTCCACGATGCGGTTGGTGAGGAACAGCGACAAGATGGCAATGGGCACATTGATGAAGAAGATCCAGCGCCAGTTGAAGTTGTCCGTGATGTAGCCGCCGAGCGTGGGTCCGATTGCTGGGGCACATACAACGGCAATACCGTACACGGCAAAAGCCTTGCCGCGGTCTTTGGGCTCGAAGGTGTCAGCCAGGATGGCTTGTTCGCTGGGGGCGAGTCCGCCGCCGCCAGCCCCCTGCAAGATTCGAAAGAAGATCAGCAGGGGCAAGGACGGTGCCAAACCGCAGAGGGCGGAGCTGATGCCGAAAAGCATCACGCAGATCATGTAAAACTTCTTGCGTCCGATGAAGGTGGTCAGGTATGCCGAAGCCGGAAGGATGACGGCGTTGGCCACCAGATAGCTGGTGAGCACCCAGGTAGCTTCATCGGCGGATGCGCCCAGCCCGCCTGCGATATGTGGCAGGGCCACGTTGGCAATGGAGGTGTCAAGGACCTCCATGAAAGTAGCCAAAGTCACCGTGAGAGCCACAGCCCAGCGATTGGCGCGCGGTTTCCACACCGTTGTCGCTGACTTCAAGGCGATAGGGGATGTCTGGGAGGCTGCGCTCATAGGGACCAGTCAGATAGTTAGAGTACCTTACACCGGGGAGGATGCAGATTTCATGGCTGATACGGGTAGAATTTGATTTTGCAGGAATTGAGGCCCGTCCATGCAACAGGAAACAGCGCACGAACTGAAGCGGCTGGTACGACTGCAGGCTGTCGAGTTGGAGCGAGCACGTCTTTCAGCCGCCCTTAAGACACTGCCCACGGAAATTGCAACAGTTGACAACCTGCTGAAGGCAGCCCAGAAGCAGGCTGCGGATGCACACGCAGGGCTGAAGCGCGAAGAACTGCTGCGCTCCTCACAGGAGTTGGAGATTGCCGGCCATAAGGCCAAGGCTGCGCGGCATCGGACCCAGATGGACAACGCCACCAACGCCGCGCAGGCTGCCGCGCTGGACCACGAAATCTCCTTTACAGAAAAGGAGATCGACCGCCTGGAAGATGCGGAGTTGGCGAGTATGGAGCGCACAGATTCTCTTGAGACCGAGCTGGCCCGGACGCAGGCGCTGGCCGGCAGACTGTCGGGAACCCTCGTCCTGGTCACCGCACGGGTAGGCGAGCAGCAGCTCGAATTCACTGAGCAGTTGACAGAATTCGCCGCAGAGCGAGAAGCGCTCCGCAGCGAACTGGCCGGCTTCAACGATGGCCGGTGGCTCTCTCATTTTGACCGTGTCGCGAGGAAGGCCGGCACGGGCATTGCCAATGCCAACGGCCAGCAATGCGCTGGTTGCCGCATGGGCATTCGTCAGCAGATGTGGAACCAGCTTCGCGATGGAGAGCTGATTCCGTGCGAATCCTGCAGCCGGATTCTCTACTTTGACCCGTCGATGGAGCCGGAGCCTTCCCGGCCCACGACCGCCATCAACCCGGACGCTGCCAAGGGCGGCAACCGCATCCGCCGATCAAACTGAGGAGGCTTCGTTTGTTACGCATCTGTGTTGATATGGACGAGGTGATGGCCGATACTCTGGGCGAACACCTGCGCCGCTACAACCTGGAGTTTGACGAAAACATGACGCCGGAAGACCTGGTAGGCAAGCCGATCTGGAGTGTCGTCAGTTCCGACCGTCAGACCCAGCTTCGCGCCTTCCTGGACGAGGAGGACTTCTTTGCCGACCTTGAAGTGCTGCCTGGCGCGCAGCAGGTCTTGCGCGATCTATCCGGTCGCTTTGAGGTGTTCATCGCCACCCAGGCCATGGCGGTGCCCAACTCACTCGGTCCCAAATTTCGCTGGCTTCAACGGCACTTCCCGTTTCTGCCGCCTACGCACTATGTCTTCCTGGGCGACAAGAGCATTCTTCGCGCCGACTACCTCATCGACGACCTGCCCAAGAATCTGCTTCGCTTCCAAGGGACTGGGCTGCTTTTCAGCGCGCCACACAACCTTACCCAAACAGACTTCATCCGCGTCAACAGCTGGCAGGAAGTGGCCGACTACTTTGTCAACATTCCAAGCTGACCAGAGCAACGGAGATGGCCAGGGAGGAATTCCTGGCCATCTCATCTGGATTTGTCAGCCTGTCGTCAGATTCGAGACTTTCCGTCTGCTCCCGGAATCGCACGCAGCACTGGGCCACCGGTAACAGTGCGCGTCTGCGCCGTTCCCATCGGCCGCAGATTCATCGTCGGCTGCGCAGGCAGCGGCTGGCTCATGGTCACAATCATGGCAATGGCAGGCGACTTCCCCTGGCACAGATACGCGTGAGGGGTACTCGCCTCAAAATAGACGCAGTCCCCCGGCCCGAGTACTGGAGCCTGGTCACCGTGCCGAACTTCCAGTTCCCCTTCCAGGACGTACAGGAACTCATATCCGGCATGGACATGAGGCTTGATTTCCTGTGTCTTCTTCACGGGAATGAACTCCGCATAATACGGGTCCATAGCTCGGTCCGGCACCATGTAACCCAGGCTCTCAAAGTAGTAGGTGGGGTCTTCGACGCCGGTCTGCGGCAGCCGCACACGGTCCTTGCGCCGGTTTACTCGAAAAAGGGTGTGCGGCTCTGTTTCGAAAAAGTACGAAAGATCCTTCGAAAAGACCATCGCGATGCGCGCGAGATTGCGCAGGGTCGGCACCACACGGCCCGTTTCGAGCTGGGAGAGGAAGCTGGCGGAGAGTCCTGTGTGCCGTCCCAGTTCCACCAGGCCCATGGACTTCTTCAGGCGCAGTCGCTTGATCCGCTCCCCGATATGCTTTTCTGCAATAAATTGTTCCGCCGTCTCCGAATCGATTGCGGGAGCTTCGGACTCAATGGCCAACGCGGTACCTGCAGGTGAGCCAGTCTGTACCAGATTTGTAGGATTGGGGATGCGTGCTGCCGAAGATTCACTCATAACACCTAAGAGCCTCCAAATAGGAGATGCGTCAATTGGGTAATTTGTTGCTGAAATCAAAAAAAATTCTCATGGGACACAAGTAACCTTCCGCGACGAGTGCAGGATAGAAACAGGAAAGAGGGCCAAGCGATGATCAACAGTACCCCTGCCAGCGGAAGAATTCTCTTGAGCGGAGCTACGGGAATGCTCGGGAGTGCTATTGCCAAAACCCTCAAAAATAGCGGTTTAGCCTTCTCCAAGCTGGTTCGCCGCGAAGCCCGATCATCCCAGGAAGTCGAATGGAATCCTGTTCCAAATGGCTCGATCTCTCAGCCAGGTCAGTTGGAAGGGATATCCGCCGCGATTCATCTTTCCGGAGCCAGCATCGCCGGTCATCGGTGGACTCCGGCATATAAGCAGGAGATGGCAAACAGCCGAATTGCCTCCACGCGCATTCTATCGGAGGTCTTGGCTCACCTGAAATCGCCGCCCAAAGCGCTCATCGTTTCCTCAGCCATCGGCTTTTATGGCGACAGAGGCGACGATATCCTGGACGAATCCTCTCCCATCGGCTCCGGCTTTTTTCCCGAACTCTGCCAGGACTGGGAATCCGCCAGTCTCCCCGCCGCACAGGCCGGCATACGCGTGGTACACCTCCGCCTGGGAATGATCATTGGCCCCAACGGCGGGGCCATGGCTCGCCTTGCGCCGTTGTTCCGCCTCGGTCTTGGCGGGCCGCTCGGCAACGGCCGCCGGTGGATGAGTTGGATCAGCGAAGCCGACGCTGTCGGTGCTGCGATCTTTGCTTTGCACATTCAAACTCTCTCCGGGCCCGTAAACGCCGTCGCGCCCAACCCGGTAACCAACGCCGCGTTCACGCGCGCTCTTGGAAGAGCCGTCCACCGGCCCGCGATTCTGCCGGCGCCAGCCTTTGCCCTGCGCCTCGCTTTCGGGCAGATGGCCGACGAAGCCCTGCTCGCCAGCACTCGCGTGCTCCCCACTCGCCTCCTCGGTGCAGGCTTCCAGTTCCAGTACCCCACCCTCCCCGAAGCCTTCGCCTGTGCCCTTAAACCTGAGAACACGCCGTCCGTATAAACTGAATCCGATGCGCATTCCATCCAATTTGGCCGCTGTCACCGCCACTGTCGCCCTGGCCGCCGCCAGCCTCAGCCTCGCCGGCTGCGGCACCCCCGCCGCTCCCCAACCGCCGTCGCTCAACCTTCCTGAGCCAGTCACCGACCTCGCCGGCCAGCGCGTAGCCGATCAGGTCACCCTCCACTGGACCATGCCTCGCAAGACGACCGACCGCGAGCTTATCCGCGGCCCTGTAACGGCGCGCATCTGGCGCACTCCTTTCAACGCTCAGCCGCAGGTCGCTGGCACCGTCACCTTCGCCCCTGCAGCAGCCGCCACGTTTGCTGAGTCCCTCCCCGCGCAGCTGGCCACCGGCAACCTCCGCCCTCTGCCATACACGGTTGAGCTCCTGGGTAAACGCGGCCGGTCCGCTGGCCCCTCCAATCGCGCCGATCTCCCCGCCGGACAGGCCCCCGCAGCCTTTGGCACACTCACCGCCGAACTTCGCGCCAACGGAATCGCCCTTCATTTCGCGACTGACCCCCAGGCCCTCGTCGTTCTCCACCGACATCTCGTCTCCGTCGCCCCCAAGGCAGAAAGCAGCCTCATGGCCGCCCCCGCCGAGCCCGTCGACGTTGCACTCAACGTCGATATGCGCAGCGCTGGCCAGGGCAACGGGGCGCTCGACACCTCCGCACGCTTCGGTCAGACCTACGAATACACCGCGCAGGGGATGTTCGGCCTCTACGACGGCAATTCAGAACCAGGGAAAGGCCACGCCTACCAACTCTTCAGTGCGCCTTCGGCGCCTATTCGCGTCACCTTCATCGATACCTTCCCCCCCGCCATTCCTCAGGATCTGGCCACAGTAGGTGTCCCCGCCGAATCCAACAGTCCCGCGAGTATCGATCTATCCTGGCAGCCCGACACCGACACCGACCTGGCCGGATACATCGTCTACCGAGCCGAAGCGGGTAGCCCGTGGCAACGCATCTCCCCCGCCGAGCCCCTAACTGCACCGGCCTTTCGCGATACCACAGTGCAGGCCGGGCACAGCTATCGGTATGCGGTGAGCGCCATCGACTTGACTGGGAATGAGAGTAAAAGGTCCGACGAAGCAACTGAAACCGCTCCTGCCGCAAACTGAACGGAGACTTTGTCGCATGAAATATTGCCGCTACCAGACCCCTGAAGGCTCCAGTTACGGGCTTCTCGAAGAGCGCGCCGGTGCCTTCGTCGTGACCGCAACGCTCGATTCACCCTGGGTGGCCGAGCCGGCGATTACTGCCCTGCCCGCGCCGATCGCACTTGCTGACCTGACTCTGCTGCCTCCGGTCGCCCCTGGAAAGATCATCTGCGTTGGGCGCAACTACCGCGATCACGCCAAGGAACTGGGCAACGATGTGCCCGCCGAGCCCCTGCTTTTCTGGAAGCCCACGTCATCGCTGCTTGCTCCCGGCGGCACCATTCTGCGGCCGCCGGTAGCCGAGCGCGTGGATTTTGAGGGTGAGTTGGCTGTCATCATCGGCCACCGGGCCCGCAAGCTGAAGGCCAGCGACGAGGTTGCGCCCTACCTGCACGGATTTACCCTGGCAAATGATGTGACAGCGCGAGATTTACAGAAAAAGGACGGCCAGTGGACGCGGGCCAAGGGCTTCGACACGTTCTGCCCTGTTGGGCCGATCGTCGACACCGCGTTCGATCTTGGCACGGGAGTTACGCTCGAAACACACGTCAACGGCGAGCTTCGCCAGCACGGTTCCACGGCGGATTTTATCTTTGATATCCCTACACTGCTGGCTTACATAACCGCCGCGTTCACCCTGGAGCCAGGCGACCTGCTGCTTACTGGAACTCCGGCGGGAGTGGGACCGATTGTTGTGGGTGACCTGGTGACGGTAAGCGTTCCAGGGCTGGGTACGCTCAGCAACGCGGTCGCGGACGAGTAGGTCCTTGCCGGAGTCACGCAGGACATCCACAGGTAGACACACCACCGTCGACAGGAAGACCTCTCGCTATCTCTCCTGGGCGGACAGATCTCTTGAGCAAGCTGTTTGGGGTCACAGTGCCAGTTCTCGGTTCTGACGCAGGAGGTGGCCGCGGAAACCGAAACCCCGGAAGTGGCCCCTGATGGGGCCAACTGAACCCAGGAATGGAAATCTACACCAGCTGGGCTTGAACGGGAAGCGCCCTCGTGGCAAAACCTCTCGGCCTAAACAGGCTGAGGATAATACTCTTCTTCTTCGTCCATCCCGTACCGGCGAAGCAAGTTCGGCAGACTCTGAGAAAACGCAGACCGCGGCATCACAGTATCGCAGCCCGCCTCAATCGCCTTCATCTTCAGGTCGCCCTGCAGATGCGACAGGAATCCGATGATCGATACTGACTTCTTCAGCTTCGCCTTCAGCTTCGGAATCACCGTCAGCGGCTTCACCGCGGCGTTGTTCAGGTCAAACACAAGCAGCGCTGCCCGTTCGTTTTCCGGTGCATCCGTGATTCGCGCCAGCACTTCCTTGTCGCCCTTCACAAACTCCACCTTCACGCCCAGCTTCCGGCTCGCTTCCTGAATCTTCGCCAGAAAGAACAAATCCTCAAGAAAAAAGAAAATCCGCGTCGGCGCATTCTCAGCGACCACTGGCACAGCCACACGGCTCACTGGAGCTTCGTTGTAGTAACCGCCCCCGCCGTTGCCGTTGCTGTGCGTCGGAATCGTCGATGCCGGCCCGTCCGCCACATTGCCATTCACCGCACGATAGCTATGGTCCATCGGCCCCACAAACTGCCGCGGCCCCTTCTGCTGACGGCGCTGCTTCTTGAATCCGCCGCCACCGCCGTTGCCGCCATTGAAACCGCCGAAATTATTTGACCCATTGGACCCATGGATGCTGTTCCCCGGCTGCGGCTGAAAACTCGGCTGCTGATCCCGGTCACGATCCCTGTCCCGGCTGCGGTTCCGCTTCTTCTTACGGCCGGTTCCCGGCCCGAAGCCTTGCCCCTGCCCGCCGCCCTGGCTGCCATTCTGCTGACTGCCAGCGCCCTGAGGAGCACTTTGCGGTGCCGCCGCTACCGGCGCTGCAACTGATGCCGGTGCATCCGCCTGCGGCGTTCCTCCGCCAGCCTGTTGCGGCTGCCCGCCCTGAGCCTGGCTGGACTTGGACTTCCGTCGGCGTCGGCGGCGCCGATGCCCCTGTCCCGGCGCACTCGCCTGGGATGACCCCGCTTCTTGCGTGGGCTGAGTCGGTTCTGTCGTCATGCTTGCACTTCCTGGTGCGTTACTACTGTGTTCGTCATTCCACGTGTTGGTTGCAGCTTTGCCAGCGGAGTGCTGCTTCTCCCGTGAGATCGTCGCCTCGGAACCATACTCCTTGCACCCGCTCCCCTCTTCGGAAAGCAAGCCTCCGGCACGCCTCTCAAGCCACTACAGTCCATTCCTGGAAGCCGTTCTTGGCCAAGACCCTGGAGGATCCGCGCTCTTCCACGCCTTTCATCCAGCCTGGAACGGCTCGTGCTTGTCCTCAAATGCTCTTCGTATTCCGTCAGCTCTTCAGCGGGAATCCATGCGCCCTGGCCTCGACTCACTGGCACCCAACCCTGCTCGGGTGGCGCCGCTCGCGGCTCGCTTGCCTTTGCTGTTCTGCGCTATTGGCTCTTCGCTGAGCTCTCCCGGAAACCCGGTTTCCGCTGCAGCCTGCTCAAAGTCTCTCAACTCTTGCGGCGGACAGCGTACTTTCCTGTGTCGCAACCATACGGCGTCGTCTCTCGACGGAACGCCTCGAATGGCTGCGCGATAGGCAACTCTGATACTACAGGGAACGTCGGCGGCTGACAACAGTCATTGCAAATTCCTCGCAGAATCCTACCTGTTTGGAATCCACCCGGTATCGCCACTTCCCAACTGCGCACGAGTATGGCAGCTGTGGCCGCCCACGCGCAAGCCGGCCGCACACTTTCCCCTCCAACGCAAAAACGCCACCCTTTCCGGGTGGCATCTCGCTCTCGCTGCAAAGTCGATGAGCCTGTCTCCGGCTCTGATGTCTAAATTCCTGGGCACTGGCCTCCCGGGAATTGGTTCCTTGTCCGGCGGATTGCTTGCTCCCGCCTTCAGGTTCCTTTTGAGTAGAGCGGCTTCAGTTCGGGAACGCTCATGATTGGCGTTCTTCTCTTACTGAAGCCCTCAATCTGTGGACGACTTGGTGAGCCCAAATTCATCCTGATCACTGGCACCTGCACTGTAGCAATCGGCGTGCCAAACTTTCGGTTGATTCTTTTCTATCACTTGCGAACTATCGAGGAAAAATATCTACTAAAAACAGAAGATGTGCCCAAGGCACACTCCGGATTCCTGCATTTTCCTGTGTCTCCCCCAACAAAATCACCCACCCTAACGCTGGCACACCGGGCAATAGTGTGTCCCCCGCCCCGCCAGCGCAATTCGCCGTATCGGCTCTCCACACACAAGGCATGCCTCACCTGTCCGCATATAAACCCGATGCTCCAGTTGGAAAAACCCCTTCACCCCATCCGCATCCACATAGTCTGAAACCGACGATCCTCCCAGCTCAATCGCCTTCCGCAGAACCAACTGCAACGCCTCGCGCAGCCGCTCCAACTCGGCCCGCTTCAGCCGTCCGGCCATCCGCCGCGGACGAATCCCCGCCCGGAACAGGCTCTCGTCCGCGTAAATATTCCCCACCCCGCTCAGCAGCGTCTGGTTCAGCAGCGCCGCCTTGATGGCCAGCTTCCGCCCCCGGAAAACCCGCAAAAAGTCGTCGGCCGTAATCGTCAGCGGCTCCGCTCCCGCAGCCACAAAGCCCGCTTCCTGGCTCAAATCCCTCAGCGCCAGCCGCCCAAACCGCCGCGGATCCACAAACCGCATCTCCCGCCCGCTGACCAGGGTCAGCCGCGCGTGAGTATGCGCCGCAACTGGGCCCTCCGGAGTCGTCACCAGCAGCCGCCCCGTCATGCCCAGGTGCACAATCCACTCCGCCCGCGGCTTTCCGCCCTCGCCCAGCGTGCACACAATGTGCTTGCCCACCCGCCGCACGCCAAGAATCTCCCGCCCCTCCAGACCCTCCACCTGCTTCGCCGGCGCGGTTGCAAACGGCTCCGTGTGCCCACCAAACCACACCTCGACCACACGGTCGCCGCGCAACCGCTCATCCACACCACGCGCAATCGTTTCCACTTCAGGCAATTCGGGCATTCCCGCATTCTAGCCCAATCCAGTTTCGTCGGTTCACTGTCCCACTTCCTGCTCGCTTCGCCACGCAGCACCCTGCCAAACGTCCAATCCGGGTATATCATCAAAGATGGCCCGCCCTGTTTTGGGGCAGCCATTATCCCAGAGACCAAGCCCCGCACCTCGGGCGTCGGACAGGGCTATCCCGCCGTCCACACCCTCCAGCGGGGCCCGGAAAACGGAATCCATGCGAGCTAAGACAGCGGTAGTGCTCGGCGCCCAGTGGGGCGACGAAGGCAAGGGAAAGATTGTGGATGTGTTGAGCGGTCGGTTTGCTGCCGTCGCTCGCTATGCCGGCGGACACAACGCCGGGCACACCGTCATCATCCAGGGACAGAAGTTCGTCCTCCAGCTCATCCCCTGCGGCGTTCTCCGCCCAGGCTGCAAGGGCGTCATCGGCAACGGCGTCGTCCTTGACCCCATCGCATTCCTGAAGGAAGTCGCCAAGCTCCGTGACCTCGGGGTCGACGTCGATGGCCAGCTCTTCGTCTCCAACCGCGCCCAGGTCATCCTACCCTATCACCGCATGATTGAACTTGCTGCGGAAAGCGCTCCCGGACGCCAGAAAATCGGCACCACCAGCCGCGGCATCGGCCCAGCCTACGAAGACAAGATGGCCCGCAGTGGTCTGCGCGTCGTCGATCTGCTCAATCCCCGCATCCTTAAGGACCACATCGAAGCCGCCTGCCAGGAGAAGAACGCTATCGCCAAGGCGCTGTTCGGCAGCGCTCCCATCGACTCCGCCAAAATGTTCGACGAATACGCCGAGGCCGCCGAGCAGGTCCGTCCCTTCGTCACCGACACCGGCAATCTCCTCAACAAGGTCATCACCGACGGTGGCAGTGTCATGTTTGAGGGCGCTCAGGGAACGATGCTCGACATCGACCACGGCACCTATCCATTCGTCACCTCCTCCTCGGCAACAGCTGGCGGAGCATCCACCGGAACAGGAGTCGGGCCCACCAACATCGGCACCGTCATCGGCGTCACCAAGGCCTACGTCACCCGCGTCGGCGAGGGGCCATTCCCCACCGAAATCCACGACAGCTCCGCGGACATCCTCCGCGCCCGCGGTCACGAGTACGGCGCAGTCACCGGGCGTCCCCGCCGCTGCGGCTGGCTCGATATTCCGCTGCTCCGCTACTCCAACCAGGTCAACGGCACCGAGTGGCTCGTCGTCACCAAAATGGACGTCATGGATGAGCTTGCCGAGATCCCCGTCTGCATCGGCTACGACATCGACGGCAAGTTCACCGACCTCATCCCCGCCGACGTGCAGGGTCTGGAGTCAATCAAGCCCCGCTACACCACCCTCAAGGGTTGGCAGCAGTCCACCGAGGGCATCCCCTCCTTCGACCAACTCCCCAAGGAAGCGCAGGAGTACCTCCGCTTCCAGGAGCGCGAGAGCGGCGCAAAAATAGGTATGGTTTCCACCGGGCCCGATCGCGATCAGACCATGATTCTTCCCGAGTTTGCTGCTACTCTTGAAACCCTCAGCACCCAAGCCTAACCCCTCAGAAAAAGGTTCCTATGGTCAGCTTTACCGTCCGCTTCAAGTTCAACTCGGAAGATCGCGCTGACGTTGCCGAGTCCCTTCGCCAGCTTGCCGAGGGCTCCCGCAAGGAGCCCGGCTGCGTCAGCTACATCCCTCACCACCTCGAAGCCGATCCCGACACGGTAATCATTTACGAGCAATATCGAGACGAAGAAGCACTAGCCGCTCACCGCGCCACGGCCCATTTCCAGAAGTTTGCCGTCGGCGGCATTTACCAGCGCATGCGCGAGCGTAGTATCGAAAACCTCATAGCCCTCATCTAGTCAGCACTTCCTCCTGCTCACGCAAGGGCCGCTCCCGCACAGGGTGCGGCCTTTCCTTTTGCCTCTTGTTACCCTGTGTATTGGCAATCTCTATGCTCCTGCCGCCGATACTCTTTGACCGCGCCTCCCTTTCCGGAATACGATTTCCCCATACATGCGCCCCTGGTCACTTCGTCGCTTTCGGCCTATGGCCTTCGGACTGACCGTCCTGGTCGGCCTGATCCTGGCGCTGCCTGCCGCCAACGCAGCCCAGCGCTCGCAGCACCGCAACTACCACCACCAAATTGAGCTGATGGAAGATCTATGGCGCAATGCCATGCTCCAGCACAACGCTGCCGCCCTGGAAAGCCTCCTTGCTGACGACTTCAGCGCCATCACTGCGGACGGCGCCATACAGACACGCGCTGAGCTCCTCGCCAACATCAATTCCGGCACTCTCAATCTCTCGAGCCTCCTGCTTTCCGAGCGCAAGGTGCGCATCTACGGCGCCACCGCCGTCGTCACCAGCGTCGCGGAAGTCACCGGAAATCGCGGCGAAAACGAGGTCACCGGCCGCTACCGATACACCCGCGTCTATATCCACAACGCACAGGGCCAATGGAAAATCGTCAGCTTTGAGGCCAGCCGCATTCAGGATCCGGGCGAGCGCAAGTAGCCCCGTCCCTTTCACTCGCCCCACACTTCCATGCTCTTTGCCTCAAAAATGGTTCCATTTCGGAAATCAGCGCATTTTCTTCAGGGAAAATCCAAAAAAAAATCACAATATTCTCCCGCTTCGCGGAATAATATTTGTGTTGCCCAACTACCCTGGGGCCACGCAGCGCCGTCTCCCCTCCGGCTCCGCCAAGTTCCCGGGCTCCGCTTCCCGTTCACGCTTCCAGCCCGCAATGGCTTGGATTCATAGCTTTTGGTTATTTCGCAGCGTCACCCTGTTGTCCTCGCACTTCCCGCCGTTCTCGTCAGGCTCCTCCCGAAAGCCTCAGTCGAACTCCGGCAGGGAATTCGCCTTGTTACCTGGTTTTTTGGAGGGAAAATGAGTCAAAGCAAACTGGTCGTCCTGAAGTTCTTCGCCTTGCTCTTTCTACTGCCGGGCTTGGCAGGGCTCGTGGGCAGTGCCGTTGTCTCTACCAGCTACCTCCAGAATCTGCCCCGCTTCCCCGTCGTTGAAGATCAGCGCATGGTGCCCCGCAATATCCACGGCATCATCGTCTACCAGACCACGGAGGAAGACCAACGCCTCAATGTCATGGAGTATTCCTCCGTCAGCATCTTCGTCGTCGGCCTGCTGCTTGGCATCGTCTACCTCGAAAAATGGTCCGCTGCACAGATCTCCGACGTCGAAGACATGGAGCAACTCGAGGCCTGATCTTCAACTCCGCCTTGTGCTTAGGCCAAGCCGCTTCTTCCCTCCACGCAAAAAAGGTCTGCCCACTTGGCAGACCTTTTCCGTTTCCCCCTGCAACTTCGCCTAGTGATCCGGCAAAAGGGCATCGGCAATCGCCGCCGCGGCCCGCGCGGCTCCAGCCTCATGCACCCGCACCACCGAAGCGCCCGCCAATATCGCCCCGACCAGCGCGGCTATACTCGCCACTTCCCGCGCCCCCGCGTTCACGCGGCCATCGGCATCCACCACACCCGCAGCCTCCAGCCGCTTCGTCAAAAACGACTTCCGCGAAACCCCCACCAGCAGCGGCCGCCCCAGTTCGAACAGCGCCCGCTGCCCCCGCATCAGCGCAAAGTTCTCCCCAAACCGCTTGCCAAACCCGTATCCCGGGTCCAGAACAATCGCTTCCCGCGTCACACCTGCAGCCACAGCGCTCTCCAGCACCGCGCCCAATTCCGCAAGCACCATCGGCAACACTGCTTCAGCCGCCAATCGCGGCTGAAGCCCCCACTCGTCCGGACGCCCGCGTGTATGCATCAGCACCACTCCGCACCGGCTCTCGGCGCACACCCCAGCCATCTCCCCATCCCAAAGGAAGCCGCTCACATCGTTCACAATTTCGGCCCCCGACAGCAGAGCCGCGCGAGCCGTAGCCGCTTTATAAGTGTCCACCGACAGCAGCGCCCCAGGCCGCGCCCGCAGCAGCCCCTCAAGTACCGGCAGCAGCCGCGCCTGCTCTTCCCCGGCAGACACCGCAACATAGCCCGCCCCAAGCCCAGCTTTCGAGCCCGGCCGCGTACTCTCCGCTCCCAAATCCAGCAGATCCGCGCCCTCATCCAGCAGCCGCAGCCCATGCTCTACCGCTTGCTCCGGCGCGGCAAATCGCCCCCCGTCGCTGAACGAGTCCGGCGTAATATTCACGACGCCCATCACCAACGTCCGCTCGCCCAGCACCACACTCCGCCGCGCCAGCCGCCACTCCGCTCTTCCCCGCATCCACTCCGCCCCCGCGTTCGTCATCCCTACATCCTATATTTGCGTTGCAGTCAATCGGAACCGCCATCGGCACTCATCTCGAAGGCGTTACAATTCCCCCAACGCGCTAGCGCACCTCAATCCCCTCACATTGGAGATCTCCGGATGCACACCAGACTCTTCCGCCTCATCCCCGCCGCCTGCCTCGCTCTCGGCATGGCCATTCCAGCCGCCATCCCAGCCCTCGCCGCCGACAAGCCCAAGGCCGCTCCCGCTCCGCCGCCCGCAGCCGACCCCTACACACAGGTCCAGCCCGCCACCGAAACCCTCGACCTCGCCACCTACCAGCGCATCCGCGACGAGGGCTTCAACCACTCCCACGTCATGGAGTTCGCCTCCGCCCTCATGGACGGCATCGGGCCCCGCCTCACCGGCTCGCCCAACCTGAAAAAAGCCAACGAGTGGACCCGCGACACCCTCACCAAAATCGGCCTGGAAAACGCCCACCTCGAAGACTGGGGCGAGTTCGGACTCGGCTGGCAGCAGCTCAACACCTGGGCCCGCATGACCACACCGGACACCGCCATCCTCATCCTCCAGGCCACCCCCTGGTCGCCCTCCACACCCGGCCCAGTCACCGGGGACGTCGTCTTCGTCAACATCTCCTCCGACAAAGACTTCGACCAGTCCAAGGGCAAGCTCGAAGGCAAAATCGTCCTCTTCGGCGCCATGCGCGAAGTGCCCCCCGTCGACAAAGCCCTCTTCTCCCGCTACACCGACCAGGAACTCGCCGACCTCGCGGACTTTCCGGTCACCGGAGGCGGCGGCATGAGCCCCGATATGCAGCGCCGGCTCCAGGCCTACGTCGAACGCAACAGGCTCATCGACAAAATCGCCACCTTCTTCGCCGACGAAAAGGTCGCCGCCGTCATCGAACCCTCTCGCGATGGCAAAAACGGCGGCGGCTCCGGCGGAACCCTCTTTGACGACAACGGCGCAACCCTCGGCCGCACACCCTACATCGCGGAAAAGCGCGTCAAGGTTCCAGTCGCCGTCGCTGCCATTGAGAGCTACGGCCGCCTCTACCGCCTCACACAGGCCCACGCCCCCGTCTCCGTCGAAATCGATATCGAAACCAAATTCACCGGAGACCACGAGCACGGCTTCAACACCGTCGCCGAAATCCCCGGCACCGACCCCTCCCTCAAGGAGCAGGTCGTCATGGTCGGCGGTCACCTCGACAGTTGGATCGCCGGCACCGGAGCCACCGACAACGGCGCCGGAACCGTAGTCGCCATGGAAGCCGTCCGCATCCTCAAGGCCCTCGGCATCAAGCCACGCCGCACCATCCGCATCGCTCTCTGGACCGGCGAAGAGCAGGGAATCTTCGGCTCCAAGGGCTACTGCACCCAGCACTTCGGCTCCGCCAGGCTCTCCACCGAACCCGACCAGCTCGCCCTGCCGGAGTTCATGCGCCGCGCCGCCGGCCCCCTTGAGGTCAAGCCCGAGCAGAAGCTCGTCAGCGCCTACTTCAACGTCGACAACGGCACCGGCAAAATCCGCGGCGTCTACACCCAGGGCAACACCGCCATCGGCCCCATCTTCGCCCAGTGGATCGCCCCCCTCAAAGACCTCGGCGTCACCACCATCACCAACCGCAACACCGGCGGCACTGACCACCTCAGCTTCGACGCCGTCGGCGTCCCGGGCTTCCAGTTCATCCAGGACGACATGGACTACGAGTCCCGCACGCACCACTCCAACGAAGACACCGTCGAACGCCTCCAGCCTGCCGATCTCAAGCAGATTGCCGTCGTCGAGGCCATCTTCCTCTACAACGCAGCCCAGCGCGACCAGATGCTCCCCCGTAAACCCCTGCCCACCCCCGACCAGGAGCAGGACAAGCGCAAACCCCTCGAAGGCATCTTCCCCAACGCCACCCCAGCCCCAGCCAAGTAAAAAATCTCCGGGTGCCCCATTCATTCCGTGCCCTTTGCGGAATGGGTGGGTCGCCATCGAGCAAAGCTCGATCCCGCCTATCAACCAGCACACTCCGTAGGAGACTCAGTTTCGTCCCAAGCCATCTCCCAGGTGCTTATAACAACCAGCGCGGCTCAAATCCCAAGTCATCAACAAACCCCCGAATCCAACCCTAACTCGAAGCATTCCCCCTCAGCCATCGGCACAGATGCTCGAAATCAAACGAGCCGGTGCCATACAGGTTGACCAGAAAATCTTCCGTCTCGCCGGCGCTTGCGGTCAGCCGAACATCGTTGATGGCAAGAAAGGTGTACATCGCCGCGAAGGCGGTCCGCTTGTTCCCGTCAACGAATGGGTGGTTTTGCGACAAGCTTTCCCACAGAGCTGCGGCTTCCTCAATCAGATCGGCATAATAGCCCGTCTGTGGCCGAAAAATAGCGGCTTCGAGCAATCCGCCATCCCGCACCCCGTACGCGCCGCCATAACGCGCAATTTGGTCGTCATGGATCGCCAGCACCTCGACCACCGTCAGATAGTCCGTCATTCGGCCAGCTTCTTGTACAGCGGCGCGAATTTCTCGTGGCTACCCTGATAGGCAGCCATCACATGGGCACGCGGGCGGCCCTGCTTTCTCTTCTCAATGAGATCGGCCAAAGCCTCATCGACCAATGCCTGAAGTTGCCTGCCTTCCGTCTGGGCGATCGACCGCACGGAGCGCAGGATTTCAGAATTGACCTGGGTAGCGAATTTCTCGCGCGCCTGAGCTGTCATCGCACACCTCCGCTGTTCTCCTGAATTTATCATGACAAATCATGATGTTTCAAGATTGCCGTCATCGAGCCCCCCCCCCCGCGCGCCAGGATTATCCTGGACACATCCCGCAGGAGACCCACTCTTGACCGCCAGCCTCACTCCCCTCACCGAACTCCCCGCCTAGAAAGCTCTCCCCGCCCCGCCTCTACCCCTTCACCCTCTTATAAAACGGCGTCCCCACCTGCTTCGCCCGCACCCGGTTCGCCCGCACCTGCACCCAGACATCTTCCTTGCTCTCAGCCACCGCCACCGGCACATACGCATACGCAATATTCGTCTTCAAATACGGCGCAGGAGACCCGCTCGTCACCACCCCAATCGTCTCCCCAGCCTCATTCAGCACCGGGTAGCCGTCTCGCGCAATCCCGCGCTCCACCATTTCCAGCCCAACCAGCTTCCGCGCCGGGCCGCCCGCGTCCTTCAGCGCATGCAACGCCGCCCGCCCCAGAAAATCCGCAGGCTTGTCCAGCTTCAGCCATCTCTCCAGCCCAGCCTCAATCGGCGTTGTCTCATCGGAAATCTCATGCCCATACAGCGGCATCCCCGCCTCCAGCCGCAGCGTATTCCGCGCTCCCAGCCCGCACGGCAACATCCCAAACTCCGCCCCGGCCTCCATCAGGGCATCCCACAGTTTCTCCGTCGTCGCCACGTCCGACGGAATATACAGCTCAAATCCGTCCTCGCCCGAGTACCCCGTCCGCGCAATCAGCGTGTTGTAGATTCCCGCCACCTGCCCCCACGTGAACCAGTAGTTCTTGATTCCCCCCAAATCCACCTTCGTCAGCTTCTGCACCGTCTCCAGGGCCCGTGGCCCCTGCACCGCAATCTGCGAGTAGTAGCTGGAGTAATCCGAGCAGTGGATCCCGTGCGTCGCCCCCACATGCTTGCGAATCCACGCGTAATCCTTGTCTTTCGTCCCCGCGTTCACCACCAGCAGGTAGTCGTTCTCCCCCAGCCGGTGCACCAGAATGTCATCGACAAAGGTCCCCTCCGGCGTAAGCAGCGCGGAATACTGCGCCTGCCCGTCCTTCAGCTTCGACGCGTCGTTCATCGTGATCGACTGCACCGCCGCCAGCGCGTTCGGCCCGCGAAACTGGATCTCCCCCATGTGGCTCACGTCAAACAGCCCCACCCCGGTCCGCACCGCCAGGTGCTCGGCCATCAGCCCCGAGTACTCCACCGGCATATCCCACCCCCCAAAGTCCACCATCTTGGCCTTCAGTTTGCGGTGCGTGGCATTCAGTGCGGTCTGCTTCAGAGGAGTAGCGATAGCGGGAGATGACATGTTTGTTGGCCTCATGGCGCGGCAGTCGGGCTGCTGTACCTTATTTGAAGATAGGACTGCTGACTTCCGTGGTCAATCCGTGGCTCGGTGTGAGGTGTGGCGCGATGAAATTGAGTTGGCGGCAAGCCGTGCCCTGGGGCCTTGTCACGCTGCGCATCCTGCTCGCTCCCTTCATGGTGCTGGTCGCCTCCAGGTTGCCGCATCCGCAACTCTGTCTGGGCGCAATGCTGCTCACTGGCTTTCTCTCAGACGTCTATGACGGCATCCTCGCTCGCCGCTGGGGAACAGAGACAGCTGCCCTTCGCGTCTCCGACTCCGCTGCGGATACCGTCTTCTACCTCGGCGTGGCTGCAGCGCTGGTCGTACGCCACTGGCCCATCGTGCGCGGTCGGCTGTGGCTCTTCGCCATCCTCCTCGCGCTTGAGGCCCTCCGCTTGGCCTTCGACAGTTGGAAGTATCGCCGCATGGCCAGCTACCACTCCTATCTCGCCAAAGTCTGGGGAGTCATCCTCGTGGTGGCGACCGTCGCCGCGCTCTGCCTTGACCGCGCCTACTGGCTCCTCACGCTGGCCATCGCCTGGGGCATCCTCTGCGACCTTGAGGGCCTCGCCATGAGCTGCTTGTTGCCACTCTGGGCCCACGACGTCAAGACTCTCGCCCAGGCATTCCGCCTTCGCCGGCAGCAACTGCAAGCTCAGCCCACCCCAAACACGATACGATGAGACAAACCACCCTCGCCCCAGAGGCAAAAGGATACAAACATGGTCCGCAACAGAATTCGTGGAGTGCTGCTCGTTCTCGTCGGATTGTTCGCCTTCTACATGGGCGCGCACATCTGGCAAGTCCACCCCGGCCTAAAACAGGCCTGGTTTGAGTTCGCCCTCGGCGTCATCGCCCTAGCCCTCGGCTCCTACCTGCTCGTCCTCAAGCCCAAGGCGCCCAGCGCCTAAACAGTAACCGACTCCCGATACTCCCCAAACACCGCCCGCAGCGCATCGGCAATCTCCCCCACCGTCGCCCCGACCTTCACCGCGCCCACCACCGCCGGCATCAGCTTCCCCCCGCCCCGCGCCTGCTCTCCCAGCGCCGCCAGCCCCGCCGCCACCACCCCCGCATCCCGCCGCGCCTTGTACGCCCGCAGCCGCTCCACCTGCCGACGCTCCAACTCCGCGTCCACCCGCTCCGTCGGCACCTGCGCCGTCTCCGTCTGGAAGCGGTTCACCCCCACCACCACGCGCTCGCCCGCATCCACCTTCCGCTGCCAGGCGTACGCCGACTGCTGTATCCGCCCCTGCACCCACCCCGACTCAATCGCCCGCAGCATCCCGCCCATCCGCCCGATCCCGGCAAACAGCTCCTCCGCGCCCGCCTCCATATGGTCCGTCAGCGCCTCCACGTAGTAGCTGCCGCCCAGCGGATCGGCCACCTCGGCCACTCCGCTCTCAAACGCCAATATCTGCTGCGTTCGCAGCGCAATCCGCGCCGCCTGCTCGGTCGGCAGTGCGAGCGCCTCATCGAAGCCGTTCGTATGCAGGCTCTGCGTCCCGCCCAGCACCGCCGCCAGAGCCTCCACGGTTGTCCGCACAATGTTGTTTTCCGCCTGCTGCGCCGTCAGCGTTGACCCCGCCGTCTGCGCATGAAACCGCAGCATCCAGCTCCGCGGATTCACCGCCCCAATCTCATCCCGCATCCACCGCGCCCATATCCGCCGCGCCGCCCGGAACTTCGCCACTTCCTCAAACAAATCCGAGTGCGCATTGAAAAAGAAGCTCAGCCGAGGCGCAAAGCTGTCGATCCCCAACCCCGACGCCAGCGCCGCCTCCACATACGCCCGCCCGTTCATCAGCGTAAACGCCAGCTCCTCCACCGCCGTCGATCCCGCCTCCCGCATGTGATATCCGCTGATCGAAATCGTGTTCCACTCCGGCGTCACCTCGCCCGCCCAGCCCATCAGGTCCGTCGTCAGCCGCATCGCCGGCCCCACCGGATAGATATACGTCCCTCGCGCAATGTACTCCTTCAGAATGTCGTTCTGCACCGTCCCCGTCAGCTTCCGCACATCCGCCCCGGCCCGCTCCGCCGCCACCACATACATCGCCAGCAGCGTCGTCGCCGTCGCGTTGATGGTCATTGAAGTCGACACCTCCTCCACAGGAATCCCCGCGAACAGCCGCTCCATATCCTCCAGCGAACTCACTGCCACGCCCACCCGGCCCACCTCGCCGGCCGCCATCGACGCGTCCGAGTCGTAGCCCGTCTGCGTCGGCAAATCAAACGCCACCGACAACCCCCGGGCCCCCTGCTCCAGCAGGAAACGGTATCGCCGGTTCGACTCCTCCGCATCGCCCATCCCCGCATACTGCCGCATCGTCCACAGCCGGCTCCGGTACATTTCCCGCTGTATTCCCCGCGTAAACGGAAACTTCCCCGGCGTCTCGCCGGCAGCCTCTCGGTCCACATCCGCGCTCGTATAAAAGAGCTTTCGATCCATCGTCAAAGCGCAATCCTCCCTGGGCCAATGAGTCTACCAAGCCGCCGCCAACCCGCGCGACAACCTCCACGCCCGCTCCGTTCGTTTCTCCGCTCTAGCCGTTTTCGACGCGTGCCTTGATGTCCCAGTACGCCTGCTCGATCAGCAGGCGGAGCGGTTCCGCGTGCGAGGCCATTCCGGGCCTCAGCTTCACATGACGCATTAACTTGCCTGTGCCCTGCAGAATCCGGGCCGGATCCGCCAATGTCGCGCCCTGAAAGAATCCCACGTTTACGTGCGAACGAAAGACATTCACGTAGCCAAACGGCGCATCGCCCAGGCAGGCAACAGGACAGCCGTCATGCAGCAACTCTCGCACCTCGTCCCCGCAACTCCGCATCACCGCAAACCACTCCTGCGCAATCGCTCCCAGGGCACCGTCGTGCTCCTGCATCCATGCCCTGATAGCAGGATCCTCGTCGACAGCACCATTGAATCGCAGCAATTCCGCTCTCATCATCGCTCCAATCCGTTTTTCGCCTCCATCTTACATCGCCCCTATCTCCCCGAACGCGATAAGCACCTTGCCTAACCATCCATCGAGATGGATATCTGGTTCTAACCTTCATGTGCTAACATCCTCGCAACTAAGTCCAAAGGATATTCTTAGATGCGAACAGCTCGACGTTGTTTTGTCTTTGGCATCGTGCTTTCTTTCCTCACTGTGTCCACTTACACAGTTGCCTATTCCCAAGCCCCGGCAACAGCCCCGAACGAATGGACCTGGGTTGGCGGAACCCAAAACACCGCAAACGGACCCGGCCAACCTGGAGTCTACGGAACGTTGGGAACGCCAGCTCCGGGCAACATTCCCGGCGGAAGAGACAGCGCAGCCACTTGGACCGACAACGATGGCAAGCTCTGGCTCTTGGGCGGCGCTGGCCTCGATGCCAACGCCGTCGGTGGCATTTTGAACGACCTTTGGGAGCTGGACCCAGACACACTCCAATGGACCTGGATGGGCGGGAGCAGCACTGTACCCTCCAGTTGTGCGGGAAGCGCCACTCTACCCTGTGGGTATCCAGGCATCTTCGGCACACAGGGGATACCCTCCGCCAAGAATCTTCCGGGCGGACGCAATGCCGCCTCTTACTGGACCGACAGCAACGGTGACTTCTGGCTCTTTGGGGGAGCAGGCTTCGACGCCAACGGCAGTTTTGGCGAGCTGAACGACCTTTGGGAGTTCAGCCCCACCTCCAAGGAATGGACGTGGAAGAGCGGAAGCAACTCCATCAGCAGCAATGGAGGACAATCCGGAGTCTACGGAAAACTCGGTATACCCTCCACCGCGAACTCTCCCGGCGGGCGCGACAATGCCACCACCTGGATCGACAAGAGCGGCAACCTCTGGCTCTTTGGCGGCGAAGGCTTCGATGCACAGGGAAATCCCGGCCACATGAACGACCTCTGGGAATTCTCCCCCTCCGCTGGAAACTGGACATGGATCGCTGGCAGCAGCACCATGCCATCTCTTTGCGCGGCCAACAGTGTTTTTGGCCTCTGCGGCTGGCCAGCCGACTACGGCATGTTCGGAATTCCAGCACCGAATATCAACCCCGGTAGCCGAGTTTCTGCGGTAGGCTGGACCGACAGCGAAGGCAACCTGCTCCTGTTTGGCGGCACCGGTTCTGTCTTTTGGGAAAGTAGAGATTTCTCCCCAATCGATCAGTACGATCTATGGAAGTTCAACCCAACCACCACGCAGTGGGCTTGGATTAGCGGCAACAGCACCTCAATCTGTGGCGAGAGTTCGTCGGACGCAGCGTGCGGAGAGACCGGCATTTACGGAACCGAAGGGGTTCCCTCAATCGGGAATATACCTGCCAGCCGCGAAAATGCCATAAGCTGGACAGACTCTACTGGCAATCTCTGGCTCTTCGGCGGTATCCAGGCAACCACAACAAGCAGCACAGGGTCAGCTTTCTGTAATGATGTCTGGGCATTTGAACCAACCGCAAATGAGTGGGCATGGATGAGCGGAACTCCACCGACGTTTCCTTTCTTCGACACTTGTGGCTTCACTCCCGCTGACTTCGGAGTCCAGGGAACACCCGCTCCAACAAACATGCCTTCCGGAAGGTTGGCGCCTGCCGGTTGGACCGATAAGAGCGGGAACTTCTGGATCTTTGGCGGGTACGGCTGGCCCAGCGCAGGCGCGGGCGTTGCCAACCTCAGCGATCTCTGGGTCTACAAACCGATCGCTCCCGCCCCAGAACCTTCGTTCGAGATCCTTGCATCGCCCAACCCGGTCAGTATCGCCGCATTCGGCCCCAATGTCCCCGCCATTGCGACCGGAACCACAACCGTGAATTTAGTGGCTACCGACGGGTTCAATTCCCCCGTTACTTTCACCGCAGCCCCCACCACGATGGGTGGGATAACAGCCATCACTGGAAGTTTCAGCCCCGCGACCCTCACCGGACCAGGCTCAACGGCGCTTACCATTTCCGTTACAGGATCGGTGGTCCAGGTTCCCGAACCTGTCCCGCTTACCATTACCGCGACCAGCGGAGGTGTTTCACAATCCATTGAGGTCATCGTGGATGTCGCGAAGACCGGGCAGATCACCCCACCGGTCTTTTCGGTACCAGCAGGAACCTATTCCACTCCGCAAACCGTCACCCTTTCCGATCGCTACCTCACAAACTATGGGGACGCGTACATGTACTACACCACCGACGGCACCACACCTACCGTGAGTTCCCCGGTTTACGTCAATCCCATCACGATATCGTCCACAACAACATTGAAAGCGGTCGCGTTTGACGTTATCCACGATCTAAGCGATGTCTCCATCGCAACCTTCACCATCCTGCCCCCCGCCGCCACGCCAGCTTTCTCACCAGGCGGAGGCACCTATTCCTCCACGCAGTCCGTTACCATCACAGACTCCACAACCGGAGCAATCATCTATTTCACAACGGACGGAACCACTCCGACAGCAAGCTCCACTGTCTACTCCAGTCCAATCACCGTTCCGTCCTCTGAAACGCTGCAAGCTGTCGCCAACGCCAACGGCTACTCCCTCAGCCCTGTCGCTTCTGCCGGATACACCATTGGCCAGCCAGGATTTTCCATCACCGGAACACCTATCACCGTCGCCCCCGGAGCCTCCTCGGGAATCACTTCCACCATCGCCCTCACACCCACAGGAGGGTTTACTGGTACTGTTAGCTTCAGCTGCAAAATATCCCCAATCGCCGCAAGTGATCCGGCTACTTGCACCATCCAGAACTCTGTGAATATCACTGGTTCTGCAGCGCAAACAGTCACCCTCACCGTAAATTCAACTGCGGCAACCTCTGCGCTCAACCATCCAGGCAACTCCTTCTGGCCTCGGGCTGGCGGCACTGCGCTCGCCGGAATGCTTTTCATCTGCCTTTCCGCTCGGCGAAGAAATATGTGCAGCATCCTCGGCATCACGGTGCTGCTTCTATTCGTCGCTGTAAGTGCAATCGGTTGCGGCGGTGGCGGTAGCAATGGGGGAGGGGGCGGAGGAGGAGGAGGCAACCCCGGTACCACTCCGGGCTCCTATCTCATCACCATAACCGGCACCTCCGGAATAATCACAGAACAGGGAACTGTCAATCTCATCATTCAGTAAGAGGCATCCCACAAGCACACCCGGACGCCCGAGTCGATTCAAAGGAGACCCACAATCCACGGGGGTCTCTTCATCTCGCGCGGAACCGTCATGAACCCGGGGGAACAGCTTTCGCGAAAGTGCAACAACTTTACGCCGCCCATGAGTAATTCCTTCGCCGTCAGCACCAACTACCCCACCCGATCCCCAGCTTCAACCCACCCCCTCCCAGCCAAAAGGGTATACGCTGAAAGAGACCCGTATGCGCAACCACCCCACCACTATCCTGCTCTGCCTGGCCGCCTCCCTCGCGGCTCTTCCTGCCCAGCCTCAGCAGCCTTCCGCCCCAAAAACCGCACCCACAGTCGACCTCAGCCTCCGACCCGGCCAGACCCCGTCCAAAGTCCCAGCACCGTCCAATACTCAGTCCGCCGCCACGGCTCCCAGGCCCGCACAGCCTCTGCTCCCCGCCATCTTTGCAGGATGGGAAGCCAAATCCCCCCAACCCCTCGCCAATCCCTCCCAGGCCGACCCCACAAATGCCGCCGCCCTCAAGGAATACGGCTACACCGACGGCCTTGCCGCCGACTACGCCCGCGATGGCGAAACCCTTAAAGTCAAGGCACTCCGCTTCGTCGATGCCAGCGGTGCGTATGGCGCATACACCCTCTACCGCCAGTCCGGTTGGCCCAAAGAGCAGATCGGAACCGGCGCAGCCTCTGACCACAATCGCATCCTCTTCTGGCTCGGAAACGTCGTCGTCGATGCCCAACTCCCCCATGTCTCCGCCATGACCGGCTCCGAGATGCGCGAGCTCGCCGCCACCATCCCCCTTCCCTCCGGAAACAAGACTCTCGCGCCGCCCATCCTCGCCACCCTGCCGCAGGCCGACCTCGATCCCCAGGCCACACACTACGCTCTTGGACCTGCCGGTTACGCTGCCTCCGGCGGAGTCCTCCCCCCAGCCCTGGTCGACTTCGACCGCGGCGCGGAAACCGTCACCGCCGGCTATACCCTCAGTTCCGGGCCCGCCACCCTCACCATCATCAATTACCCCACACCACAGATCGCCCAGGCCCAGGAACGGGACATAGCCGCCTACCTCAAGGCCGGAAACAGCCCCCAGCACCCCTTCACCAAGGCCCTCCTCGACTCCAACCAGACCGCACTCGAAGTCAAACGATCCGGCCCGCTGGTCGCCGTCGTTTCCGGCGACCCCATTCAGGACGACGCCCATCGCCTGCTCGAAAGCGTCCACTACGAAGCCGAAATGGCCGGAGAAGCCGCCCACTCAACCCAGCCCTTCCAGGCTTCTGTACAAAAGACTGCCCGCCTCCTCCTCGGCATCGTCACCATGGTTGCCATCCTGTTTGCCGCCGCGCTCCTCCTCGCCCTCTTCCTCGGCGGAGGCCGCGCCCTCTACCGCATCGCACGCGGAAAACCCGCCTCCTCTATCTACGATATCGAGTTCATCAAACTCAATCTCTCCTCCTGACTGCTTCCCACTCTGCTCCCCCACTCCATGTTCCTCACTTCCTCATGCACTCACGACCGCAACCTCTCGCGGATTTCACGCAACAGTGGAGTACCGCTCCTCACTTTGTGCTAAGGTAAAAACAATTTCATTTCGCGCCCCTTTCTTTGGCGCGAATGCCCTTCCCATTCGATTGAAATGAGGAACCTCCCATGAGATGCCCCTACTGCGGCACTCCTAAATTCAGGACCTCCCGCGTCCGACTCGGCGACCTGCCCCGCCTCGCGCTTCTGCAGTTCCCGCTACGATGCAAGTCCTGCCGGGAGCGGTTTCACGTCGGGCTCTCCCTCGCCCTCAACGTCCTGCAAAGCGAGCGCGTCCGCAAACGCGAAGAGTCTGCCCTCAATCGCCAGAAACTGCGCGAAAAGCAAGATACCGCCCGCCCCGCTTAGGCCCCACTCAACATCCCAAGATCTTCCCCAAAATACAAAAAATGCGCCACGCAGCGGCGCATTTCCTCTTTCACTCCCTCTTCTGCCCACTCCAGCTACTCGCCCCCAAACCCTCAGACGCAATTCAGCCGGCAGAATCCTCTGCCGGCTGAATTGCATTTCTCTCTGATTCCAAAATATTGGTCGGGACGGGCAGATTCGAACTGCCGACCCCTCGCACCCCAAGCGAGTGCTCTACCAGGCTGAGCCACGTCCCGACACAAGGAAGCCGACATGAAACCAAAAGGCCATGCCGACGTGGGATCCTTTCCTATGAGTTTACACCAACACCCCCCTTAGTGGGAGGGTGGCACGTACTCCGTCGGCAGGGCCCCGCCCTCACCAAAGAAAAATTCCTGCATCTGCTCCACCAGAAAATTCTGCGCCTGCGGCGTCCACGGCTGCAGTCGGTACTCGTTCAGCAGCATCTTCTGCCGCTCAATCCACTCCGCCCACGCCTGCTTTGACACGCTCTTCCAAATCTTCTGCCCAAAATCGGAATCAAAGGGCGCCTCGTCCAACCCTTCCATCTCTCTCTTGTACTTCGCACAAAAAACCATATTTGCCATCGTCATCGGCTCCTCTTCCGATTGTATTTTATGCACCGGCCTCAGCCGGTCACTTCCGCCGCCTGCCCTTAGCCTCGGACTTCCGTCTCCGCGCCGGCCGCACTTGCGGCCGCTTCCCGCCTTTCCCGCCCTTCAGCTTCTCCGCCACCTTCGTCTTCCCAGCCACCTTGCCCGCCTTCTTCAGCTCCGCCGGCAGCGTCTCCTCCACCAAGGCAAACTGCAGCTTCCGCTCCAGAGCCAGCACCCGGTCCAGAATCACCTTCACCTGGTCGCCCGCCCGGTACACTCGCCCGCTCTGCGCCCCGGCTATCTCCCGCGTGTTCTCCCGATACGTAAACCGGTCACCCGTCATCGTATCGATCGGCACCATTCCCTCCACAAACAGGTCCTTCAGCTCCACAAACAGCCCGTATTTGGTAGGATTCAGCACCATCGCCTCAAATTCCTCGCCCACGCGGTCCTGCATGAATCGAACCTTCTTCCACTCCACCAGCTCGCGCTCGGCCTCCGCCGCCCGCCGCTCTGTCTGGCTCGTCTCCTCACCAATCGCCGCCAGCTCCGCAGCCGGCAGTGGCGGAGAACCCGCATACACCTCCAGCGCCACATTCTTTCCCGCAGCCGGCCGCAGATCCCGCACGCCAAACTTCGCCCGCAGCCCTTCGTTCGTATGCGCCCAAGGCGAGCTGTGCCGCTCCTCGTCCACCCTCCCGTGGCCGTCCACGCCATCGTGCAGCAGCGCTTTGGCAATGCGGTGCACAATCAGGTCCGGGTACCGCCGAATCGGCGACGTAAAGTGCGTGTAGCTCGGCGCAGCCAGCGCAAAATGCCCTTCGTTCGCCTCCGCATACCGCGCCTGCTTCAGCGACCGCAGCATCAGGTAGCTCAATATCCGCTCCTCAGGCCGCCCCGCTATCTTCGCCGCCAGCCGCTGGTACATCCGCGGAGTCACCGGAATCTCAGCCACCACCTCGTGCCCGCGCACATCCCGCTCATTCCGGCCGCTCCTGCGTTCGTCCCTTCGCTCGCCCCTCGGCTGGAACTTCTTCACCGGCAGCGCGCCCACCCCCAGTGAAAACCCAAACACCGCAGCCGCATCCTCAAAGTCCACCACCCGCCGCGGGTCCGGCCGCTCGTGGATGCGATACAGCGACGGCACCGCCAAATCCTCCAGCCACGTCGCCACGCACTCGTTGGCCGCCAGCATAAACTCCTCAATCAGCCGGTTCGCCCACGTCCGCTCCGCCCGCGTCACGCCCTGCATCTGCCCCGCCGCGTCAAACTCAATCACCGGCTCCGGCAAATCAAAATCAATGCTCCCCCGCGCATGTCTCCGCTTGTTCAGTCGCGATGCCAGCTCCTGCATCTGCTCAAACTCCGGCACCAGTGGCGCATACTTCGCCCGCGTCTCGGCATCGCCTTCCAGAATCGCGAACACCTCCGTATAGGTCATCCTCGCCGCGGACCGGATCACGCCCTCCACCACCTCAAAGCTCTCAATCCGGGCATCTTCCGTCAGCTTCATCAGGCAGCTCAGCACCAGTCGGTCTTCCTTCGGCCGCAGGCTGCAGATATCAGTAGAAAGCTCCATCGGCAGCATCGGAATCGCCCGGTCCGGGAAGTACACACTCGTCCCCCGCAGTCGCGCCTCCAGGTCCAGATCCGTCCCCTCGCGCACATACTCCGCCACGTCGGCGATGTGTACCTGCAGCTCCCAGCCGCCGTCATCGGTCCGCCGCACCAGCACCGCGTCGTCAAAGTCCTTCGCCGTCTCTCCGTCGATCGTCACAATCGGCAAGTCGCGGAAATCCCTCCGGCTCGCCACTTCCTCCGCATCCAGATGCGCCACCGCCCGCGCCTCTTCCAGCACCTTGTCCGGAAAAATCCTCGGCAACTGGTGCTTGCGGATCACCATCTCCACATCCACACCAAAGTCATCCGGCGCACCAAGCACCTCAATCACTCGGCCTATCGGCGGCCGCGTCGGCGTCGGCCAGCTGGTAATCTCCACATCCACAACCAGGCCTTCCAGGTCCTCGTGGTGGCTCGCCCGCTCGGCTTCCGCGCCCAGCACTCTGTGCCGTTTGTCCGTTTGGGCATCGGGCAGCTCCATCCCCTCGGGGATAATGACCGCCTGAGTCATCCGCGAATCAGATGGAACCACGTAGTGCCCCCGCACCTCGCCCGGAATAAACGCGCCGCGCCGGCCCCTCTGCGCATAGTGGAATACCCCCACCACGGTCGGATTCCGCCGCTCCAGCACCCGCGCAATCCTGCCCATCCGCCGCCCGTCGGCCTTCGGCGGACCCACATCCACCAGAACCTGGTCGCCCTGCATAGCCCCGTTGATCTCAGGCGGCGGAATGAAGATATCTTCCTCGCCCTGCGGCCCGCGCTTGCCCGGCAGCACATTCGGACGCACAAATCCAAACCCATCCCGGTGCAGATCCAGGCGCCCTGCCACCAGGTTGTCCCGCGTTTGCCCGCTCGTCCTCGCGGCAGCTCCCGGCACGCTCTTCGGCAAACCCCAATGCTCCCGGTCCACCTTCACCAGCTCGCCGCGCAGCTCCAGCCGCTCCAACTGCTCCAGCAGCTCCCGCCTAGCCTTCCCACCGCCCAGCCCCAGCTCCCGTACAAGTTGCTTGTATCCAGCCTTCTCACCCGCCGCGCGAATTATGTGCCGTACCAAATCCCTGTCAGTCATATCTCCAGACTAGGCCATCCCACGCCCTGCTTCTGTCTCGCCATGACCAAAATCTTTGCCCAAAATCTCCGCAGTACCCCCGAAATCTCCCTCCCCCACCCACTCCGACCAACTTTGCTCAGCCACCTGCCCCAAAGCAACGTTACGATTCACCATCTGGCGGATTCCCGGATCGTTCTGTCCCGAGCCACAACAGAGCCAGGCGAACGCCCACCCGGAAATCCCCAGTACACATCTTCCCCAGCCCGCCAACTCGCCAGCCAGGAGATCCAATGGCCACCGACCCCATTACCCCAAGCGCTCACACCGTCAAAGACCAGGCCGTCGAACTCTTCCACGACCTCGAGCACGAAGCTGAACACGAACTCCGCCACCCCCGCGACCTCTCCGGCGCCGACAACATCGTCAAAAAGCACATCGACGGCCTCGCCATCGCCTTCTTCGTGCTCATCGCCCTCTTCCTCGCAGGCGTTATCGTCCTCATCGCCATCCACTAGGACGATTCTCGAAAGCCTGCGAATCGCCCAAAACAGGTGCGAGGCTTCAGGGCCTTCCGTATCACACCACGGAACGGCAATTCAGCTCAAAGTCTCAACCTGCGGTCGCACAAAGCAACGTGGCAATCCATCGATCGCCACTCCTCTCACCGATTGCTCACTCAATCGTGGCTGTTGGCACGTCTGCGGAACGACGGCCATCCTCGTTCGCCCGATGCCAGCAAAAAACGCCTGGACCCTTTCGCTTCGCATCGTAGAGCGCCAGATCGGCCGATTTATACAGCCCTTCCCCTGTGTCGCCGTCGTCGGGATACACCGCGGCGCCCACGCTGCAACCTATCTTCAGCTCTTTGCCGTCAAACGTCATTCCAGAGCCGATACTCTCAAGTATCCGCCTGCAAACGGCCTCGATTCCATCCTTGCCTTCCGCCGACACCAGCAGAATGCCAAACTCATCGCCCCCCAAGCGCGCCGCGCAATCGGACTCTCTCACCGCCGCCCGCAACCGCACCGCCGTCTCAGCCAGCACCACGTCCCCGGCATCATGGCCGAACAGATCGTTCACCTGCTTGAAATGGTCAAGGTCAACCAACAGCAATCCGAATGACTCCCCATGGCGCTGCGCCAGCAACAATCGCAGGCGAAACTGCTCGCTGAACATCCGCCGATTGGGCAACGAAGTCAGCACATCGTAATACGCTATCTCTTCCAGATGCCGATGGCTTTCCGTCAACTCCGCCGTCCGGTCCCGAACTTCTCGCTCCAGCAGAGCCTTTTGCGCCAGCAGCACCCGCACCCTGAACTGCCATACCGCGCGCGCCAGCAGCGCAGCCGACACCAGGCACAACGCTACAAACCACCATGTCAGCCACCACGGCGGCTTCACTGTGAATGAGAACTGTGCCGGCACCGGACTCCAAAGCCCGTTCGGTCCCGCGGCAATTACCTCGAAAACATAACGCCCTGCGGGCAGTGCTGCATAATGAACATCTCGCTCCCGAGTCTCATTCCACGCCCCTTCATAACCCTGCAATCGATAGCGAAACTGCGTCCGCGTCTCCGACGAATAATTCAGACTGCTGAACCGTATCAAAATTGAACTCTGCGCATGGTCCAACACCGGGTCGTCGCCAATCTGAAACGCCCGCCCACCTCCTTTGATGCTGGTCAGCACCACCTTGGGAGCCGAATCGGCAATCGCATCACGCGGCCTGCTGTAGCGTGACAATCCTCCGGAAGTTCCTACCCATACGTTGTCCTCCCGGTCCACATACTGGGCTAGATTATCGCCATCGTCCCAGATCAGTCCGTCTTCGGTGCCGTAGTGTCGCCAGCGCCCGTTCTCCAGCTCGCTTACGCCATTGTCCGTCGAAACCCACAGACGGCCTTCATGGTCAAAGTTGAGACCGTAAATCTGATCCGACGATAGCCCGTCCTGTCGCGTTAGGTTCGTGATTGTCTTCACCCGGTCGCCCGCAAACGTAAGCCGCGTGATCCCCAAAGAGTCCCTGTAAGCAACCCATAGCGCGCCCTGTCCCACAGCAGCCCACTGCAGGTCATCGGACTTCAACCCATCGGCGCGTGTAAACACTCTCCATTGGCCGTCCTCGAAGCGAGCCAGGCCATCCGAAGAGCTGATCCACATCGCTCCTCTCGTCCCCGCAATCACCGCCCGGAAGACTGCCTGCGCCCCCAACCCAGGAATCTTCATCTGTTCAAATGTCAGTGCCGAAGACAACGGCTCACGACTCCGGAAGCAGCCTCCCCGGCCTAGGGCCCACAGCCGGCCTTGCCCGTCCAGAGCCATCGATATCACCTGCACCGACAGGCTCGACGTGAATCGATACGTGTGTAACAACATCCCGTCTTTGCTGAAGTGGCTGATCCCGCCAGGGTGGGTTCCAACGTAAACGTCGCCGGCCGGCGCCTCCAAAATCGCTCTTACCTGGTTTCCCGCCAGCCCGTTGTGTACGGTCCAAGCATGGTCCACCCGCCCATCGGCGCCCAGAATACTCAATCCGCCGCTCGTGCCTACCCACAGCTTCCCGCTGGCATCATGCAGAATCGACCAGACGGAGTTGTGCAGCAGACCATCTTCCTTCGTCCACGAGAGCCATTCCCCATGACCCAACCGTCGCGCCAGGCCCCCTCCCAATAGTCCAATCCACAGCGACTCATCGCGATCCAGCAGAACCGGCCCCGCCGCAGCCCATGGCAAACCATGCTCGTGATCCAGGTAGGTGCGTGCGTCTCCATCCACCACCACCACCCCGGTATCAATCGATACGTAAACACGTCCCCAGCGGTCGGCATACAGCTGGTTGTCGGAGGCAGCCGGAACCCCTTCCGAGCGATCCAACAGCTCGGTCTTGCCCTTGACAAGCTCATACAACTTACCCGAGCTGCACAACCACAAGTTTCCGCGTGCATCCTCTACTATCGGATAATGCTGGTGCCGTGACAGAACCGCGAATGTCCCAATTCGCTCCCGCTTCCCTTCCGAGAAGCGCCACAGGCTGCCATCTTTGATGAACCAGACATCCTTGCCGTGCACAAAAAGGCTGTCCGTTACGCCAGCCACCATCGTGTTGAATCGATAGGCACCAGCGCCGTCCGGTGTTCCCCGCACGATTCTCGATGAGTCCTTCACATACACGGAACCAGCGTCATCGAACGCCACAGTCGGGGCATACGCCTTCTCCCCGATCTCCACCGGTTCAAACCGGTCTCCTCGGCGGCGTGCCACCCCACTCTCCATCGCCACCCACAAAACTCCGTCCGGTGATTCGGCAAGGTCACGAATCTCCGCGTTCGGCAAGCCCTCCGCGTGCCCGTACTCCCGAAATCTGTCTCCGTCGTAGCGGAACAGCCCATTGTCCGTCCCCACCCAGATATACCCCGTGTGGTCCTGAAGCAGGCAGTTCACTGACAGGTTCGTCAGCCCATCCGCCACCCCGTACTGTCGATACGTGCTTCTCTGGGCCAGCAGATCCGCATGCGCCAGAAGTGCGAAAACTGCCCACAGTGATACGACTCGAATATAGGCATGTGAAATCATGGCCCTCTATTCCAATATCGGTACACGGCTCGGATTCCTTCAGGAAAACCTGTCTTTTCTTTATCTTCGCCCAGGAATCACACCGCACTCGACTGAGTCGCGCCACCAATCAACTTGAGTCACAACCCGTCGTCCCCTATCCGTCCAGCTGAAAGACCCCCAGCTACCGCTCATCGCAATTCTATTCCCAAACCCGATTCGGATGCCGCGCACTCGCCAGGTCAATGAACACACGCACCGCCGCCACACTCCTCGACGGCACCTGGCGCACCCTCACTCGGCATGGAGCATGCAGGCGGCAATCGCAAGAGCGCCAAATCCGCGACACTCGCATGGTCAACCTCTTTGAAATCCTGACCGGCCCTTCACTCCTTCCGCCAACCCGGCCCTCGCAACACCTTCCCCGGCAACTTCCCCGTCAGCTTCCCATCCTCAATCACCGCCACCCCATTCACCAGCACCGCATCCATCCCCACGCTCAACTGGTTCGGCTGCTCAAACGTTGCCAGGTCCCGAATCGCATTCGCATCAAACACCACCACGTCCGCCGCCAGTCCCGCCTTCAGAACGCCCCGGTCCGTCAACCGCATCCGCTGCGCTGGCAGCGCCGTAAACTTCCGCACCGCCTCCTCCAGCGAAAGCAAATGCTCTTCCCGCACATACTTCCGCAATATCCGCGGAAACGTCCCATACGCTCGTGGATGCGGATGCTCGGCCCCCAGCAATCCCTCCGGCGATGTCCCCTGAGAATCGTTGTCCACACTCACCCACGGCTGCTTCAGCGCCAGTTCCACATCCCGCTCATCCATCCCAAACACCGCCACCTCCGTAAACGCGTGATCCTTGATAAGGATGTCGCACAGCGCGTCGATCGCGTCCTCCTTCCACATCGCCGCCACCTCGCTCAGCCGCTTCCCCTGAAACCCCAACAGCTCCGGTGCCTGCACCACCGCAATCTGCACCGCCTCCGGCCCAGGAATCTCCTGCCACTCGTTATCCCAATCCCCCTTCGGGTCCAGCATCTCCTTCCGTATCCGCGCCCGCGTCGCCGGATCCTTCAGCCGCGCAATCAGCGCGTCGTCCCCGCCATCATGCGCCCACGGCGGAATAAACGCGGAAAACGTGTTGAACCACGCCGTATACGCATACGTGTCCGCACTTACGTCCACCCCCGCCGCTCGCGCCGCGTTGATCCGCGCCACCAGCTCCGGCATCCGCCCCCAGTTCGCCTTCCCGGCAGCCTTCAAATGCCATATCTCCACCGGCAAGTGCCCTTCCCGCCCAATTCGCACTGCCTCGTCGATCGCATCCAGCACCGTATCGCCTTCGCTGCGCATGTGCGTCGCATAAATTCCCCCAAATTTCCCCGCCTCCCCCGCCAGCGCAATCAGCTCTTCCGTCTTCGCATACGGCGCCGGAGTGTATTGCAGCGCCGTCGAAAGCCCCATCGCGCCATCCGCCATCGCCTCATCCACCAGCTTCCGCATCTGCTCCAGTTGCGCCGCCGTCGGCTGCACGTCCTTGTCGCCCAGCACCATCCGCCGCACGCTCGTCGCTCCCACATACGTCGCCAGGTTGATGCCCATTCCCTGCCGCTCCAGCCGGGCAAAAAACTCCCCGAGCGTCCGCCAGTCCGGCGTAATCCCCAGGTGCTTGTACCGCGCCCGGTCCGCGGCAATCATCTGCTCATCCAGCGGAGCCACCGAGTTCCCTTCCCCCGTAATCTCCGTCGTTATCCCCTGAAACACCTTTGACGGCAACCGCGGATCCACCAGCATCGTCAGCTCCGACTGCCCCAGCATGTCGATAAACCCCGGCGCAACCACCTTCCCCCGCGCATCGATCGTCCGCTTCCGCGGCGCGCCATCCAGCTTCCCAATCGCCGCAATCCGCCCCCCGCGTATCCCCACATCCCCTGAATACCAAGGCGACCCCGTCCCATCCACAATGTGCCCGTTGGCAATCACCACATCAAACGGCTCGCTCTTCGCCGGCTCCTGCGCCCAGCCGCCCACTGCCATCCCCACCAACACCAATGCCACCAGATATCGCCGCATCCGCCCCCTCTTTCTCTGCCCGCCAAAACTGTCAACTCACAATGTCAGGCCATCCTAATGCATTTCCCATCAGCGCCGTACCCCCAAATCACCCGCCAAGTCCCATTTCTTCCCGCCAACCTCGAGTCGCCAATCTCACACACATTTCCACATATCACCGAAAAAGCCCGCACCCAGCCCATTTCGGATTTCAAACTCCCCACCATTGCCTTCCCTGAGTCAGCCGCCGCACCCTGCTTTCCAAACCCGGCTGTAGCCGTCCACTCCATACGGATACAATCGTTACAAACGGAACTCATCCGTCAGCACGAAACCTACCGTGCACACATCTGCCTTGCCGCTCTCATATTTGCGCGAAATTCCGACAGGAAAGGAACTACAAAATCTTATGTGGAAACCCAGCCAACCCGCCCACTCCGCGGCGCCGCCCGCCCCCGAGCCCGTGAGGCCTCCCCAGTCCCCTACCGCCTACGAGGCGCCCACCCGCGCCGCAGCTCCCGCTGGCGATCAGGCCACCATCGGCAAGGGCCTCGTCATCAAGGGCGAAATCTCCGGCACTGAATCCCTTTTCATTGACGGCAAGGTCGAGGGCACCATCAACCTGCCCGGAAACCGCGTCACCGTCGGCCGCAACGGACAGGTCGCCGCCAACATCATCGCCCGCGAAATCGTCGTCCTCGGCAAGGTCCGCGGCAACGTCGCCGCCACCGACCGCGTCGATATCCGCAGCGAAGGCGCCCTCACCGGCGACGTCGCCGCGGCACGCATCAGCATTGAAGACGGTGCATTCTTCAAGGGCGGCATCGACATCAGCAAACCCGAACCCAAACCCGGCCACACCCCACCAGCCCCAACCGAACCAGCCCAAAGCTAGTTCCAGCCGGCAGTCCAAGAGAAAAAGGCATCCTCGTCCCGCGAAGATGCCTTTTTTCATCCCCACGCTCCCCAGTCAATCGCACGAAGAAGATGAGCCCCCGGCTGGCCCACGGTCCCTCGCACTCGGGGACAGGGGAGTAACCAGTCCCGTGACCTCACCCCGCAATCGAGCCAAGCTCGATCCGCCTTAGTTCTTACTTTGCTTTTCTGGTTGTCCATTTGAAGGGATTCCGCCTCTTTCACCCCTGAGAGCCGACCCCAACATGCAACCCAACCAACCACTTCAAAGCACAGAGCGGCGGCCGTGGGTCAAGACTTGTCTTTTTCGAGACGGACGGAGATGTAATTTCTGGCTTGGCGACGACTGCAGAGATCATCCAATACAATTGGCCTCAAATGTCATCAGGGGCCTTTCTTGCAAATCCTCCAAAGGAGTCCGCAATGTTTACGCCAAGTCAGCCTCTCCGCCGTCTTTGTGTTTTACCCACCTCTTGTCTCATGCCTGTTTTCTTATTCATGATCGGGTGTGGTGGAGGCGGTATGAGTGGTGGAGGTTCTGGCGGAGGAAATCCCCCGCCTTCAAATGCCAACGAATGGACCTGGGTCGGCGGCAGCGATACGGTCGTTGATGGCCTGCCAATCGTGTACGGTACTCAGGGCGTTGCCTCCCCTGCTAACACGCCGGGGGGCCTGAGTGGTGCCTCCTGGCTCGACAGCAGCGGCGAACTCTGGGTGTTTGGGGGCGGAAGCAACGGTCCACAGAATGACCTATGGAAATACAGTCCCGCATCAAAAGAATGGACGTGGGTGAGCGGCTGCAATACGATGCCCTGCGACCAATCGGGCATCTACGGGACAGAAGGCACAGCAGCTTCCACCAATTTTCCAGGCGGTCGCGGGGTATCCGTCTCCTGGGTTGACACGGGCGGCAACTTCTGGCTCTTCGGCGGCCAGGGTTACGACGCAGTCGGGCAAAGCTATTACCTGAATGACCTTTGGGAATACGCTTCCGCTTCGAAGCAGTGAACATGGGTGAGCGGAAGCGATTTAATTCTTGGAAAAGCAAATTATGGCTCCCTCGGAGTGGCAGCGTCGACCAATGTGCCTGGTGCCCGCAGCAATGCGGTCTCGTGGAAAGATAGCAACGGCAACTTCTGGCTATTCGGAGGACAGGGGCTCGACGCCAATGGAGTCTTTGGCAGTTTCAATGACTTATGGGAGTTTAGCCCTTCAAGTAAGGAATGGACATGGATGAGCGGGGGTAGCGCAATCAATGGCAAGGGTGTCTACGGCGCTTTGGGGGCGGCTGCCAGCGGAAATGTTCCCGGCGCGCGCGACAACGCTGTTTCCTGGGCAGACAGCAGCGGTAACCTCTGGCTCTTTGGGGGCCTTGGTTACGATTCGGCGGGAATGGAAAACGACTTGAACGACCTGTGGAAGTTTAGTCCCTCTACCAAAGAATGGACGTGGATGAGCGGAACAACCGCCGTCAATTCTGGGCCTGGATCATGCGTACCGGGCGTCTATGGCACAGAAGGAACTGCTGCTGCCGCCAATGTCCCCGGAGGCCGCAACGCAGCCTCTTCCTGGATCGACGCCAGCGGTAACCTCTGGCTCTTCGCAGGGCTGGGTTGCGACGCCAGCGGAACAGCGGGTGCTCTTAACGATCTTTGGGAATTCAGTACGGCAAGCAAAACATGGACATGGCAACGTGGAAGCAACTCCGTCGGCGCTGCACAAGGCGGGACCGGCGGTCCATCTGGAACTTACGGAACTGAAGGAACAGCCGCAGCAAGCAACACTCCAGGGGGACGGTCTGGGGCGATTTCATGGACTGATTCAAGCGGCAACCTTTGGCTTTTCGGCGGGTCAGGTCACGATTCAACAGGAGCTTCCGGGCTACTCAATGACCTCTGGAGCTATACGCCGTAGTTGAAGTCTTTCAGCACCGCTTTCCTGGCGGGTGGCCACGGTCTCGATGGCCCATCTAAACCACGCTGAGGGTGCCCCCGGTCCGGGGCCCCCACGGACAGGTCTTCGTCCGTGGGGTAGAGTTCCCTCGCACTTGGGGACCGGGGTGTAGGCAGCCACGCCATTCAAACACAACCCACCAGCAACCCCGGCAACCCCTCAAAATCCCTCGCATTCGCCGTCAACAGCGCATAGTCATTTTCCAGCGCCTGCGCAGCAATCCAAAGATCGTTCACCCGCATTCTCGGCGACCGGCCCGACTGCTTCATATACGCCGCCAGCATCCCGAACGCCGACCCCGTCAGCGAAGAGACATCCAGAACGGGAGCCGGGTGCCTATCAATCCTTGCCGCGCTCTTCGCAACAAGGGAGTGCCACTAATTCTCCGTCCCCATCAACCCCGAAACCGCAATCGAGCGCAGTTCGATCCCCCGGCCCTTGTCCACTGTCCCAGGAATTCTTTCCCAGCTCTTGCTTCCAATTAAACCCAAAAAGCGCACAATGATTCCATGAGCAAAACCCCAGCCAACCCGACTCCACAAGCCCCCACAAACTCCAGCCCATAGCTGGAATTTAGACTCTGAAAACAGCAAAACGCCCAAAAACGCACTTCGTTCTCTTTTGTTTCGCTTTTTGGTATAGAACTGTATTAAAATCAACGACATAACTTTTCAGTTTTGCTTGCAAAACAGCCAAAAAGGCACTTTTGGGGTCCCCCACCCAGCCCTAGTTCCTTAGTCCCTAGTCCCCAGTCCCCAGCCCCAACCGCTTCATCGCCACCCGCGGCAGCGCCGACCCTGTCCACTCCAGCAGCCACCCGGCCACCATCATCCACAATAGGCCACCCGCCAACAGTTGCGCCCCATCCACCAGTCGGCTATGCATCGGATGCATCCGCTCCAGCCCATAAATCACGCCCCACACCAGCCCGCCAGCCACCGTCCCCGCCAGCAGGCACCGCCCCAGCTCCCGCACATCCAGGCTCGCCAGTGAAACCATCCGCCGCTGATGCAACATCACCCCCAGCACCAGGGTCTGCAGCGTAATCCCCACATCCGACGCCACCGCCAGCCCCATCGCCCCATGCCACCGGTAGAGCACCGCATATATCGGCAGCGAAATCAGCGTAATCACCGTCCCCGCCACCATCGGCGCCAGCGTGTTCCCCGCCGCATAGAACGCCCGCGCATAAATCGCCTGCGCCGACCACAAACACAGCGCCACCGAGAACACCGCAAAATACACCGCCGTCTGCGCCGTATCCGCCGCATCAAAGCGCCCGCCCAGCAGCAGCAAATCCACCAGCGCCGGCCCCAGCGCAATCATCCCCGTGGCCGCCAGCAACCCCAGTGCCGCCACCCGAGACACAGAATCCGCCACCTCCACCGCAAATTCGTACCGCTTCTCCTGCGCCCACAGATTCGCAAAAAACGGCATCGACGCCGCCCCCGCAGCCTGCGCCAGCACCGCCATCGGCGCCGTAAACAGTTGCTTGGCATACGTCATCATCGACACCGCCCCATCCGTCGCCGAGGCAAAGTGCGCAATAATCCAGTTGTCCGCCGTCACCAGCGATATCCCCACCATCAGCGGCACAGAAAGCCGCACCCACTCCCGAAATCCCTCGTCCTGCCAGTCCAGCACCATCCGGTATCGCGTCCCCACCCGCCAAGCGCCCAGCCAGTTCAGCAGAAACGGCCCCACAAACGCCCCCGCCAGTGTGCCAATCGCCAGCGACGACACGCCGAGCTTCCGCGCCAGCAACACGCCGCCCACAATCGTGCCCAGGTTGTAGATCAGCGGAGTCACAGCCTGCACGCTGAACTGCTTCCGCACCAGCAGCACCGCGCCAAACACTCCGCCCGCAAAGAAGCACAGCTGCGCCGGCAGCAATATGCGCGTCAGATGCACGCACAGCGCCATCTTCGTCCCGTCAAATCCCGCGAACCACGCATGGATAAACCACGGCGCCAGCACCTCGGCCACCACAATCGCCCCGCCCAGCACCAGCAGCATCGTCGTCAGAATCACATTCAGCGACCGCTGTCCCGCCTTTTCGCGCCCCGTATCCCGGTACCGCGTCAAAATCGTCACAAACGTGATCGACGCCGCCCCGCCCACCAGAAAATACGAAATCATGTCCGGCAGCACAAACGCCGCATTCAGCGCGTCGGCTTCCATGCCCCGCCCAAACACCAGGGCAATATACTTCACTCGAACCAGGCCCATCAGCCGCGATAGCACCGCCGACACCATCAGCAAGACTGTCGCCGTATACGCCGTATGGCTATGCCCAGGCCGCAGCACCCGCAATATCCGCCTCAACCCAGACAAGCGCACCTCCGCATCCGCTGCTCGCTCAGCGGTCTCCCGGTCACGCTCTGTCGACGGAAAATTCCCCATTTAGCCTGATTTTACAAGCGTAAGCTTGAATCACCCCGTTCTTTCCGCAGGTGAGGATGCTCGAGAATTACCGCCTACAGGTCTTTCGCGCCGTCGCCGAGCAGGCCAGCTTCCGCCGCGCCGCCGAACTCCTGCGTATCAGCCAGCCCTCCGTCAGCCAGCACGTCCACCTCCTCGAAGAAGAGCTCGGCATCCGCCTCCTTGATCGAACCCCCTCCGGCGTCATCCTCACCCCGGCCGGAACCCTCGTCCTCGACCACGCCCGCCGCGCCGCACGCCTCTCACAGAAAACCCTCGACGCCCTCGCCGCCCTGCAGGGACAGCCCGGCGGACCCCTCCGCATCGCCGCCTCCACCACCGTCGCCCAGTACCTGCTCCCCCGCATCCTCGGCGCATTCCTCCGCAACAATCCCCGCCTTCAACTCACCGTCAAAAGCGGCAACACCGAGCAGGTCACCGCCTGGGTCCTCGCCGCCGAAGCCGACCTCGGCCTCATCGAGGGTCCCCCCACCCACAAGGAAGTCGCCGTCGAGCACTTCCTCGACGACCAACTCCTCCTCGCCGTCCCCCGCTCCCATCCCTGGGCCGGCCGCTCCCTCATCCCCCTCGAAGAACTCGCCCCAGAGCCACTCCTCCTCCGCGAACCCGGCTCCGGCACTCGCCACGTCGTCGAACAGGCCCTCCACAACGCCGGAATCCGCCTCAACCAGCTCCACATCGTCATGGAGCTAGACTCCACCGAGGCCATCGTCTCCGGCATTGAGGCTGGCCTCGGCATCGGCTTCGTCTCCCGCCTTGCCATACGCAAAGAACTCCGCCTCGGCACACTCGCCATCGCAACGCTCGCCGGCATCCAAATGCCCCGCCCCTTTTCCCTCATCCACGCCGCCGGTCCCATTCCCGCTGGCCCCGCTGCCGCCTTCCGCACCTTCGCCCTCAGTCAGCGCAACCCAACCCGGCCTACCTCATCCTAATCCAATAGTTTTTCCCTATCAGCCATACCTATTTACGTCTAGACCTGCCTATCGACTTCCCGCAAGCTTGTAGCTGTGACCCATTCAGCCGCATCCCGCAACCTCTTTTTTGTCTGCATCATCCTCACCGCCAGCGGACTCGTATCCCCACCGCTCGCTCTCGCCCTCGGACTCGTCTTTGCATTCCTCACTCTCCACCCCTTCTCCACGGAAGCCCATCAGCTCGCCCACTTCCTCCTCCAGGCCTCCGTCGTCCTCCTCGGCTTCGCCATGAACCTCGCCCAGGTCCTCGCCGCCGGACGCTCCGGACTCCTCTACTCCGCCATCGGCATCTCCCTTACACTCACCCTCGGCCTCCTCCTCGGCCGCCTCTTCGGCGTCGAGCGCATCTCTGCCACCCTCATCAGCGCCGGAACTGCCATCTGCGGCGGCAGCGCCATCGCCGCCCTCGGCCCTGTCCTCGATGCCGGCGAAGAATCCATGGCCGTCTCCCTCGGCGCGGTCTTCGTCCTCAACTCCGTCGCCCTCTTCCTCTTCCCCGCACTCGGACACCACTTCAACCTCTCCCAGCAGCAGTTCGGCCTCTGGGCCGCCCTCGCCATCCACGACACCAGCTCCGTCGTCGGCGCAGCCGCCCGCTACGGCCCCGGCGCGCTCGCTGTCGCCGTCCCCGTCAAACTCGTCCGCGCCCTCTGGATCGTCCCCGTCACCCTCGCCTTCGCCGCCTGGCTCAACTTCCGCCTCCGCCGCCAAATCGCCGCGGACCCCGCCCTCGCGCTCGGCGCTCGCCCCCTTCCCCGCGCCCCGCTCCCCTGGTTTCTCCTCTGGTTCCTTCTCGCCGCCGTCGTCGCCACATATCTCCCCACCTGGCTGCCCGCCATCGCCGCACCCGCCCACACCGCCTTCGCCACCCTCGCCGGACTTGGCAAAACCGGCCTCGCCGTCACCCTCTTCCTGATCGGCTCCCGCCTAAACCGCCACGCGCTCGCCCGCGTCGGCGTCCGCCCACTCCTTCAGGCCGTCATCCTCTGGCTCGTCGCCGCCTCCGCCACCCTCATCGCCATCCGCGCCGGCTGGATCGCCCTCTAGAGCTTCCCCGCTTTCCCCTGTGCGAATTCCCCAATCAGCGTGTACGCTGGACTCCAAGGAGTCCGCGATGCGCGTCCGGCTTGCCGCCCTCATCTTCCTCACCATGACCCTATCCGCCGCCACCAACGCCCAAGCCCCCACCCCCGCGCAAACCATCCACGGCGGAGATCACATCACCCTCCCACCACCCCCAGCCACGGAAGCCATCCCCGTAACCGACGACTACTTCGGCACCAGAATCACTGACCCCTACCGCTGGCTTGAAGACTCCCAAAGCCCCGAAACGCGCGACTTCATCAACCGCCAAATCACCTACACCGACCGCTACCTCAAGCAGGCGCGCGTCCGCCCCCAACTCGCCGACGACCTCGATGCCCTGATCCACGTCACCACCACCTCAGCGCCCATCCAGCGCGGAGACTCCTACTTCTTCACCAAACGCCTCTCCAGCGAGGAACAGGCTTCCATCTACGTCCGTCACGGGTGGTCATCCGCCGGCACTCCCGGTAAAGACATCCGCCTCGTTGACCCCGCCTCCATCTCCCGCGACCCCAACACCTCCGTCTCCCTCTATGGCGTATCCCACGACGCCAGCCTGCTCATTTACGCTGTCCGTCAGGGCGGCGCGGACGAGGCGGAAATTCACTTCCTCAACGTCAAAACCGGCAAGCCCCTCGAAGACGTCCTCCCCGCCGGACGCTACTTCTCCGTCGACTTCACACCCGACCACTCCGGCGTCTATTACTCCCTCTACACCCCCAAAGGCTCCCTCGTCTCGCTCCATCGCTTCAACACCCGCAACTCCGCTGACACCCTCCTCTTCGGCCGCGAATTCCACGCCGAACTCCTCGGCCCACTTGATCTTGTCTCCGCCTACGTCACCGGCGATGGCCGCTATCTCGTCCTCGCCATCTCCCGCGGTGTCCCTGCCAAACGCGAAGACATCGTCTTCCGCGACCTCCGCAAGCCCGATTCCCCCTTCCAAATCCTCATCTGGGGCTTCGACTCTCGCTTCTCTGCCGACTACGCCGGCGGCGACTTTTATGTCCTAACCGACTATCAAGCACCGAAAGGACGCGTCCTCAAGGCCAACCCTGGCATCGCGCCCGAAGCCTGGGACACCATCGTCCCCGAATCCCAGGACGTCATCGACTCCATCAGCATCGTCGGCGGCAAGCTCTTCGTCCACCGCCTCCACGACGTCATCACCCAAACCGCCATCTACACCCTCGCCGGCAAGCCCGCCGGAGCCATCCACTACTCCCAGCTCGGCTCCGCATCCGGCATCGGCGGCGAGGCATCCGACCGCTACGGCTTCTATTCCTTCCAATCCATCATTCAGCCCCCCACCATCTACCGCTTCGACACCCTCACCGGCAAGCAGGACGTCTTCGCCCAACCCAAAACCCCCTTCGACTCCTCCCAGTACCAGCTCAAGCAGGCCTTCTACACCTCCAAAGACGGCACCCGCATTCCCATCTTCATCGCCGGCAAGAAAGACCTCAAAATGGACGGCTCAGAGCGCCTCCTCATGACCGGCTACGGCGGCTTCAACATCAGCTGGACCCCCGACTGGAACCCTCTCTACGCCGAATGGATGCAGCAGGGTGGATGGTTCGCCGTCCCCAACCTACGCGGCGGCGGCGAATACGGCGAATCCTGGCACCAGCAGGGCATGTACGCAAGAAAACAAAACGTCTTCGACGACTTCTACGCCGCCGCCGAATTCCTCATCGCGTCCAAATACACATCCTCCGCCCACCTCGCCATCACCGGCCGCTCCAACGGCGGCCTCCTCATGGGCGCAGCCATCACCCAGCGCCCCAACCTCTTCGCCGCCGTATGGTGCGGATACCCCCTGCTCGATATGCTCCGTTACCAGAATTTCCTGATTGGCCGATTTTGGACCACCGAATACGGCTCCTCCGAGAACCGCGCCGACTTCCCATCCCTCCGCGCCTACTCCCCTTACCACAACGTCAAACCAGGCACCGCCTACCCCTCCATCATGTTCTTCACCGGCGACAGCGACACCCGCGTTGACCCCCTCCACGCCCGTAAAAGTTCTGCGCTCATACAGTTAAACTCGTCCAGCGGGCGACCTGTCCTGCTCCACTACAGCCTCAAATCCGGCCACAGCGCCGGCGTTGCCGCCGCCCAGCTCGTTGACGACTACGCTGACCAGCTCGCCTTCCTCTGGACCGAGACAGGCCCAAGGTAATCCACCAACCTTCACTCAAGGTAACCTCTTGTTTCTTGTTGCCGCTCCGATGAAACCATTGTGGTGATTCCTCATTCCACCCCAGCACGGATACATATACCTTGCTCGGCACCACAGGACTTTTTACGGAGCGGACATGCGTCCTTCTGCACTCATCGACAATCCGGGCTCTCTCTCATTACCCCGGAAAGGGCAGAGGGAAGCTGAGCGGCTCTCCGCCTTGCGCGATCTGGCCATCCTCGACACACCCGAAGAGGAGGGTTACGACACCATCACCTGCATCGCCGCCCAAAGTCTCCAGGCCGACACTGCATCTCTCACCTTCGTCGACGAAACTCGCGTCTGGGCCAAATCCGTCTACGGCGGACACCTTCGGGAACTCCCGCGCTTCCACTCCTTCGCCGAGCGCGTCATCGCTGAAAAAGCCCCCTTCGTCGTCCTCGACCTCGAATGCGAAGCTCCCGGATCTGTCTACTCTGAGCTCTCCCGCGCCCTCCACCTCAGATTCCTCGCTGGTGTCCCAGTCTTCTCTGGCGACGGACAAGTCGTCGGCGTCCTCAGCGTCGGCGGACACCAGCCCCGCAGGCAAATGCGCCCCGAAGATCTCTCCATCCTCTCCAGTCTCGCCGGTCTCATCACCGACCAGTTGGAGCTTCGCCGCTTCCGTGCCGCTGCTCCCCTCGACAGCCCCGGCAACACTCTCTCCGAGCCCGACACCTCGGCCGCACACGCCGCACTCGCCGCCGTCGCATGGCCCAGCCCTGAAGACCTCCGCTCCGCTCTCGACCAGGAACAGTTCGTCCTCTTCTACCAGCCTGAAGTGGACATCGTCACACGCCGCATCGTAGGACTCGAAGCTCTCATTCGCTGGCAACATCCCACCCGCGGCCTCATCCCCCCCATGGAATTCATACCCCAGGCCGAAGGAAACGGTCTCATTCTCCCGATCGGAGACTGGGGACTCGGCCAAGCCTGCCGCCAACTCCAGAAATGGCAGCGCAATCGCCCCTGGATGCAGAAAATCCGCGTCTGCGTCAACCTCTCCGCGCGCCAGTTCAGCCGCGTCGGACTCGTCGACCACGTCGAGTCCCTCCTCCAGCAGAACAACCTCTCCGGATGCCAGCTCGGGCTCGAAATGACCGAGTCCAGCCTCATCCCCAGCATGGCCACCGCCGTCAACGTCCTCTCCAGCCTACGCGACCTCGGCGTGTCGCTCCACATGGACGACTTCGGCACCGGCTACAGCTCCCTTAGCCACCTTCACCGATTCCCCTTCGACGTCCTCAAAATCGATCGCTCCTTCGTCCAGCGCATCCGGCGCGGCGAACAATCCCTCCAGATCGTCCAGACCATCATTGAGCTCGCACGCGTCCTCGGCATGGATGTCGTCGCAGAAGGCATCGAGACCGAAGATCAGCTCCTCCTCCTGAAGGAAATGGGTTGCAGATTCGGCCAGGGTTACCTCTTCGCGACTCCTCTGCCCGCCGACAAAATTGAAGAACTCCTCGCCAGCCCCGACAACTGCCTGCCAATGGCGGAACGGCCCACCCAGGCGCCGCCGCTACCCGCTTCCTCCCCCAGGCGCCCGGGCCCCGAACTCGTCCCAGACCTCCGTTCCGCCTGACACCGGGCCCTTCTCCAAGGCGCACCGGCCCCAGCAGCCTGCTCAGTGGCCTTCCCATTCTGGGCAAATAACTCTCGTTCGTCCGCTTTCGAAATCCGCGTCCCCTCCGCCTTTGCTTTTCCGCTCAACTCGCTCTCTCAAACGCTTATGCTCCGGCCATGAGCTCCGCATTCCTTACCAATCCTGACAACAGAGGCTTTGCCGATCTCATGGAGCGGCTCAGCTCCCGATTCCCGCAAGACCTTGACGACCCTCAGCCACGTCACAGCGATGACCGCCTCTCCGCACTCGCGGACTCGCTTGATATCGACCTCGCTGCCAATGACCAAGACACACCCGAGACCCGCACGCTCAGCTATGAAAGCGCCCTCCGCCGTCACACCCGCATTCCCAGCCACCTCCCGCCGCTCCCACTCGCGTCTCAGCTCCACTGCCACGGTGCGCACAAAGACAACGCTGCCGACACCGACCTACTGCCCCCTGCGGGGTCCTGCTCCGATCGGCACACGCTCACCCGGCAATTGCTCGCATCCGCCCGTGAATCACAGGCCGCCGAGCTCAAACGTTGCACAATTTCTGTTCGCTTGAATCAGGAAGAGTCGGAGGTCCTCCGCCTTCGAGCCGCTGAGTCCGGCATGACCGTCTCCGCATACCTTCGCTCCTGCGTCCTGGAGGCCGACCAGCTTCGCGCCCAGGTCAAAAATGCCCTCGCAGAGCTCAAACACTCCGCCGCCAACCAGCCAGCCGGCCAGATCCCTCACTGGCAACCCCGTCAGGACAACCTTCCACCGGGATCCAGCCCACCGGCTCCAAAGGCCTTCCTCGCCTGGCTCCGCCGGGCATGGGCTCTGCTCCTTGGCCAGCGCTCTCCCTTACGCCTGCCCGTCGCTTAGCTCCGACTGCGCCAACCCATGCAACTCGATCTTCTGTGGACCATACCTCAGGCCATACCACGAGCAGGCGGCCGTCACCAGCAGCGCCCCCGCGGCGTTGCATATCCCCATCGCCAGCAGGTGCCGCACTGAGCTCAAGTCCACCTTCCAGATAAAATACGCCTCTATCAGAATCGTGGTCGAAATGTTCGCCACGGTGGTCCACCAGTACACAAATCGCCGCGACGAATTCACGAAGAACATGAATCCGGTCGCATAAACGATCGTCGCCCCGGCAAACACCATCCCGATCTCCAGGCGAAGATGGCTGTACTTCGGCCCCAGCAGCCACGAAATCGACTCCGGAAAATAGAAAACAAACGTCGCCATCGCAATCGCAAGACTGAAAACAAGCACCAACGAAATTAGATACGTACGCTTCAACTTCTCCGGCGACAGCTTGGCAAAAAACGGCTCCACCAAAATCGGATTCATCAAGGACAGAAAAACAGGGATCTGCGCCAAGCGGCTCAGTGCTCCAATATTCGCCACGTTCGTCGTACTATGCCCCAGCAGCACGAGCAGCAAAAGCGTAATCTGGCCCTGCACCGCATAAAACATCGTCGCTGGCATGTTCGGCAGCGCCAAACGAACAATCGTCCGACGAATCGACTTTGTCGATCGACCCACAACCCCAAGCAAACTCCGCGCCCGACGAAAGTTCAGGGTCGCAATCAGAATCAGCTGTCCGAGGTTCAGCAGAATCGCAAGAGTCAAGCTGAAGATGTGAAGCCAGACACTCAACGCCAGCAAAACCAAAGACCCAACATTTCCGGCCATCTGGTAACGGTAGTAGTGGCTTCGATCTCGCCGAATCAACAATACCTGCCCGTACGCTGTCGACAAGCGCACAAACCACAGCGACACCAGCAGCACCACTCCCAGTTCAAAGCCCCATTGCAGCGTCCATTCCTGCCGGCGAGCCAAATACACAAACGCTGCCGCCGCAAACGGAATCAATATCAGGTACGCCCGGATCACGAGCGTTCGCAGGGAGGCCACTACATCGGCAATCAGCTGTAGATCGTCAATCCGTGCTCCAATGATCGGATTGATCGTGTTCGCCGTCCCGCCATCCAAAAACATCGTCAGCGTCCCGAGATAACCGTACACCAGGGTGTATTTCGCATAGTACGGAATTGGCAGAACACGCATGCACGCAAGCCCATAGAGCATCGATGCGACCTGGATAATCCCCTGGTTCATGAAAAAGGTCGCCAGATGACGCAGTTTGGGCGCGAGGAAACTCTTGGCCCTGGATACGCTCGACATAGATTGACCTCGCTCCCTGGGAGGTTGGCTCGATGGAAGGTAGCTGCGACCAATACTGGGAGGTCTCATTGACCACCGCCTGCCATCGGCGACGAAGCCTTGCAATCATCCGCTCGGACCAGAAACAGTCCAACCTGCGTCGCTCTTGCGATACAGCAACAAAAATTGCTTGACCCCAATCGAGCCGAACCGCCCATTCTCAGAATCCAGGTGCCTTCGCCGCAACAATTCCCATCCCAAGCTCCGACGTTGCTGCCCTGAAGTTGGGGAATCTCTCGCTCCAGGATTTCAACTCGTCCGGGGGATTGTTGAAATACTCCGATGACTTGGAGGGTACGAGCTTTAGCCCGCACATAAATACTTTGAAACAACGGGGATTTCGCCCCAGAAGTTCAGAATCTGAGACTTACCTCGCTTTCTCAAAAGGCTGCTAGGATTCTTTTTCTCCGTATCCGTAGCTGCCGTACCCCTTCCGGCCGTAGTACTTCCGGTAGTTCCCGTACCCGCCGTAGTACGTATCCGCAATCGGCAACGCGTTCACAACAAGACCAAGCTGCTTGCCTGGGAACTTCGCGAAATCCTGGCGAAGTCGCTGCAGTCCGCGCTTCTGCGCAACCCCTATGCGCACTACTGTCAACAGCGTGTCGCAATGCGTCGCCACAATCAGCGCATCGGTCACCAGCAGTGTAGGTGGCGTATCAATCAGCACGTAATCATAATGATCCCGAGCCCAGGTCAATAAAGTCTCCAAGCGTCCCTGACCAAGCAACTCCGATGGAAACGGCGGAATCTCCTGAACTGGAATCACGTCAAGACCCGCAACCTCAGGTACCGTCTGGATGCAAGCCTCGGGCTCGATCGTATCGTCGCTCAAATATCTGCTCAACCCAGGCTGGTCAGTAGCCGGAAGCTTCAAACGTTGCGCAATCGTCGGCTTGCGCAAATCTGCATCGATCAACAGCACACGCTTCGATTGCGTCGCCAACACAACCGCCAAATTCATCGTCGTCGTCGACTTGCCTTCGCTTGGTCCGCAACTGGTCAGGGATATAACCCGATGCTTTTGCGCCGTCGGCATCAGGGTTATCGCGGTGCGCAACAATCGATATGCTTCCGTCCCTGCCGACCGTGGCGCCAAAAGCGTCACGAGTGGAAGATCTCCCTCCGCGATTCGCATCGCCGCTATCTCGTCCCGGTACTCCGGCACTGCCGCCAGTATCGGAATCGGCAGTATCTGCTCTATCTGTTCCACCGTCTCGATCGTGTCGCTGTTCAGCGCCAGTATCCCAACAATCAGGAGTCCTACAATCAGACCAATCGCTCCTCCGGCCAGCCCAATAATCGAAAGAATCGGAAATGCCTTCAGGCCCGGCACTTCCGCATCCACAAACTTGTCCAGAGCCTGCCCCTGTAGACCAGCCTGGATACTTCCTGTTCCCAGAGCAGCGAGAAGCACGTCATACAGCGACTGGTCGCTCATGTACTGCGCCTTCAAAATCTCCAACTGGACTGTCTTCGGCGTCTGCGCCTTCGACTTGGCCTGCAACGCAAGAAGCTTGTCGTGCAGTTGAGCTTCCTCGCCCCGGGCTGACTGCACCGTCTCCGATGCACCCTTCATCGCCTGCTGCCTCGCTTCCGCAATGCTCTTGTCCATTTGCGATTCCTGCGCCTTCAATTCCACAAGGCCAGGGTAATTCGGCCCGTAGCGGCTTTCCATCGACGCACGTTGCGCACGAAGCGTTTCCCGCGAACTTAGCAACGCGTTGACCGTGGCAACTCCAGGCAAATCCGACGGAAACGGCGCATCCGGATTCTGCGCCATCTCGTCATATTCCGCCTGAGCCATATACTCCGCAGACTGAGCCTTCACACTCTCCGCAAGCACACCCTCAATCTCTTCCAACTGAACAGAGTCTTCTCCTTTGGCCGAGGTCTGCCATACACCCAGCTCCGATTCAGAATTCAGCAGATCGTTCTGCTCCGTCTGTATCTTGGACTTCAGCGTCTCCAACTCCTGCGTCAAGAACGAACGAACCTGCTTCGTACTTTCATACCGTTGCCGAAAACTCTCTTCCAAATACACATTGATCAGCGTGTTCACTACCAATGCAGAAAGTACTGGGCTCTTGCTCCGAAAACGTATCTCGATCAATTCCGTCTTCGGCTTCAACGTTACCTTCAACGCTTTGTCGAACTGCTTCACCAGAAGATCGCGTTGAAGCGGGTCCTTCAAGTCATGCGTCCCTGGATCGCCGTTAAAGCTCGGATTCGTCGCCAGATTCAGTCGGGTCATCGTCTCTTCCGCTACTGCGGGACTCATAATCCCAATCACTTCCGTATTCACCTTCAGGTTATAGTCATCTCCCATCGAGGTCAGGCTAGACAGGCTGATCGAGTCATGCTGCTTCAGATGAACCAGCCCCACACCGTCATATTGCTTCGGCTGAAACTTGGCCCATATCACAGCCAGCGTGGCTCCCAACAGCATGATGCCGACCAGGTAAAGGCCATACTTCTTCAGCAGCCTCAGGATGTCGCCGAGTGCTATAGGGGATTCACCTTGGACAGAATGGACTGATGGCGGGTTTGTCGTCACGCGAACCTCGTTGAAATTAGCTTTGTGGCTGAACCTTGTTCAGCGTTTGAATGGGGATACAGATATACGCTCAGAATAAATGCATAGGCGATCGCAACCTGGCCAGACGTCATAGAGCCCAACCGGGTCAGGTCCTGCAGGTAGACCTGCGCAAAACAGTACATCGCAATCGGCAGCACGTGCGGAACCCCGCCTTTGCGCACAATCTGAATGGCTAGGAACACCATCCCCAGCGAAAACGCGATCCGCGTGAAATCATAGAAAAGACCGACCAGCGTCCCCTCCTCGTACACAATTCGAATCGTGTCCCACTCGCTGGACTGATACAAAAAATTCGCGTTATAGTTCTCGCCAAAATGCGCCGCGTCGATCCCCATCCCAATTCCGGCTCCAATGAGACTGAAGGGCGGATCGGTCAAAAATCCCACCGCGATATCGAGCGTTCTTCCCTGAGCTTCCGCCACATATTCATCGCCCGTAAAACGCTCGACGATAATCTGGAATTCATTCGGAACCAACACCGCCACCAATGCGACAAGAATCGGCATCACAAGAAGTAAACCGGCAACCGTCGCCAATACCCGCTTCGATCCCATCAGGACAGCCGCCAGGATTCCACCGCTTATCGCCAATCCAGACATCAGAATCGCTGTGCGCGACCCGCTCGCCAAATAGCACACGTTCGCTGCAATCGTGCATAAGGCCAACAAATACCGATTCTTGATGGCTCGCTGCTCCCTGGGAACCAGCCATTCCCCCACCGCCAGAGATACAGCAAGCGCAATCCAGAGACCGAAGTACAAAGTGAAGTTGAACGTACCGGTCGCGCGCACCGCATCTGATCCCGGTAACCCCATCGTCTCGCCCGAAGCTGTTGCATTGATCGGAGACGCCTGCGGGCTGACCGCCTGCAGCAGCGCTAACGCAGTCATTGGCAAGGTGAGCAGCAGGTTCCAGAATATGAATCGCCGCCGGTATACCTCCGTCAGGCACGAAGGAAACACAATCATGATTGGGATGTAGAAAAGATAGTGGTGAAACCCAACCAGCGCCATAAACGGCTTCAGATCCTTCAAGATGATCTGTAAAAAACCCTGAATGAGAATGACCGAAGACAGGATCAGAAAACCGCCCAGAAGGAGTGTCCTCCGGACCATTCCCGCAACCAGGGCATACACATAACCTATCGCGATGGGCACATCCGGGAACACATACAGAACATTGGCGTTCGGAAACGCCCACTTGCGCAACGCACCTGTAAATACCAGCAGCCAGCAGGTCGCGAAAAACAAACGCGCAAGAATCCGCCGCCTACTCTCCTCTGCGGAATAAGTAGCCGATGGATCTTCCAGGTTGCGAATCGCAGTCACCAACGGTTCAGTGTCCTCCTCTTCCAATCCCCACTAGAATGACTTCACCGCGGGGATTGCATAGAGTGCGCTGACCACCGTTCCGAACAGGTTGTTCGTCTGGCTCCGCCAGTAACTCGATGGCACAAAAAGAATGTCATCCTCGTGAAGTATCGGATCGGCAATCTCACCCTTCTCCAACTTCACCAAATCCACCGTCAGCGCTTCCCGCTTCCCGTCCACTGTCCGCAAAAGAACACTGTGTGACCGCCCCGCAATAGCGGTCACGCCACCAGCCTGGGTTAGCGCCTTCAGCAGCGTCATCTGCTTCACAACGCCCATGCCGAACGTACTGGTCGGCATACCTAGCGACAAGCCACCCCCCATCGCATAAATTCCCGGCCTGTTCACTTCTCCCACAACAAAAAACACCCCCTGGGAACTCACCTGCAGAACGTCTCCGGGAGCCAGCATCGTATTCGCTGCTTCCACCGTCGGATGATACTGGTCGTACTCGATCGACGTGGGCATCTGATCCCCGCGGTGAAGCACTGTCAAATGCATCGAAGCGCTCGTCGTCAACCCGCCCGCCTGCTCCAGAACATAGGAAAGCGGCACCGGGGCCAGCACCTGCACAGAGTGCGGCAGTTTCACTTCGCCAATCACTCGCACCGTAAGATTACGCGCCGAAACCACCATCACCTCTACAGAGGGATCCTTCACAATCCCCTTGGTGCGGAGAGCTTCTTCGATGGCTCGCTCCGCTCCCTCCGGCATCAGTCCTGCTACCTTCACATCCCCCACGTACGGCAGATGCACCGCGCCGTCGCTTCGCACCCAAAGAGGCGGTGGCACTTGGTTCGCAAACTCCGGGAAGTCAAAGAAGCGAACCACAATCTGATCCCCGGCAGTCAGTCCGACAGCATCGCCAGAACTCGGCGCCTGCTGCGCATGCACCGCTCCAGGAAGAATCAGCAGTCCCGCAAACAGAAAAAATGACAGTTTCACGTGAGACTTTTCATCCGCTTCATGTTGGATTTTTTGTAGTTCACTGGTGCGAACGCTGTCCCCATACAGGAAGATACGCATCGCAAAAACACAGTGGAGACGGTAGCTTCCAGCTTAACTATACCATGCAGACATTTTCCGCTATCCAGGTTTTGGCCTTCATCCCACCCCTTGGGAGTCACACAAATTGCGAAGTTACCAAAGTGGAAAGCTCCCTGCTCCCCGCAAAAACCACCCCTCGGCTCTCCCTCCTCTCCTCATTGCTCTTCACAAACAAATCGGCAGTCTCCCTTCATCGGAGACTGCCGTTGCGAAGAAATCAAGTTAGAGACAAAAGAATCTGGACCTTCCCTCGCTCTTTAAAGCGCCCAGGCCGGTGCATTGCCCAGCAGTGCCGCTCCCGAATACGCAATCGGACCATCCCACGCCGGCACCAGAAAGCCCTTCTTCGGGTGCACATTGCTCTCAAACCCTTCCAGGTGGTGCTCCCGCAGTGCAAGGTCAATCTCCCGCAACGCCTCTGCACGCTCCATCCGCGTCTGACGCTCCCAGAACAACAGAAATCCCTGGCCACAAATGCTGCAACGGGTCTCTACGGCGCCTTCACTGCTCTTGCACAATACCTGCATATCGGGTCTCCTTTTTGTCTCTTGCCGGGTATCTCCCAGCCACATCTTGAAGTTAACCCCATGTCCCATTTCCGCACATTCCCCGTGCAGGGGCATCACCCGCTCTTTTGCGCAATCCCCCACTCCCCCTTTCCGATATCCCTCACCCCACCTTCAGGGGATGCCGTCCCCACCTCACCATCTCCTCCCCTCACTTCTCTGCTCGACTTCCCCGCCCCCACGCGACTATCCTGAATTGTCAGTCCACCTTGCCTATACGGCTCCTCGCACTTCGCCCGCAAGGCTCGGCCCATCGCATCACTGTCACACTCACCGGCTCGGCCGCCTCACACGCGCCAGCCGCCCAGGAAAATAGGCCTATGAGCGCGCAAATCCTCTCCATCACACTCCCTGACGGGTCCATCCGCCAAGTCCCCGTTGGCACCACGCCCCTCGACATCGCCAACTCCATCTCCCCACGACTTGCTGCCATCTCCGTCGTCGCCCGCCTTACCCCCGTCGCAGCCGAGTCCGAGTCCGCCGCCTCAGACGCTGAGGCGGACTCCGCCGACGCCATGTACGCCGCCGTCGATGCCGAAGCCCCCCGCCTCGTTGACCTCACCACCCCGCTGACCAAAGACACCCAGCTCGCCCTCATCACCGAGCGCGATCCAGAGGCACTCAAGGTCGTCCGACACTCCGCCGCGCACGTCATGGCCACCGCCGTCCTTGAGCTCTTTCCGGAAACCAAGCTCGGCCACGGCCCCGCCACCGACTCCGGCTTCTTCTACGACTTCTTCCGCGAGACCCCTTTCACCCCGGACGATCTGGCCGCCATCCAGGCCAAAATGGCTGAGGTCATCGCCCGCGATGAGCCCTTTTCCCGCGAAGCCACCCTCCGCGAAGACGCCCTCGCTTCCTTCGAACACGACGGCGACTTCATGAAGACCCACTTCGTCACCAAATTCACACACCCCGGCGATCAGGTCAGCTTCTACCGCAACGGGAACTTCCTCGACTTCTGCCGCGGACCACACGTCCCCTCCACTGGACGCGTCAAAGCCGTCAAACTCACCAACCTCGCCGGCGCATACTGGCTCGGCGATGAAAAGAATCCCCAGCTCCAGCGCATCTACGGCACCGCTTTCTTCTCCCAGAAGGACCTCGACGCCCACTTCACCCATCTCGAAGAGGCCGCCCGTCGCGACCATCGACTCCTCGGCAAGCAGCTCGACCTCTTCTCCATTCAGGAAGTCGCCGGCGCAGGCCTCATCTTCTGGCACCCCAAGGGCGGCGCCATCCGCAAAATCATGGAAGACTGGATGCGCGAAGAGTGCATCCGCCGCGGATACTCCCTCGTCTACACCCCCCACGTCATGCGCCGCGAACTCTGGAAAATCTCCGGACACGAGGGCTTCTACGCAGGCAACATGTACACCCCCATGGAGCTCGACGACGCAGAATATCGCCTCAAGCCCATGAACTGCCCCGGACACATCCTCATCTACAAAAACACCCCCAAGAGCTACCGCGACCTGCCCGTCCGCCTCGCAGAGTTGGGCAACGTCTACCGCTACGAGCGCTCCGGCACCATGCATGGCCTGCTCCGCGTCCGCGGCTTCACCCAGGACGACGCCCACATCTTCTGCACCCCCGGCCAAATCGAAGACGAGGTCATCGGCTGCATCGACTTTGCCGAAGCCGTCCTCAAGACCTTCGGTTTCGCCGAGTTCAAGGTTGAGCTCTCCACCTGGGACCCCGCCGACCGCAAAACCTATGCCGGCTCCGACGAAAACTGGCTGATCGCCATCGGCTCACTCGAACGCGCCCTCAATCGCAATGGCATCCCCTTCCGCACCATCAAGGGCGAAGCCGCCTTCTACGGCCCCAAAATAGACTTCAAGCTCGTCGACGTCCTCGGACGCCTCTGGCAGCTCTCCACTGTCCAGTTCGACTTCAACCTCCCCGCCCGTTTTGAGCTCGAATATGTCGGCGAAGATGGCGAGCGTCACCAGCCCGTCATGGTCCACCGCGCTCTCTTCGGCTCCGTCGAGCGCTTCTTCGGCGTCCTCATCGAGCACTACGCCGGAGCCTTCCCGCTCTGGCTCGCCCCTGTACAAATCGGCTTGGTACCCATCGCCGAGCGCCATCACGAATACGCCCGCAAGATCAAAGCTGAGCTGGACGCTGCCGGATTACGCGTCGAAATCGACGACCGCAACGAGAAGATGAACGCCAAAATCCGCGACTTCGCCAACCAGAAGACTCCCTACGTCCTCATCATGGGCGACAAAGAGGCCGAAGCCGGCGCCGTCAGCGTTCGCACCCGTGGCAAGGGCGACCAGGGCTCCATCCCCCTCGCCGACTTCCTCGCCCGAGCCCAGGAACTCGTAAAAACCAACTCCATGGACCTCTAAATTTCTGCCGTTAGTCCGGGGCGAATTCAAAGAATTAGTTGGGCCTTAGCTTCTGTTACATTTGCGGCTAAGGCCTTTTCTATTTGTTGGTGACTCTGAGCACCCAACGCCAGCGCCCCACGAATCTCAGTGCGTGAGGAGTCGATGAACCCCAAGTTCAGCCGCGCTAACCAAATTTCAGCTTCGCTTTCGGTCGCATTAGGGGCCTTCATCGGATTGATTTTCCGTGGCGCAATGGATTCGAACTGGCTTTCAGACCTCTACCCCAAACTTACCGGGATCCTCACGCTAACGTTCCTCGCCATTGTTCCTCTCGTATCGGGATACATCACTGTCAGGAACTACCTCCGAACCACCCCACCTGGGCAACAGCGATGGTGGCGTTGGCTCTTTCTTCCATGGCTGGCAGTTTTACTCACCATGGCCGTTTCCGTTGCCATCAAGTGGGAAGGCATCATCTGCCTGGTCTTTGCGAGCCCAATTATGCTGACAACCGCGTTGCTAGGTGGCCTTCTAGCCCGGCTCCTTTGGGGTAGACTTCAACGGCGTTCCCCGGGCACCATCGTCGCCTTTGCCCTACCACTGCTCCTCATCCTCGTCGAAAACCACATCCCCCTACCCAACCAGACCCGAACCGTCGAAACTGCGATTTTCGTACATGCTCCGGCTGTCGTAGTCTGGGACAATATCAAGAGTGTCCGAGCCATATCGTCCGCTGAACTCCCGAGTTCCTGGATTTATACAATCGGCTTCCCCCGACCCGTCGCAGCCACACTCTCCCATGACGGCATCGGAGGAGTCCGCAATGCTGGCTTTACGGGTGGACTGGTTTTTACAGAATCCGTCTATCGCTGGGAACCGTTACAGGACCTGGCCTTCACCATCCGCGCGAACACCGCAACAATTCCCCACACGACACTTGACGACCATGTCACTATCGGTGGTGCTTTTTTTGATGTTCTTGACGGCGAGTACCGCCTCGAGTCTCGTCCAGATGGAATACTGCTTCATCTAACCAGCCATCAGCGGCTTTCCACTCATCTCAATCCCTATGCCGCTCTATGGACCGAGGCTGTCGTGCGTACCATCCAGGAGCAAATCCTATTCGTGATTCGCAACCGTTGCGAACATACGATTGGCACTGAAGCGAGCCCCCTCCGAGCCCAAACACAGCAAGAGCCACAACCCTAGTCGCAGGCTTTGATCTTTAAGAGATTTTTCTCGCCTCTAGACCGTCCGAATAGCATCTGATGTTTGATGTATGATGCAGTCAGAACCGCCCACCCCGCGGAGGCAAAATGCGCACCACCCTCACTATCGACGACGACATTCTCCAGGCCGCCCGCGAACGCGCCGATTTCGAGCGAAAAACCATCGGCGAGGTGCTCTCCTCTCTCGCCAGAAAGGGTCTGCGCCCACCTCAAGCGATTCAGACCTATCGGAACGGCGTTCCATTGCTTCCCATGCAACCGGGAGCAAAATCCGCGACGCTGGACTTGATCAAGGAACTGATGGATGAAACTCCGTGACCTATCTGCTGGACGTAAATGTACTGATCGCCCTGATCGATCCCGCCAATATGCATCATGAGGAAGCGCAAACCTGGTTTGCTTCTGTAGGCCGTCAATCCTGGGCGACGTGCCCGCTTACGGAAAACGGATTGATTCGCATTGTCGGGAATCCTCGTTACCCCAATCCTCCCGGCAGCCCTACCATCGTAGCCGCGTTGTTGACCCGTTTCGTCAATGATTCTGGCCACCAATTCTGGCCAGACGACATCAGCCTGCTTGATGAGCGAAGAATCCACCCAGACCGCCTGCTGACTTCTGGCCAGGTCACCGACAGCTACCTGCTCGCCCTCGCAGTCGCCCACGGCGGCAAACTTGCCACCCTTGACCGCCGTCTGATCGCGGACGCAGTCCACCAAGGGGCTCAAGCCATCCATCTCATAGGCCCATCCTCCAATTGACCCGCGAAGCCACCCTCTCCCCCAAATAGCAAAAGGCCAAGCGCCCTCGCCTAGCCTCTCCATCCAATCTCTTCGCCCAACTGCCGCGAATCTGTCCTGACTAAACGCCCACCCCAAACTCAGTCGAGGCCTGCGAACCGGCATTTGAGTAAAAGTCATACGGCGTCCGGTGGTTGAACTGGTACCGCTTCCGCAGCTCTGTCCCCACCAGAATACCCACTGCGGCAATGCTCACTCCCACCGAAACCCATCCGAGGGCGCGCAGCACCGGGTGTGTTGGTGAAATCTCGTTAACATCCATCTCGGCCATGGGGTAGTTCTCCTGAATAAATAATATCCCAGCCTCATCGGCTCCTGTCCAGTAGCCAGACAGGTTACCGGCTATCCCACTTTCAGGCCATCCCCTCAATTCGGGAAAGCCAACGCTCCTTCGCCTCATCCGGCAAAAAGCTGGCACGGAAAGAGTTAGCCGCCAACATCCGCAGCTCCTCCCGACCAAATCCCTGCACCGTATGAGCAAGCCGATACTCATTTTCCACCGTCGATCCAAAAAACGACGGGTCATCCGAGTTCAGCGTAACCATTAATCCTTCGTCAAAATACTGCCGCAGCGGATGCTCCACAAACCCCGCGCAAACACCCGTCCGCACATTCGACGTCGGATTCAGCTCCAGCGGAATTTGTCGCCGCTTCAACTCCGCCAACAGTTCCGCGTCCAGAAACGCCGAAACCACATGTCCCAGCCGCTCCGATCCAATCTCCAGCGCCTCCCAAATCGCCTCCGGCCCCGTCGTCTCCCCCGCATGGTTGGTCAGCCGCAACCCAGCTGCCCGCGCCTCCGCATAGATCGCCCGGTAAGGCTCCGAACGCGTCTCCCGCTCGTCCCCGCCCAGCCCAATGCCCACAATCGACGGATACTCCGCCCGCATCGCCGCCGCCAGACGGAATACCCGCTCGCCTTCCTCCACGCTGAAGTGCCGCACCGCGTCAAATATCCAGTAGAGCGTCACCCCCAGCTCCCACTCGCCGCGTTCCCGAGCCCGCTCCAGCCCCGCAAAAATCTTCGCAAAAAGCCGCGGATCGGCCTTGTCCTCCTCCGGACGCATCCGGAAGATCACTCCAACCGATATGTACACTTCGGCATGCCGCACGCCCTGCGCCGCCAGCTTTTCCAGCATCCGCCAAGCCGCCAGCTCATACTCCGCCGGGCCACGCAATTGCCCCACCACCGCCTTGAAGGCCATCAGAAAGCCCCCAAAGTCCTTGTACTCATACAGCGCCTCGGCCGCGTCCAGCGTCAGCGCACCCGCCCCGCCCAGTTCGCTCAGCTCCACCAGCGTCGCCGGTTCGATCGTGCCCTCCAGGTGCAGATGCAACTCCGCCTTAGGCAGCGCACGGATGAATTCCTCAATTGTCGGGATCTCACGGGTACAGTCCGTTTCCTCAGCCATACCCCAATTCTATTTCGCCGGCGCAAACTCCGAACGGTGCCGCGAATAGAAGAAGTAAATTACCAGCCCTATCGCCAGCCAGATCAGAAACCGCAGCCACGTGATAATCGGCAGCCCACTCATCAGCAGCAGGCAGAACACCACGCTCAACACCGGAATCACATGGCCGCCCGGCACACGGAATCCCCGCCGGCGCTCCGGCTCCCGAATCCGCAGCACAATCACCCCAATCGACACCAGCACAAATGCAAACAGTGTCCCGATATTCGACAGGTCCGCCAGCGTGCCGATGTCAAACAAACCGGACGGAATCGCCACCACAAATCCCGCCACCCACGTCGAAAACGCCGGCGTCCGGAACCGCACATGCACCTTGCTGAAGATCTTCGGCAACAGCCCGTCGCGCGACATCGAGTACCACACCCGCGACTGTCCAAGCTGGTAGACCAGCAGCGACGAAATCATCCCCATCAGCGCGCCAATCAGCACAATCAGCCGCACCCAGTGCAGCGGATGCCCACCCGGCAACAGGCTCAGCTTCTTCAGCGCATTCACCACCGGAGCCGCATCGCCCACCATCGACTGCCACGGCACCAGCCCCGTCAAACACACCGCCACCGCTATGTACAGCACCGTACACACCACCAGCGTCGCGATAATGCCGATCGGTAAATCCTTCTGCGGATTCCGGCACTCTTCCGCCGCCGTCGACACCGAATCAAACCCGATATACGTGAAGAAAATGATCGAACCGCCCGCCAGCACCCCCGACAACCCGTTGGGCATGAACGGATGCCAGTTCGACGGATGAATAAAGCCCACCGCCGCGACTACAAATATCAGAATCGCCGCCAGCTTCAGCCCTACCATCGTGTTGTTCGCCTCGGCCGTCTCCTGGATACCTCGCACCAACACCACAGTCAGCAGCAGCACAATCAGAAACGCAGGTATATTGAACCCGAAATGCCAGCCCGACTGGTAAATGTCGTGACCCGCCAAATCCTGCAACCCCTCCGGCAAATACGCCGGCGATATCCACTTCGCCGATGGGTGCAGCCCAAACCAGTCCAGCATATCCACCACGTGCGCTGCAAAACCCACGCTCACCGTCATGTTCGATCCCGCATACTCCAGAATCAAATCCCATCCGATGATCCAAGCCACCAACTCGCCCATCGTCGCATACGTGTATGTATAAGCCGACCCCGCAATCGGAATCATCGACGCCAGCTCCGCATAGCAAAGCCCCGTCAGCCCGCACACAATCGCCACCAGAAACAGCGATACCGCCAGCGCCGGTCCAGCTCCCGGCCGGCCCGACAACGCCGTATGCGTAATCAGAAAATCCGCCAGCGGCGTATTCACCAGGCTCGTCGTGTCAAACTTCTCGCCCGAAATCGCCGTCCCGATGACTGTGAATATCCCCGACCCAATCACCGCGCCAATACCCAGCGCCGTCAACGACCACGGGCCAAGTGTCTTCTTCAGCCTCGTCTCAGGATTATTCGATTCCGCGATCAGCTTGTCGATGGACTTGCGGGAAAGCAGTTGGCTTGCCAGGGGTAAACTCCTTGCCGCATGGGATTTAGCCTGTCATCGAGTCACGGATAAAACTCTCGGGCCAGCGTTCCGAACGAATATATCACTCCGCATACAGGGAAAGCCCCTGCAATTTCCATCCCAAGCTGCCAGGGCGGCAATTCAGACGGAAAAAAGCGCGGGCCCGCGGCGCTTCTCGCCACAGGCCCTGCTACCGAACTACTTCCGCTTCGATTGACCGCGAGCGGCCTTCTTCAGCTTCTGCTTGTTCTCGCCACGAGCACCAGTCCGCGGAGCCTTCGGCGCTGCCTTCTTCCGTGCCGCACGCTTCAGCTCTTTCCGCTCCTGTACATCCTCAACTGCCTTGGTATTTGCCATGTCTCTCTTTTCCTTGTTTTTCAGAACTTCTTTCCAGAATACCCTGTGATCCAATTTTCCGCTGCCTTTTCCCGCGTTTTACTCCCCGATTTCCTTCCTAATCCCCTACAATCGCTCCAATTGCGCAAATCGCTCCACCAGCTTCTTCACCCCAAACCGCGCAAAATGCACCGTTACCTTCGCATCTTCCCCGTCGCCTTCGCGCAAAATCACCGTCCCGTCCCCGTACTTCGAGTGCCGCACCCGGTTCCCGCGCTGCAATTCACTCGCCCGCTCAGCAGCCGCCTCCAACTTCGGCTTCGCAACCCCACCCCCGCGCCCCGCAAAAAACTGCGCAATATTGTCCAGCGAGTCCGGCTCCTTGCCCGCCGCCACCGGCTTCCCAGCCCCCGCACCCGTCCCAAAATCCGCCTTCCGCGGCGGAGGCCATATCACTGGCTTGTTCATCGACTTCCCCTCCGCCGCCGGATATGCCATCGACCGCGCTCCAGCCGGCATCCCCTTCGGCCTGTAACCCGGCAGCCGTCCGCCGCTCTGGTCCTCGTTCTCGTAGTCATACTGCCCGCCGCCAAATTCGTCATTCTGCCCAGCCCGTCCAAACCGGCCACCCGCGCCCTGGCCGTATCCCCCGCCATAGCCCATCCCGTCGCCCAGGTTCTCCATCAGCCGGCTCGGAATCTCTTCCAGAAACCGTGACGGCAGGCTCGCCTCTGGCGCATCGTTCCCATACCGCCGCCGATACTGTGCCCGCGTCAAAATCAGCGTGTCCATCGCCCGCGTCATCCCCACATAGCAAAGCCGCCGCTCTTCCTCCAGGCCATCCGGATCGCTCAGCGTCCGCGAGTGCGGAAATAGCCCCTCTTCCAGCCCCGCCAGAAACACCAGCGGAAACTCCAGCCCCTTCGCCGCGTGCAAACTCATCAGCGTCACCCGGCTGTCCGCGTCAAACTTGTCCGTATCCGACACCAGCGCCGCATGGTCCAGAAACTCGCTCAGCGTCTCCCCACGCTCCTCGGCATCCTTCGCTGCATTCGCCAGTTCCTTCAAATTCTCAATCCGGCTGATTGCCTCCGGCGAACCCTCAGCCTCCAGTTGCCGGATATACCCGCTCCGGTCAATCACAAAGCGAATCAGTTCCGGCAGCGTCCCCGCATCCCCCGGCTTCCGGAAACCTCCATCCTCTTCCGCATCCCGCCCAGCCTCTTCCGTCATATCCGCCGCCAGGCTCTTTCGCCGCGCTGGCTTCACCGCCTTCGCCACGCTCTTGTGGAAGGGAGACAGCATCGCCGCATCCATCACCGGCCCAGACTCAACCTCAGCCTCAGCCGCCGCTTCACCCCCAAAATCAAAACTCGTAGCATCCGCCGCCGCACCAAAGTCAAAGCTGGCATTCTCCCCAAACCCAAACCCCGTGTCGTCCGCCTCCGCAGCCTCAGCCGCGGCCTCCACCACCTGCGCCGGAACATCCTTCAAATCTGCAGCCAGCTTCTCCGCAAAGTTCGGACTCATCACCGCCCGCGCATCCAATATCAGCTGCCGGAATCCCTCCAGCGCCGCGCAAGCCCGCGCCGGCAAAAGCCGCCCGCGTATCGCCTCCCGCATCGCGTCCCATACCGAAACGCCCGTCTCCAGCGCCATCCGCTCCAGCGTTTCCAGGGTCGTCTTGCCTATCCCTCTCGCCGGAGTATTGATCGACCGCTGCAGCGCAATCGAGTCGTGCGGATTCAGCACCAGCTTCAGATAACTCAGCATGTCCCGAATCTCGGCCCGCTCATAAAAGCTGAATCCACCCACCATCGTGTACTGGATTCCGTACCGCCGCAACGCCTCTTCCACCAGCCGCGACTGCGAATTCGTCCGGTACAGCACCGCGCACCGCGCCGCCTCGCACCGCGCCGTCAACCCCCCATCCGACTCGCTCTCCCGCAGATACTTCTTGATCTTGTCGGCAATAAACAGCGCCTCATTCTCCCCATCCGGAGCCTCGTAGTACCCAATCAGGCTTCCGCCCTCGCGCTCCGTCCAAAGCCGCTTGCCCTTGCGCTGGGCATTGTTCGCCACCACCGCCCCCGCGCCTTCCAGAATCACCCCCGTAGACCGGTAATTCTGCTCCAGCCGCACAATCTTCGCGTCCGGAAAATCCTTCTCAAACTCCAAGATGTTCCGGATATCCGCGCCCCGCCAGCTGTAAATGCTCTGGTCCTCGTCGCCCACCGCGCACACATTATGCCGCTCGCCCGCCAGCAGCTTCATCAGCTCATACTGCGGCCGGTTCGTGTCCTGGTACTCGTCCACCAGCAAATATTTGTACCGCCGCTGATAGCGCTCTCTTACCTCGCCCGAAGCCTTCAGCAACCGCACCGTCTCCAGCAGCAAGTCGTCAAAGTCCAGCGCATTGTTCTTGCGCATCTCCTTCCGGTACGCCTCATAGATGTGCGCCACCCGCTCCGACCCTGCGTCCGACGACCCCAGGTAGTACTCCTGCGGATCAAGCATGTGGTTCTTCGCCCACGAAATCTTCCCCAGCACCGCCCGCGGCGTCAGTTGCTTCGTGTCCAGCCCCATCCGCTTCATAATCGTCTTGACGAGAGACTGCTGGTCGTTCTCGTCATAAATCGCAAAATCCCGCGTCAGCCCCGCATCCAGACCCGTCCCCACCCGCAGCGCCTCAATATCCCGCCTGAGCACCCGCACGCACAGGCTGTGGAAGGTCGCAATCAACGGCTTCGCCAGGCTGCCATGCTCCAGCAGCTTGTCTATCCGCTCGCCCATCTCCTTCGATGCCTTGTTGGTAAACGTCACCGCCATGATCGAGTCCGGCGCAACCCCCTTCTGCTGAATCAGATACGCAATCCGAAACGTAATAACGCGCGTCTTCCCCGACCCCGCCCCGGCCAGGATCAACACCGGCCCGTCGATCGTCTCCACCGCAGCTCTCTGCTCCGGATTCAGTTTGTCCACAATATCCTGCAAGCCGCCTGTTCCAGTAGGAAAGTATCCAACCTCTAGTCTACCGTCCGGGCGACCTGTGCAAGAGAGCCGGGTGCCCCAAGTCCGGATTCTCGGACATGGGAGTCACCAATCCCCCGTCCTCCACCATTCCCATGGCCAATCGAGCGCAGCTCGATCCCGGAGGGAGCAGGGGGATTTATCCCCCTGAACAGACATCCCGAATCACACAAGACCGAGGGGCTCGATGCCCCGAGGCCCCGCCCCAACCCCAAAATTCCTTTTCCTAAATCTGCCGATAATTAATCCTAATTCCGGCATACTTTAGTCAGCGGAACCAAAAAGCCGCGAAGTCGGACCGGAGCCTCGTAAAAGCGCCCAAAATCACACTTCGTTCTCTTTTGTTTCGCTTTATAATAAAGAAGTATAATGTAATCAATAACTTAACTTTTCACTTCCGCTTGCAAAACAACCAAAAAGCCACTTTTGGGGTCCCCCAAAACCGGAGAGATGGCCGTTTTCCCGCTGGAGACCTCTCTCAATGTGCGCTCGAAATCCATCTCAAATCCGTCTCAGCGGAACCCATTCATGCGCCACAGATCGCTCCGGCCATAAACACTCCGCTCAACTCGCTCTGGCTCCCGCGGCTCCTATCAGCAGCTTCGGCACCAAATATCGACTTGACCCCTTCGAACCCTGCGCATCAGCCAGAATCGAATCCAGCGTACACTGGACGAGGTGGCCTTCCCACTCCGGAGGAATCATGTCCCAGAATCTGCTCGAACAACTTCGTCAGTACACAACCGTCGTTGCCGACACCGGCGACATGGAAGCGATGGAACAGTTTCGCCCCCAGGACGCAACCACCAACCCCTCGCTCATCACCGCCGCCGCGCAGCTTCCCCAGTACCAGTCCATCGTCGATGGCGTCCTGCGCGACGCACGCAAGGAACTCGGTGGCAATGCAGCCGACGCCTTGGTCGCCAACCTCGCTTTCCGCCGATTGGCCATAGCCTTCGGGCAGAAGATCCTCAAGATTGTCCCCGGCCGCGTCTCCACGGAAGTGGATGCCCACCTCTCCTACGACACCGAGAGAACCATCGCTCAGGCCCGCGAAATCATCGCCCAGTACGACCACGCGGGTATTGGCCGCGAGCGCATCCTGATCAAGATCGCTTCTACTTGGGAGGGCATCAAGGCGGCTGAGCTCTTGGAGAAAGAGGGCATCCACTGCAATCTGACCCTGTTGTTCGGGATGCACCAGGCCGTGGCCTGCGCGGAGGCCGGCGTTACCCTCATTTCCCCCTTCGTTGGCCGCATCCTAGATTGGTACAAGAAAGACACAGGGCTCGATTACCAGGGTGCGGCAGACCCCGGTGTGCAGTCCGTGACCGCTGTCTACCACTACTACAAGCGCTTCGGCTACAAAACCCAAATCATGGGCGCAAGCTTCCGCAACATCGGCGAAATCAAGGAGCTAGCTGGATGCGACTTGCTGACGATCTCGCCCCAGCTGCTCGGCGAGCTCTCCGCCACCGAAGCCGACCTGCCGCGCAAGCTTGATCCAGAAGCAGCCAAGAGCCTGCCACTGGAGCGCATAACGATGGACCACGCTGCCTTCATCAAGGCTCACGCCGCTGACCGCATGGCCACGGACAAGCTGAAGGAAGGGATTGAAGGCTTCTCGGCGGCGCTGGAGAAGCTGGAAGGGTTGCTCGCCAAACGGCTCGCCGAGTTGGAAGCGGTTCCCGCGGTTTAGTTTCAGTCGGCTCACTACAGGAAGGGGTGGCTCACACGAGCCACCCCGTTGCTGTTTAATCTCTTGTTTGGCTTGAGATTTCGCAGAAATTCCCGAGCCAACTGCAGGTACTCCTTGCTATAGTTCGGCAATCGCGCCCGAACAAGTTGCGGCGCTCCCGTAATCTCAAGGAGCCCATGATGTTGCGTTGCTCTATGCTCGCCTGCTTCGCCACCTTTGCCCTCTCCACCTCTCTGCTCGCCCAAGCCCCTACCGCGTACACGATTACGGAAGGCGGCCCCTTCGGGCAGCCGACTGTGGTCACTGTCTATCGTAACGGCGACAAGGCACTCATCGACATCGCGCAACCGTCTGGCGGGCCGCATACGTTCACCTATTACGACCTGAAAGCGCAGATATCCTACTCCTGGGACCCGGCGGCGAAGCCCATTGCCTGCAGCATCGGCCGCTTCAGTGGCGACTGGGGCGACCCCTTTGCGATGACTGCGGAAGTGACCGCATCGGTGGCCAAAGGCGACCTGAAAGCTGTCGCTCCCGACACGCTCAATGGCGCGCCGGTCAAGGTCTACGAAGGCACGAGCCCTCAGGGCAAGAGCCGTATTTTGCTGGACCCCAAGTCCAACCTGGTGATGCGCGCGACTTTTACGCCTCCGACCGGAGCTGCCATGACCATGGCCGACATCAACAAGGTCGTTATCGGTCCGCCGCCGGGCGCGGTGCTCGCGTTGCCTGCGGCGTGTAGCGCCCTGCATCCCGAACCGACAGAAGCGGAGAAGCTTGCCGCCGAGACGGGGGATAGTGCCGCCAACTTCGTCAACGGAATGTATGGCCCTGGTTCGAAAAACTCATGCTCGGTGGTTCTCCGCGTCGTGCACGCGGGATCGATGAGCCCGATCACGTCCGGATTTCAGGTGGCGATCGACACCACCTACGACGTGGACAACCCGCCCCACTACTCCTTCGGGGTTCACAACGACGGTTCGCAGAGTTATTCCGGTGGCGGCGTTCGGGAAATCACCAGCCAGGTCCGCAATGGCATGGTCCGGATCGACAATCCGCCGGCCTATTTCAACCTTGGTGTCAATGTCTACAAGCCCGGTTCTGCGGGAGGCCTGGGACTGGTCTACCGCCAGTGTTTTGCTCCCACGACCGTTCTGCTGTATGTTGCCAAAGACTCGGGCGGAGATTTTCTCTGGGTAAAATCCGGCAAATACTCGACGGTACCCGCACGCTGATTGCTTCCCGAAATGGCAGACGTCGTGGCACTCCCCCGCGCCGTCTGCCAACAATCTGGTGCTGACCCCTTGCGAAACCATGCCCTTGCGCCCAATCTTGTGTCTATCTATACAGACAAGAGTCGCATTCTCAAGGGAAACGCTTCATCCTCCGCTCCGCCCCGGCGAAGCACCTGGGAGAACCGCATGTCAGCTCAACCACATCCGCTCCAACCGTTCTTCCAGCAAATGGTCCGCAGCACCTACGCAGGGAAACTCGGTATCCACGACGCCGCCCTGACCGAATACGTCGCGGGCCTGCTGTGCGAATTCAGCGAGGCGGACAAGCTTTACCGCATGCGTGACGACGAGGGCCGTCCCATCGACGACCTGGACCGCATGGTCCTGGCGTCAGACCCGGTGCTCGGTCCGGCACCTTCTTTCGACGCCGAGCGAGCCCTTCGCAAACACATCGGCGATTACGCCTTGTTCGTCTCCGGCATGTATCCGGAATCCATGGGCCCCTATCGCCGACGACACGGGCATCACTCTTATGAGGAGCTTGTGCGCGTCGGAAAAGAGAGTTACTACATTGTGAGCCAGTTCAATTTCGACGAATACGCCGAGGAAGCTCCCCTGTTCGCGCGGCTGAGCGAGTGGTTTGACCGGTGCATCTATGGCCTACGCCTGGTTCGGGATGAACTGGTCAGCACCAAGCCCGCCTGCCTGCCCTCGCGCGTCAACTAGGGCCTCCACAGGGTCGCCCGAGCTTCGACCCTACTGCGACCAGACTCCCAGCAGGTTCCCCGCTCCGTCGGAAAAGTGAAATCTTCTGCCGCCGGGAAACGCAAAGGTCGGGACCACAATCCGGCCGCCGGCTGCCAACACGGCGGCCTCTGCCGCCTCCAGATTCGTGGCATACAGAATGACGAGCGGACCATCTTTGTGCTCGGCGTCGGCGACCTCTCCGAGGCGGAAGCCGCCATGGATGCCCGCGCTGGCGGCCGAAAAACTTACATACTCAGGCCCCCAGTCTTCAAAGGCCCACCCAAAGGCCGCCGCGTAAAACTGTTTCGTTTTGGCGATATCGGTCGTCACAAACTCGATGTAATGAATCCTGTGATTGTGTTCCGGTGTGCTCATGGTTGCCCTCCTCTTTCGCTTGCCAAACACTCTATCCGATTCTGGTGGTATTCGGCAGGCCTCATTTGCTTTCCCGATCGAGGAACGCGCAACTCATTTCCTTTCAAATCGCGCGGATTCCATTTGTGGCGGGCGTACACTGGTTTCCACGCCCGGCTGCCGCGACCCAAGCGGCGGCGGGGCCTGAGGAGAAGCTTGCATGAAAGACGAGAAGAAGTCCGCAGAGAAGAAGCGGGAGAAGAAGAATTCCCAGAAGGAGACCGCGCCCGTGCCAATCGTCAGCCAGATAGCTGCGGTTCCCGAGACCGCCCCGGCGTTGCACCTGGGCACGGATTGCAAGTACATGGCTGAGCTTGGACGGCTGCAGGTAGAGCTGGCCAGACTGCAGGAGTGGATTCGCCACGAAGGGCTGCGTGTGGTGGTGCTGTTTGAGGGCCGTGACGCGGCTGGCAAAGGCGGAGCCATCAAGCGCATTACGGAGACGCTGAATCCGCGGATTTGCCGGGTAGTTGCGCTGGGCACGCCGACGGAGAAAGAGAAGACGCAGTGGTACTTCCAGCGGTACATCACGCATCTGCCGGCGGCTGGGGAGATGGTTCTGTTTGACCGGAGCTGGTACAACCGGGCCGGGGTGGAACGGGTGATGGGTTTCTGCACGGAAGAGCAGTACCAGGAGTTTCTGCACACGTGCCCGGAGTATGAGCGGATGCTGGTCCGGTCGGGGATTCTGCTAATCAAGTACTGGTTTTCCGTGTCGGACGAGGAGCAGGAGCGGCGTTTTCAGGACCGGATGACGGACCCGACGAAGCGGTGGAAGCTGAGTCCGATGGATCTGGAATCGCGGAAGCACTGGGCGGAGTATTCGCGGGCCAAGGACGATATGTTTGCCGTGACGGACACAAAGCAGGCTCCGTGGTACGTGGTGAATGCGGAGGACAAGCGGTGCGCGAGGTTGAATGTGATTCGGCACCTGCTGTCGATGATTCCCTACCAGGACGTGACGTGCAAGCCGTTGACGCTGCCCCCGTTGAACAAGGCGAAGTACGTTCGGCCACCGATTCACGAGCAGAACTTCATCCCACAGGTTTACCGGTGATGGGAAATTGATGGGTTACTGATTGATACCATTCGACGCTCGCGTTGGGGAGCGGGAGTGCTTCACTCTGTAAGCAGCCATGTAGCGCTTTGCGTGTCGGGGAAGAATATGGTTTCTGCTGTTTTCCATCTCTAGCCGAGGAGCTTTCAGAATCGAGCCCGCAACCCAAGCTGAAACTCGCGCGGACGGTAATAGTTCGTCCCATTGATATTCAGCGGCTTGCCAAACTCTACTGTGTTGCTCTTCAGCCCGGTCATGAAGTTCAGCGTTGGCAGTTCACCCGACGTCGATCCACGATTGATGTTGTACGCGGTCGTCTCCACGCGCGTCACATTCTGGTGGTTGAACAGGTTGAAGCTCTCCGCCAGCAGCTCCAGCTCACGATGGTGGGCGAAGTTGAACCGCTTGCCGAGGCGTGTATCCCCGGTCCACGTGGCAGGGTAGCGGTAGGTATTGCGCCCGACCCCATACACCCGGTTATCGCCCCCCGACCCATTCATCCCCGGCCCCACCGACTCAATCAGATGGGAGGTGGAAGTGTAAAACCCGCTGCTGTAGCCGCTTGTGCGCATCGTATACGGCAGCCCGCTGCGGAACTGGCCATCAGCGCCAATCGACCAGTGATTTACCAGCCACCCACCCCAGTCCTCGCGCTTCCACGGTGTCTCCCACAGCAACTGCACCCCAGCCGAGTGCCGTATATCCAGGTTAGACCGCCCGTATTCCAGCCCGAAATCCGCCGGGTCCATCACGTTGTTCACCGCCACATTCCCGCTCTCGTTCGGATTCCAGTCAGCCGCGTGCGCAAACAGGTAGTGCGCCCGCACGCTCAGCCCATGGCCACCGAAGCGTGTCAGCCTCAGCATGGCTGCCTCGTAAGTTGAGTTGGCCCGGCTCTCGATGGCATCCAACTGCTGATAGCTTCCGTTGACGCGTGAGCTATTCGCGGTTCCCAGCAGGCTCACGTAGAACGGCACCGTCACCGTCGGACTCTTGATCGGCCCCGCACTCAAAGCATCCACCACCGCATAGGTCACCGTATCCAGCACCGAATCTGCGCTCGGCTGCAGGTTGGTGTCCACGGAGATCGGCAACCGTCGCCCCAGGCTGGCGATTCCGCTCACCGCAATTTGCCAGCGCCCCGGCAACTCCTGCTCCACGCTGAATACCCCCTGGTCCACTTCCTGCACATGGTAGTGCGGCGCGAAGAACACAGCTCCTGGGGCGACGGCCTGTTGCGGCTCCGCCGGAAACACATACGGAAACGGCGGCGCACCAACATCCGTCGGCTTGAAGTAGAAATTCAAATCTCCATTCACTGACCCCGTCTGCGTCAGCCCCGCCAGCGCAACTGAATTGTCTACTCGGCCAAAGTACATCCCCGCACCCAGCCGCACAACTGTCCGCTTTGCAGGCGACCACGCTAGACCAACCCGCGGACCCCATGAAATTCCCAGCTTTGGCAGCGTTTCCGTCGCCGGCAAATCCTGGTTCCGGACCAGTGCGATAGCCGAGGGAAGCTGTTCTACCTCAGTTCGTAACCCGGCAGAAATCGTCAACTGGTGCGCCGGCTGCCATTGCTCGGTCACATACGCGGCCAGGTCGTTGGTGCTCAGGTGCCAGTTTTCGGGCCCAATACGCTGCGTGTACCACGCATAGCAGGGCAGCGTGCCGAGGCCGAGAATCTCCCCGCCGGAGCTGTGCACCCGTCCCGTAGCGTCACAGTTATGCGGCTGCGCCAGCGGATTGTTGATATCTCTGAACCCATACTGAGCAAAGCTGGAGGCATCCGAGATCAGGTTAAGCACATCCGCGTAGGAGTAGGTGCCCGACTGGTTGCGAATCGAGTTTACCGCGTCCGCCAGATGAACAAAGCTGGCCCCGGCCTTCACCAGGTGTTGGCCATGCACCCAGCTAACCGAGTCCTGCGCAACGAACCCACTTTCGTCCGGATATTTGGTTCCGCCCAGCCGCGCTGGCTTGCCCAGGATAAAACCATACTTTGAGTCGCCGATGATCTCCGGTAACGAACTCCCGGCGCCTGCTTCAAGCGTGCTTTCAAGCGCCGACGGAGTTTGTGGAGTATCGCCCAGCACCTGCTGCTCCAGTTGCACGTCCGCCTCGTTCAGCAGGTTTGCGGTGATAAATCGCTCCCAGCGGAGCAAAACCCATGCGCTGTCGCTCTGGCGGTTGCCGAAGCTGTGCGTGCCGACGGTCTCCGATGAATTGGCCAGCGCCCCACCCGGCGAGCGAAAGCGGGCTGCCCCACCGGTAAGGCTCAGGTGATCGCGGTCTCCGGCTTGCCAGTCCACGCGGGCAAAACCCTGAATCTGGTTGGTCGAGCGCTGCTCAGCGCCCAGCAGGCCAGTGAACTGCTCCAACCCGGACGAGTAGGCGCCTACTTCCTGCTCGAAAGGATCGATGGCGTTAATCCCTAGCCGTGCACCCAGGACTGCCAATTCGTCATTCGTCGGCTGCAGGAAGAAATTCTCCGGCTGGCGCACCATTGCCACACCTGGATCGTTCTTGAACAAACCGTCCAGAGCCCCAAACCAATAAAGTTTGTCGCGGCGAATCTGGCTACCCACTCCGACGCCGAAAGTCTCGCTACTGTTTGGAGGGGTGTAGCTCTGTCCGGTAAAGCCTGCGATTGTTGTACCGGTCACCGCCGCAGTTTTCGGAAATAGCTGGGTGTAAGGGTTGTGCGCATCCCATAGATTCTGCCGAGTATGGAAGAAAGCCTGCCCGTGGAGGCCGTTGGCTCCGTGAGCTGTCGTCATGCTCATCCCTCCGCCAATGGCGTGCGCAGTCGTAGAGGGAGCCATGCCGGAACGCGGTTCAACTTCGGAGATAGCAGATTCACCCAATTGCTGGCCCCTGTCCTTTGCGCCGACTGAGGAAAAGCCAGTCGTAGAGGCAACGCCATCAACGGTCCTGGAGGTTTGTGCGCTTCCGCTAAGAGACATTGACTCTTCAGCCGAACCGGTGTCATGCGCGCTAGTCGGCTCATCTACAGCCACCGTGGCCGGCTGGGCAGAAGGTGTTATCCCAGCGATCGATTGCCAGTTGCGCTCCCGGAGAGGCACACCGCTTAGCTCTTCGCTGGTCATTGTGGTCGCTACGGCAGGTGTTATCGGATCAAGTTCATGGGTCGGCGTTGGGGGAACCTCAGCCAGACGGGGCATTTCCAGCACCAGGGCCGCTTGGACACGCGTGGAATGGCCCGCGGAAATTAGAATGCCCTCCACTTGTCCGTGGCCGAGCGAAGGTACGTCGGCCTCAAGACGGTAGTCGCCGGGGGTGAGCCCTGCCAGCCGGTAGGTTCCGTTCTTCGCCGTTCTTGTGACCGAGACCTGGCCAGTTTGCAGGTTGCGAACCTTGACGGAGGCCTCTTCAAGGGGGAGGCTGTGCCAGTCGGTGAGGCGGCCTTCGAGTGTTCCGGGCTGATTGGAAGAAATATATTGGCTGTGCGCAGATTGTCCCCAGCCGACTGCGGGCACGGTTGCCAGCGCCAGAGTGCAGATTGCTGCAAATACCGCCGGATTCCTCACCATGGCGCTCCCTGTGGGGGTAGATGAACGCAAGGATGGAAGCAAATACCCGGGTGCGCCGAAGCGCTGGCGGGTATTACCAGCCCGGAGATCTAGAAAATTAAAGTTATGGGGAGCATATCGCAATCTCCGGTAAACTGGAAAGACAGGAAGTTGGTTTTTGCTCAATGTTTATTGATGAAGCACGAATTCTGGTGAAGGCTGGCGACGGCGGCAATGGCTGCGTCGCGTTTCGCCGTGAGAAGTTTGTTCCGCGCGGAGGCCCGTCGGGCGGCGATGGTGGCCGCGGTGGCGATGTTGTTATGCAGGCCAGCCAGCAGCACAATACGCTGATCCATTTCCGCTACAATCCGGAACACAAGGCGGAGCGAGGACGGCACGGCGAGGGCTCAAACTGCACGGGGCGGGACGGTGAATCTGTCACGCTGAAGGTGCCCGTGGGCACGACGGTGTTTGATTACGAGACCGGCGAGCTGGTGCATGATTTTGCGCGGCCAGGGGACACCTTTGTGGTGGCTAAAGGCGGCCGTGGAGGGCGCGGCAACCAGCACTTTGCCACGCCGACGCACCAGGCGCCGCGTGAGAGTGAGCCGGGGCGGCCGGGCGAAGAGCGGACTTACCGGATGGAGCTGAAGCTGCTGGCCGATGTAGGCCTTGTAGGCTACCCGAACGCGGGCAAGTCCACGTTGATATCGCGAATTTCGGCGGCGCGGCCAAAGATTGCGGACTATCCGTTTACGACGCTGGAGCCGAACCTGGGAGTGGTGACGGTGGGCGATGCTCCGCACGAAGAGAGCTACGTTGTGGCCGATATGCCGGGGCTGATTGAGGGCGCGCATCTGGGCTCGGGGCTGGGCATCCAGTTTCTGCGTCACATTGAGCGTACCCGCGTCCTTGTTCACCTTGTTGACGTGTCGGATGGATCAGGCCGGCCTGATCCGGTAGAAGACTTCAAGGTGATCTGCGCGGAGCTGGAGAACTTTGGGCACGGGCTGATGGACAAGCCGATGGTGGTGGTGGCGACCAAGATGGATGCCGTGAACCCGGCCAAGCTGAAGAAGCTGACGACGTCGATCAAGCGGCGGAAGCTGGAGTTCCACGCGATCTCTTCGGTGACGGGTGAGGGGATCGACGAGCTGAAGTGGGCGATTGCCAAGTATGTGCGCGAGGCTCGTGTGGAAGAGGCCAAGGTTCCGGAGCCGATCTTCTAGGGCTTTCCGGCAAAGGGTGCGCCACCTGCCGAGGCCAAATTCCAACCTCGTTTTTGCCGGAAAAGGGGGGGTGGGGGGTGTTTTGCGGGAAAATCCTCCTATGTGGTTGATGGGGTTGGTTTTGTGGGGTGGTTACCTGGCGTTTTTGGTGCGCTTTTGTGCCCTTTTGTTGCGTGTATCGTTGCGGGGTGGAGGCTGGGACGAATTTTCGGATTTCTGCTTGCATGGAATCTGTCCTCTGGACGACTGCTTTGATTGTGCGCTTTTGGGGAAGAATGATCGGCAGGGTTGGTCCGATTTTCTTGCGGTCCTAGTGGTTTGTTTTGTTGGGCTTTGAGTTGGCACGGAAAATTGGGGGCTTGACAACGACCTTGACGAAGGCTACCCGCCGCATCGTCGGGCTGTCATCCCCGGCGGTCGGCTTCCAGAATCGCATCGATGAAAGGTACCGCAGGGGCCAACTTCGGCCGTACCCGTTCCGGCCTTTTCCGCTCGGGCGGAATCGCACTTGCCAAGGCCCGACGCACCTCACGACGATGAACTCCCCATTTCCGCGCCACAGCGCGGATCGTCCCGGCACCATGCTCATACTCACGCCGGATCTGCTCGTATAGCTCCACCTTGCTCCTCCTTGTGGCCAAGCCGTCCTCGTTTCCGGGGCCAAAACCCCGAATCAAGATAACGGGCTTACCCCCAAGGTGGGGCCAAATCAGGCCAGCGAAAGGGGCCAAATCAGAGTAGCGAAATCAGTTATTTGGGGCAACTGTGATACGCCGTCAACAAGGCATCCGCGACGCACATAAAAACGGCCGCGTTTGCCACGACGACAATGCAAGCGACGTAAAGCGAGTATGTGTTGACTGTTGCGCGGTCATCCGCAATTCCTGGAAGTTTTGTGAATTTGCGGTAGACATTTATCCCCGTCGACAATGGAAGAGAAATCATTATCGGCAACAACAGGACGGACATAGAGAACCAACCTGAGGACGATCTCGATATCTTGGCATACAGAAGAACGCATTCCGCAAGAATGAGAGACACAAACGCTAGCGCCCAGACGATTCCGGCGCTTCCACTCCAAATCGAGTATCGCTTTGCTTGCATCGTATGCACCTACTCCACGCACCCTATGTGAAATGTCGCCTGCATGTCCATTCCAAATGAAATGGTTCCACCGATTCCCGAGGCTGTGCCCACAAATACAGCTGCGGGCAGTGTAACTCCTGGAATGGTGGCAGCCAGAGCATAAGCTCCCCCCACAGCAGATACCCTTCCCAACTGAGTGGACCCCGCGGCAACATCGGCGCATCGCGGCAACGGAGTCAAATGTACTGGCTCAGGATGGCACCCCTTGCTGCATTCGGTACCAGGCACGATGTTTGGGTTTTTCTTATGCGGGCGCATCGACTCCAGAAATTCTCTCCAGTTCAATTGGCAAGCCATCTGATTCATATTGCATGACGGCACCTTGCATGGTCCATCACAGAGGCTGTGATAACCAGTGCCCTTATCTCCTCTATGGTGCAGAACGGGGTTAGCGCCAAACCCAAAGGACCCCGCGGGGGAACCGGCATCATACGATCCCCAGTCTTGCTCGCCCTTTTCACTCTTTTCGTCCGGTTGAAGTAGATCTCCCTGCTGGTCAGGGGGAACTGAGCCGGACGCAGGCTCCGCCGCAGCCCCCGACGGGCCGCCTTCGTCCGTCGGCCCGGAGCAATCCGTTCCGCCGAAATCCGCGCACTTGTCTCCATACATGGATTGATCCCCATCGTCTGGCGCATATCTCGCGTGCCCATCCGGGTCTTCCCCATCCACCGGATCATTGCCCACATACGCATACAGGTTCAGCGACTGCGGATTGGTCAGCGTCGCATACGGCACGGCGCTGGCCCCCGCCGTCCAGTCCGGACTCATCCACCGGCCCCACTGCGAGCTGAGATACCGCGCCCCGAAATCGTCCAGCCCCGACTCCGTATCCCTGGGCTTACCCGTCAGGAAATCCGGACTGGCGACCGTGCAACTGCCCGTCGTCATCGCATTATCCCCAAAGGGCTGGCTCGTTGCCGACTGGCAAATCGCCCCGGCCATGCTGCTCCGCGCCCGCTCCGTACCCAGCCAGTCCGCGTGCACAAACACCACTCCCGCCGCGTTGACCGTGGCCAAATGGTGCCCGCCCAGCATCACCTCGCTTCGCTTCCACGTCGCTCCATTCACTTCGTCCAGCACAGCGCCTCCCGTATTCACCGTATACACCGTGCCGTCCGATTTGCCTACCCTGCGACCTTCGGCATCGTAAATATAAATCACGCCGCCGCTCACCTGCGCGATCCGGTTCTCCGCGTCATACACATAGCCGTGGCTGCCGTCGTTGAGCACATTGCCCGCGATATCGTAGCTCAACTGCGTCAACGCCCGATTGTTGGCCAGGTTGAAGCTCGCCATGGTCGTTGTCCCCGCCCCCGAGACCACATTCTGGTGCCAGCGGTTGCCGTACCGGTCATAGTCCCAGCCCAACTGCGAAAGCACCGTTTGACTGCTATTGGTCTTGGTTGCCGTGTGCAGGCGATTGAACTCGTCCTATTGGTACGCCCAGTTGCCGTTCACCGAATCCGATGCCCCCACAATCTGGCCGTCGGAAGCATGGGTAAGGGAGTAGCCGTAGATCGTGGTGCCTGTTCCGGAGGCATTGACACCGCCCGACATTCCGCTCGTACTCCCCGTAAAGGAGCCCGTCGTAAAGTCCGTGGTGTCGTGGGTAAAGCTCAGAGAAACCGGCCAATCCGTCCCAGTCCCAGACTGCGTAGAGGTCAGGTAGATATTGCTCCCCACCGCTGACACCGTGATTGCGCCATCTGCTTCCGTATTGAGAGCCGAGGCAAGCGCCTGGGCGATGCTCGCCGGAGTGCTCGATTGGCCGTAGCTTACCGTTGCCGAAATTGAGTTGACCGTCGCCGTGGCCGTTCCGGAATCGTAGATCGTGCCGCCCGTTGGGTTCACTCCGCCAGACAGGGTGCCACCGGAAGCGGTCCCATCCATATCTGTTGTGTTGCTGTTGGTAATGCTCAGCGAGTAATCTCCGGCCAGGCCCACCACGATGCTGGTCATTCTAACCGTTCCGCCGGAACTGGTAGCCGTCACCGGTGAGCCGGTGGCGTTTCATGCAGAAGCCCAAGCGCTCGCTACTGTTGCGTCCGTTGAACCCTTCATGTAGTTCGCCGTCGCAACAAAGCCGTTCCTTCGCTTTGCGCAGCCCGAGTGCTTTCTGCTGGGTGTCGGGTGGGGGTGGCGAAGCTATTCCATGGCTTGGATGGGGGTTCCCTTGGGGATGGTGACCTGGAACTGTTCGTCCTTGAGCTGGGGGTTTGCGGTAACGCTTTCCATGGTCATGATGAGCTGATACTCGTCTTGTGGCCGGCGGAGGGTGATGGAGGCGGGGTATTGGACACCGTCGAAGTCGAGGTAGCTGCCGTAGATGACCTGGGTTTCGAGGGCTCCCTGGTCGTCGTAGAGGTCCTGCTCGTAGGGGAGGAGGTCTTCGCGATGGAATCGAACGACGCGCACGGGAGCGAGCTCCTGGGTGCCGGCCTTGCGGCGCATGATGTTGAGGATGTATTCGGGGCGATCGATGAGGTGCTTCTTCTGGGCGTCTTCTTCGGTAATGGTTTCGGCGGTGACGGAATACAGCTCATCGTCGGAGAGGCCGCGGACGACCATGGCATCGAAGAGGAAGCCGGGGCGAAGGTTTTCGTACCAGACGGGGCTTTTGCCCTTGCCGGAGTTGAGTCCGGTGTATGCCATGTCCTTGGGGGGGACCATGAGGACGAAGCGGTTTCCGTCGCTGCCGAGGTCAAAGAGGACAGTTTGTACGAGGGGAGCAAGGCCGCGGATGCGGAGCATTCTGGGTTTTCGGAGGAGGAGCACGCTGCGGAAGGTGGGGTAGTCGGTGGCCTGGCCCTGCTTCTCCTGGAGGTGGCTGGCCTGAATATCGACTTTGGCGGTCATGCTCTGAAACTTGGCCCATTGGTTGTTGAGGCGGGCGACGAGTTCGTCTCCGGTCACGGTCTGGACGATAGACGGGGCGACGGGCACGGGGAGCTTGCGCTTGGAGGTGAACATGGCGAGGCAGCCGGTGAGGGCGGGCAGGGAGGCGGCGAGGAGGGTAAGGGTGGTGGCGCGGAGGAGGCGTGAGGTCATTGCGCACCCGCTTGCTTGACGGCGAGGCGGTATGCTGCGACGTTTTTGGAGTGTTCGTCGAGGGTGGAGGCGAAGCGGGATTGCCCTTGTGGGTCAAGGCCCGCGGCTACGAAGTAGAGGTATGTGGTGTTGGCGGGGTTGAGTGCAGCGCGGAGAGCGGGGAGGCCGGGATTGGCGATGGGGCCGGGAGGCAGGCCGGGGTGTTTGTAGGTGTTGTAAGGGGTGTCGAGAGCGAGGTCGGAGGCGTAGATTGCGCCGCGATACCTGCTTTCGGTGAGGAGCCCGTAGATGACGGCAGGGTCGGTCATGAGGGGCATTTTGCTGCCGAGCCGGTTGATGAGGACGCTGGCGACGAGTGGCCGCTCGGCGGGGACGGCGGTTTCGCGTTCGACGAGAGAGGCGAGCGTGACGACGGAATGGAAGCTGGACTTGAGGCCGATTTGGACGGCGGCGGCGCGGAAACGCTGAACCATGGCGGCGATGATCTGTGCCGGGGTTGCCTTGCGGGGGAAGTGATAGGTGGCGGGGAAGAGGTAGCCCTCGACGGAAGGGGCATGGGGGTCAAGATCGGCGAGTAGAGGCGTTTCCGCGACGGTAGCGGCGAGGAAATCGGCGCTGTTTCCGAGGCCGGCCTGTTGGACGCGGTTGGCGATGTCAAAGCGATTTGCGCCCTCGGGGACGACGAGGGTGAGGGTGAAGATGTCTCCGCGGGCGATGCGGGCGTAGACCTGGGAGACGGATGCGGGCTGGTCGAAGCGATATTCTCCGGGCTTGAGGCGACCGCGCTTCCAGATGCGGACGAGGTCAAAGGCGTAGCGGCTGCGGATGACGTGGGCCTGCTCAAGCTGGGCGGCGATTTGCAAGGTGGAGCTGCCTGGGGCGATGTCGACGAAGGTATCCGCGTCAGGGCCGGCGGGGAGGACGAGGAACCAGGCGATGGCGAGGGCGGCGATGGCAAGCGCGGGAAGGCCAAGCAGGAAAGCTGCCAGACCGAGTCCCTTTTTTCTGCGTCGATTTCCTGCTCTGCGCGACAATGCTGGCTGAACCCTTCTGTGGTGGAGCTTTTGCGAGAAGAACGTCTTGAGATAGGACGCTTTGAAGGAGTGCGTCGATTCTCTTCCTTTTGATTGTATTAGGCCTTCAGCCCAGCTCAAACCGGAAAGGGCAGATGACGGCGTTGTCATTCCAGAATAAATACTTTCACAAATCGCTGGAAAAGCACTGCGATGGCAGGAACGAAAGGGGCTTGGCTTCGTCTACACTGCAATCGAAGCCAGGGAGAGTGCCATGCGACGTTGTGTCCTATATGCCGTTGTACTGCTGGGGTCTGCCGTGGTGAGCTTTGCACAGGTTAGGCCGAGCTTGAGCGGTGCGCCGCACCATGGGGATGTATATGCCGGAATGATAGGGATGGGGAGCAATCCGAGCACGGCCAGCCGCAGCTATGCGGGTGGAGTGGATTTTCCGATTTTGCCCTGGATCACGGCTACGGGCGAGGTGGATGTTGCGCCGACGTCGATTTACAACGGCACGAACAATTTTGTGCTGACGGATGTGTTCCTGGGGCCGCGGTTGTTTTTGCCGGTGTCGATATCGCCGCGGGTCCATCCGTTTGTGGATGGGCTGGTGGGGCTGGAGAGCCTGAACAATACGCGGACGGATCATTCGCCGCCGGTGGCGAACGGGGACCATTTTGCGCTGGCGGTGGATGGAGGAGCGGACTTGCAGGTATGGCATGGATTTACGCTGCGTCCGCAGGTGGGGTATTTGTACAGCTCGTTTACGACGAATTTTACGTCGCCGCCGTCGTCTACCGGCGGGGGCCGGTGGCGGGCGGGTGGCTTTCTGGTGTACCGGTTTTAGCGGGGGCGCGTGGACAGGGCTAAGCTGGTACGAGGAGAGAGACCCTGAAGACTGAGACGGCAGAGCCGATGGCGGGACATCCACGCTACCTGGGGCTGGATATTGGCACGAAGCGGATAGGCGTGTCGGTGAGCGACGAGCTTGGTTTGCTGGCGCAGCCGGTGATGACGCTTGAGCGGAAGCGGAGTCCGCGGGAGGATATGCGGTCTTTGGCGCGGCTGTGCCGGCGGTTTGGTTGCGCGGGGATTGTGGTGGGCAATCCGCTGCATTTGTCGGGGGGGCTGAGCGGGCAGACGGTGCGTGCGCAGGAGTTTGCGCGGGGGCTGGCGGAGGTGGCGGGGTTGCCGCTGACGCTGTGGGATGAGCGGCTGACGAGCCGTGCGGCGCACGAGATTCTGTACCAGAGCGGCAAGAGCCGGTCGGAGCACAAGGCAGTGGTGGACCAGGTGGCGGCGGTGCTGATCCTGCAATCGTTTCTGGATTCGGGCCGGGATGCGGCTGGGATGGGGTCTGGGGACAAAGAGTCTTTGCGATAAGCGTGGGCATCGTATAATCAGGGATTCAGGGGTTTCCCCGAACTCATATGCCATGAATGGGGGCGAACTCGGCGAAGATGCGGTGAGGCCGCGTCTTTGGAAGGCCGAGACGGGCTCTCAAGGCGACGGAAGACGAATGACCGATCACATCAAGAAGCAACTCCAGCTTGAAATAGACAAACTGGAGCACGAACTGACGCACGAGTTGCCGGCCGAGATCAAGAAGGCCGTGGCGCTAGGCGACCTGTCAGAGAACGCCGAATATCACATGGCCAAGCAGCGCCAGCATATTGTGAATGCGCATCTGGGCAAGCTGAAGATGCGGATGGCGGAGCTTTCGCTGGTGAATCTGTCGAATATTCCGCGGGACAAAGTGGCATTTGGTTCGACTGTTACGGTGTTTGACACGACGAAAGAGGAAGAGATCGTGTACAAGCTGGTGACGAGCGAAGAATCGGATGTGTCGAAGGGATTGATTTCGACGACATCGCCGATTGGCCGGGGGCTGGTTGGCAAGCGTGTAGGCGACGTGGCCACGGTGGTGACGCCGAACGGGAAACGCGAGATGGAAGTGCTGAAGCTGGTGACGATTCACGACGAAGCCGGCAAGGCAGGAGAGTAAACGAAGTGGCGACGACCTGGACAAGCGCCTTTGGCCGCGCGTGCGGCTGGCTGCTGGACCGCATCGTAAACGGGCTGGCGTTGACGCGGATATCGCCGAACGTGCTGACGTTTATCGGGCTGATCATCAACATTGGCGCGGCGTTTCTGTTTGGTCATGCGAACGCGACGAATGCGGGACGGATGTTTCTGTACGCAGGCCTGGTAATTATTGGCGCGGGCATCTTTGACATGGTGGACGGGCGGGTGGCGCGGCGGACGAACCAGGTGACGGTGTTCGGAGCGTTTTTTGATTCGGTGATTGATCGCTACTCGGACGTGGTATTGTTTTTTGGTTTGCTGGTGTACTACGCGCGAGTGAACCACTTCCGGTACGTGGTGCTGGTGGCGTTTGTGATGGTGACGTCGCTGATGGTGAGCTATACGCGGGCGCGGGCGGAAGCGTTGATTGGGCAGTGCAAGGTGGGTTTCATGGAGCGGCCGGAGCGGATTGTGCTGGTGATTCTGGGCGCGCTGTTCAACCACTTTGGGGTGATGGCCCCGGTACTGTGGGTGCTGGCGGTTCTGTCGACGATCACGGTGATCAACCGGATCAGCTATACGTACACACATACGAAGGACATGGCGCCGCTGAGCTAAGGGCGTGGCGGGCAGGTTTGCGCACTGAGGCGATGTGTTGGACGTGGCTGGCGCAGCGAAGGGTAGTGGAGGGGCAATGGCTGAGGTTCCGGGGAAGATTGATATTTCGGATGCCGAGTGGCGTGGGCGGCTGACGCACGAGCAGTATTATGTGCTGCGGCAGAAGGGCACGGAGCGAGCGTTTACTGGCGCTCTGACGCAGAACAAGGCGACGGGCGAATACCAGTGCGCGGGTTGTGGGGCGGTGTTGTTTGGCTCGGATGCGAAGTTTGAGTCAGGATGCGGATGGCCTAGCTTCACGATTCCGAAGGACTCGACGGCAGTGGCCGAGCACGAGGATCTGAGCCACGGGATGCGACGGGTGGAAGTAACGTGCGCGCGCTGCGGTGGGCACCTTGGGCATGTATTCCCGGATGGGCCGAAGCCGACGGGGCTGCGGTACTGCATCAACTCAGCATCGTTGACGTTCAACAAGGCATAGAGCAGCGTTGCCGCGAGAAGACGAAGGCCGGCCCCTGACGGGGCCGGCCTTTTAGCTGGGGTGGGAGACGGCTACTTCTTGATGGGTTTGCGGGCGAAGTAGAAAAGGGAGAAGGCGAGCAGGGCGAACATGAGCACCGAGACGCCGTCGTTGTAGAGGAAGGTGTGGGGGAACTGGATGGGGACGGTGGCACCGGTGAGGGATTCGTATGCCTTGATGGCGACGCCGATGAGTCCGACGATGCCGCCGGCGGCGATGAGGCCTGAGGCGTAGAGTGCGCCGGGGGAGATTTCGCTTTCGTCGGGCTTTTCGCCGACTTTATCAAGGGCTCGATCGACGAGGAAGCGGACGATGCCGCCGACGAAGATGGCCAGAGTGGTGCCGATGGACAGATAGGCTCCGACGGCGAAGGTGAGGGAGCGGATGCCGAGCAGTTCAACGGCGATGACGAGGAAGACGCCCATGAGGACGAGTCCCCAGGGTAGCTTGCGGCTGAGGATGCCGTTGATGACGGTGGCCATGAGGCGGGCCTGGGGAGCGGCGGCTTTTTCGCTTCCGATGCCCTGAATCCACTGGACTTCGATGCGGCGGGAGGTGGGGGAGTAGAGGTATTTGCCGTCGGCGAGTTCGGAGGAGCCGAGGGCGTTGAGGACGATGTATTCGCTGGCGGTGTGCTGGGTGGTGACTTTACTGGCGCCTGTTTGGGCGACGACCGGGATGTGCTCGGGGAGGTGGGCGTTGGGCTGGACGTTGACGCCGTCGTGGGGTTGGCTGAGGTCCCAGACTTGGGGAGCAGAGCGGAACTCCTGGAAGGCGGTGTTCATGGCGGTGAGGGTGACGCCGATGATGACGGTGGAGACGCAGACGCCGATCATGAGGGCGAGCTGCTGGAGGCGGGGAGTTGCGCCGATGAGGTAGCCGGTTTTGAGGTCCTGGGAGGTGTCACCGGCGTTGGAGGCGGCGATGCAGACTGCGCCGCCGATGGTGATCGCGAGGGCACCGAAGGCGGGAGCTGTCCATCCCTTGAGAAGGAAGATGGCGGAGGTGGCCATGAGGGTGGCGATGGTCATGCCGCTGACAGGCGAGGCGGAGGAGCCTACGATGCCGACGATGCGAGCGCTGACGGTGACGAAGAGGAAGCCGAAGACGACGACGAGCAGTGCGGCGGAGAGGTTGGCCCAGGCTCCGACAAATGCTCCGGGGACGGGTTTGAACTCCAGGAAGAGGAACATGATGAGGACGAGCAGTGCAGAGCCGCCGATGACGACGGAGATGGGCAGATCGTGCTCGGTGCGGAGGACCTTGGGAGCGCCGGCTTTGGATCCGCGCATCTGTTTGAGTCCTCCGGTGAGGGCGCTGACGATGGTGGGGATGGTCTTGACGAGGGTGATGAGTCCGGCGGCGGCGACTGCTCCGGCACCCATGGGCCGGATGTAGGTGGACCAGAGCTGGGAGGGGCCCATCTGGTCAATGGGGATGGTGCCGGGGTAGATGGGGTGTCCTACGGCTCCGCCGAAGAAGTGAATGAGGGGCATGAGGACGAGCCAACTGACGCATCCACCGGCGAACATGATGCCGGCTACCTTGGGGCCGATGATGTAGCCGACTCCAAGGTATTCCGGTGTGGCGTCGGCGCGGATGGCAGCGCCCTTGAGGATGTGCTGCGGGCCGAGGTCGGGCTGGTAGTCCGGCGTGCTGGGCCAGGCGGAGAAGAGGTTGTCGTTCTGGAAGAAGGTGTAGAGTCCGCCGAGGCCGAGGCCGAGGAAGATGCGGCTGGCGAAGGAGCCGCCGCGATCTCCGGCGATGAGGACGTCAGCGCAGGCGGTGCCTTCGGGATAGGCGAGGGTGGCGTGCTCTTCGACAATGAGCTGGCGGCGAAGGGGAATCATGAAGAGGACGCCGAGCCAACCGCCGACGAGGGCGAGCATGAAGATGCGGGAGTACTCGAGGTCGTAGCCGAGGAAGATAAGGGCGGGGAGGGTGAAGATGACGCCTGAGGCGATGGACTGGCCGGCGTTTCCGGTGGTCTGGACGATGTTGTTTTCGAGGATGGAGGCTCGTCCGAAGACGCGGAGGATGCTGATGGAGAGGACTGAGATGGGGATGGAGGCGGCGACGGTAAGGCCAGCCTTGATGCCGACGTAGACAGTGACGGCTCCGAAGACGATGCCGAAGAAGGCTCCGAGGACGAGGGCGCGGACGGTGAACTCGGGTCGCTTCTGGTCGGGAGAGACGTAGGGTTGGAAATCGGGCACGCGGAAAGCCTCCTTGGCAAGGGAACAGGACGGGTAACAAGGAATATAGAAGATTGCGCGGGCGGGCGGAAGTGATGGCGGTCATGGGAGCGTTGTGGGCGGCGTGAAAAATTGCGGAAGCCAGGGGGCTGGCGAGCGGAAGGGGATAGCATTGGCAGCGAGGGTGTGAGTATACTGGGTGCCAGAGCGGCGCACACTGGCCGCGCTTGATTGAGGTGCGACTTCAGGATCGACCCTCGGCTTCAGTATCGCGATGATTCGCCAAATGCGCCGCAGCGCGCTGCGTCCGCCGGACGCCTGGTGGTTTCCGCGCTCAAGTACGGGTTCAAGGCCGGATGGTTATGGACGGCTGATCTTGCAGGTTGCACGGTATTTCCAACCCAATGCACAATTTGCGCATCTCCCCTGGCGCGGCTGAGCCGTGCGCCTATCTGCGAGAGTTGCTGGGAGGAGATGCGGGCGGAGAGCGGGGAGTGCTGCCGGCGGTGTGGGGAGTTGCTGTATGCCACGCGGATTTATGGTGGCGGTGAGGACTGCCGGGCGTGCCGGATGGCGCCGCCACCGTTTGAGCGCGCTGTGAGTTTTGGGCCTTACGAGGGAGCGATGCGTGGAGCGATCCACGCGCTGAAGTATGGACGAGTGGCCGGCGCGGGCGGGCCACTGGGGGAACTGCTGGCCGAGGCGATGGCGCAGATGGCGCCAGGAATGCCGGATGCGGCGGCCGAGGAGTTGCTGGTGGTGCCTGTTCCGCTGCACAAGAGGCGGCAGGCGGAACGGGGATTCAACCAAGCGCGGGCGCTGGCGGGGGAGGCGATTCGACATCTGCGTCGAAGCCACCCGGAGTGGCGGCTGGAGCTGTCGTCGGCATCTCTGGTGCGCCAGCGAGCGACACAGGCCATGGCTGGACTGCAACCGCGAGAGCGTCGAGCAAATTTGCGCGACGCTTTTTTCGTATCGGATGTGGACGCAGTGGCGGGGCGGCACGTGCTGCTGGTGGACGATATTTTGACGACCGGAGCGACGGCGCGTGCGTGCGCGAAGACCCTGCTGAAGGCAGGCGCGGCGAGCGTGCGGGTGGCGACGCTGGCACGGGCGCAGAGGCATTTTGACGGGGTGAGCCGGGAGGCGGAGCAGGATGCAACGGACCCGGTTGCACAGCCGGATGCGGGTCAAAGAGCGTTTGTGTACTGAGCGGTACAGACGGACGGGCAAGCAGGGACGCAGGGTATTTGCACGAGTTGAATGAGCGCAAGACCAACTTTTACGAGGGGAAGCGATGTCGCTTGGAAAAGCCATGATCCATGCACGGAAGCAGAAGTCACTCGCAAAAGCAGCAGCCCACATCGGGGAGCAGAGCTGGACGCAGTCGAGCCAGGTGCTGCAGATGCCGGTGCTGGTGTTGAACGCCAGCTATGAGCCAATCAACATTTGCGGGGCGCGCCGGGCGCTGGTGCTGGTGCTGAAAGGCGTGGCCAAAACGGAGGAGGAGCACGGGTTGATGCTGCATGCGCAGCGCAACCGGATGGCGATGCCTTCGGTGATCCGGCTGCTGGAGTACCGTCGGATTCCGCACCAGACGCGGGCGTTGTCGCGGAAGAATATCCTGCTGCGTGACCGGAATACGTGCCAGTACTGCAGCGTGGTTCTGCCGGCCGGGGAGCTGACGCTGGACCACGTGATTCCGCGGTCGCGCGGGGGGAACTCGACGTGGGAGAACCTGGTGGCTTGCTGCCACAGCTGCAACCGGCGGAAGGGGAACCGGATGCTGGCTGAGCTGACGGAGATGAAGCTGCTGAAAGAGCCGAGAGCCTTCAGCCTGCATACGAGCCGACAGATTATGCGGATGCTGGGTCGTGGGGATGACCGTTGGCGGAAGTACCTGTTTTATTAGGGTCTGCCGCTGCCATCCGGGTAGCGTGAACAAGTCCCTTTGCAGGCTTGCCTGGGGCGAGTACGCAGGCTAGTGTGCAGAGTGGCTGTCATGGTGAGCAGACGAGGGGACAATCAGGGAATGCGCAGGAATGCGGGTGGATGACGCGATCCAGCCGATGGCATTGGGGAAAAGCGAGAGGGCGCAGAGAGCCAGGTTGCGGCCGGCGCCAGTGACCATGGTTCGGGAGAGCCCTGTTGCCAGATTCATGCCGCGTCTCAGTTGAGCGTGCAAGCGCCGGTTGTACTGTTCCGGGGTTTCGCCGGCAAGGAACATTTTCGACGCGAGTGCAGCACTGTGAAGGGCGATGGACATGCCATCGCCAGTAAACGATGGGATGACGGCGGCCTGGTCGCCGACACACCAGAGGTCGCAGGGCCTACCGGCAAGATATCCATAGGGAATGGCGGAGATGGCCAAGGGCTGACGCCACAAGGGCTTTGCGCCTTGCAGGCGCTGGCTTAGGAGCTGGTTCTGCTTGAGCAGCGAGGCGAGCAGATGCGACCATCCGCCGAGCCTGCGCAGGTGAGCGCCCTGGACGAGCAGGCACAGGTTGGCCACATCTCCTTCAATGAGGGAGAGTCCACCATATCCACCGGGGAAGAGAAAGACCTCAATGAATTCTCTCAAGCGGGTGGTCTGTGCAGGGTCGAGTTGCCAGTGGAGTTTGAAGGCAACAAGGTCGTGCTGTGCTGTGGGTGGGCGCTTCCAGGCGCGGAGGTCGTGCTTGCCGTTGGCGAGAAAGACGGAGTGAGCGCGGAGGGATTGGCCATTGCGGAGGTTGACCACCCAGTGGTTGTCCGCGGCGGTGAGCTGGTCCACGAAGGAGCCACGTTTTACGATGCAGCCACACTGCTCGGCGAGTGCGATGAGGGCGTGGTCGAGGGTGAAACGGGAAAGCGAGAGCGCGGTGAAGGGCAAAGGCGTCTCGACGACGCGGTGATTTGCGGAGAGGCGGAGAGAGCGGATGGTGGCGGCACCGAGTTGCACGGGATCAATGCCGACCTGGCGGAGATACTGGACAGCCTCAGGACTTAGAAACTCTCCGCAAACTTTGTGATGCGGGGAGTCTTCCTTTTCGAGCAGAGTCACCGGACATCCGGCGGAGGCGAGGCGGATAGCGACCATGGAGCCGGCAAGACCTGCTCCGATAACGAGGTTGTCGAGAGTTTGCGGAAGCTGGGTCACGGTGAGGTTCTTTCGGGTTGCGGCTTTCGGCGGGAGACGCAGAGGCGAGCTGGGGTGAAGGGCTGTATGCGGATGTTGACATCCTGCAGGCCGGCTGCACGGCAGATGCGTTGCCAGTCTTCCGGGACGAAGGAGCGCGCGATTGAGACGGGGCCGTCATGCTGGACAAAGGGATGGAGCCTGGCCAGGCTGGAGAAGACCCGGAAGAAGTGGTAGGGGAAGGCAGCGCGGGAGAGATCGTTGATGAACCATCCGATGGTGGAGTTCTGCTCACACCATTGGAGGAATCGGACGATATCGTCTTCGACCAGATGATGGGTGAAGAGGGAGCAGACGATGAGGTGAAATGGCTGGGGAGGGTCGTAGTCGAAGACATTGGCATTGACCCAGTGGATGCGGCTGGATGCAGGAGTTGCCTCAGCGGCAATGGCGGTAGCGTCGGGGTTGAGATCGAGGCCCGTGAGCTCGACGGGGATGCCGCGGGTGATGGCCCACCGCTCGATTTTGCGCAGGCCGTCTCCATAGCCAGAGGCAACATCGAGGATGCGGATTGGCTGGCGGAGGGCGACGAGGTGTGGGGCGAGCGAATCGAGCCAAAGTCTCTGGGGCCGGTAGGCGAGGGTGCAGCGGTTTGTCCAGGCGAGGTCACGGAGACAGGCGCGCATTTGCAGGCGGCTGCATGGCTCGTCCATGAGCTCGTGAAGTTGCGCGCGGTGACGGAAATCCGGCTGGTTATGCGGCATGGAAGAGCATGGTCTCCGCGGTGAGTCCGGGCCCGAATGCCATGGCACATCCCCGCTGTCCCGAGGTTGCCTTTTCGAGGATGTGGTGCAGGACGAACATGATGGTCGCCGAGGACATGTTGCCGTATTGCGCCAGAATGTCGCGGGAGCAGGAGATGGCATCGGCGGGTAGATCGAGGCTGCTCTGGACCGCGTCGAGGATGGAGCGGCCACCGGGATGTACGGCCCACCAGTCGATGGAGGAAAGTTCCTGCCCGCGGGTGATGAGAGTCCCCGAATCCCTGAGTGCTCGTCCGAGCTGACCGGGGACTTCGCCGGAGAGGTGCATGTCGAAACCAAGTTCGCCGATGCGCCAGGTGATGAGGTTGCTGGTGTCGGGAACGCTGAGGGCGAGAAAGCTGTCGAGGGCGAGACCGAGAGGTTGGGCGGTTACCAGGGAGGCTGCGCAGCCATCGGCAAAGACGAGGAACGAAAGCACCTGATCGAGTTCATGAACCTCCTGAAAGTGGAGGGTGCAGAGTTCAAGATTGAGGACGAGCACAGCGGCATCAGGCTCAGAACGAACAATGTGATGGGCCGTCTTGAGGGCGTTGATAGCAGCGTAACAGCCCATGAAGCCGATCATGGTTCGTTCGACCGAGGGTTTGAGGCCGAGATAGTTGACGACTTCGAAATCCAGGCCAGGAGCGTAGAGCCCTGTGCAGGAGGTGACGATGACGTGTGTGATTCCCTGTCGCTCCTGTTGCGTGAGCGAGAGGTTGTCCAAAGTGGCGCGGGCGAGTTGGGGGGCAAAGCGCTCGAAGAGCATCATGCGGCGGGAGGTTGAGGGAAAGGCGCCTGGGACATAGATGCTCTCGGCATCGCGCCATAGACCGTCGTCGGAGGCGCTGGGATTTACGAAGGAATAGCGGTGCTGGATGGCCGACAAGCGCGCCATACGACGAAACAACTTGCGGACTGTGCCCTCGGCGAGGAAATTGGCGGCGAAGTCAACAAACGCATCATGGACATCGTGCTGAGGGGCTGCTGTGGCGATGCGGTTGATGTGTGCCGTTGTCATGAGAACCCCTGTTTGCAGCCGACGGTTTTTCGAGACGGAGAATGGAGGGGGTGCGCGATGGACGGCACAGGCCCGACTTGAAGGACAGCAGGAGGAGAAGAGTTAGAAAGCCCTCTCTTCCACAAGGATCCTACTGGCAGTGTCTTAGAACCATATGCCATTGTGCAGGGCATCTGTATGGTCACTTTCGCTCGGTTTCAAAAAGCTGTCTTGCTTGTGATGCGGAGCAAAGAAGGGTGCTGGAAACGGGAAGGAGTCTTGACCGCAGTCGGTCCCCGGTGAAAAGGGTTGGCTTCAGGGGTGGGACGGGCAGGAGAGCTTTGGCGGTTCTTTGAAGATAGATTGGTAGCGGGCAGAGGGGATTGCTCAAGATTTCATGTCAAGGGTGCTTGACATTGATTTGCGATTCGATGTAAAGTTGTCTTGTCTTTTAGTAAAGAGACATTGACATATGAGAAACAGACTGCACATGTTGAGGGCCGAGAATCGATGGACGCAGGCAGACCTTGCGGAGCGGCTTGGCGTGTCGCGGCAGACAGTGAATGCGATTGAGACGGAGAAATATGATCCATCGCTGGAGTTGGCTTTTCGGATAGCGGCGTTGTTTGGGCAGCCGATTGAAGAGTTGTTTACACCGGACCACAGGGGAGAATGAGTATGACGGCGATTGCGAGTAAAGATCCCAATGGGCAGTATCGAGCGGTGCAAATGGTTGTTGGAGTGACAGCTGGGGCGGTGATCAGCTATGTGTTTGTGACGGCATTGCGGCACTTTGGCATCAACCTGAAAGCGATGGCATGGATTGACGTGATGGCGTTGCTCCAGGGAATGGTGTTTGCGGCGCTGGGATTGATTGCGCTGGCCATCACGATGAGTCCGCGGCTGGCGGGCGTGCAGATAGAACAGGCAACCGATGCGCCGCCGGCATCGCGGCTGGAGTTGACGCTTGGGCGGCTGCAGGGAGTGGTGCTGCTGCTGGCAGGGCTGCTGATGTTGACTCCGCTGCTGGCGAGCGAGCTGGGGATGAGCGGGGAGCAGACGCCGCTGCTGTTTGCTGTGATTGTGGTGGGGTATTTGCTGCAGACGGGGGTGAACCTGGCGATATGGCAGCGAGCGGATGAGTTGATGCGCGCCATGATTGCGCGGACGAGCGCGGTGAGCTTCTGGGTGCTGCAGGGGGCGTTGTTTCTGGCGGCGAGTGCGCAGAAGCTGGGGTTGCTGCGGGAGTTTTCACTGTGGACAGCGATGGTGATTACGCTGGGGATTTACTCGGTGGCGAGCCTGGCGATTGCGAAGCGTGTTCGGTATCGTTGATTTTGAGTGAATTCACGGCCGGAGTGCGGATGTGGAGTTGTGGATAGCCTGAGATTTGAAGGAGAGAAACTGTGAGCCGACTTGGGAGATATGTTGCTTATTCCGTTTTGGCCGTCGTGGGCATGGCCGGTGGTTTGACTGTTCACGCGCAGCAGGGATTGCCGGCTCCGGCAGCGACCGCAGCGGCACCGGTTGCCGTTCAGGCGACGCCTGCGCTGTGGGTGATGAAGGGGCCGAAGGCGACGGTGTATTTGCTGGGGACGATTCACATTATGAAGCCTGGCGTGGAGTGGCATACGGCAAAGGTGATGGCAGCGGTGAACCAGAGCCAGACACTTGTGGAAGAGGTGGCGGATTTGAGCGATGTGGCGGCGATACGTCCGCTGATGATGCAGCTGGGGATGGACCAGGAGCATCCGCTGTCGACCAAGATTACGAAAGAGGATTTGGCTCTGGTGGATGGAGCGCTGAAGCAGATGGGCGCGCCGGGAGAGTCGTCCGTAGAGCCGATGCGGCCGTGGCTGGTGGGTTTGACCCTGTCGGTGCTGCCGCTGATGAAGGCGGGCTACGATCCGCAGAGCGGAGTGGACATGACGCTGTCGAAGGAGTTCAAGGCGGCGGGGAAGCCAGTGGCGGGGCTTGAGACGGTGGAGCAACAGCTGCATATTCTGGCGGATTTGCCGCTGGCCGACGAGGTGGAGTCGTTGCATTTGCAACTGAAGGACCTGGACCATGCTACGGCGGATACTGAAAAGACGGTTGCGGCGTGGGAAAAGGGAGACGTAGCGACGATTGCGAAGATCGAGAATGACGAGTTCGTGAAGGAGTATCCGGCGCTGTACCAGAAGCTGGTGGTGGCGCGGAACAAGGCCTGGGCGGAGAAGCTGGCGACGATGCTGCAGGGCGAGGGTACGACGCTTGTGGCGGTAGGTGCGGCGCACCTGGCGGGGCCGGATAGTGTGCAGACGCTGTTGACGGCGAAAGGGTTTACGGTGACGGGGCAGTAAAGGTTGGTGGGCGAAGAAGGGCGTTGGCTTGAGGCCAACGCCCTTTGTCGTTTGGGGAGATTCAGGAGCGGAGCTGCTGGAGGAGTTGTACGGCGTTGGCGGGGGTGGGGGCAATCTGAATGAGGGCGCGGTTTTTGGCTTTGAGGAAGCCGGAGGCGACGGCGTGGTCGAGGAAGGCGAGGAGGTGGTCGTAGTAGCCGAGGGTGTTGATGAGGATGATGGGGAAGCGGATGATGCCGAGCTGGAGCCAGGTGAGGGCTTCCATGAGCTCGTCGAGGGTTCCGTAGCCGCCGGGCAGGGCGATGACAGCGTGGGAAAGCTCGATCATGGTGGCCTTGCGCTGTTGCATGGATGCAGTGGCGATGAGCTGGGTGAGGTTGGGGTGGGCGATTTCAGAGGAGGAGAGGATTTCGGGGAGGACGCCGATGACTTCCGCGCCGTGGGCGAGGGCTGCGTCGGCGACGAGGCCCATTAGGCCGACGGAGGCTCCGCCATAGACGAGGCCCATGCCGGCCTGGGCGAGTGCGGCGCCGAGGTCGGAGGCGGTGGCGCGATGGATGGGGTTGAGGCCGGGGGCTGAGGCGCAGTAGACGGCGACGCGGAAGGGAGTGGGCATGATGGATTAAGGATAAGGGACTGGGGACTGGGGGCCAGGTCGGGGACCCCAAAAGTGTCTTTTTGGCTGCTTTTCAAGCGGACGCGAAAAGTTAGGTTGTTGATTTTATTATGCTTCCATACCGAAAAGCGAAACAAAAGAGAACGAGGTGCGTTTTTGGGCGTTTTGTGCTTTCTTGGGTGGGGTTTGGGGGTGGGAGGTGGGCGACGGAATGGGGGGGTAGGTCCTGGCTCCATTGTGCGCGTTTTGGGGTTAATGATCGGCAGATTCGGGTCACTTTTCTTAGCGGGTGAGCTGCGGCTTCGCCGCGATAGCGAGTTAGCAGGTAGCGGGAATGGTAATTCCGGGTCTGAAAGTCCAGACCTGGGGCACCCGGAGGTTAGCCGGGGGGCCAGCCGAGGTGGCGACGGCCGAGGAGGTGGAGATGGAGGTGGTCGACGGTTTGGCCGCCCTCTTCGCCGGTGTTGACGACGACGCGGTAGCCGTTGGTGAGGCCCTGCTGGCGTGCGATTTCACCGGCGGCCCAGAGGAGATGGCCGAGGAGCGGGCGATCGTCGGCAGTGGTCTCGGCGAGGGAGTTGATGTGCTCGCGGGGGACGATGAGCAGGTGGAGCGGGGCCTGAGGGTGGATGTCGGCGAAGGCATAGCACTCGCTGTCGGAGTAGACAGCGGTGGAGGGGATGGTTCCGTCGAGGATCTTGCAGAAGAGGCAGCTCATTTGGGGCTTAGTGTACTCCGGTGGGGGCATGGCTGCCCACTATCAAGCGCCTTTCTTCCTATCCACACATGTGTTCCCGGAAGCGCAGAAAGTGCTTGCTCGATATTGCTCAGACGGGGTTGATTCCGTCCACTAGCGTGAATGGCGGTGGGGGACCCTCACCGGTTAAGCAGTTTGGCGCTCCTCGGCCTGTTGGTCTTTTGCGCTTATGGGGTACTTTCGTCAGCTTTCCGTGCCGAAGCCGGTTTTCGTCGTGTCTGGAGTCGCCGGCGATCAAAGAGCGGAGTTAGCGGTGGATTGCCGACCATCAAACCAAGTCAACAGGCGGTTGTATCTATGATGCTTCGTACAAAGTTTCTCTTCTGCTTTCTCGTCGCAACGGCGGCTTTGTCTTGCGCGCTCATGACCGGTTGTGGAAGCGGTAACAACACCGTTTCGATAAGCCCACCTCCGCCGCCTGCTTTCTCGGTAACTTCGATCACGCCGGCTGCCGGGGCAACAAAGGTTGCGGCGAGCGCGACGATCCAAATTAAATTTTCCTCCGCGGCCAATCCGTCGAGTGTCAACGCAACCAACATCCAGATAACCGATCCCAAGCAGATCGCGGGCACTGTTTCTTACAGTGCAACAACCAACACGGCAACCTTTACACCATCCGCTGCCCTGGCCGCAAATACGACCTTTACCTTGACTATCTCCGGAGTTACAAGCTCAGTTGGAACGGCGATGGCAAGCCCGTTCACCTCGACATTCGCCACGATAGCCAGCAGCGCCACCATGCAATACCAGGCCTCGCTGCTTTCGGCGACCGTAACGACCAGTAACGGTCAGATCTCGATGGACACAGACGGGAATGTCAGCATCCAACTCACGGGGGCTAGGGCCAGCACCACGTATACGGTGCAATTCTGCCCGGCTTTTGATGGCAGCTCGGGTGGTGGCGGGCCTGCCTGTTTCAATGTTGGCACCATCGTCAGCGACGCCAACGGAAGCGGAACCTCGACCTTTCTGTTTCCTCAGCCCGGGAGCTGGGCAGGAGATTTTGAGTTGGACTCGGATGGCAATGATGACTACCAAACTTACGTTGGGAATACGACCATCGCGGGTCTAGTCGCCACCGAGGTGTACATGTCCACACTTCAACCCCAGAGCACGGTGAATGGAACGGGAGTCACGGGTCCACCGTCAGACTCGCCCGGGCCGCAAGAGCCACTCAGCGTCGGCACCATCATATATTCCATGGGATCGGTGCAGTTTACCCTCACAGGCGCTTCCCCCAATACGAACCACAGCACAAACGAGTCGGAGAGCCTGAGTATCGATAGCTCAGGCACCTATGCGCTTGGCCAGTTCACGACCGACGCCAGTGGCAACTCGAGCTCGACGGAGTCGTTGGGCGGGAATTATGGCGACATCTTTGAAGTGAACTCTGCGAGCGGAACGGGTTTCATCGGGGGGTTCTCGGTTCCCAAATAACTGCCACCTGTCGGCAAGGTCGGATGTCTTATGCCTCGCTGCTCATTGAACGGGCTCGCGAGTCGCGGTGGCGTCTTGATTGGGCAGATACAAGTCGAGGCTATTTCCATTCGATCTTCTTGTATGCGGGGTCGTAAATGCGATCCCCCATTCACTGTTCGGATACGCATCGTCAGCGATCGAGATTGCTTCCAGGTTCGCGTAATCTGCAGGGGAGGAGTTGGCCCCGGATGGCTTGACCTTGCACCGACAATACATGAGGAAAACCCAATGCTGTGGTTCCGGTCGTATCACTGGCAATCCGGAGACAACGCGAAGGTTGGGGTAATATCCGAGTTGGCCACCATCCTGGCGCGACATTCGTCCCGCGCCAAGGAGTCCTGGGGTATGCGGGTGGAAGGATGACTGCCTGGAGGGTGTTTGGACTCGGGCAGAATCTTCTTTATGGGTACGGCACAATCACGGCTCCTGGTATTTTTTAACTGATAAGTGGCCGCCGAGCAGCCGGCTGGAATACTGCAATCTGAGAAGGGCAAGAAGTTTTGATTGCAATGGCGCTCAGTTGACGAAGGGGCATGACGGCCATGCAGGTTGTGGTGTGGGCGAGTATCGATTCTCTGGAACAAACGCCGAGAGATAGCGTAGGGACAAGTATGACCAGACCATTTTCTGCTTTCCTCCTCTGTCTGCTTTTCCTTGGGATCAGCACACATCCCGCTCACGCAACGGAACCTGCGTTGCCGTCGAGCGAGCTTTACAAGAAGATTGCTGAACTTGATGGAAAGCTCTTCGATGCCTTCAATGCGTGCGACACGGCGACGATGCGGGATCTTATGGAGCCTGGGGTGGAGTTCTATCAGGATAATGACACGACGACGTATTCGCGAGACCAGCTGGAGCCGTCGTTTCGGGATCGCTGCGGTGTGAACAATGTTTCCAAGATGCGGCGGGAGCTTATTCCGGGGTCATTGGAGATCTATGTTCTGAGGGATTATGGCGCCCTGGAGATCGCAAGGCACAATTTCTTCATCATGGAAGATGGCAAGAAGGGGAAACTTGGTGCTTCTCCAAAATTGATCTTCATCTGGCGAAATGATCACGGTCACTGGGCTGTGTCGCGGGTTATCAGCTACGGGCACTGATGTCAGCTTCATTGGCGCTGTTCGGGGGTTGACCGGGAGAGCAGGAAATCGTTCCACGCATTGGATTCAGCCACTTGCCTGATGATCTGGTTGCGGCCGGGCAGAGGAGTTGCAAACTTGAGCCGGTCGCTGTTATGCAGCTTCTGATAGCCAAGGGCTGTCAGGAGCTGAAGCCCTCCTTATTTTTCAGCAGTTTACGGCACGACTGAAAGTCATGCCCTTTTACAAGACAAGACCAAGAGCAGATCCTTCCCTTGGTTCAGCGATTGGCTGTTTTGTCAGGAACTTCAAGGACGCAATGCTAGTGGGTGAAAAACTCCGGTTTCATTCCCGGGGCCCAAGGGTCGTATTGGGCGGCGAATGCGGCACGGCGGGCCGTGGAGGGATGGTCGTAGGTCCAGAACTCGAGGAGGGGGTTTGGGTTTGGGTCGTCGAGGCCTGCCTCGCCCATGTGCTGGAAGGCGCTGACGGCGGTTTTCTGGGGGTCGGGGACGAGCCCGTGGATGGCTTCCTGTCCGTAAATGTCGGCCTGGTGCTCGAAGTAGCGGCTGATGGTGTTGGAGATGGGCGCGGTGGCGTACTGGAGGGTAGTGATGGCGAGCAGGAGGACGACGAGTCCGGGGAGGCTGGCCAGGGAGGGAATGCCCCAGGTGACCCCGAAGCGGGCGATGAGCCAGGCGGCGAGGCGGGAGACGAGGAACATGAGGGCGAAGGTGCCGAGTGCGGCGAGGATCATGCCTTTGGCGACGTGATGGAGGACGTAGTGGCCGGATTCGTGGCCGAAGATGAAGAGGATTTCGTCGTTGGGGAGGCGGTCGGCGGTGGTGTCGAGGACGACGATGCGCTTGGTTGCGCCGATGCCGGTGACGCGGGCGTTGATGCCGTTTGACTTGGAGGCGGCGCGCTGGAGGAACATGCGGTCTGGGGGGATGCTGGTTCCGGTGCGGGCGACGACGCGTTCGAGTTGGGTGACGAGGGCGGGGTGTGTGGCGGCCAGGGGCTCGTAGTGGTCGTACATGGGGTCAATGAAGGTGGGGAGGATGAATGCGCCGATGAGGGTGAGGGGTACCAAGGCGGCGGAGAACCAAAGCCAGTAGCGGCGGGGGGACCACTCGAGGAGGAAGTGGGCGAGCATGAGGATGAAAGTGGCGCCGACGACAAGGTTGCGGAGGCTGGTGCTTGCGTCCGCGGCCCAGGAGCCCCAGGGCTGGAGGCTGATGCCGAAGTGGAGGGAGATGGCGTGTCCGACGGCGGCGGGCGGAAGCAGGGCGAAAAGGAAGACAAAAGTGACGAGGAGAGCGGAGAAGATGGCGGAACTGAGCCATCCGCGGCGGCTTTTGCGGGTGATGGAAGCGGCCAGGCGGGCGGCTGCGCCTGTGGCGAGGAAGAGCCAGAGGACGAGGAGCATCCAGAACTGCGCGCCGAAGTGGAGCCAGTGGAGGGCGCGATTGAAGGCGACGGCCTGTTGGAGTTTGTCGGGGGAGAGCTGATAGGCGGGCGGCTGGGCAGACTGCTGAGCCAGGCTGGTGGAGACTGAGACGAGCGAAATGGCGATGAAGGCGAGGAGTGTTCGAGTTCCATTTAAACATCTTTGGGGTTTGAAACGTCCGTATGACATAGGCCTCGCTTCGCTATGGGGGATTGCAGCGCCTCTCTCTGCAACAATAGAACACAAGAACGGAAAACCAACCTTGATGACCCCTGATTGCGCCCGAGTATCCCGAATGTTGTTTCGCACTTTGACCCCATGCCGTGGCTGGATTGCCGGTATGGGACTGGCCATGCTGGCGGTGACCAGCGCACAGGGTGTGCTGGCGCAGAAGGCCGCGCCGCCCTTGCCCCCCCTGCTGGACACGATGAGCTCGGAACTGACGCGGGCGATGAGTTCGCTAGGCAAGACGGGCGGAGACAAGCCGGGAGGCGACAAGCAGTTGCCGCCGTATTTCCTGAGCTATTCGGTGGCAGACGCGGAGGCGGTGGAGATACGGGCGCAGTTTGGGGCGCTGGCGGACTCGACGAGCAACCGGGCGCGGGTGGTGGATGTGCAGGTGCGGGTGGGCGAGCCAACGCTGGACAATACGCATAACGCCCACCGGGCGAGCGCGGTGAATACGGCATCGCTGCCCCTGTCGGACGACCGGGAGGCGATTGCGCGTGCGTTGTGGTCTGCGACGAACGCGGGCTACGGGCGGGCGCTGGACAACTACCTGCAGGTGAAGACCGAGGCCGAGGTGCGGGCCAAGGAAGAGGATACGTCGGGGGATTTTTCAAAGGAGACGGCGCAGGTTTCGGTGAGCAAGGCGGCTCCAGCGCCGAAGGTGGACCGTGCGGCGTGGGAAGCGCGTGTGCGGGCGCTGTCAAAGATATTCCGGGAGTATCCGGACGTGACGCAGAACGTGGTGATGCTGTCGGCGGAGAACGAGACGGATTATTATGCCTCGTCGGAGGGTTCGCGTCTGGTGAGTCCGCACGAGTCGGCACGCCTGGTGGTGTTTGCAGTGACTCGGGCTGAGGACGGGATGGACCTGTTCCGGGACCAGACGTTTGAGGCCAAGACGATTGACGGGCTGCCGGCACAGGCGGAGCTGGAAGCTGCAATCCGGGAGCTGGGCAAGAGCCTGGAGGAGTTGCGGAAAGCGCCGGTGACGGAGCCGTTCAACGGGCCGGCGATTTTGTCGGGGCGTGCGTCGGCGGTGTTTTTCCACGAGGTGCTGGGACACCGGCTGGAAGGGCAGCGGCAGCGCGGGGACGAAGAGGGGCAGACGTTTACGAAGGATTTGAACAAACCGGTGCTGCCGAGCTTTCTGTCGGTGGCCGACGACCCGACGGTGACCAGCTACGGGAAGACGTGGCTGAGCGGGAGCTATACGTACGACGACGAGGGGCAGAAGGCGCAGCGGGTGGAACTGATCCAGGACGGTGTGCTGAAGAACTTTCTGATGTCGCGGCTGCCGATTGCCAGCTTCAGCAATTCCAACGGGCATGGGCGAGGGCAGACGGGCCGGATGCCGAACGGGCGTCAGGGGAACCTGATTGTGAGTTCGACGAACAAAGTTTCGGAGCCGGCGCTGCGCAAGATGCTGGTGGACGAGGCGAAGAAGCAGGGTAAGGCGTATGGGCTGTATTTCGAGGATATTTCGTCGGGATTTGCGGTGACGGAGCGGAGTTCTCCGCAAGCGTTCCAGGTGATTCCGCTGGTGGTGTACCGGGTGTATGTGGATGGGCGTCCGGATGAGCTGGTGCGCGGAGTGAGCATTGTGGGCACACCGCTGGCAGCGATGAAGCGGATTGTAGCGACGGGGGATGTGAGCGAAGTGTTCAACGGGATCTGTGGCGCGGAGTCGGGGTCAGTGCCGGTGTCGGCGGTGGCGCCGGCGATGCTGCTGACGGAGATGGAGACGCAGAAGCAGCCTCAGGGCTCGGAGCGTCCGCCGATATTGCCGATACCGGGCACGAATGGGACTGCCGCAGTGGCAGCAGGAAAGGGAAACTGATGACAGGCTTGACGAAGAGATTGAGTTTGGCGGCGGCTTCCCTGGGGGTGATGGCGCTGGCAGCGCCGATGGTGTGGGGTCAGACGCAGCTGACGCGCGCGGACGCGGAGAAGGATCCCGTGCTGAAGGCAATGCTGACGGAGCTGGACCGGAGCAAGAGCGAGCTGCAGTTGAAGGGGTTTCAGAAGCCGTTTTTCATCGAGTACCGGGTGGATGACGTGGAGGGTTACACCACGCGGGCCGAGTTTGGGGCTTCGACGGGGGCTGGGCATTTTCATCGGCGCGGGGCGTTTGTGACGGTGGATGTGGGGGACTACAAGCAGGACAGCTCGGGGCGGGGGGACAGCGCGCCGGCGCTGGAAGTGCTGGACAACGACGAGATTGCGCTGCGGTCGGCGCTTTGGATGGCCACGGACCAGGCATACAAGGGAGCGCTGGACGCGTATGCGCACAAGCAGGCGGACCTGAAGCAGGTGCAGACGCCGCCCGAGGCCGATGATTTTTCGCACGAGAAGCCGGTGATTGTGCTGGAGACGCCGAAACACTTCCAGGTGGACGAAAAGGCCTGGGAGCGGGCGGTTGCCGAGACGAGCGGGCTGTTCCTGACGGATGCGAAGGTGAGCGCGGGCAAGCAGGACGTTCAGTATTCGCAGGCGTATCTGGATGCGGAAGCGACGACGACCTACCTGGTGAACACGGAAGGGACGATCACGCGGACGTCGGCGACGCACTACGATCTGGACTTCAGCGCTGGGGCACAGGCGACGGATGGGATGCATCTTGACCGGAGCTACTATGTGGCCGGCAACAGCGTGGCGGACCTGGGCGATGCGGCGGAGTTCAAGGAACATGCGCTGGAATGCCTGACGGGGTTGGCGGAGTTGCGGCAGGCTCCGTTGGTGGACGAGGAGTACCACGGACCGCTGCTGATGGATGCGGATGCGGCGGCGGGGACACTGAAGGGATTGCTGGCGCGGTCAGTAACGGCGAGCCGGCCTCCGCTGGGCACGCAGGCGCGGACGACGGGCGCATTTGCGTCGAGTCTTCATGCGCGGGTACTGCCGGAGTTCCTGGACGTGACGGATGACCCGAGCCTTGCGAGCTATAACGGCAAAGGGAATGTGGGAACGTATACGGAGGACCAGGAGGGAGTTCCGGCACAGGCGGTGGCCCTGGTAGTGGCGGGCAAGCTGGAGAACTATCTAATTGGGCGGGAGCCAGTAAAGGATTTTCCGCAGTCGAACGGGCACGGGCGGGCGGGGATGTTTGGCCCGGCGCAGCCGTCGATTGGGGTGCTGCGGATTACGGCGAAGGACGGGGTGAGCCTGGACGAGCTGAACGGGAAGCTGCTGGCGATGGCCAAGGATCGCGGGCTGAGCGCGGTGTATTTTGTGGAGGCGATGGCGACCGGCGGGCCGCGTCTGCTGTACAAGGAGACAGCGGACGGGAAGCGGACGCTGGTGCGGGGAGCGCGGCTGGAAGACCTGGATTTGCGGGCGCTGCGGTCAGGAGTGGTGGCCGCGGGCAAGGAGCTGTTTGCGAACAACCAGCTGGGCGGTGCTCCGGCGACGGTGCTGGCGCCGGCGCTTCTGTTTGACGATGTGACGGTGAAGCGGGCGAATGAGAAGAACGACAAGCTGCCGTATTATCCTCCGCCGGATTAGTGCCCCGGACTGAACGAAGGACACCGCTGCCGGATGAGCCTTTGAGGCCATCCGGCAGCGGTGTTTTTGGAGCGCAATTACTTGGTCTTTCGGTTGAGTGCGCCGACGATGGCGCCGGAGGCGAGCATGGCGAGGAGCCATATGCCGACTTCGGGAGCGAGTGAGCCGAGATCTTCGCCGCCGGTGGTGTGCTTGATAAAGACGGCCGGGAGGACGAGGCCCAGCCAGAGGTATGCGCCGACCTTGAGCCCGCGCATGGCGGTAAGCGCGCCGGTGAGCTGGGTGACCTGGGAGATGGTGGCCGCGATGAGTGCGAAGCCGATGAGGATGACGGCGTACTGAAGGTTCTCATGGGCGCCGCTGTTGGAGGAGAGCCAGTGCTTGAAGAAGTAGGTGTTCCAGCCAGCCTGGAGGATAGAGCTGACTACCGCTGCGACAACGATGGCCACGTAGTTCTGTTTGACCATGCTCGATTTATCTGCCATTTCAGTTAATCTCCGATCTTAAACTCTGCGTTTGTTTCCTTTGTTGAATGAGGAGCCCGCGGCTTTCCGCGGTGGACTTGCAGGGGAAGCAGTCTTTACGCGGTACCGGAAAGTACACGAGAGAGGTTGCACGGATTGTAACGGGTTTATGTTACTTTTGCACCCCCGAGGAAGCAAATTGGTAACGTGCGTGGGACGAACGACGAGGGACTGAGGGACTAGGGACTTAGTCGAGGCGGGTGAGGAAAGCGTCGCCTTCGGCGGGTTTGAGGCGGGCGGCGATGCGCTCGGCGGCTTCTCGATTGTCTCCGGCGGGGCGGATGCGGACCCAGTAGCCAGTGTCTCCAGTGAATTCGAGGACCTGGGAGTCGGGGTATTTGCGCTGGAGCTGGTTGCGCAGTGCGATGGCTCTGCCGGAGTGCTCGAAGACGCCGATCTGGACGCACCAGCGGCCTCCAGAGAACATGGGATGGGGAGTTTTGTAGACATCGATCTGGACGGGAGCGAGTCCGGCTCGATAGACCCCGGTGGCCTTGGCAGAGGCGATGGAGAGGTCGATGGTGCGTCCTTTCACGAAGGGCCCACGGTCGGTGACGCGGATGATGGAGGACTGGTGGGTCTTCTGGTTGGTGACGACGAGCAGCGAGCCCATGGGGAGGGTACGATGGGCGGCGGTGAAGGCGTTACGGTCGAAGGGCTGACCGTTGGCGGCCTTGCGTCCGGTGTAGGGCGCGTCGTACCAGGTGGCGAAGCCCTCTTCCCTGTAGATGGGGCGGTGGGTTGCGATGAACTCCTGGTCTTCTTCGGAGATGCCGCCGGGAGGCGCGGGATTGGGCGCGATGCGGGGCGGCGGGGGCGCGCTTGTGATCTGAGCATGGTGTCCGCAGCCGGCCAGAGTGAGCGAGGCCACGAGGAGGGCGGCGAGCGGGCCGATGGCGGGAGTGAGGCGGGTTGTCACCGGGGTTGATTTCCCTTGTCGTTGAGGGTTGCGCCGAGCCTTTCGATGTGGGTGGCGAGCTTGGTGAGGGCTGCGCCGGATTCGCGGCGAACCTCAGGAACGACGACGGCATCGACGTAGGCCACGGCGTGGCGGATTTCGGCTTCGGCGACGCCGAGGGCGTTCTCGATGGTGTCACGGATATGCTCGCCCAGATTGGGCGGAGTTGCGGGATTGGTTGGCATGGGAACCCCCTCGGTATCAGTTTGCGGAGGCTGGGCGGCATCGTCAACAGCTGGGATGGATTGGAACGCAGAAGGGGTTCCCACAGCGGCAACGCAGGTGTGGGGGGCATTGGCGGGAGTGGGTGCGACATTTTGCATGGATGAAGCGTCGAAGATGGGCATAGAGTGGTCGGGACGACGGAAGGCGCGAGCAGGGGCGGCGATGGGAGGGAGTTGCCGGTGAGGTTATGTGGTCGAGTTGTGGGGCTGGCCTGGGTTGGGGTGCTGGGGCTGGTGTGTGCATGGCAACCTGCAGCGGTGCGGGGCCAGGAGGGCGTGCCGCAGGGGCCGCGAGCGCCTGAGACGAAGACACCGGCTGCTCAGTCCCCTGCCCTGCCGGATGCTCCGGAGCCGGTGCAGGCGCCGGATTGCGGGCAGAAGCCCTGTCCGGCTGCGGTGGACTGGTTTACGCGGTTTATGAACGGGCCGGAGGTGCAACCGCTGACGGCGAAAGAGAAGGGGCGGCTGGCGGTGACGAATCTGCTGGACCCGTTCAACGCGCTGACGATATTGGGGGAAGCGGGGATATCGACAGCGGCCAATGCACACTCACCGTACGGGCCGGGGATGCGGGGATTTGGGCGGAATGTGGGGGTGAGCCTCACGGAGGATATGACGGGGGAGTTTTTCAACACGTTCCTGATTCCGTCGCTGGCGCACCAGGATCCGCACTATCATCGGCTACCGAAGGCTAGCCTGGTGCGGCGGGTGCTGCACACGGTGACGCAGGTGGTGTGGACGCGGGGGGACAACGGGCGGGGAATGGTGAACTATGCCACGCTGTTGGGCAACGCGATCGACGACGAGATAGGGGACTTGTATGTGCCCGGGCGGCAAACGAACCTGGCGGCGAGCGCAACGCGGTACGGGGTGGGGTTGGCGAGTTCTCCGGTGGACAACCTGATCACGGAGTTTTTGCCGGATGTGGCGAAGCATATCCATTTGCGGGTGGTGATTTTGCAGCGGATTGTGAACCAGGTGGCGAAGACGGACGGTGCGCCGTGAGGTAGCGGGGCGGAGGGGTTTGGGTGCGCCGAGCCAGGTGGCGAGGTCGAGGGCGTTCTCGATGGTGTCACAGATATGTTCGCCCAGATTGGGCGGAGTTGGTTGGCATGGGAGTCCCCTCGGCCCCCGTTGGGAGAAGAGAGAAGACGGCGTCAATGGTTGCGAGGAATGGGTTGAGGTGAGAGGTTTCCACAGTGAAAGCTGGCGGTGCGGAGCAACATGGGCAGGGAATCGGTGGAACATATTGTGCAATAGGTCTTTCGTGTGTCGAGATTATGCCGATAACTCCTTAGAATGATGAGTCCAGGTTTATCAGCTCCGCCGCAGGACGGAACGCGCGGGGCGTGGTGAATGTGGAAGGAAGACAGGTAGTGGCCTTGGCCAGGGATCGCGTCACTGGCGGAGAGTGTGGAGCGCGCTGCGGCGTGAGCCGTGGACGATGGTGGTGGGGTGCGGCTCGGAATGAGCGCGGCGCCGCACGCGATGGATTAGCAATGGGTGTGCTGGGAGTGTTGGTGGCCAGTGCGTGCTTTTTGCCGGCGTCGACAGCTGGCTGTGCAGAAACAGGCCAGGCCGCAACTGTATTAACGACCACACATGCGGTACACAGCCTGATGCCTGAGGAAGCAAGACAAGGGCGTCCGGTTCATCTGCGGGTGGTGCTGACCTACTACGATCCATATATTGATATGCGCCATGGTGCGCTCTTTGTGCACGATGCGACGGGTAGCATTTTCATTCGCGTGCCTCTGCGCCCAATTCTGGATATCAAGCCGGGGGACGAACTGGACGTGGTGGCCAGGAGCGGCTCGGGAGACTATGCGCCGATCTTGCAGGATGCCGCGATTGATGTGATTGGGCATGGTCATCTTCCGGAGAATCCTGTGGCAGTTACGGTGCCTCAGATGCTTTTTGCCGAGATGGACGGTCAGTGGGTGGAGGTGGAAGGGCTGGTCCACGCGGTCCAAGTTGTGGGGAAGAACGTGGTGTTTGAGCTTGCTACGAAGGAGGGCAGGCTGATGTGCACAACGCTTGTGGAGCCAGGCAAGGACTATGACGGCCTGGTGGATGCGATAGTCCGGATTCGCGGCAATGAAGCGCCGGAGTTCAACCGCAATCGGCAGTTGGTGGGGGCGCATCTCTATTTCGCATCGCTGGAGCAGGTTCGAGTGGTGAATCCCGCTCCGGCGAATCCGTATGACACAGCGCCGCAGGAGATTTCGAAGTTGCTGCAATATGTGCCTGGGATGGAGTTGCCAAGGCGGAAGCATGTGCGCGGGCGAGTGACTTTGAAGTGGCCCGGGCGGCTGCTGTGCGTGCAGGAAGGGACGGACGGGCTGTGTGTGGCGACGACGGAAACAGCGCCCGTGGCGGAGGGGGCGTGGGTGGATTTGCTGGGATTTCCGGCGATTGTGGATTACAGGCCGACGCTGGTGAATGCAACTTACCGAGTGGCGAGCGGCGCCCCGGCAGAGGTGAATGCGCGAACGATTGATAGCGCGGAGGCATTTTCAGGCACGGATGATGCGGCCCTGGTAACGATGGAAGGGGAACTTGCCGGGGTAGACCGGACCGACGGGGATGAGGTTCTGCTTTTAATGAGCGGGCATTCTCTGATATCGGCGATTCTGGCCAAGGAAGGTGAAAGCGGACCGGGTGCGGAGTGGAAGGAAGGGAGCAGGTTGCGGGTAACGGGAATTTGCCGGGTAACGGCGAATGACCAGGAGACATCGACGGGCGAAGGCGGGATGCGGGTGAAGTCGGTCGAGATTCTTCTGCGCTCGGTGGGGGATGTGGAGGTGCTGCAGACTCCCTCGTGGTGGACAGGGCTGCACACTTTGCTGGTTTTGGGCATTGTTTGCCTGCTGGCGACCGCGGCGATTGCGTGGGTGGTGGTGCTGCGGGAGCAGGTGGCCCAGCAAACGCAGATGCTGCGGGAGAGTGAGGAGCAACTGCGGCACGCGGCGCAGCACGATACGCTGACGGGTTTGGCAAACCGAGCGTTGATGGACGACCGAATCGTGATGGCGCTGGCGATGGCTCAGCGTGAGCAGTGCATCCTGGGACTGTTGCTGGTGGACCTGGACCGGTTCAAGGAAGTGAACGACACGCTTGGTCACCAGGCGGGGGATCGGCTGCTGTGCCAGGTGGCGGGTCGGCTCAAGGACGCCGTGCGGGCGAGCGATATGGTGGCGCGAATGGGCGGCGACGAGTTTATTGTTCTGCTGCCGAAGCTGAAGGCGGTGCAGGACGCTGAGACGATTGCGCAGAATATTGTTGCGGCCATTCAGAAACCGTTCCCGATGGGGCTTGCCGAGATTCGGATTGGCGCGAGCGTAGGAGTATGCACGTATCCAGCTGCGGGTCTGACGATGGAGCGGCTGATGCATCATGTTGATTTGGCAATGTATCGGGCCAAAGCCGAGGGTCAGAGCGGTTATACGGTTTATGCCGGGGAAATGAATTCGGCGGCCAAGGCGCTGTAATCTTCGGGTTGAAGTGGGGCCGACAGCGCCGTTCCCCATGCGTCAATCCCCGTTCAGGGCGGAAATTCTCCATTCGATGGTTGGTCTTTGGGTTGCCTTGCGACTCCGATTACCCTTGTAATGACATATTGTTCCCCCGCGCCCGGCTACGGGTGGCAAAGGTAACGGCGGCGCGAGGACCAGCTGTCGGACTATTGATTTGATTTGAGATAGAGCAACCCCGAAATTGGAAACAAGGAGATTTGCGTCGATGGCAAAAGCAGTGAAGTATGCAGAGAAGGCCCTGGTGTACGGAGCGAAGGGTGTGTGGGCGGTGTTTGAGCGCATCAACCGCATCAACCCGAATCCGTCGATTACGCCGAAGTGGAGCGACAAGCCGCTGCTGAAGAGCTGGCAGAAGGAGAAGCCTCCCTTGGGCTGGCCGCGTTCTACCGATTCGCTGTGTCCGAAGTGCGTGCCGGAGATTCGGCAGCAGATTCTGGATGGGAAGCTGCCGCACGAGGTACTGCTGAACGAGAAGGTGGGTGAGATCAAGGCCCAGATCATCGAGCGGGACGGGCAGATTCTGATGGTGAAGGACTGCCCGAAGCATGGCCACTTTGAAGACCTGATGTCGACGGATCCGGCGTTCTTCAAACACCTGGAAGAGAGCTTTCCGGGGCGCGACATTCGCGCGCACAACGATGAGAAGCTGCACAATCACGGCACCTCGACGGTGACGCACGGACGCGGCTCGGTGTTGACGATCGACCTGACGAACCGCTGCAACATGATGTGCGACCCGTGCTTTATGGACGCCAACCAGGTGGGATTTGTGCATGAGCTGACCTGGGCGGAGATCAAGACGATGCTGGACAATGCGGTGACGATCAAGCCGCACCGGCAGATGAGCGTGCAGTTCAGCGGTGGCGAGCCGACGCTTTCGCCGTACTTCCTGGATGCTGTGGCGTACTCCCGCAAGGTGGGGTACAACAGCGTGCAGGCGGCCTCGAATGGGATTGAGTTTGCCAAGAGCAAGGAGCTTTGCCGGGCTGCGGCGGAAGCGGGTCTGCGCTATGTGTACCTGCAGTTTGACGGAATCGGCAACGCGGCCAACTCACACCGCAAGGTGGGCAACCTGTTTGACGTGAAGTTGCAGGCGATCCATAACCTGCACGAGGCGGGCGTGGATATTGTGCCGGTGACGACGATCATCAATGGCATCAACAACGAGCAGGTTGGGCGGATTGTGGAGTTTGCGCTGGACAATCCGAAGACGATCAGTTTTTTGAGCTTCCAGCCAGTGAGCTTTACGGGCAGGGACGAAGAGATTTCCGACGAGCGGCGGCAGGCGCAGCGGTATACGCTGAGCCACCTGGCGCAGGATGTGAAGACGCAGACGGGATTGGGCGAGCCGATTCGCGACTGGTTCCCGATCAGCTTTATGAGCACGTTCAGCGACTGGGCGGACCATGTGCATGGGCCGAGTGCGGACTGGGGCGCGCTGTCGTGCGGATGCCACCCGAATTGCGGCATTGGCATGGCGCTGATGGTGGACAAGGAAACGAAGGAAGCGGTTCCGGTGACGGCCTTCCTGGATGCGGGGCGACTGGCCAAGGACGTGGCCAAGATCAACGACGCGGCGCGGGGCAAGTTCCTGTCGATTCTGGGCATTGCGCTGGCCCTGCTGCGGAACTATGACCCGTTCATGGCGCCGACGCACTTCAAGATCACCGACATGTTCAAGAAGATGGACAAGACGTTCAACGCGACGGGCAAAGACTACGGCAAGGTGACGGGCGACCGGACGGCCGAGGACATCAAGCTGCGCCGGTCGGATCGGTGGAACTTCCTGTTCATCGCGGGGATGTGGTTCCAGGACTTGTTCAACTACGACTTCCGCCGGACGGAGCAGTGCATTATTCCGTATGCGACGCAGGAGGGCGAGATCAGCTTCTGCGCGTACAACACGGGCGTAGGCTGGCGGAACATCATCGAGAAGATGCACATGACTGCTACCTTGACGAAGTGGTACGAGGAGCACGGTCGGCATGAGATTTTTGCGGGCGGCAAGCAGGTGGGCATGTCGCAGGTAGGGCATCACCTGGCGCTGAACATGGAGCATGTGAACTCGGAAGCGAACCACACGCTGGACAACCTGGGCATTGCCAAGAACGCCCGGGAAGAGAAGCTGCGGGCGCGCAACGAGAAGATCAAGAGCGATGCGGAAAACGCGCAGATGGCCAAGCTGTATCGCGAGCATGTGCTGGGCGAGAAGCCGGTCGAGGGCCTGGTTCGGCTGGACGCGATTGCGCCGGCGAAGCCGGTGCGGACGGAAGAGCCGGTTGCCGGGGACTAGTTTCCTGCGATGGATGGAAGTGCGAAGGCCGCTCCGTGAGGAGCGGCCTTTGTGCGTGTGGGCTTGGCACTGAGATATTGAAGGACTGAGGAGAAACGAAGCGATGGAGTTTGAACTGGGGACGACGATTGCCCTGCTGGAGCGGACGCCGGGGGCGCTGGATGCGCTGCTGCGGGGGTTGCCGGAGGCGTGGACGCTGGCCAATGAGGGTGGGGAGAGCTGGAGCGCCTTCTACGTGGTGGGGCACCTGGTGCACTGCGAGCGCACGGATTGGATGGTGCGGGTGCGGGCGATTTTGGAGAGCGACGGGGTGCGCGAGCTGCCGCCCTTTGACCGGTTTGGGCATGTGGCGCTGTGCGCGGGCAGCAGTCTGGATGAGTTGCTGGACGCCCTTGCCGCCGAGCGGCGGGCTGGGCTGGCGGAGCTGCGGGGAATGGGGCTGACGGACTCGTTACTGGCGAAGCGCGGGGTGCATCCGATCTTTGGCGAGGTGACGCTCAAGAACCTGCTGGCGACCTGGGCGGTACATGACATGACGCACCTGCACCAGATTTCGCGGGTGCTGGGCGGACAGTACCGCGAGGCTGTGGGGCCGTGGGAGCAATATTTGAGCGTGCTGGCGCGGCGGCCGGGGTGAGCGGGGAACTCCCGGGGGAGTTCGCTACTGGTCGCCGAGTTCTGAGCGGATTCTGCCGCGGATCGATTGCCATTCAGCGTCGGGAAGGAAGGGCATGGCCGGGGCGAGGGTTCGGGTTTTGAGATATCTGTTGACGATGAGGGCGATGAGGGCGGTGGAGAGCAGGAAGACGGCTATGGGGATGCCGATGAGGATTTGGCCGGCGAGGCCGTCTGGCTCGGCGAGGATGGTGTCTCCGTACTTTGCCTTGTAGTAGTTGAGGATGTCCTGCTCGTCGCGGCCCTGGACGACGAAGGCGGTGACTTCTTCGCGCATCTCCGCAGCAACGTCGCTGATGTGGTCTTTGATGGTCTGCTGGTAGCAGCAGGGGGCTATGAGCTCCTTTTCAAGCTTGTCGACCTTGGTGGCCTGGGTGGGGGTGAGCGGGACGACGGAGAGGACGGCGAGTAGAGCGACGGCGATGTGCATGGATTCTTCCTTTTTTGGCAGGACAGTGCTTGCGGTGCGCGCTGCTGGGGCGGCACGAGGACACGTCCGCCGTCGCCTTAAGGCGTGTGGCGTAGACGGAGTCGCGGGGAGTTACAGCCGGGAAGAAAGGGCGGGGGGGCCGCGCTTTTGGCGGGCGCGGTCAAGAGAGAGGCAATAGAGGGCCTGGGTTTGGGCTTGGATGGCCGGTTGGCTGACGAGCTGGGCGAAGTGGGCCGCGGCCGGTGGAGGGGCGGCGTGGAGTGTGAGGCTGCCGGGAGGCACGCCGTGGGGATAGAAGGGGCAGTGCTGCGGGGTTGCGCTGACCTGCGGGGAGCCTGGGGAGGTGGCCTGGAGGTAGGCGTCCATCATTGCGCAGTGGTGCTTGCCGTGGCGGCGGCAGCAGGCGGGCAGATTGGCCTCAGGGTCGGAGGAGGCGGCGGCGATGAGGGGCGCGGCGTAGAATCCGCCGAAGAGCACCAGTATTAGAATGGCCGTCCATTGCCGCATGAATCGAGGGTATACGGGGACTGCGGGACGGCGCAATGCGGGCGGGTCAGGTTTTGGGGACGGTGCTGCCGGGTTTGACGTCTTCGTAGGTGGCCTGCATTACGTCGAGTTCGACATCGGTGAGGCGCTCGATGTCGATCATTTTGTTGCGGGCCTTGTCCATGGCGAGGATGATTTCATTGAGCTTGAGGTTGATGGCGCGGGCGTCTCGGTTCTGCGTGTTCTGGATGAGGAAGACCATGAGGAAGACGGCGATGCCGGTGCAGGTGTTGATGATTTCGACCCAGACGGCGGAGAAGTGAAAGATGGGGCCGCTGGCGGCCCAGAACAGTACGACGAGGCCGGCAGCGAGGAAGGCCCATGTGGAGCCGAGCCATAGGTTGGCCGTGGCAGCGAAGTGGCCGAAGTGGTCGTGGACGGTGTGGGGCCGGAGGTCGGGTTTATTTTTGTCAGCCATGGTGGTCTCCAGAGGGGGTGGTTTGCCGGCGGGGCAGTGGACTGCGCCTCGTAATGAACTTGTAGCGTCTGGGACACCGTTCCGATCGAATTTCGAGCGGGTCAGGACGGGGTGGCGCCTTCGCGATAGACCATTGCGTGCTGGGGAGAGTTGACGGAGGAGCCGGAGACGGGGAACTTGAGGTGGGGGGCATCGACTTGGGGCTTGCCGTGGCGTCGGCAGCGGGCAGGCGATTTTGCCTCAGGGCCGGAGGAAGCAGCGTAGAAACCGGCGAAGAGCACCAGTAACGGGTTGGCCATCCCTTGCCGCATAAGTAGAGGGTACAGCGCGCAGAGTGGAATTACCAAGGTGACGGATAGCGTGGGTACTCCGTTATTACCAAAGATTTCTTTTTAAGAGTGGCAAGGACAGATAATATGAGTCAACGCAAAGTTTCCGGGAGTGGTTTGCGCTGTTGATGTGAGCAGGTTCCGGATATTGTTGCACCGCAACAGCCTAGTTTGGAAGCGGGTCCTCTGGGTGCGCAGCACCTGGGCAACGCAAAAAGCATTCCTCCGAAAAAAACTGCGGCGCGGGTGGCTTGGAAGCCTGTCGCGGCAGGATGTTCGTCAATCCAGATGAATGGATCGTGTAAGAATCCCACACACTGGATTGAAGATGTAGAACGGGGAAGTGCGAAATGTTTTGAGGAGTTGTCAATGAAAACTTTTGTGAAATGTTCTCTCTTGTCCTTGGGGCTCTTCTTCGGTGCCTGCCTGGCCGCTCAGGCGACGCCTACACCAACTCCGGTTCCAATTAACAAGGCTCCCGAGATCGATCCCGGCTTAGCGATCGGCGGTCTGGCGCTTTTGGGCGGCAGTGTAATGGTTCTTCGTTCGCGCCGCCGTAAGTAGAGCGGTGACGAAACTGAAGAGCGAAGTCAACCGGATCCCGGTGGGCGGCTTAGGCCGTTTGCCGGGGTTTGTATTTTTTGTGGTGCGTCCGTTCGGTCGGCTGTTACTTTTTGCCGTGATTTTGGCGTTGGGTCATCTGGCCTACGCGGCCGTCCCACATCAATCGGCCAGTTTTGGGCCCGTGGCCACTTGCGCGATCGTCGTTTTTGCCGTGTTTCTGGGGCTGGGGTACACCAAGCTTGGGCAGATTGAGGATGCGATCCCCTTCCGCTGGTGGTTTTTCGGCGGGCATTTGGCTTGCCTGGCGGCACTTTGCGCTCTGCGATTGGCGGAGTGGCGGGGAGTCTCGGCGCTGAGCCCCAGTCTGGATCCGGCAATGGAGCGCTGCGGGCTGGTGGCCGCGATTGTGACGCTGGCGCTGGCTTGTCTGCCGCTGGCGCAGTGGGTCAAGGCTGTCAGAGTTACGAATCCCGCCTGGGTGCTGGCTTTGCTTGCGGGGGCGGGTGCGTACCTGATCCGGGAGCCGGCTCAGGGCTTTTGGCTGAGGCCGGGAGGCGACGAGGCGAGCCTTTTACAAAGCTGGACATTTTCCGCAGTCCACTTTGTGCTGAGTCTGCTTGAGCCCTGGGCGATCACTGGGTTGATATCCGATTCAGCTTCATTCCAGATTGGGACGGCGCGGTTTCTGGTGTTTGTGGCCAAGGAGTGCTCCGGTCTTGAGGGGCTGGGGATGATTCTGGTCTTCACCGTGGTTTGGCTGATTTATTTCCGGCGGGAAAGCCGGTTTCCTCAGGCGCTGATGCTGATTCCGCTTTCCCTGGTGTGCATGTGGGTAATGAACGTGCTGCGGATCTGCGTTCTGGTGCTGATTGGGAACGCGGGCTACCCGGAGACGGCGATCTTCGGTTTTCACTCGCGAGCCGGCTGGATCGGATTCACGCTGGTGGCGCTGAGTTTTTCAGTTGCGACGCAACGACTGTCCTGGGTACGGAAGGATGCGCCGGCGCAGAAGGAAGCTGGAGAATCGCCCGCGACTGGCGCGTATCTGGTTCCGTTTTTGGCGGTCTTGGCGGCTTCTTTTGTATCAAAGGCTGCTTCGGGGCAATTTGAGTGGCTGTATCCGCTGCGTTTTTTTGCTGCTGGATGGGCTATTTGGCATTTTCGGAGCGAGTTGCGCAAGCTGGATTGGCGGTTTGGCTGGGTGTCTGCAGGGATCGGTACGGCGGTGTTCCTGCTGTGGATTGCTGCGCAGCGGGAGACAGCGGGTGCGGGTTCGCTGGGTGCTTCGCTGGCGGTGTTGGGGCCGGTGGAGCGCTGGGGCTGGATTGCCTTTCGCGTAGCGGCGGCGGGGGTTACGGGGCCTATTGTGGAGGAGCTGGCGTTTCGCGGCTACCTTGGGCGGCGGGTGCTCGCCCGGGAGTTCGACGCCGTGCCGCTGGACAGGATGACGTGGCTCTCGGTGGGTGTATCGTCGGTGGCCTTTGGACTGCTGTACGGAGAGCGGTGGCTATTGGGGATTGCGTCGGGCCTTGCGTATGCCGGAGCGCTGAAGTGGCGTGGGCGCATGGGGGACGCTGTGGCTGCGCACGCCACGAGCAGTCTGCTGCTGGCGGCGTGGGTGCTGGCGCGGGGCGAGTGGGGACAATGGTGAAGCGGAGCTACTGTGTGGCGCCTTCGCGATAGACCATGACCAGCTGGGGCGAGTCGACGGAGGAGCCGGGGACGGAGAATTTGAGGCGGAGTTCTTCGACCTGGGGCTTGCCGTGAAGGGGTGCGGAGAAGCCGAGTTCGTACTGGTTCTGAAGGCGTCGGGCGAGGTCGTCGAGGTAGGGCTCAAAGGAGACGGGGTTTCCCTGTCCGTGCCAGTAGCTTTTGCCGCCAGTTGCTTCGGCGACGATTTCGAGAAGGCTTTGTCCTGTGTTGCTGACCTCGGCGTAGTTGTCGGCAGGGCCGCGGTTACGCCAGTAGAGGGTGTAGACGAGGATGCCGGCGCGTGCGGAATCGTCGGTAGCGGTCTTGACGTAGGGGTCGTCGAGGTCGAGGTGCTGCTCGTAGGGGTCAACGCCGTCGGTGACCATAACGACTTCTCGGCGGGCGTGGCGGTCTCCGGAGGGCCAGTGCTGGGCGAGGTTCGAGAGGCAGAAGTAGGGACTGGCGCTGGAGACGCCCATGGGCATGTGGAGATGGCGCTTGGCTTCGGCACGGTCGGCGGTGAGTGGACCGCTGAGAACGGCGCTTCCGTTCTGCATATAGGCGATGGTGGCTCGGGTATTGGGGGGCAGGCGGTCAAGGAAGTGGGCGATGGTTTCGAGTTCGCCGCCGAGGCTGTCGCGGGAAGAGGAGTCCATGAGGAAGATGAGCTCGACGGTGTCGTTGGGGCCGTTGAGGGCGCGCCAGTTGCTCACGGTGGCCTTTTTTCCGTTGATTTCCAGCTTGATGCCCTGAGGATCGGTGGCCGGAGCCGGGTCCGTGGCCTTTTTGGGGAGTACGGTGACGATGGCGCGACCCTGACCTTGATTTTCGTTTTGGGCGTGAGCGGAAGGTGCGAGCAGGGCGGAAGCGGCGAGGATTGCCAGGGCCATTGAGCATCGGATCATGAGCGAACTCCAGGGCCAGGGGTGCGCACGATGACGCGAGCGGCTGGCATCTGTTGATTAGACGCTATGGGGAGGGATTGTGTTTAAGAGAGGGGTGGCGGCCGCCTGGGTGAGAGCAGGCGGCCGGCACGGGTCCTGGCTAGCGGGTGTGGAAGCTGTAGGAGACACCGAAGCTGACGATGGGGTAGGTCTTGAGGGGGTTGAGGTCGTTTTGATAGGTGGCGATCTGTGCCTTTAGGTTGGACTGGATGGTGGGGTCAGTGGCGACGTTGACGCAGTAGGTCCCCTGGGGGTCGTTGCATCCCTCTCCAGAGAGGGTGATGTTGAGGGTGGGAGCCTGGATGAGTGCGATGCCGACTTCGACGGGGAAGCTCCAGTGACCTTTGGTCTTGGCGATGTTGCCCCAGCCGGTGGTGATGGTGAAGGCGGGGGTACCATTGCCGAGGCCGACCACGCCAGTGCCCTGAACGGCGTTGGAGCCGGAGCCGGAGTAGTAGGTGACGTTGTTGAGCTTGAAGCTGGTGCCCGGGGCGACGACGTAGGTGGCATTGGCCGAGTTCTGGTTATAAAAGAGGACGCCTGGGCTGATGCGGAAGCCGGCGTGGAATGGGTACAGGTCAACGGCAGCGCCGGCGGAGGCGAGGTTCAGCTTGGGGCTGATGGTGAATCCGTTGCTGGTGATGTTGCTGACGGTATAGGTGAAGTAGCTGCCTTCGGCGCGGATGTTGATGTGGCTGTTGAGATTGGTGGCGACCTGGCCGCCGATGCCGAGCGGGGAGACATCCGCGGCGAAACCAATTGCGGAAAATGCCTTGGTGGATGGCTTTTGGGCGTTTGTGCCCTTTGCGGCCGCGCCGGAAGATGCCTGGTCTGGGGCTACAAAGGATTGCGCGATGGATGGTGTGTCGGCGGAAGAGCTGTAGGCTTGGGCGCGGGCAACAACGGCGGTGGTGCAGAGAGCGACGACCAGGGCAAGGGCGGTGAGAGAACGAGACATGGAGGCTCCAAAAATGGGGGGGTTAATGGGCTGATGCAAAACCTGGGCCCCGTAGGTGAGGTGAGTCAGGAATGGGGTACGAGTTTGAGTAGGCCGCCGTGCCCGTGTGCGGACCGGCCTGGCCGGAAAATTTGAAAATCTGGAGGCACTATAACACGATTCTGACTCGGGAATTTGTGACGTTGGGAACGCTTCGTGAAGAAATTGGCTGCCTGAGATGGCTATTGGGATGGGTGGCGGATCTGATGTGGAGCACTACAATCGAGCGATGGACACAGGATTTCCCAGCTCCGCCGTGCTTCCCCAACTGCGGAAAATGCTGCTGAGGTGGTTTGAGGGGAATCAGCGTGACTTGCCGTGGCGGCGGACAGCGGATCCGTATGCGATATGGGTGTCAGAGATAATGCTGCAGCAGACGCGGGTGGCGGCGGTGATTGAGCGCTACGAGGCGTTTATGGCGGCGTTGCCGACGGTCGAGGCGCTGGCGGCAGCCGAGGAAGCGCAGGTTCTGGCGCTGTGGAGCGGGCTGGGGTACTATCGGCGGGCGCGGATGCAGCATGCGGCGGCGAAAGTGGTGGTGTCCGTGCATGGTGGGGTGATGCCACGGACGGCCGCAGCGCTTCGCGGGCTGCCGGGAGTGGGGGCGTATACCTCGGCGGCGATTGCCAGCATTGCCTATGGCGAAGCCGTAGCGGTGGTGGACGGCAATGTGGAGCGTGTGGCACAGCGGCTGGCCGGCATTGGCACGGACGAGCCGGATGAGCAGGGTCGGTTGAAGCGGGCGACCAACGAGTTGGCGGCGCGGCTGCTCGACCGGGAGCGGGCGGGAGACTTCAACCAAGCGATGATGGAGCTGGGAGCGACGGTGTGCCTGCCGCGCGGGCCGAAGTGCCTGAGCTGCCCGCTGGCGGGACAGTGCATGACGCGCGGGGAACATCCGGTGGCGAAGCGGGCGAAGATGCGCACGGAGCAGACGGGTTGCGCGTTGGCGCTGCGCAGCGGGGCGAGCGAGACGGAGGTGCTGCTGGAGCAGCGGCCGGCGAGCGAGACGGTGATGCCGGGGATGTGGCAGCTGCCGGTGCTGCTGGGTGGCGACAGCGGCGAGACGGTGATGACCGTGCGGCACGCGATTATGCAAGTGAACTACCTGGTGCGTGTCCGCAGCGTGCGACCGGACGAGGTGGCTGGGTTGACGGCGATCAGGGGAGCGAGGCGCTGGGTTCCGCTGGGTGAGCTGGCGGGATTGGCGTTGAACGGGCTGGCTCGGAAGGTGCTGATGCAGGCGCGGCTTCTAGCGCCGAGGACTGCGGGTTGAGTGCCAGATGTGTCGGAGTGACCAACCGGCAGCGCTGGGCTTGTGCTGGAGTGAAGGATTGGATGAGACTTGTTTGGACTCGAGGAGATGGAATGACGAAGCGGGTAGCGATGGCGGTGTTGGCTGGGGTGGTGGTGACCTCTGCGGGTGGGTATGGGCAGCAGTCGATGACGGATTCGGCGAATCCTACGGAGCAGGTGGAGGGGTTGCCGGCAGCAGCACGGGCGGCGGCCAAGTCGATTGACGCGGAGAAGATGCGGGCGCAGGTGCGGTTCTTGTCCCTGGACTTGCTGGAGGGCCGGGGGCCGGGGACGCGCGGAGACCGGCTCGCGGCCGAGTACATTGCAACGCAGTTTGCGCTGGAGGGGGTATTGCCGGCGGGAGACGAGGGCAGCTACTTCCAGCGGGTTCCACTGTACGCAGTGCATACGGTGGAGGAGAAGACACACTTTGCCCTGGTGCCGGCCAAGGGCGAGCCTGCGCAACTGGCCTATGGCACGGAGATTGTGACCAAGGACCAGACGGGCGAGACGTCGGCCGACCTGGATGCGCCGATTGTGTTTGTGGGCTACGGAATCCATGCGCCGGAGTACAAGTGGGATGACTACGCGGGCGTGGATGTGAAGGGCAAGATTGTACTGGTGATTGTCAACGAGCCGCCGTCAGAGGATGAGGCATTTTTCAAGGGCAAGGCGCTCACCTACTACGGGCGGTGGACGTACAAGTACGAGGAAGCGGCAAGGCGGGGCGCGGCCGGCGTGCTGATTGTGCACAGGACGGACCTGGCCAGCTATGGCTGGGAGGTGGTGCGGAACTCGCAGGCGATTGAGAAGAGCTATTTGCAGGGCGATCCGCTGGCCAAGCTGCGGGCGGCCAGTTGGATTCAACACGACGTGGCGCAGAAGCTGTTTACGCTGGCGGGAATGGGCGATCTGGATCAGGCGATTGAGCGGGCGGGCAAGCCGGGGGCGTTTCATGCGGTGGAGCTGCCGGTGCGGCTGAAGGGGCATGTAGAGAGCCGCGTGCGGAAGTACGACTCGACCAACGTGGTGGGACGCGTGGCGGGGGCCAGCGAGGGCGGGAATGTGGTGCTGTATACGGCGCACTACGACCACCTGGGCATGGACCCGGACGCAAAGGGCGACGGCATCTACAACGGCGCGGCGGATAACGGGACGGGCTGCGGGATTGTGCTGGAGCTGGCGCGGGCGTTTGCGCAGGCTGCGGTGAAGCCGCCGCACGCGATGTATTTTGCGGCGGTGACGGCAGAGGAGCAGGGGCTGCTGGGGTCTGAGTATTTGGGGATGCATCCGCCGGTGCCGGCGGGGCAGATTGCGCTGGATTTGAACTACGACATGCTGCTGCCTATCGGGATTCCGCGGTCGGTGAGTTTGAATGGGGCGGAGCGGCTGAGCTTCTGGCCGACGGTGCGGTCGGTGGCGACGGCCTTTGACCTGGAGCTGCTTCCGGACCCGACGCCGATGGCCGGGCACTACTACCGGTCAGACCATTTTTCGCTGGCTCGGGTGGGGATTCCGGCGTTTTCCGTGGACCAGGGCGTGCTGTTTGCGGGTCACGACGAGGCGTGGGGACGGGCGCAGGAAGCGGATTACGTGGCCCATGACTACCACCAGCCTTCGGACGAGTACCGACCGGATTGGGACTTCCAAGGGAATGCGAAGCTGGCTCGATTCGGGTTTGTGCTGGGGTGGATGGCGAGCGAGCAGAAGCAGTCGGTGGAGTGGCTGCCGGGAGATGAGTTTGAGGCGGCGCGGAAGGCCAGTGAAGTTTCTCACTGATTGCTTCTATTTTTTGCCGGAAAAGGGGGGGGTGGGGTGTTTTTGCTGGAAATTCCTCCTATGTGGTTGATGGACTTGGTGTTAGTGGGTGGTTACCTGGCGTTTTTGTGCGCTTTTGTGCACTTTTGTTGCGTGTATCGTTGCGG
>Ga0302192_10000026_pt1 | contig 100255 bp, 91 predicted proteins | sample II_Bog_E3_2_FD_200230 | JGI IMG/M metagenome (GOLD analysis project Ga0302192, IMG submission 200230) | Peat permafrost microbial communities from Stordalen Mire near Abisko, Sweden - II_Bog_E3_2 | ecosystem: Environmental > Terrestrial > Soil > Wetlands > Peat | place: Sweden: Abisko...
ACACAGTCGTGGCAGTCGGGCTTTGTCGAGCTGCCCATGCGCCGCATCCGTTAAACTCCAATCCCTTGGCACGGATATTCGATCGTTTCGGTGACTACTGCACAGGGATTTCATTGCGATCCGTTTTACTGATAGCAGGGGCCATTGCGTGCTTCCGTATAGCGCTATGCATACTTCCACCCTATTACTGCGGGGATCTTTATCGGCACCTGTTGACCGCCATCCGCGCGAATGCCATAGGCCAGGGCTCGGTGGCGTTGCCGCTATCCGAAGCATCGCCCCAGTATCTCCAGGCGGCGCCGTGGAGTGATGTAGCTTACAATTATCCGCCACTGACACTTTGGTTTTTCCGGGTAATTGCGTTCGTATCGCCTACAGTTCTCGGGGCAAAGGTCGCCCTAACAGCGTTAGAGGCCATAAACGCATGGCTAGTCGCGCGCATCACAGGCAGTCGCGCCATCGGGCTGCTTTACTGGTGCCTTCCGCTTTCTATCTGGTGGGTGTCACGCGAAGGGCAAGTCGAGCCCCTACAAAATATCTTCTTGTTTCTAACGCTGCTTGCCCTGGAGCAGAAACGTTCGAGTGCGCCTGCATTCCTCCTTCTTGCGGTCCAAACCAAGCTTGTAGGGATTTTCCTGCTGCCCTGGGTCGCAGTTCGCTCGCGCTCTAGTTCTATCCTTGGGTGGCGCTCAACCCTCCTCTGGTGCGGAGCCGCACTCCTCCCCACAATCCTCGCGTGCTGGTACTATCCGACCATACGACAGGTATTCTCCACGCTCAGTTGGCCGGTTCACTACAATCTATACCATTGGAACGCATTATTTGATCCATCATTTCGTTGGTGGGTACCACCGCTGATCGTGGCGATCATACAGCTCGTGTTTTTCGCGTTGCTCGTCGCCTATGCAACCACTGCATGGCATGGCAGGAAGCTCGACTCCTTTCGCTGGATAGCGCCTGCGCTCTTTTTACTGAGCGCTAGCATTTCCGGAGTTTTTCAAGGCTGGTATTGGCTTTCTGCGATACCCCTTTGGCTCGCCGTCGCACCCCGCAACCAGCTGGCGTTTGGTATCTTGGCGATACAAGCTGTCGAACCCTTTTCCTCGCTTCAGTTGGTCCTCGGCGGTTTTGGCCCGAAAAATCCCTATGCGATTGTGGCAACATGGAAGCCAATAATCTATTATTTGCACCAACTGCAAAAGTGACACCCCAGCAACCGATCGCACCTCGACCTCGTAGCCAATGCCCCTGTATAGACTCTTCATCAGACTGCGTTGCCAATTGGTCTTGTGGCTAATTCGGAGAGACTGGAAAAAACGTTACGCCGTCGCAAACTTCGTTTGCCCAGACACAGCGACATTGGTGAATGCGGCGAAATGGTATAAGCGACCTGGCATACCGCTTCCCGCTGTGTCACATATTTTCTATCATCAGGCTTCGGTTGAATTAGAGTGCGCCTATCATTCGCTGCGCACACTTTTGTGGAATATTTCTGAGGAGGACGAGGTAATCCTATACGACAAAGGCGGAACGCTGCCGGCTTCATGTTTTGATTTGCTTGCCCGCCAACGCTGGCGTAGCTGGGCGGTGCACCAAGAGTTTAAACCGGAGATGGCTTCCTATACCTATGGGATGAATCACAGCATCCCAATGGCGCAGGCCCCCATAGTAGCCATTTGGAGGAGCGACTACGTTTACCCGAAAGGAATCTATCAGCGCTACATTGAGCTGATTGAGAATCACGACATTGTCCTGCCGTATAGTATTTTTATTGGCGCCCCCCATGTCCGCGCCGATTTTATTGCGAACAATTGGGACAAGCTTTCCTCCTATGATATCGATTTTTGGCGCAAGAATTCAACATACGAATACTCACTTTACGAGAGTCAGGATCCCGTACATTTCGCCGTTCGGAAATCGGCTTGGCTAAAGTTGGGCGGGCTCAATCACAGACTTTGGGGTTATGGATGGCAATTCGGCGAGTTTGCCGCGCGGCTCCGTACGAAACTGCCCAAGAACAGAGTTAGGTATTTTGACCATTCGCCCCCGGTACATCAGAATCACTCGTCGACGCTCATGACTCGCAGTTCCAATTGGAATGACCAGAAGGCCGTAGAGGACCGTGACGGCAATGAGCGCTTTCGGCAATTTTTGGGTGGAGCGGACCTTTTCGACGCATATGTCTACCGCTGGCACCAAGGTCTAAAGCCATTGCCAAAGGAGGACCGGCAATGATCGGGCACGCCGCCGGCCTAGATGGGCACGGACAGTTTGGCGAGGATCGACTCCTTGCCATGATTTTTACCCGCGACGAAGGCTGTTGTCTTGAAGTGGGAGCCTACGACGGCATAACCGGGAGCCCGACTCTAGCCTTCGAGCGTAAAGGATGGACTGCTATTCTAGTGGAGCCACTTCCGGATCTTGCTGAGCGCGCGAGCCTTTCGCGAAAGGGGCCTGTAATCTGCGCTGCAGCAGGGCCTTCAGAGGGGGTGGTCGTGATCCAGCGTTGCCGCGAGGACGCGGCGATATCGTCCTGCGCCGTGGGAAACTCGTTTCAATCGGAAATGAATAGGATTCGGGCCGCTACCTTTGAGCCGGTTGAGGTGCCTCAGGTAACATTGGACAGCGTCTTGGAAGCATGTGGCGTCGTTCATTTGGATTTTGCGTCAATAGATGTAGAAGGCACAGAGGCAGAAGTGCTGCGCGGATTTGATCTCAATCGTTGGGGCCCTAGAGTTGTCCTGCTTGAGGATAATTCGCGGGGTGCAGATCGGTCCGTCCTTAGAATTATGGCCAGCCTCGGTTACCGCCGGTTTCGTACGACCGGCGTCAACGACTGGTACGCACGCCAAGATGATCACGAATTGGTCAATTGGAAAACCTCCTTGGCCGAAACTTGTCGGGAAATCTGGGTCTGGTTTCGCTCATTGTTGAAAATCTTGGTTCCCTCAGCGTTGAAAGCCCCTCTTCGAAGCTTTGAAAGCTGGCTAGAAGCACTCGTAGCCAAGAGATGACCAAGCCAACAATCATCTGCGTCACACCGGTTCGCAATGAACGCTGGATCCTGGAAAAGTTTCTAAGGGCAGCAAGCCTGTGGGCTGATCACATCATTATTGCCGACCAGAGCTCAGACGACGGGTCCATAGAAATTGCACGTTCGTTTCCAAAGGTTCGATTGATACTCAATCCAAGTGCTGGTTATGATGAAGCGTCTCGCCGGGATTTGCTTATGGCTGCGGCGAGGGAATTGCCGGGCCCGCGGCTTATATTCGGGCTTGATGCGGACGAATTGCTTTCAGCCGATCTGTTTGATTCTCCGGAATGGGAGAGTGTACTCACGGCACCTCTTGGCACTACGATCTGGCTTCAATGGGCCAATCTTTATTCTTCATTTAGCTATGCCCATGTGTTCGAACACCACGGAGCGTTCGCATATATGGACGACGGAAAGCCGATAGACGGGACGTTCATCCACAGCCCTCGCATACCAAATAACCCGAAGCTTCCAGGGCTACGCCTGACCGTAGGGAAGGTACTCCATTATCAGTACCTCGATTGGGATCGCATGAAGGCCAAACACCGCTGGTACCAGTGCATCGAAAGGGTGAAATACCCCTCAAAGAGTGCCGCGGCCCTTTATCGGCAATACCACCATATGGATGTCTCTTGGGCTCGCCGTGATCCAATCCAACCTGCATGGTTCGAGGGTTACACCCGTCGCGGGATTGACGCTAGGTCCCTTGCTATGGATCCCCACCCTTATTTTGAGCGGGAAACACTGCAGATGCTTTCTGTGCACGGGAGCGGGGTTTTCCGCCGCCTAGACATATGGGATGTTGACTGGGTCGATCTCGCACGTTTTTGGCGCTTCGAAACCCCAGGTCGTTTCGGCGATCCGCGTGGTCCTGCGGAGTGGATCTTCAATCGCTGGATGCGGGCCACACAAGACTACGCCCAAAGAGGCCCGATCCGGTTTCTCGATAAAGTCGCGAGAAAACTCGGGTGGTAGTTCCCCTAACGTGCCCAGCCTCCTCTATGTGAGCGATGTCAGGCCTGGTTCAGGAGGAGGCGGAGGCATTATCGCGCAGCGCCATCTGCAATTCCTTGTCGATAAAGGATGGCGAATAGCGACCGTGACGCCTGGCGGGAACCTGAGCGCGGAGGATTGGCTGGCGCATACTATCCCAAAGCGCAGGCCATGGTGGCCGCCTTACAGACCCGCCTATCCGTCAATCATGGCGTTGCGAGATTGGTTTACCGTCCGGGCTCTCGAGGCAGAAGGGATATCGGGTAAGCGTTTCGACGTAGTTCTCACTATTTGTGGCGGAAAGTCTTCTTGGTTTGCCGCCGCCATTGCCGAACGTTGGAAACGACCATTGGTTGCTATTGTTCACGATCTCTGGACTGAACATGGATCAGCCGACGACGCCCGAGTCGGGGAAAGGGTCTGCCGCCTCGCAACCAGGATATTAGTGGTCTCGGAGGAGATGAAGGTGGCGCTGGGGCGCTTCGGAGCGGCAAAAATCTCTGTGCTTCCACCGGTGCCCTGCAGCAGGCTTCTCCCCTTCGGTACGTGGCAAAGATCCTATTCCGCTCCCACCGTCGCCCATGTCGGTGCACTACATAACTATCACCTGCCTTATCTCACTTTGATAGCGCGGTTTCTCGAATTGCACACTGGTCGACTTCTCGTCCTTTGCCCGGTCTCAAATCCTGTTCTCGCTCGTCTGAAAAGTGATATCCCAAATCTAGACCATGTTGATTATTTTGCGTCGAACGAAGATGCACTCCGGTGTATGGCTGCACGCGCGACAGCATTGACTGTCATGTACCCTCTTGGTGAAGCAGCCCCGGGTGTCCCGCTGACCGGTTTTCCCAGTCGTTTTGTTGAATTTTCCCAGCTTGGACTGCCTATTTTGCTATCGGCCCCACCCGGGAACCCCGTGCGCACGTGGGCTAAACGCCACAAATGGTTGGCCCAATTTGATCCGGGTGACCAATTGGCAGCCGCGAGCACTGTTGCCGACCTAGCTGAGGAGCCTTCTTGGAGCAAGCTCGCCGCCCAGACTCGCGCAGTTGCCGAAGGGGAGTTCGATCCTTCTCTAATTCAGGCGCAGTTCTTGGAGGCGGTGACTCCGTGAGGTCAAATCCTGCAGTCCCTCTCGCTCGTTGTCCGTTCTGTGGAGGCGCTGCTGTCTCGGTTCTTGAACTGCCGGAACATCAGATCGTGGCCTGTCTACAATGCCACATCGCGCGTACCGAGCCTCCTCCACAGCTTGTCGACTACGAATTAGGAGATTTCCATGGCGTTTTCTCCTATCGTACAGCTGCAGAACTCCCGTGCTTCTGGCGTCGATCCCTCGATATGCAGCGAGACTTGCTCCGCCGACATCTGGGGCCGGGTGCTCGAATCCTCGAGATTGGTTGTGGAAGGGGTTTGCTGCTTCGCCACCTTCGCGATGCAGGTTTTGATGTCTCGGGCATCGAGCCGAGTCGTAACGCATGCAAGGTTGCGGTCGACGACGGCTTGCATGTACGTCACGGATATTTCTCTCGAGTTACTGTGAATGATGGCCCGTTCGACGCTGTCGTTGCATCTCACGTATTGGAGCACGTCGAAGAGCCCGGCCTGTTCATTGATGATATCGCAGCCGTTGCCCCTAGGGGTTTGCTCCTCCTTGTGCAGGCCAACTGGCGCGGATGGGTCCCCCGCAAAAACAAGGGGTTATGGCACGCATGGGCCCAAGGGCACCATTACTGGCACTTTACTCCGCCCGGAATGAGCCACTGGCTTGAGGGCCACAAGATCAAGCGGGTTGAGCTGGAATATTCGTCCTTAGAGCACGGCACCTATTGGTTGGCTCGAGTTGCCCAGTTATTCCCGAGGGCCGGCGATCAATTTCATCTGTTAAGCCGCCTGCCTTAGCATTGAACCTAATGGTCTGACGCACAAGGATCGCCGGCATGCGCAAGGTTATCAGGCCACCCTCGAGCTTCCAGTTTCCGTTACCCCATTTGGAGAGCGATATGAGCCATCGCTTCCCCAAGCGGTGGCATCGTATTCGATGGCTTTCATCTTCCTGTTTAGCATTTACTTAAGATTATCAATCGAATCTAACTCCTTGGATTTCATCGTTTCAAGAACGCCAAACGCAGACGCCTTTTCTGAGTTCGAAAACAATTTATGCGTTCATTTTTTTCGAGAATTCTAACCGGCTTGAGGCGTCTTCGTCTGCAGATACAAGGAGCGACGGTGGCCGTCCCGCGCTCAATAGGTGCGGGCGTTGATTGTGAAAGAGGGGTTCGCAATGATACACTGGGATCAGTCGCCATCGGATTGTCAGCCAAAGTTGAGAACGGAGTCCTCCTACACGCCTACGGTGGCTCCATCAACATCGGCAATGAAGTCTTTATCGGACCTTACACGGTCATCTATGGTCACGGGGGCGTTACCATCGGCGATGAATGCCTAATCTCGATGCATTGCCGCATTCTCTCGTCCGACCATGCAGTTCCGTTGCACGACAGGACGATTCGCAGTGAGCCCGATATATTGAAGCCCACATGCATTGGCCGCGATGTTTGGCTCGGCGCAGGTGTTACCGTCCTGGGAGGGGTCACCATCGGCGATGGATGCGTTGTCGGAGCTGGCTCCGTGGTGAAGGACAATCTGCCCCCGCATAGCATAGCCGTCGGAGTGCCGGCGAGGATCATACGCCAGCGCTGATCCGTGGCGGCCCCTGGATTTAGGGTTCCGAGTCCAAACAATCACTGATCCATTGATCTTCAACCGTCATTCCTTTCAAGCAGCCCCAAAGTGAATCCCGTAGAGGTCACCGTAATCATCTGCTCGCATAACCCAAATCCGGGACGCCTCGCTAGGACGTTAGCTGGACTCCGGGCGCAAACGCTTCCTGCCGCCCAATGGGACTGCGTGCTGGTTGACAACGCATCCGAGCCCACGCTCGAGTCCGCAGGTCTACCGAACCTACGCGTGGTTAGGGAACCCCTCCTAGGGCTCTCGCGGGCACGCAGGCGGGGCCTTATTGAAGGCTCTTCGTTTCTTTGCGTCTTTTCCGATGACGACAACGTACTGGCCCCGAACTACCTTGAGGAGGCGCTGCGAATAGCACGGGGCAACCCGCGAATAGGCGCTTTCGGAGGGCGAAGCATAGGGGAATTCGAGAATCCCGTTGCGGAATGGCAGAAAGAGTTCCTGGACTTGCTCGCTGTCCGTGATCTCGGCGCCCAAACGATAGTCGAATCCCATCATTCGCCCTTGAAGGTCTACCCTCGATGCGCGCCCATCGGTGCCGGAATGGTGCTCAGACGTGAAGCCGCCCAAGTATGGATGGATTCCCCTCAAAGCGCCCTCACGGACCGGAGGGGCGCAGACCTTTCCTCGAGTGGCGATAACGACATCGTGCTTACGCTGTTCGCTGCGGGCTGGGACGTGGCCTATTTCCCGGAACTCGCGCTTATCCACCTTATACCGACCGATCGACTGACTCCCGATTACCTTGCGCGGCTAAACGAAGGAATCCAACGCTCGTGGGTGCGGGTGCTTTCATTGCACGGGCTTTGCCCTTGGGCGCCAGCGGCCCCTTGGACCGTACCCATTAGGTCCGCGCGTGCCTGGTTCCGCAATCGGGCATGGCATGGCCCAGCTCAACGCATTCGGTGGTTTGGTGCGCGCGGGCATTTCCGAGGTAGAGCCGATCTCAAGGAGCTATGACGCCCGGACAGTTCCTTCTTCGTTATTATTACACCCCGGTGGGCATTATCCGGAACTCCATCCGTGAGGGTGGGCCCTGGGCGCAGCACGTCACAGAAATCAATCGACAAGAGATGGAGGCGGCAGCGACCCACCTGGGCCCCCTCCCGCGCTACCCGGGATCTGCTTCCGTGACCCTTCACCTGATGACGGGCCGCAAGTTCTGGTACCAGTCGGCGTTTTGTTTGCATTCATTCGCAGTGGCCTCCCACACAAATGTGAAAGCCGTCCTCTACGACGATGGCTCCATAGATCCAGAATGCGCGGCCCGGCTGGCCGCGCTCGGTCCAGGCACAACGATACTCCGAGCAGCAGAGTTGATCGAAAAGCTTGAGAGGTTCCTACCACTTTCCCGTTTTCCTGTTTTGCGCGAGCGCTGGAAAAATTACCCAAACATTCGGAAGCTGATCGACGTCCATGCGGGCTCCCATGGATGGAAGCTCGTCTTAGACTCTGATCTTTTGTTTTTCCGCCGACCAGATGTCCTATTGGACTGGCAATCTTCCCCGGACAGCCCCCTCCATGCCATCGACTGTAAGGAGTCCTATGGGTACTCGCGCACGCTCATGGCCGAACTCGCAGGGGCGCCCATAGCGCCCCTAGTGAATGTGGGATTGTGCGGATTGCGGAACGAGGACCTCAACTGGGAGCAGATCGAGCATTGGTGCGCCGCGCTGATAGCTCGCGAACGGACAAACTACTTCCTCGAGCAAGCACTTGTCGCTATGTTGGTGGCAGGAAAACGTTCCATTGTCGCGCCGCGAAACGATTATATCACCATGCCGACGCGCACCGAGGTCGAACGGCCGAAGGCGATAATGCATCACTACGTGGATACTTCCAAGCGGTGGTATTTCCGTAGCGGCTGGCGCCACGTTCAGTCGAACATAGCCCGGCCACATCTCTCTGCGACGTAAAATGTTCGCTGGTCCCATTTCAAGGCCGCGTACCACACTCAAACCCTCATAGCGTGTTTTCAACTAAGCCGCACAGCCATCTTTTAGAAACAGGCCATTGACTCAGAAACCTAGGGAGAGAGCTGCTCGACAACTTGGGATGTGCCCTAGAAGAGGCGCGACCCATTCGATCCCCCTTTACGCTTGAGCCTCGCCCAAAGGAGTACCCGCATAACATATGCGCACAAACGCTGCCGCCCCAAACAAGCCAGCGCCACAGAGCAAGCGCACCATCCATTAGTAGCGAGAGTGCTCGCTTAGCCACAAAAAGGGGCTCTTCCTCACTTGTTCGATCGGGCCTCGTTTGCAACACTACCCTCATGCGCTCCATCATTAAAGCCAACCTGAAGCGATGGTTATACGGGTCGTGCCCGGGGTATTCCGGATCATTCCCGTACTATGGCGTGCGCACCTTTTTCCCAAGACACTCGATAGTGTTCGCCCTGGCCTGCGACCAGGGAATTTATGAGGCATCGAACATCCGCCTCCTGCAATCTGCGCTGCGCCCCAACACAACAGCATTTGATGTTGGCGCCAATATAGGCCTGATGTCCATCCCCCTGCTTCATCTGGAGCCTTCGCTCACCGTTGTTTCGCTTGAACCGTCACCACACAATTGCGAGAGCCTCTTTCGGACTCATGCCGCCAGCTCATTTAAGGGCCGTTGGGAGGTACTCGAACTGGGTTTGAGCGACTACGACGGAGAGTCCACCTTTCAATGCGCTTCTCCCGATCTTGGCGCCTTCGACGGTTTTTTCGATACGGGACGCGCGGGGAAGATGACTCCAATAAATGTGAAGGTCACCACGCTGGATCGCATATGGGAAATGCGCGGGCGACCAGCCGTCTCCGCCATCAAGATTGATGTCGAGGGATCCGAGTTGTCTGTTCTACGGGGAGCATACGAGTGCCTGCGCTCGTCCAGGCCGGTGGTGCTCACCGAGTGGTGCGCCCCGAATCTTAAGAGAATAAACTGTCCCCCCGAAGGGCTACTGACCCTCGCAACAGAATTGGATTACGAAGTTTGTGCGATGCCGACATTGGTGAAAGCCGTCTCGGCAGTTCACCTCCGTTCCCTGATGGAATTTGGCGAGAGCTTCGCTCTTCTGCCCCACTAGCAATGCCTGCTTATAGACAAGAGCTGCCCGACCTCGCAGTCTACAAGCGTGAGTTGCTGGAGGCCGGCGCTCCGGAGGTGCTCCCAAGGGTCCCATTTAACCCTAGGGGGCTGCTCGGGAGTCTGCCACCACCTCCTGCGGGTCGGCAAGGTTGGCCTTGGAACGTCGAGTTTCCTCCTCCGGCATCCTTCGGCGATTGGCCTGTCATATCCATCGTGACTCCGTCATTTCAGCAGGCGGAGTTTCTTGAAGAGACCATTCGCTCGGTGCTGCTTCAGAACTATCCGCGTTTGGAGTTTCTCGTGATGGACGGAGGCTCGACCGACGGATCTGCCGGGATCATAGAGCGCTACCGGCCTTGGCTTAGTTTCACCCGCGTAGCACGGGATCGAGGCCAATCCCATGCCATAAACCTCGGCTTCTCCCTTGCTTCGGGTTCCGTCAATGGGTGGCTAAACAGCGACGACTTTTACCTCCCGGGAACACTAGAGCGCATCTCGGTCGCATCGCACCAAGGCGCCGATTTCATCTACGGCGATTCTCTGGAACTCGACCAGAGTACCGGCCACCTTAGAAACGTGATCTCTGGTCTGGCTCACCGCAGGTACGTGCGTTTCCCAGGATTGATCCCGTCGCACGGGGCATTCTGGGCGGCCGCGCACCACCAACCCGTTTGGGAGGAGCAGCACTGTACGATGGACTATGAGCTTTGGATCCGGATGCTCCCGGGGTCGCGGATCCGGTACCTAAACCGGCCTTTGGGGGTCGCTCGTGTTCATCCAGCTACCAAGAGCGCAAACCCCGCCCTCCAAAACCATTGGGAAAATGACGCACGACGCAATGGATTGGCCCATCCTGAGTTATACAGGAAGCAGACATGGCTGCATAGAGAGTTCAGTATTGTTCAACGTTTGGTGCGTCGTCTCAGATCGCGTGGCCAAACGGCAAACCTTAGAAACCTACAAAAGGAATGCGCATGGGCTGCGCCGATCGACCTAGCCAAATGACTTCTTTCGGCGCTCAGGCGCGCATCCTGATTTTGACGTCGGGACCGGCTTGCCGCAATCCACGATCCTTGAAAGAGGCGATCACGCTCGCTGGCGCAGGGTTTAGGGTCACCTACATCACCGTCTTCCATACTGAGGCCGACGCCATCGAGGACCAACGACTGCTGGCAAGCACGCCTGTTCGGCTTCTTTCAATCGGGGCTCGAAAGGGGGCCAAACGTTTTAGGCAGAGACTCGCAACGTGGATCGCGCGGCGCTTGGTTGAGCGAACGCCTTGGAGCCCATCCGCTTCACTTGGCCCAACGGGAGAACTGCTTGCATCGGCGAAGCAGCATCCCGCGGAGCTAACGATCGTGCATACCGAGGCCGCTTTTTGGGTTGGTTGCAAATTGATGAAGTATGGGCGTCTCGTAGCCGCCGATTTCGAGGACTGGCATTCAGAAGACCTCCTTCCAAAGGCTCGACGGTCAAGGCCCTTGAGGCTCATCCGCAAGTTGGAAAAAGCAATTTTACGAGGTGCGTGTTTTGCCACCACAACTTCGCACAGTCTCTCCCGGGCGTTAGCGGAGTCTTACGGAGTAACCCCTCCACAGGTTTTAACCAACAGCTTTCCTTTGCAGCCGACTCCGGCAATCCGACCGTTGCGAGAGCCTGAAATGGTTTGGTTTTCGCAGACGATTGGCCCTGGGCGTGGCCTGGAACAGTTTATCGGCGCTTGGGGACAGCTCTCACCGACGACCGGACGCCTAACCCTGATCGGTGCCTTGTCGCCAGGTTACAACCAGGCCCTTCTCGACGGGCTCCCAGCAAGCGTTCAGTCTAGAATCACTTTCCGGAACCCCGTGCCGTCCGACATGCTCCCTGATGTGCTAGCTGGATTCGACATCGGGCTAGCATTGGAACGGAGCGCGCCTCCAAGCCGAGATCTAACCATCACAAACAAGATTCTCCAATATCTTAACGCGGGGCTGGCAATCATCGCAACCCCAACGGCAGGTCAAAAAGAGGTCCTTGCCGCAGCCCCTGGGGCCGGCATTACAATCGATATGGGTTCCGCGGATGCCGTCAATCACCTGGTCACCCACTTGACTGCCCCGGATTGGATTCGCAGCGCGCAAGGTGCCTCAAGAAGGGCGGCAGAAACCCAATACAATTGGGGGAAAGAGGCTCCTTTGTTGTTAGAGCTTGTCGGAACTGCCATCGCTCGGGACCTATGAAGCCTCTAGTTTCCATCCTGATTCCTGCGTACAATGCAGCTCCATGGGTGGCCGAGACCCTGGAATCGGCTCTCGCACAAAAATGGGAGAATAAGGAAATCATCGTCGTCGATGACGGTTCTACCGACCGGACGATGGAAATAGCCACATCCTTTATATCGCGCGGCGTGCGTGTTTTTGCGCAGAGCAACAAGGGGGCAAGTGCCGCTCGAAATTTGGCTTGGGCCGAGAGCACCGGTGACTGGCTGCAGTTTCTTGATGCGGATGACCTCCTAGATCCGGACAAGATTTCGGCCCAAATGGAGCTTATCAGGAGGCTTGGGCCGGGATTCGCCTACTGCGCGCGATGGACCCGGTTCACGCACACGATCGCTGATTCGGACTTCACGCCCCAACCCCTATGCTGCGATGCTGAACCGGTGACGTGGCTGGCCGCAAAGCTTCATGACAACCTGATGATGCACCCTGCCGCTTGGCTCGTATCCCGCGAGCTTGCCGACCGAGCCGGCGCATGGGACACCTCGCTGACCCTGGACGACGACGGGGAGTTCTTTAGCCGCGTGGTGCTAGCGAGCGAAGGAATCCGACATTGCGAAGCGGCTCTCTCATATTATCGGTCAAACCTTAAAGGCAGCCTTAGCCGCCGAAAAACGTCGACTGCCTGGCAATCGGCTTTTCTGTCCCTGAAAAAAACGGGGGATCTGCTACTCGCCCGCGACGCCACTGGTAGCTCCAAGGGATCCCTGGCAAATGCCTTCCAGAGGCTTGCCTTTGCCATGTACCCAAATGAACCCGCTATCGTTCGCCAATGCGAGGGGTTGGTGAAGTCCCTTGGTGGAAGCCGGACGGAACTAGGCGGAGGCTTAATTCTTACCTTCATTTCCAGGGCCCTGGGATGGAAGGCTGCGCGCCGACTCCGTCACTACCGAGAGTCGTAGCCCAGCTAGTCCAGAAAGCGGCACGAACAATGGTCCGATAGATTGGAGCCAAGAGGAGCCTCCCCTCAAGAGGCTTGCGGCTCGCCGACATCATTAGATTGAAAACGCCGCGTTGCAGATCATGTCTTTATGTGAGTACTGCGGATCGAGTTCCGGACTCTTGACAGAATATAAAGGCATACCCGAGGCTTTCGGTAAGAAAGTGTTCCAGAATATATAACGCTAGTCCAAAGGGCGCCTATATTGGTCTGATGTGAGCCGCAGCCGCTGGGGCGTTGTCTCACAGAGGAAGGTAATCCGAGTAATTCCCTGTTTATTCCTTGCAATAGAGGTCGCCCGTACTGGTCTCGCGAATTTACATGCGGAAGACATGATGCAAGAGCGAAAGCACTTGATGGCTGAGAATCCCGACGCACCTGCGTGCGTTACCGAGAAGCGATGGCACAATCGAAATTTTCTTGGTTTTCACATGGGTTCGGCGTGGTGTCCACATGAAGCCATGCGCCAGTCTCAACGCTGCTGCCAAATACGATAGCCTACCCCAAATACCAAGTCGAATGGCGGGGTATCGCTTTGCAGGAAAGAACCAATGGGCGCCTTCGTCATTAAAACGATTGGCAGCTCGTAGATCGCCAAAATCAGAGCGTTCAAGATAACCACCGTCGATAAATAGTTGAACCGGTAAAAGGCTAAAACGGGTCAAGAGAGAGGCAAACGCGCGACCTTCAACCATCGCAAATACAACCGTAGCTCCGGGGCACCTCGCCAGACTATTACATTCGAGTTACTCACAGAGCCTGCCGCCGTTGCCCACTTGGGCGTAAGGGTGGTCCGCCATACTCATATGGTCGATGGCCGATCTAGGCCGGCTCCTTGGGCCGGTCCAAGGAACCGTTTGGAACGCCTTGAGACGTTGAAAAACATCCCCTCAAAAGGAAAACAACCGCGTAAAGCCATGTGGACCATTGAAACACCTCAATTCCGACCGATCCATTCATCCACCGACCAGGGATCCACAGACTGGCACCGAGCAAGGCGGCCACCAACACGGCTTCAAATCGCGGATCTTGATACGTCTTCGCCACTACCGCCGCGAGCATCGGGATGAACATAACGTTGTCGTGCGAGTAGCTCGGGAACCAAGCGCGGCCGGCAAAGCATGACAGCGCTAGGAACGTCAACGGACTAGCCGTCCACAAGGATTTTCGGTATTTAAACAGAAAACAAAAAAGCGCGACGACTGCGACTATCCCAACGCATAAAAACATATTTGGTGGGAAACCCAAAACCTCCAGTAGGCTGTTGAGTCCATATCCCCTGAACATGGAAGTTGAACCTATACTGAAGTAGTTCCTCAGATGGACTCTCAGCGAGTCATCGCTGAACCAGAATCCGGCGATGTTGAGGAGCGCCACTATCAGAGAGGAGAAGAGAAATGGACCCCATTGGCGGAACGTGAGCAAAGCGACGAATAGCGGCAGGCACAGCACGGGCTTCACCGTGGCAAAAACCAAAAAAACGATTCCCCAATAATTGCACCCTCGTGAAAATGATACCATCGACCAAGAAAGGAGGGCCAATGTGAGGATACTATACTGGCCAAAGGCGAGTGTGGTTTGTAGGTTGCTGCATGCCAGCACGACTGAAGCAATTAGCCATACAGGAACATCGAACGGCTTGGACAACAATAGAGATGCGTAAATCACGGACGCGATCGCTAGGATGTTCATAATTGCATAATAATATTTTGCAAAGTTCCACGATAAGGGCGGCACAAATAAGGCCCCCAGAATATGGCTTGAAGGCAAATAATTCGCTTTGTCCCACCTCAAGACACCTTGGTGAATCATCGCGGTTCCCGTTTCTAACGGAATTCTCCAAAACAAATGGATCTCCTGAAATCGCCAATTCAGATCCGCCCCACCAGCCGGATTGAAGAGCAAAAAGCTAAAGCCCTTGAATAAATGAAAGACGGCTAGGCCCAGGAGCAGGGAGGCGATCAACCTGAGGACAATCACCCGTACCGGTAACTCCATTCTCATTGGGCACCCCCTTTCCCGATAAAGGAGTGAGCAAACGGGAAACTAGGAGCCCCTCCGTAGCAAGGCGGGGTCCATCTAAAACTATAGTGAGCTATCGAGGAACCAGATCCCATCACGAAATGTTGGACGGAATATTCTCTGCAATCGATCACGTAACCGACTCTGCTTAAAAAAGACTCCTCTCGGACGAAGCCAGCTTCTTAGTAAAACATGGGCCTAGCGCCCCAATGCCAGTGTAAATGCCCGCCTAGGCCCCTGCCAAGCGAGTCGTGAGGGTTCATGACTTTCGAATGAGATCATGGGACCTGAACGTCGAGGCTCGACGGGGGAAGCAACCCGGGTACAGGGTTAGTCCTATGATCCTCGAAGTCGGGTACGCCGAGATATGATGCCGACCCAGGTCGCTAAAGTTAGAGTTTACCTCTGCACCTACAGGAGGCCCAGCGTGCTACCGAGGGCCCTAGCGAGCCTGTGCAACCAGACATTCAAGGATTGGGTTTGCGAACTCCATAACGATGACCCTGCAGACTCAAATCCAGCCACATTGGTAAAGGAACTTGGAGATTCACGGATTACCATAGTGAACCATGAACGGAACCTAGGGCCTGTCAGCACCTTCAACCTCATTTTCAACCCATGCCCTAATCTTTACGTAGGCCTATTGGAGGACGATAACTGGTGGGAGCCAGAATTCTTGCAGACGATGGTAGATGAGATGGATGCCCATCCGCTCATAACGGTGGGTTGGTCGAACATGCATATAATTGCGGAAGGAGCAGATGGCGTTTGGAGTGATACGACGCGAACAGTATGGCCATGGGCCGAAACTGACGTCGTCAGATTGTTTAAATGGCCCCAGATCAGTCAATCGTGGCAGGCACTTCACTCCAACGGTGCGATGCTCGTCCGCGCTGGAAATCTCGAAATCCTTAAGATACCTGAAACGACGCGCTTCGATTTTAGCGAACAGGTTCGTGAACGAGCAATGCCCCACCCTTTGCTGTTCCTTCCAAAACCGCTAGCTAACTTCTCGGTCACACTTTCATCCGCGCGACTCGACCAGCGTGTGGGTATTTCTGAGCACCAAATTATGCTGCTCTCGAGCTTTCTACACGCCTCCAAGTCTGGTGTTGGGACGATCACCGAAATCTGGAGAGATGTCAGGAAATCCAAGGTGCGTTCAACAGATATGTTGATCCTCACGGGAATCTACGACTCCCGTTGCAGAGCAATTCTCCGACACGCACGGCCCTCGGAATGGTTCGGTTTTTTTCGCGCTCAGTTTCGCCATCCAATCCTATTCCTGCATGCGATGCGTTCGCGAAGACGTTACCCTGAGCTTTGGCGTTTTCTTAATGTAAACACCCTAAGGCGTTTCGAAGAAAACGACGCACACCAAGGCACTCAGTCCTGAACTCGCATTCTCCCACCCCTACCTTTTTTGCCGCGCCGAGGCTAACAATGTAGCCCTTTTGTATAAGACCTCCGGTCGCGTCTTCCGGAGTCGACGGTTCAAGTTTTCCGTGCTGCCGCTGGTGGCCCTTGGACATTGGCTCGCTGAAGCTACGGACAACCGCGGCGTTGGCCTGCAGAACGCAAGTCATGATTCGGGCGCCCGAGCTTGGACACTGAGAGTCAGGATCCCAGCTTTCGCCGAATCTCTCGTGCCTTAGAAACATTCAGGAACTCGTAGAATCCCATTAAACGGCAGAGCACAAAACCCCGGTAGCCATCCAAGAAACCACCGCGGAATATGTAATGATAAAGAAATCGAAGAGTCGCACGGAATGGCAATCTCTCCGCCTGATGCTTTAACCATCGCTTTCTGGCAAGAGACGGTTCTATTGCAGCTCCAACAGCAGCACTCTTCCCCTCCTGCGACACCAACAGGCGTGCCTCCCAGTTCGAATACCTGTTGTGCTTCTCCACCCAAATATCGATGGTTGGAAAGGCAAAATGCTCCATATCGTGCTTAAGGCGAGAAGTGGAGCCATGGAGGATCACATGCTCATGAACTTCATTATCGCCCGAGTTGGTAGAGCTGACTCCTTCGAATTCTTCATACCGACCCAATGCATGCCGGAAAAAGCGAAGATTCCAGCTCGGGTAATAGCCGCAGTGTCGAATCCACCCATCCAAAAAATAAAACCGGCGGTTCACGTAATAGCCGTCAAAGCCCGTTTTTTCTCCTGATACAATCGCGGTCAATTCAACAGCCAGTTCAGGAGTGATTCGCTCGTCGGCATCCAAGATAAAAAGCCATTCATGACGCCAAGGTACGTTCTCTAGGGCCCAATTCTTCTTCTTCGGGAATTGTCTATTCCAGTTGAAATCGATCACATTGGCCCCCATTCGGCGTGCGATTTCCTGTGTTCCATCGGTACTGGATGAATCCACCACGGTTACCTCATCTGCAAAACTGCAGGACTTAAGGCAGTCCTCGATATTAGCCACCTCGTTCCTGGTTGGGATTAGAATGGAGAGGGGACTTCGCGGGCGCATGTTTTTAGAGTGGACGAAATCGACGTTCGAGCCACGTTCAATGTTTAGGGGGATGATCCTAATTAAACAGCCCCTGTCGAGCCGAGGAGCGAATAAGGATGGGCTACGACACATCGATCGCCCGACCCTTCGATCCGCGTTCGTCCGTGAACGCATCCCACACTAATCCACTAACAGGCTCTAATTGACCGCCCACTTTTCTGGTTCAACGGCTACTCCCATTGGCGAAGACCGACTAAGATTATCCCTGTGCTCCAAAGCGAATTCCCGAACCGAACAGCGACCACTACTCGATTGGCTGGAGAGGTAGTGGTAGCTTTTCTATTTGGTGCTGCCCTCACGCTCATTGCGTGCCGCCGAGGGCGCCAACTTACGTTCGATGGATATTTTTATGTCGAATTGTCCAAGCAGTTTGCATCAACCTGGCCGGACCGATTTGGAAACGATTGGCCTTTCGGGTGGCCAATAGCCGGAGGACTATTCGCACGACTGGGCGTACCCGCGTTTTGGGCTTTGGTCGGACTATCAGCATTGATGTTTGTAGGACTGTTGGGAAGCACGGCGTTCTTCCTCCGTTTCCAACGTTATCGGCTCGTACTTCTGGCCGCCGTGGCCTCCGTTCCGATCATTGCGCCCCAGCTATCAGGCTGTCTAACGGACTTGCCGTTTGCTGCGGCCCTCATCGGCCTTGCGGCATTGCTGTCATTGTGGCCCCAACGATGGGCCATTTGGCTGGCGGCCCTAACGGCAATTCTTTCTTTGGGCATTAGATATGTGGGTCTCATTTCAACGGGACTGATCGCTATTAATATTCTTTTGCGCTGGCGGTCGCTTCGCAGCGCAGGCCGGCTCATGGAGGCTATGGTCGCGTTCGCCGTGGCATCTGCAGCCAGCGGTTTTCTTTTGGCAATCAATGTGCTTCGATCGGGACACGCCAGCGGCGCCAACCGCGGGGTCCCGGAAGGCCTCTCAGCCTTCCCCATGGAGCTCGTGAACTTTGGCTGGTCTGCACCGTCAGCGCTTCTTGCGGGCGGACTGCGCGATCGAGTCGGGGTCGCAACTTCGATCGGAACCGTCGTGGGTGCGCTGGCGTTCTTGTTGATCGTCTTACTGTGTGTGTGCTCTTGGTTTAGCCCGCGTTCGGCCCATTCGCGGCTTCTTGCTTTGGTTGCCCTTTCCTATAGCGTCTCGATGGCAATCCTTCACTGCGTCGGGAACTTTGACGCTCTATATAACGGGAGGACGTTTTTGCCTGTGCTCGCTCCTCTTGTCATATTGTTTGCAGAGCGTTTTTTTTCGGACAAGGCGCTTCAATATGGTTTAGGCGTTGTGTTGATCGCCTCTGGGATCGCGGCCTCCCAGCGCGGCATCAGCCGCGAGATTTCGGGTGATGTGAGGCCTGCAGTCGCGGCGATTCGCGAGCGGATACGCCCGACTGGACGCATTGGTATGAATGACGATGCTATGTCAATTTCGGCATTTTTCGTGCAGCCTGCTGATAGGATTTGGCCGAGCTATAAGCTGGGGGATTCCATGTACGATTTCATCGTTGTTGCGGGCAGGCCGACAGACCGTGCTGGCGATTCAGCCCCTCTAGGAGGCGAATGGACCATGCTAATGGATCGTCTCACTTCGACAGGCCATTATCGGTACTTAATTCGCAATTCGCGATTGATGGTGATAGAGCGGGTGTCCCCGTAAAACGTCGGGCTCCCGACAATCCCGCGGCCGGGTTCCGGCGTCCTGTGCCGCACGAGTCGTTCAATCAAAGCTTCGGCGACTGTCCAACGCGCTCTTAAGCGTAACAGAGTCGGCATAGAGAACACCGCCGCCGCTTGGGATTCCAAAACCGATACGAGTTACTTTAACGTTAAGGGCCAGCGGCAGTTTCTCCCGAATGTAATGGCAGGTTGCCTCACCTTCCACGTCGTTAGAAAGGGCGAGGACCAGCTCATCGACTTCGCCGGATTCGATAAGAGAAAGAAGGCTTGAGATATTGAGCTCCTCTGGGCCAACCCCCAGAAGCGGTGAGAGTTTCCCATGCAGGACATGATAGGCGCATTTCCACGAACCGCTGCGCTCGATTGCCACGAGATCAGGGACATTCTCGACAACGCAAACGGTCTTATGGTCGCGCCGGGGGTCTGCGCAGATGTCACATAACCCGTCCTCGCTGAGGTTGCCGCATCGACTGCACCGATGGGTCTTTAACGCCGCCTCCTGGAGGGCCGCGACGAGACCATTGAGCCTCTCAGGCTTTCCCAAAAGCAGATGCAGGGCTATCCGCTCCGAAGAGCGATAGCCCACCCCGGGAAGATTCCTGAGGGCCTTTTGGAGCTTCTCGAAAGCGGCTGTCACGTCTCTCAGAAGATTCCCGGCATCTGGAAAGCCGACGTAACCTTCTGCATTTCGCTGTCATTAAGATCTTTAGCCTGTTTTCCGGCATCCTGGATCGCGGCCAAGACCGTATCGGAAATGATCTTCGGATCCTCCTTTAGAAATTCCGGATCGAGTAAAAGGGCTAGAAATTTTCCAGCCGCGTTCACCTTGACCTTTACGGCACCGCCGCCCGCGGTGACTTCTATCTCTCGAGCCTCCAGCTGGGTCTGGAGCGTCTCGATAGAGCGCTGCATCTTCTGAGCTGTCTTTAGGAGTTTTCCGACGCCTGCCATATGCATGAAGTTTGTGATCTGCTGCGGAAATAACGAGGCCTTTTGTAAATTTTTCCGTGAGGTAATGCTCCGGAAGGTGTTCAATAGGGCCAATGACCCAGCCAACGGTGCTCGTTATCCTTGCGGAGGGCTTTGAGGAAATTGAAGCTGTAACCCCAATCGACCTCCTGAGACGAGCTGGTGCTATGGTGACAGTCGCATCCTTGGCCGCAGGCATTCACGTTGCCGGGCGAAGCGCCATCATCCTACATGCCGACCTGCCGCTTGATGGGGTCACGGAATCCCATTTCGACTGTGTTGTCCTGCCCGGGGGGCCTGGTGTGCAGAAACTTCGCGAGGATGCCCGGGTCCTGGAAATAGTGAAACGGCAGAATGAGGTTAAAGGTTGGTTGGCGGCTATTTGCGCTGCACCTTTGGTATTAAATACCTGTGGGATCCTCGAGGGAAAGCGCTACACAGCACATTTCTCTGTGGCTGCAGAATTGCCTGGCGCACTCCTCGATGAACGGGTGGTACAGGATGGTCATTTGATAACCTCGCGCGGAGCAGGAACGGCCCTTGATTTCGGTCTGAAGCTTGTCGAAGTGCTTTTCACAGAGAAAAGGGCGGTTGAAATTGCAGGGTCCATCTCGGCATGAACCTGTGCACTCCCGAGGGTTGGCGGGTCAAAAGGCATATTGTCGATCTTTGGCTCCCGGGACTGCGGGCACTTGAGTGCCTTCCCGGTGAACGAATCCGGCATCGCTCGCAGTTCGGAGGCCGGGAAGCCGGAAGGATCGTCCCCTTCTCACCATGTGTGGCATAGCCGGATTCATTGACCCGAGCGCATCGGCTGAGGCCCGGGAAAGTGCGGTCCTTAGGATGTGCAACACGATGATCCACCGCGGACCTGACGACTCCGGGATAGAATCACGTGGGCCTGCTACGGTAGGGATGCGCCGCTTGGCCATATTCGACCCGGCCAATGGCCATCAACCCATGAGCACGCCCGATGGCCGATACACGCTCGTATTCAACGGGGCCATATACAACTTTCAATCCCTCAAGGCGGAGCTCGAATCTTCAGGATGGGTCTTCCGTACCCGGTGCGATACCGAAGTATTGCTAGCCGCACTGGCTGTTTGGGGGGAAAAGGCATTGGGTCGGCTGCGCGGAATGTTCGCCTTCGCACTCTGGGATTCAACTGACCAGTCCTTGTTGATCGCGCGCGACCCATTTGGAATTAAACCGCTGTATTTTTCCCATAGCGCCCAACGCATTGTTTTCGCTTCGGAAGTCGGGGCGCTTCTGGCCTCGGGCGTCTGCAGGCGTGAGATCAGCCCTACCGCCGTCGCGGAGTACCTCGGATGGTTTGCTGTGCCTGCCCCCTCCACGATCTACAATGGAATCCTAAGCCTGCAGCCGGGCGAGAGCCTGATCTTCAAAAATGGGGCCCTTAAGATCCAACGCTATTGGTCCTTTGGTTCCATTGCCCCTAAAGATGCGCCCTGCGCCTCGCGTGGGGAATTCATCAGGGAGCTCCGCACCCGGCTAGATGATACCATAAGAGCGCACGTTCTGGCAGATGTGCCGGTAGGTGCATTTCTATCCGGGGGTCTCGATTCTGCGGTAGCCGTAGGCCTGATGTCGCATGCAATAGGTGGCCCGCTTAAGACCTTCACGATAGGCTTTGAAGAGGACGGATTTTCAGAAGCCGATGAGGCTGAGGCCACTGCGCGGCATTTCGGGTGCGTGCACCATACCCGCATCCTGACGGGGGACGAAGTAGCGCGAGACATAGACAATTTCCTTGGTGCGTGCGACCAGCCAACCGGGGATGGCATAAATACCTATTACGTGAGCCAAACCGCCAACGAGGGTGGAGTTAAGGTAGCTCTGTCCGGATTAGGTGGGGACGAGATCTTCGGGGGGTATCCTTCGTTCAAGGTGATACCGGCGCTTGCAGGCTGGCTCACCGCGTGGGGGAGCTTGCCGGGACCCGTTCGCTCGCTGGTGATTCGGTTTCTTAACACACGAGGAACCCAATCCCGAAAGCTTTCCGACTTTCTATCTTTCGCGCATGACCCCCATGAACTTGGGGCCCTGCAGCGACGCGTTTTCCCTGAATCACGCAGGCTCATGATGCTCGCTCCGGAGGTCCTTGAAGCAATTGGATCCCCCTCTCCGTTTCATCCCATGCTGGAAACGCTTAAGTCGGATGTGAATGGCGAAGACCTCTTCAAACTCATAAGCTCATGGGAAATAAGAACCTACATGGCCGATATACTTCTTCGCGACAGCGATGTGATGAGCATGCGCCACTCATTGGAGCTACGGGTGCCTTTCGTCGACAAAATGTTAATCGAGTGGCTTTGGCACCAGCCCTCAGCATTTATCTACGATCGAAAGCGTCTGAAATCCGCGCTTGTCGATGCGACAGCTGATTTGCTGCCCCAAGGGCTCATGAACCGAAAGAAGCGCGGATTCACCTTTCCGTTTCCGGTTTGGATGCGCAATGACCTGCGCCCCTTCCTGCAGGATACATTCGCCACGGCTAGCATTTCCAAGAGCGGATTATTTGCTGCAGGGCCGATCCGTTCCTTGTGGGATGACTTTCTAGTAGGGAACGACAACCGTGAATGGTCGCGGATTTGGAGTCTAGCAGTGCTCATATCATTTGTTAATCGCAGCCACGCCGTGCCTCCGCCGCAGGGCTTGGCTACGAGCTGAACACTCGTGAACACCCTGCTTCTAGCACCCGAACTGTTTGCCGGTGAGGGAGGGATCATGAGGATCATGCGCCTCTACCTAAAAGCCGTTTGCGAACTCGCGGGCTGCCATGACGAAGTGCAACTGGTCTCTTTGAATGACGGGGCCATAGACCCGGCACTCCTTCAATCGTGTGCCGATAAGCACCTTGTAAGGTATGAAGGCTGCCGGCATAACAAACTCAGGTTCGTCCTCTCGGCATTTCGTAGCGGTCTGGCGTCGGACAAAATCATCTGTGGGCACATCGGCCAACTTCCGGTGGCCTGGTTCATCTCAAAGCTGCGTCCCGGTATCCCGTACTATCTGGTTGCCCATGGAATAGAGGTGTGGCGCCCCTTCTCGACCCTCGAAAGGTGGTCATTAAAAGGGACAAAGAAGGTCTTTTGCGTGAGTGACTACACACGGCGCCAGTTGCTTCAGAACTGCTGCCTTAAACCAGATCAGACGTGCGTATTGGAGAATGTGCTGGATCCCAGTCTCGATCCCATATCGCTTCCAGGTCGGGCAGACTCGCCGCCGATAATACTATCCATATCGCGGCTCACCCTTTCCGACAATTACAAGGGCATTGACCACCTTATAGCGGCAATGCCCGCAGTGCGTGCCGCAGTCCCGGGAGTTCGCTTAAGAATCGTCGGACAGGGGGACGGGCTTCCAAAGCTGCAGTCGCTCGCACGCGATCTCAATCTCGGGGGCGCGGTTGAGTTCACAGGGTATCTAAACGACACGGAGATTGCCAAGGAGCTTGCTCATTGCCGGCTGTTTGCGCTGCCGAGCCAAAAAGAAGGTTTCGGCTTGGTCTATCTTGAGGCTATGGCGCACGGACGGCCCTGCCTCGGAGCCCGGGCAGGCGGTGTGCCGGAGGTTTTGACCGAGGAAACAGGAGTGCTCGTCGAATACGGCGATATCCCTGGCATAGCTTCGGCGATTATTGAGGCACTTAAGCGAGATTGGAGCGTCACCGCCCTTCGGGAAAGAGCCCGGGCGTTTTCATACCCGCAGTTCAAGGATCGCCTGGGCAAGCTCCTCTCACAATGAAAAGCCGCCGGCATCTCGCCTGCTTAGGGCGTAATTCAACAATAAGCGATGTTCGACAGGCGGCCGGTGACGGGCCGGGATACTCTCGAATCTATTTGAGGGCCACTTCGGCGCCATACTCGCAACACCTTTGAACCCCAAGCCCTCCAATAACGTTATAGGCCGGTTTACGGAAATCGGAGAGCTATGCCGGACTTTCAAGGCCGCTACCCATCGAAGCCTGATATTCTTAGCCGTGGTGCTGGCTCTTGAGGCTTCGCATCTGGTGCTATCGAATCGTTCCGGAGCCATGGCATTCGTCTTGATTGGGTTAGGCAGCTTCTTGGCTCTGAGCGTTTGGTGCTCCTCCGCAATAGGGTTGCCGCTGCTGCCGGTGCTGGCAGTACAAAGCCTAATTATTTACGGCCTGCCCATCGTTGTCGGGCACGGCGTAATTCTCACCTATCCGCGCGAGATGGTGTTTCAAGCGGGCCAAGAGGTGCTGATTTTCCAAGTCGCGATGGCTCTTTCTTGGAAATTTGGGATGCAGCTTTTCCATCCCTCGCCACCTGTCAGCTATGCCTTGAGCGATTTAATGCGTTCCGGCGATAAAGGATGGGGGCGATTGGGATTCGGTATGATCGCCGGCACCACCGCCTTTCAAGTTCTCCAGTCTTTTAACCTCTTGGATTCGGTGACAGCCCTGCTGCCGAACGGCTCAGTATCGATCCTTTACACTCTCGTTTCGGTTGTCAGCGCCAGCGCTTTCTTCCTGACGTCCATGTCAATAGCCGACGGCAGCACATCGTTCACAGCAAAAGCGTTTTTCTGGCTTCTATTGATCCTAAGTGCTTTGATTACAGCCTCTGGGCTACTTTTGTATGCTGCAGCCGCGAATCTAATCACTGTCGCTATAGGTTTTTTTTGGAGCAGCGGTCGAATACCTTGGCGTTATCTGGTAATATCCATGCTAGCGCTGTCGTTCCTGAACATGGGGAAGACCACCATGAGGGAACGCTACTGGGGTGCGGAGGGAGAATCTATTACAGTTCCGACGCTAGGTCAGTTGCCTGCTTTTTATGCCGAATGGAGTGAAACGTGCCTCGACGCCATCCTCGAGAATCGTACGAGCAAGAAGACTGGAGGAAATGCGCAGGAAACCAAGGCCAACAGCAACCAGACCCTGCTCGACCGAATAGACAATCTGCAAAACCTGCTCTTTGTCATCGATGCTATCGAGACGCAGCACATCTCGGCCCTTCACGGAGCGACCTATGCACTCATCCCTCCCCTATTAGTGCCAAGGGTGCTCGTTCCCAACAAGCCACGCAGCCACGAGGGGCAAGTGTTGCTTAATGTTCACTTCGGCAGGCAAGATATTAATTCAACCTTCTCGACATATGTCGCTTGGGGTCTGTTACCCGAAGCCTACGGCAATTTTGGCGCCTACTGGGGTTCCCTATTCCTTGGCGCCTTGCTTGGCTTGTCTTTCGCATGGATTGAAAATCTGACGGCCCGCCGCCTCCTTTTCTCAACCGAAGGGTTTCTCTCATTAAGCTTGTTGATGAATTTTATGAATTCGTTCGAGATGGTCTCCAGCGTGTTTGTAACGTCCACGTTTCAGTCATTCATGGTCATTATTGGAGCAAGCCTGCCCTTCGTCCGACGGGTAGCCCTCAAACGCTCCCACGGCAACGGCGATTGAAACCTCAAGGGGATATTGCATTCTAACCATACTTTCGTTTCCAGGGCCGCCGGCATCCTGTCCCTGGGATGGTCTGATACACCAGGGGGAAGGTTGATTCTACGGCGACTGGCGTGCCGAATGGCGCGCACTTTGCTCCGCCTGCGAAGCCGCCGAATGCCTTCGGGCGAATTCAAGAGAGTCCTTGTCGTATCGCCTCATCCCGACGACGAGACACTCGGATGCGGTGGGACGTTAGCGCGTCTCGGACGGGCAGGAGCGGAGATTTGGGTCGTTTTTGTCACGGACGGCCGTGCTTCGCATCCGTCACACCCAATCCTGAGACCGTTGGACATCAAGGAGCGGAGAAAAAGCGAAGCCCGGGTTTCGCTTGGGATACTGGGCGTTGCCTGGGACCATGTGACCATGCTCGACGCAGTCGACGGAACCCTAGCATCGCTGTCCAATTCGGAAGCTCGCACAATAGAGGATCTGCTTTCGTCAGAGTTTCAACGGACGGCACCCGATGCCGTGTTTCTTCCGTGCCGTCATGACGGAAGCACCGAACACGACGCGACATTCCTCCTTGTGACGTCCGCAATGCGAAAATCTGGAAAAAGACCGCGAATAATGGAGTTTCCCGTCTGGGCATGGCACAATCCCCTAAGGCTAATCGAACCGCTGATTAAAGGCCGGAAAGTTTGGCGCTCCCTATTCACCGAATTGCGCAGTACAAAGGTCGCCGCCATAAGTTCCTACGCCACGCAGACACGCCCGATTGCGCCCGAAACTGCGCCCGCTCTCCCCCTATATTTTGTGGCGGAGCTGAGTCACTCGGAGGAGTTTTTTTTCGAGAAATGAAACCCTTTATTCCTGGTTCGATTTTGCGAAAGGTCCTGATCATATCACCGCATTTTGCACCGATAAACGCTCCCGACATGCAGCGTACCAGGCTGATGCTGCCATACCTGCGATCTCTAGGATGGGAGCCCGTCGTCCTCGCAGTTTCCCCGGAAATGGTCGAAGGTGGCGTACTGGAGCCGCTATTGGAAAAAACCTATCCATCCGATATTCGCATCGTTCGCGTCCATGGAATTTCACCTAAACTGACACGCCCCTTTGGATTTGGCAGTCTGTGGTGGCGATGCGGCCGAGCCCTTCGCGCCGCGGGCGATAGACTTCTTCGGACTGAGGAATTTGATCTCGTTTTTTTCAGTAGCACCCAGTTTGGCACCTTTACCCTTGGCCCACGTTGGAAGGCCCTATTCGGCGTCCCCTATATACTCGACTACCAAGATCCATGGACGAACGACTACTATAAAAAAACGGGGGTCCGTCCACCCGGCGGGCGTTTTAAGTTCGGAGTGGCACAATCGCTTGCACGACGTCATGAACCTAAGGTCCTGCAGAAAGCCTCGGGGATTGTAGCCGTTTCCAGCGCTTACGGCGCGATGCTCGCAAAGCGGTATGCCTCATTTGATGCCAGCCGAGTGATATTCTTGCCTTTTGGGGCAGCGGTGGCTGATTTCTCGCTCGCACGCGCCCATATCCCAGCCGAGTCTTTGATAGATTTTGGTGATGGTCTCACGCACATGGTATACACCGGCCGCTGCGGGCCAGACATGTCGACCGCGCTCAAAATTCTGTTTCGCGCATTCAAGGAATTCCTCGGGAAGAGGCCAGACCTGGCTAGACGCCTTCGCTTTCATTTTGTTGGCACCGATTACGCTCCGCGTCCTCTCGGGCGCGATTGGGTAATGCCCACAGCCAGGGATGAAGGGGTCGAAGCCTATGTATCGGAATTTCACTACCGCGTGCCTTATTTCGACGCGCTCTATTATCTTACACATGCGGATGCCCTCGTAGCCATTGGATCCAACGACCCCTCCTATAGCGCATCAAAGTTATTCCCCTATGTCCTTTCGCATCGTCCCCTATTGATCATCTTCCATTCGGACAGCCCAGTCTTGGCGATGGCCGAATCTATGAAGTGCGGTCTTCGATTCTCGTTTGTTGGTCGCGACGACATCGGTTCCGTTGCAAGTGCCGTCGCTGATCAGTGGTTCTTGGGAGACAAGATGACCGAAATTATTGAACCCGACCTCTCGGCATTTCACCCCTATTCGGCCGAAACCATGACCCGAAGGATTGCCGCGTGCTTTGACTCCGCGATAGAAGGTGAGAAAGCGCGAAGGTGAAACAAGCCACAGGTCCAATTCGTCGTCTGGCCGTCGTACTTTCCCACCCGACACAGTACTACAGTCCGTGGTTTCGACATCTGGTGGCTTCGGGAAAGCTAGGTCTAAAGGTTTTCTATCTGTGGGATTTTGGGGTCCGCGCGCAGTTTGATCCGGGATTTCGCACAACAGTAAAATGGGATGTGGATCTCCTCTCTGGATATTCCCATGCATTTGTCCCTAACACGGCCAAACTCCCTGGAACGGATCGCTTTCTTGGACTAAGGAACCCCGCCCTCACGGCGGTTCTTGAGGACTGGAGTCCCGATGCAATCCTGCTGTTTGGCTACAAATCGTATAGCCACCTAAAATTGATCTTGTGGGCTCGAATAAGGGGCATCCCTCTGGTCTTCCGGGGCGACTCACATTTCATTGGGAGGGCTCGGCCGGGCTTTGTCCGAACCCTTCTCTTGCGCCTAATTTACCGGCAATTCTCGGCCATTACCTACGTTGGCTCCGCTAACAGGGATTACTTCAAGGCACTTGGAGTCCCGGACAACCACCTATTCTTCGCCCCGCATTCGGTAGATGACAGCCTCTTCGACGCCACGGACCCTCGGCACCTAGCAGCAGCCGCAATCCTGCGTAAAGAGCTTGGCCTAAACCCATCAACCCGAGTCTTTTTGTTTGCTGGACGCTTGGTCCCCGAAAAGCAGCCGCGTGAACTTCTAGAGGCCTTCCTTTCGTTGGGCCGGGACGATACCGCACTCGTGTTTGTCGGCGAGGGTCCGGAGAAGGCATCGTTACAGGCGACCGCCGCTAGGATATCTGAATCACCAAACGAGCCGAAGGTGCGATTCCTCCCGTTTGCGAACCAGAGCGAAATGCCCTCCAGATATCTACTCGCGAGTGTGTTCGTTCTTCCCTCAAAAGGAATCTATGAGACGTGGGGACTTGCGGTTAACGAGGCCATGCACATGGGCATTCCTTGCGTTGTCAGCGACCGGGTTGGCTGCCAGCGGGACCTTGTGCGAAACGGCAAGACGGGATGGGTGTTTGAATCGACGGATGTTGATGCGTTGGGCAAGGTGCTAAAGGAGGCTCTCGCGGCACTCGAATCCACGGAACGCCACGCCGAAATCCTAGCCAATATAAGGAGCCTTATTTCGGCCTACACTTACGTTCAGGCAACAGACGGCTTAATCGCCGCGCTTGCGAGCCTCCGAGGCTAGCCTTAGAATGCAGAATTCTCCATTGCGTATCACCATTGTGACAGGTTTTTTCCTTCCGGTGCCTCCAGTGCGCGGAGGCGCAATAGAGAAGACGTGGCATAACCTCGCAGTGAGGTTCGCTGCCGAAGGACACGTGGTAACCTTTATTTCACGCCAGTGGCCCTCGATGCCAAAACGAGAGACTTTGTCCGGCGTTACCCATATTCGTGTTCGGGGATTTGACCATACACGGTTCCTGAAGATAAACCTGTTACTCGACCTTATATGGGGAATCAGGGTGGCGATGGCGCTCCCCAAAGGCGATGTCGTCATTTGCAACACGGTTAGCCTTCCGGTTTGGTTGCGATCGCTGAAACCGTCTGCAGGGAAGATTGTCGTGTCGCTTGGGCGCCTTCCTAAGGGCCAGATCCCCTTCTATCGGCATGTTTCACGCATCTATGCGCCGACCCGTGTCGTTGCGAAGCGGATAGCGTCCGAATGGGCCACGGCTGGTGCTCTCACGCGCATAGTGGGATACCCTATAGACTGGGAAATGCTTAGGTCCGCCTCGGCCCAGAACGGCAACCCTGTTGTCATAGGGTTTGTAGGACGATTGAACCCAGAGAAAGGAATCGAGCTGCTGCTAAGGGCCTCGATCGTCCTAGCGCAGAGAGCGGGCCTTCCCGATTGGAGGCTGGTACTTGTCGGGCCGGTATCGGTTAACGATGGCGGGGGGGGCGAGAGCTGGATTACCTCACTTGAGTCCGAATTCGGCCCACGGCTTGGGGGCCAACTGGTTCGCGAAGGGCCCGAATTCGATCCCAAACGCCTCGCCTCAAAATACGGCTCCATGGATATTTTCTGCTACCCCAGCCTGTCGGACACGGGGGAGACCTTTGGGGTCTCTATTGCCGAGGCCATGGCTTCCGGCTGTGCAGCCGTTGTCTCGTCGTTAGAGTGTTTCAATGACCTCGTTACTGACGGCAAGACCGGGCTCGTTTTCGACCACAGGCAGGCCGATTCACCCGAGCGGCTCGCTGACTGCCTAGGTAGCCTGATTGTCGACGCCGGAAGGCGCCGTACCATCGCCGCGGAAGGACAACTCCACGTTCGCCAATTCGATTACCCCCAGGTTGCCCGGATTATATTGGAAGACCTGTCAGATTTGACGGGCGCCGATCGAAAAAACGGGAATAATGCGCCCATGACACGGGAGGATCCCTTTCTTGGCCAGGGTTGTTCGACGCCCTATACCCACGGTGAAAACGCCTCGCGTTTGCTCTGGGCTGTCGTTCAGGCCACCTTGTTCCGGCTAAGTCCCCGTCCGTGGCATGCTTTTCGGGCCCGTCTTTTGAGGGCATTTGGGGCTAACATTCCTGAACCCGGAAAAGTCGTGATATTCCCTACGGCATCTGTCGTTTTTCCGGCCAGGCTATCCTTGGCACCTCGATCAATGATCGGGCCCAATGTCTCGGTATACAATTTGGCGACGATATCGCTTCTTCGCGGGGCCAACGTTAGCCAAAACTGTCACTTGTGCGCGGGAACCCATGATTACTTGCGTTGGTCGATGTCCCTTGTCGCCAAGCCAATCACCATTGGTGAAAATTCCTGGCTTGGCGCCGATGTATTCGTCGGACCGGGAGTTTCCATCGGTGAATTGTGCGTTGTGGGAGCGCGCTCGGTCGTTGTGAAGGACCTACCTTCCCATACGGTATGCGCCGGAAATCCGTGCCGTGTGTTGAAGGAGAGACCTCCTCCCTCCGCGTGAATCTTTGCCATATTGTTCCGAGCCTTGAAACCCGTCATGGCGGCCCTAGCAAGTCGGTCCCTGGGCTCTCTCTGGCACTGACTCAGCTTGGAAATTCGGTTGAGTTGTTAACCACTGACCCAACCGAAGACTGGAAGGTCGAGGAAGCTGGACTCAATATTCGAGCGTTTCGCCGCGGATGGCCCCAATCCTTCTGCACGTCGCCTGGCCTCAGGAGGTATCTTGGGTCAGTCAAAGCGGATATCATACACCACCATTCCATTTGGCTTAGGACGCTGCACTATGCGCACTGCGCGGCCCGCCGAACGTCTGCGCAGCTCGTTATTTCTCCGCGCGGGATGATGGATCCGTGGGCTTGGAAGCACCATTCTACACGGAAGGCATTTGCCAGGAGATTCATACACCCCGGGGCCCTAGAGGACGTAGCTGGTTGGCACGCAACCAGCGGAGCGGAGGCTAGCGCGATCACGGACCTGGGTTTCCACCAGCCCGTGTGCGTGGCCCCTAATGGAGTGTCCGCTCCCACCTACCCCGAGATCGCCAGGGCGAGGGAGCATTGGCGCCGGATTCTTCCGACCTCCGCTGGCCGACCCGTGGCGCTATTCTACTCAAGGTTTCACCAGAAGAAGCGCTTGATTGAGCTCATCGATGCTTGGTTTGAGTTTGGGCCCAAGGATTGGCTCCTCCTGGTCGTGGGGATTCCTGAAGAGTACTCTCCCCGTTCGATCGAAGGATACGTCCAGAGGGCGGGACAAGCCGGGCGAGTGCGAGCATTCGATGGTTCGGGCCACCCGCCGCCATATGCGGTCGCTTCCCTCTTCCTCCTCCCATCCCATGGTGAAAATTTCGGGCTATCCATCGCGGAGGCGCTCGCGTGGGGGGTTCCAGCCGTCGTGACCGACACCACCCCGTGGTCGGGCTTGAACACTACCGGTTCCGGTTGGTGTGTTCCATGGTCCGACTTTGGATCGGCGATTCGCACGGCGACTTCCGAATCAGCCGAGAGCCTCAATTCACGGGGCAAGATAGGGAGCGATTGGGTGTTGCGTGAGTTCTCGTGGAAGAAGGCCGCCCGGACATTGAGCGACTTCTATCGTACCCTTAGGCCATAACTCTGCAGGATCCTACGTGATTAACAATTCACGCGAGAGCCCCAAGGCCTACTTCCAGTGGGTAGTCATTGCGCACGTTGCAACGCTCGTCGTTGGGGTATCGTGGGCCTTCGGCGGCAATGCCGATTGGGTGCGTACGCCCATTTCGATTTGGGCATCGGTCGGCGCGGTCCTGACTGCGGTTGTCCTATTGCGCCCTCAGACCCGAGACCGGGTCCTGGCGGGCACAAGGGCCTGGGCCATTCCAATTGTGGCCCTGAACGCACTGGTGCTAACCTCATGCCTCACACCGGGGTTCAAACCCCTCTCGTTTGCAGGCAATGACGCATTCCTCATTCCGGTACGTATAAGCTGGTGGATTCCAAGTTCGGCCCGACCGGAGACGTCTTTCCGAGCGCTTTGGCTTTTTGACGGAATTTATTTCTCAGCCCTGAATCTCGCCCTCGCCATTGAAAAGCGTCGCCTGATACGCCTCCTGCTCGCCGTCATGGCAGGCAATGCCTTCGCCCTCTCAATATTCGGCACGGTACAGAAACTCGTGGGCTCGACAGGGATCTATTTTGGGGCGGTTAAGTCTCCCCAGGATTACTTCTTCGCGTCGTTCGTCTACGACAATCACTGGGGAGCCTTCGCGATCCTAATGGTCAGCGCGCTCATCGGATTGGTACTCAGGTATGCCTTTGGATCCCGGGGAGAAGGGTTCTTCAGAGGGCCTTCGTTTTTCGGCGTCGCCGGGGCATTCGTCGTGGCGATTTCGGTCCCGTTGAGCGGATCAAGGGCATGCACCCTCTTGCTCGGCATACTGATCCTTGTAGCCCTAGTCCAGGGAGCCAAGAAGGTTGCCCGAGCGCTGCGATTCTCGGGCGCATCACCCGAACTTGCTTTCATCTCCATGTCCATTGCCGCGGGGCTCATGGCATGGGGCTCGTGGGTAATTTCAGGCGACGTCGTGCGCAGTCGCGCCATAAAGGCAAAGGATCAGGTTTCCATGATGTGGTATCAGGGTGGCCTCGGTGCGAGATCTGTCCTTTATCACAACACGCTGCGGATGGCCGAGGCTCGGCCTTTGTATGGCTGGGGCATGGGGTGTTTCCCATCGGTCTTCTCCCTTTACAACACCCAGGAGCCAAGGGGTGACCGCATCCCGGTCGTCTATCACGACGCACACTCAGACTGGCTCCAATCGATGTCGGAAATCGGAGTCATTGGCACCGCATTGATAGGCGTTGCAGTCGCGCTCCCAGCACGCTCCATCCGGGCAAGACGGATTGGTTCTATTCCCTATTTCCTGCTGACTGGATGCGCCTTGGTTGCCGCATATGCATGGATTGAGTTCCCTTTTGGAAATGTCGCCGTTGTCCTTGCGTGGTGGGTCTTTTTCTTCAGCGCAGTCCAATACCTGCGCCTTTCGAACGGGCGGGACGAGCGGCTCTAAGCCGGCAGATTCTGTCCCGGTTAAGCCCTGAATCTTTATTAAGAACTCGTCCCGGACCCACCAAACACCCAAGCATCTCACGCACTCAAACGAGGATAATGGAAAGCTAGGATTGCGCCTTGGCCAGACACCTGCAAGCTGCGGATAGTTAAGCAGATTAAATACTTAAGAGAGGTACAGCTCGTCACGATTGGCCCTTAAAACAAATCGAAGAATTCCGCTTCTCCTTCTTGCCCTCGACGTACTGTCGATCATCGCGATCTTCAATCTTGTCGTGCTCTTAAGGGGGGTAACCGCTGGCCCATTCCTGTGGGCCCTGGCTGCGCCCGCATTGGTATTCCTGGCTACCCTTCACTTGATCGATGGATACGGGGTGCGTTCGGACATGCTAAGTCTCGATTACGCAAGCGCGCACCTGATTGCTGTCTTCTTTTCCTGCCTAACGAGTCTTCTCCTCACATTCGTTTTTATTCCCAGCGGATTCGAGCTCCAATCGAGTCGCTTGGTCGTGCTGCTGAGCTTCGGGCTCCTTGCTCCGGTCTCACTTGCTTATCGCCGATTCCTCTTCTCCTGGGCCGCTGCATCGTGGTCCGAACAATTTCTGGTTTTCGTCGGAGGAAAGGCCGCCTTTGAGAATTTTGAGACTGAATGCGTGAGGATGCATACCAATTCACCGAGACTACATGCAGACACCACTAGTGGTTTTGGCTCCTTTAGATCCGTCTTGGACGACATCGCCACGGGCAGAATTGAAGTTGAGGCGATTGTGCTAAAGGAGGCGGGCCTCGAACTCCCTCCGGAGATACCCCTCAAGCTGGTCCAACTCCATTTTTCCGGCACCCCGACCTATACGCTCGAGCTCTTTCACGAGATTTATTGGCGGAAAATCCCCCTATATAGGATTAATCCGATCTGGCTCTTCCAGGAAGGTTTTCAAATCGCTCGTGAGCCAGTGTTTGAGCGGTTAAAGCGCATTTCAGACATCGTGCTCTCATTGGTGGGCCTCGTTGTTTCCTTGCCGTTCGTTGGTTTGGCCGCGCTCGCGATTAAGCTCGACGATGGAGGCCCTGTCTTCTTTGCACAGACGAGGATCGGAAGGCACCGAGTTCCCTTTAGACTTCTCAAGCTTCGCACCATGCGCGCTGAAGACTCGCCTGGGGACCCCTACACGCGGCTTGGTGATACGAGGATCACTAGGATTGGACGACTACTTCGGTCCGCGCGACTCGATGAGTTTCCGCAGCTTTGGAATGTGCTGCGCGGCCAAATGAGCCTAATAGGCCCTAGAGCGGAATGGGACCGTCTGGTGGCCGAGTACGAGCGCGAAATTCCCAGCTACAATTTTCGGCACCTCGTTAAGCCCGGAATCACAGGTTGGGCGCAGGTCAATTATCGGTATGGAACGGACATCACCGACACACTGAGAAAGTTGGAATACGACCTCTATTATATCCGTAATTTCTCGTTCACGCTTGATGCCTCCATCGTTCTGAAGACCGTCCACGTCATGCTGCTCCAGAAAGGCCGTTGATTGAGAGAGAAAACCTATGACTTTGTGGCCCTAGGGGGCGGATCAGCCGGATTCAATGCCGCGCGGGTCGCTGCGGGGCTTGGAATGAGGGTGGCCGTGATTGACGGCGCACCGACGCTCGGAGGGCTATGCATCCTGAAGGGCTGCATGCCCTCAAAGACTTTGATCTACTCGGCCGAGGTTCTGCATCTCGCCAAGCGCGCGGCGACCTTCGGTTTGCGAGTGCCCAGAGCCGATGTTGACATGCCAGCTCTTCATGAGAGGAAGAGGCGGATCATTGCGGATTTCGCCCAGGACCGCGTCAAGAACCTCAATTCCGGGAAATTTGATCTGATCCGCAGCAACGCCCGGTTCCTCGATCCGCACACTCTTGGACTGGATGACGGAAGGGTGTTGAAAGCCTCCCGCATCCTGATTGGCACAGGATCCAAGGTGAGCGTTCCGCCTATTCCTGGACTGGCCACCGCGCGGTTCTGGACGAGCGACGACGTCCTCGATCTCGATTTCAAGCCACGCAGCGTAATCGTACTGGGCGGCGGGGTAATCGCCTGCGAACTTGCGCAATTCCTGCTCAGGATAGGGACCAAAGTGTGCCTGATCCAGCGGAGTCCCGACCTGCTCCGCGAACACTCAAAGGAGACGGCCGACGTGATAAAGCAGGTGTTCCAAGACGAAGGCATCGAAGTGCATACGAACACCAAGATCCTGGGAATCAAATCCTCAGGGGGTGCGACCAAGGTCACCTTCCACAAGGGTCGAAAAACCCTAGTTCGAAGGGCAGATCACCTCTTTAATGCCCTCGGGAGGGAGCCCGCAACAGAAAGCCTGAACCTCAAAGCCGCAGGCGTCGACACGGCGCAGAATGGCCGGATCTTGGTGAATAAGTGGCAGCAGACAAGCGCGCCGCACATCTACGCTGCGGGAGATTGCTGCGGCCCCCACGAGATCGTTCATGTGGCCATTCAGCAGGCCGAACTCGCGGCCCGTCATGCAGCCAAAGTCAGCGGCCTGAAGGCCGTCGATCGTGCGATGCTTCTTGGGGTTGTCTTCACCGACCCCCAGGTCGCTGCGATCGGATGGGGAGAGAGCGAACTGACCTCAAGGCGCAAGGAATACTTGGTTGCAAGCTACCCGTTCAACGACCACGGCAAATCCATACTGATGAACGCGACCTATGGGTATGTGAAAGTCCTGGCTGAGCCCCGAACCGGTAAAATCCTGGGAGCCGAGATCGTCGGCAAGGATGCGGGCGAGATGATACACTGCTTTTCGACTCCGATTTCGATGGGGGCGACAGTCCACGACATGCTGGGTGCCCCTTGGTACCACCCCACTCTCGCGGAGATCATCACTTATCCGCTGGAGGAGATCGCGGATCGCCTTAGCCGTAGCCGTGCCATTAGGCCCCATCGGCACTGAAGCTGATGCACCGCGTCTTCGGTCTCTCGTCGGCTCGACTGTGGGGCTATTGCCCGTAACCATCCGCCGCGGGGCCGCTCAAGGAGCCCGTTGGACCCTATTCCCTTGGTCCTCGTACTGGCGGGGGACCCACGAGCCGGAGGTGCAGGCGGCAATCATGAGCCTTGGGGGCGGCGATATCAGCGGATGGAACTGCTGGGACTTGGGGGCACATTTTGGACTCTACAGCGTGGCGCTTGCATTGCGCGTCGGTCCCGAGGGACAGGTTGCTGCGTTTGAGCCCAATCCGGTTAGCTTTGCACGGCTTGAGCGCCACCGGCGAATGAACGGCCTCGACAGGCTGAAGACCTACTAGGCCGCGGCATCCAGCCAATCGGGATACTCGGAACTCCTCACCTATGGTGACCTGGGCTCGACAAGCACTCACCTACTCTACCAGGGCGAGACCCAAGGCGCATCGACTGTACCCATCGCGATACGCACGCTCAGGCTCGACGACGAGGTGCACTCTGGAAACCTAAAGGCGCCGCAGTTCATTAAAATCGACGTCGAGGGGCACGCTCACAAGGCCCTCGAGGGCATGCGACAGTCCGTTTCAAGGTCCCGTCCGAGACTCTTCATCGCGTTCCATAGCCCGGATGAGGTTGAGGGGGTATTGGCCCTCCTAAAGCCCCTGGGCTACCGATGGAGCGTGATCGGGACGCCGCCGCCCAATCCGGAGACGCTCATCGGGGGAGACTACTCCTTTACGCCTTCAAGAACGAGCTAGCTCAAGAAGGTCTCCCAAAGCAACCCGGCCCTCATAGAGGGCCTTGCCCACTATCACGCCGTCCAGATTGGGCCGCCTGCGCTCCAGTTCAAGAAGCCCGATGACATCCTGGCGCCGGCTCACCCCCCCGCTTGCGATAACGCGGGCATTGACGGCATCAAGCATTGCCTCCTGGGCCCCGAAGTTCGGGCCGGTGAGCATGCCGTCCGTTCCCACGTCGGTGTGGATGATCGTCGTGACCCCGAGAGACGCCATACGGCGAGCCATGTCCAGGGCGGTGGACTTCGTGGTGTCGACCCACCCTTTTACCGCCACCATTCCGCTCTTGGCGTCGATCCCCACGGCCACCCTATCCCCATGCGCAGCCACCAGCTCTGAAATGAAGGCCTCGCTCTCTGCGGCTCGCGTCCCGATCACCACCCGAGCCACACCAAGGGACAAAGCTCGGTCCACGGACGCCCGGGTTCTTAGGCCTCCTCCCAGCTGAACCTTCAGACCCAGCTTCACGATCCGCTCAACCACGGCGAGGTTGCGCGGCTCCCCGGAAAACGCGCCGTCCAGATCGACCGCGTGCACCCACACAGAGCCCGCCGCCTTGAAATCCGTAGCAACCGAGGCCGGATCCTCTGCGTAGACGGTCTCGGCGTCCGCACGGCCCTGGGTAAGGCGCACACAGCGCCCGCCTTTGATGTCGATTGCGGGATAGATAATCATCGGACGGGCAAACTCCCATGTCCCGGCTCCCACGCCAAGGCCTTTTTCCCCGTTGCGATCCCTTCCAAAGCGGGAGACATTGGACCATTCATTACTGAAAATGGCCACCTACTCCGTCCCTGCCTTTCTCACCGAACTTCTCCATGCCCGGTCGCCCTCAGGCTACGAGGCCGAGGCCCAGGCCGTGTTTGAGCGCCACGTGAAACCCGCCGCCGACACCTACGTCGGGGATGCCCTCGGGAACCGGATCGCCACGCTCAATCCCGACGGCGATCCGACCCTCATGCTTGCGGGGCACATGGATGAGCTCGGCCTCATTATCACCTACGTGAACAAGGACGGGTTCATCTATTTTGACACGATAGGAGGGCACGATCGGACCGTCATCTCCGGCCGCAGGGTTGTCATCCAGACGGCGCAGGGCCCGGTCAAGGGGGTCACCGGAAAACGCGCCGTCCACCTGATGGATGAGGCGGACCGCAAGAAGGTGCCGGAGATCCATGAGATCTGGATCGATATTGGTGCAAAGACCAAGAAGGAGGCCCTGGAGCGCATATCGATCGGCGACGCGGCCACTTATGACCACGAGTTTGAGCTTATTCACGGGAGCATCGGCACTGCCCGGGCATTCGACAACAAGGTCGGCGCCTACATCGTCGGGGAGACCCTGATCCGGCTCTCCAAGGACAAGAAAAGGCCTGCGGCCAAGGTGGTCGCGGTCGCAACCTCCCAGGAGGAAATAGGGGTGCGGGGCGCGACCGGATCGGGCTACTCGGTGGACCCCCAAGTCGCGCTCGTGGTCGACGTGGGGCACGCGACGGACCACCCGGACTGCGACAACCGCAAGTACGGCGAGACCAAGCTCGGAGCCGGGCCCATCCTCTGCCGCGGGCCAAACATCAATTCCAAGGTCTTCGAAGGCCTCCTGAAGGCCGCCAAGAAGCTCAAGATACCGTACCAGGTGGAAAGCGACCCCCGCCCCACGGGGACGGACGCTCGCTCAATCCAGGTCGCCCGGGGCGGCGTGGCCACAGGTCTCGTGAGCATTCCGCTGCGCTACATGCACACGCCGAGCGAGATTGTCGACCTCGAGGACGTGGAGCGCTGCGTGAAGCTCTTTGTCGAATTCGCTAGGGGCATCACCGCTGGCGACTACCGCCACTGGTGATCGACTAGGATGCGCCGCCGCCCTCAGGCGGCGTTCTCGGCGGGGGTCGACTTGCTGACCCGCTTGATGGTGGGCCGGCGCCTTCCGGCCACCGCCGCTGCGTCCACGATCACCTCTGCCACGTCGTCATGCTGGGGAAGGTCGTACATGACCTCGAGCATGATGCCCTCGAGGATTGCCCTCAGGGCCCGGGCGCCCGTCTTCAGCTCGATCGCCTTTACGGCGACAGCCTTGATCGCGTCGGACGTGAACCTGAGCCGCACCCCGTCCATGGCAAAAAGCTTCGAGTACTGCTTCACCATGGCGTTCTTCGTGCGCAGAAGGATCTTCTCAAGGTCCGCAACCCTGAGCTGGTCGAGCACGGTGACGACCGGCAGGCGCCCGATGAACTCCGGGATCATGCCGAAACGGATCATGTCCTCAGGGGCAATGCGGCGCATCATCTCCTCGGGCGTGATCTCCTTGTCGTCGGCGCTCTGGTGAAACCCGATTGAGCGCTGGCCCAGCCGCTTCTTGACGATCTGGTCCAGGCCCACGAAAGCGCCGCCGCAAATGAAGAGGATGTTGGAGGTATTGACCTGGATGTATTCCTGGTTCGGGTGCTTGCGGCCGCCCTGGGGGGGCACGTTGCACACGGTTCCCTCAAGGATCTTCAGGAGGGCCTGCTGGACGCCCTCGCCCGAAACATCGCGCGTGATGGACACGTTCTCCGTCGTGCGCCGGATCTTGTCGATCTCATCGATGTAGATGATCCCGCACTCGGCCCGCTTGACGTCGTAGTTTGCATTCTGCAGGAGCCGAAGGACCACGTTCTCGACGTCCTCGCCCACATATCCCGCCTCGGTCAGCGTCGTCGCATCGGAAATCGCAAAGGGGACGTCCAGGATTCGAGCCAAGGTCCGGGCGAGCAGCGTCTTTCCCGATCCCGTCGGGCCCACAAGGAGGATGTTGCTTTTCTCGACCTCCACGTCGCTGAACTCAGGGGAAACTGCCGCCGGGTCCCTGGGGGACACTCCGGATTCAAAATTGAGGCGTTTGTAGTGGTTGTAGACGGCAACCGATAGGACCTTCTTCGCATGGTCCTGACCGATCACATAGTCATCCAGGACCTTCTTTATCCCGGACGGCTTTATCATCCTAAACGCCGGCTTAACCTCGATCGCAGGCTGCTTAACCTCCCTATCTATAATGGTCTTACAGACGTTGACACACGAGTCGCAGATATAGACGCCGGGCCCGGCAATTATTTTCTTAACCTCCGCCTGCGATTTTCCGCAGAAGGAACAGAGCGTCATGCGCGACGATTTGGCCATGGCGGGTTAGTCTGTTTCTGAGGGCCGCACTGTCGAGGGCGGAAACTACGAGCTGCTGCCCGAGCTCAGGCAGCCGTCTTGACCACGAGCGTGGAGGCCTCGCGGGTCGAGGATACCACGTGGTCAACAATGCCGTACTCCTTGGCCTCCGGGGCACTTAGATAATAATCGCGATCGGAATCCTTGTCGACCTGTTCGGGGGTCTTGCCCGTGTGGCGCGCGATCACCTCACTCAGGGTCTTGCGCCAGCGCAGGATCTCCTTCGCAGCGATGGCGATGTCGGAGGCCTGGCCCCCTGCGCCGCCCGAAGGCTGGTGGATCATGACGCGGCTGTTGGGGAGTGCAAAGCGCTTTCCCTTGGTGCCCGCAGCAAGGAGCACCGTGCTCATGCTCGCGGCCATCCCCACGCAGAACGTCTGGATGTCGCACTGCAGGAAATTCATCGTGTCGTAGATCGCCATACCGCCCGTCACGACGCCGCCGGGGGAATTGATGTAGAGGTGGATGTCCTTTTTGGCATCCTCCATCTGGAGGTAAAGCAGCTGGGCGATGACCAGGTTCGCCACCATGTCGTCGATCGGCGTGCCGATGAAGATGATACGGTCCTTCAGGAGCCTGGAATAGATGTCCATTGACCGCTCTCCGCGGCCGGTGTTCTCGAGGACGATGGGTACGTAGTAACTCACGATTGGGTTACGGACAGACTAGCCTTGGAAACCAGGAAATCAACCGACTTGTCTAGAATTATCGACTGCTGGACGGATCGGAGTGCCTCGCGGTTCTTCGTGAGCTCCTTGGCGACCTTGTCGGGGCTCCGATTTGAGCGAGCGGCCTCGTTGCGGATGAACAGGTCAATGTCCCTGTCGGTGACCGAGATCTTCTCGGCCTCTGCGACCTTGGCGAGGATCAGCTGCACCTTGACCCGGTTGGCGGCGGCCTTCCGTGCGCCGTCGAAGAGCTCCTTCTTGTCCTTCTCGAACTGCTCGGCGGGGATGCCGCGGCGCATATTCTCCTCAATGAACTGACGGAGCACGCCCTGCGTCTCTGCCTCGACCAGGCTGCTCGGCGGCTCGAAGTTCACCTTATCGGCAAGAGCCTGGGTGACCTGGTTCCTCTGGGTCGCCCGGTTCTGGCGCTCCTTCTGGAGCTTCAGGCTCGAGCGAATCTGGCTCTTCAGGCCCTCCAAGTCATCCACACGATTGGCCTTGAAGAACTCAGCGTCGAGTTCGGGAAGGATCCGTTCGCGGACCTCCTGAATTTCGATCGCGTACTCGGCTGTCTTGCCGGCCAGCGCCGGCACCGGCTGGAAGTCCGCAGGGAAAGTGATGGTGACTGTCTTCTTGTCGCCCTTCGAGACTCCGGAGATCTGCTTTCCGAGCCCGGGGATGATTCCCTCGTTGGCGCCTTCGACTTCCTCCCATGTCTGGGGCACAGCGGCGTAGAGCTGCTTGTCACCCGCGATCTCAGCGATCTTCTTGCCCTCGGTCGTTCCCTCGTAGGAAAGCTTCACGTAGTCGCCCTTCGATGCGGCGCGCTCCGCCGGCTTGAAGTCAGCACGCTCCGAACGCAGGCCCTGAATCACGCTGTCGATCTCGGCGTCCGTCGCGTCGACCGGCCCCACCTGGGTCGGAAGGCCAACATAGTCCGGCAGCGCAAAGTCCGGCCGGATGTCGACCGTCACCGTGATCGCCGCCGAAAGGCCCGCCTCGATTGTGCCCTCCTCGACGCTCACTACATTGAGCACCTCGAGCTTTTCCTTTTCAAGGGCGCCCTGGTAGGCCTTGGTCACAACCTTCTGCTTGAGCTCCTCGGCAATCTCCTTGGCAAATTTCTTGAGCACGATCGCCAGCGGTGCCTTTCCGGGCCGGAATCCGGGAAGCCTGGCCTGGCGCACGAACTCGCCCACAATGGCCTTGTGCTCGGTTTCAACCTCGGACTTGTCGAGGGTAACAACGAGATTCTTGCGGGATTCGGATACGGTGGTCAGTTGGACGTTCACGGCTTAGATGCTTGGGCTGCTTTGCGGATAGAGTAAGGGTTCAGCGTAGGTTTCGGGATGGGCGGGTCAATGCCGGATTGGCCGAACGTTAAGCGGGCTTGCCGGGACGCCTTCCGAAGCGTTTGTTAAGTTTTGCAAGATGCCCAGCCTCAGCCAGATTCTCAAGGGGCAGTCCCCCCTGCTCCTCATCGACGCCGGATCGGAAAAGATCCAGGTGGGCCTCCTCGGGTTTGACGGTGCTGCCCGCTGGAGTTGGCGTCGGGAAGAGGCCGGGGTCGGGATCTTCGAGTGCATCGACGAGCTTGGGGTTGATCTCGGCTGCGTCTGCGCCTTTGCGTTTTGCGAGGGACCCGGATCGATCCTGGGTATCCGGACCGCCGCGATGGCGATCCGGACGTGGGGCGCCATGGCCCCAAGGCCCGTGTTCGCCTACAAGAGCCTAGCCGTTGTCGCGCACGCGCTCCCTAGCCCCGGCGCCTCGGTGATCGCCGATGCCCGCCGCGGGCTCTGGCACCGTTTTCGAGTCGGGAACGAGCTTGACCGGGTCCCCTCATCGGAGCTCTCCGGAGAGCTCGTGATGCCGGAGGGGTTCAGGCACTGGGACCCCCTTCCCCCTGGGACGACCGAATCCTCGTATGCCCTAGAGACCCTCTTTGGCCTGGCCCCTGTCGCCAACGCCGATCTCTTCCGCGAAACGCACGAACCCGATGCATTCCTGCATCAGGAGCCCGCTTATGCCAAATGGGTCCCCCAGATCCACAGAGCCCCGTGATACCCTCCATCTCATCCCTGCCCTTGCGCTGCTGGGCCGAAATCGACCTTGCCGCGCTTGAACGTAATCTACGCCTGATCCGGGCGTCTCTGCCGCCGCACATCCGGTATGTCGCGGTCGTGAAGGCTGACGCCTACGGCCATGGCATCCAGCAGGTTGCTGGGCGCCTGATGCACGCCGGGGCCGATTTGTTCGCCGTGGCAAACATCACGGAGGCCTCTCAACTGCGGGAGCTCGGGCCGGGGTGGCCCATCCTGCTCCTAAGCCCGCTCCTGCCCGACGAAGACAGGTATGTTGCCGAATACGATTTTGCGGCCACGGTCTCAACCCGTGAGGAGGTCGCGCGCCTGGAGGCAGCCGCGCGCGTGGCGGGACGCCCCATCTCGGTCCATCTCAAGGTGGACACGGGAATGGGACGGCTCGGCGTCTGGCATGAGGAGGCCCCGGCCCTCGCACAACTCATCAAGGGGTCTCCCAGCCTGCGGCTAGCCGGAATCTTCACTCACTTTGCAAGCCCCGACGAGGCCTCGTTCACCGAGGAGCAGCGCCGACGATTCCTGTCGACGCTAAAGGCAAGCGGTCTCGAGGGCCTTCCCCCGGAGCGCCTCTTTGTCCATGCCGACAACAGTGCGGGCCTGGAGACCATGCCGCTCACAAGCCCCTTCAACGCCGTCAGGGTCGGGCTTCTCCAGTTCGGGATACTGCCCCACTCCAGCTCGTTCCTCTCCCAAGTCCACACGGAGACCGTGTTCAGTTTTCACACCCGCGTGGGCATCGTTAAGCGCCTGCCGGCGGGCACCACGGTGAGCTATGGGCGTACCCGGAAGCTCACACGGGATTCGACCATCGCGGTACTCTGCGCGGGCTACGGCGATGGGATACCGAGGTCGGTCAGCAACCGGGCGAGCATTCTGCTCAAGGGGGTCCGCTGCCCGGTCCTCGGTCGGGTCACCATGGACCAGACCATCGTCGACATCACCGAGGTTCCGGGAGTCGCAAGCGGCGACGAGGCCGTGATCATCGGCAAGCAGGGTTCGGACGAGATCTCCGTAGGCGAGTTCAGCCGCTGGGCGGACACGATACCCTGGGAAACCCTGTGCTCGGTCAGCAAGCGGGTCCCCCGGGTCTACAGGACGGCTCTGGGCACCTGACTCGCCCGCCCGGGCGCCCCCTTACTTGCCCGTTCCGGCAACGCGGAACCCGATGGCCTTCAATTTCGGCAGGTCGAGGATGTTGCGGCCGTCAAACACGAACGCGGGCTTGGACATCAGGCCAAAGATCCTCTCGAAATCCAGCGTCCTGAACTCGTCCCATTCGGTCGTGATCGCCAAGGCGTGCGCGCCGGTGGCGGCCTCGTAGGCGTTTGATGCAATGCTCAGAAGCGGGTTCGACAGGTCCTTGCCGAGCACGTCCCTGCGTATTTCGTCAGCGGGCACCTTCGGGTCATACACGGTCACCTTCGCCTGCTCGGTTATCAGGTCGCGACAGACCGAGATTGCCGGCGACTCGCGCGTATCGTTGGTGTCCTTCTTGAACGCGAAGCCAAGCACCGCGATTTTCTTGTCGGCTACGGAATTATAGAGGGCGCGGACGATCTTCGAGCTGAAGCGGCGCTTCTGCCAGTCGTTCATCTTGACGACCCATTCCCAGTAGGCAGCCACCTCCGGGATGCCGAAATGCTCGCAGAGGTAGACCAGGTTGAGGATGTCCTTCTGGAAGCACGAGCCGCCGAAGCCCACGGAGGCCTTCAGGAACTTCGGGCCTATCCGCGAGTCCCTGCCAATCGCATTGGCCACCTCGTCCACGTCGGCCCCGGTAGCCTCGCAGAGCGCCGAGATCGAGTTGATCGACGAAATCCTCTGGGCAAGAAAGGCGTTGGCGACCAGCTTGGAAAGCTCCGAGGACCATAGGTTGGTCGTGATGATCCGCTCGCGCGGCACCCACCGGGCGTAGACACCGACGAGCGCCGCCATGGCCGCCTCGCCCTCAGGGGTGCGCTCGCCGCCGATCAGGACACGATCCGGATTCAGGAGGTCTGCGACCGCGGTGCCCTCGGCGAGGAACTCGGGGTTGGAGAGGACCTGGAACTTAATCCCGCGGCCGTTAGCCGCGAGGATGTCCTTAATCGTCTCCGCGGTCTTAACCGGGATCGTCGACTTCTCGACGATGATCTTGGGTCCGCCGGCGCACTCGGCAATCGTCCTGGCAACCGACTCGATGAAGCGAAGGTCTGCGGCGCGGCCCGCGCCCACCCCGTAGCTCTTGGTCGGTGTGTTGACCGCAACAAAGACGATGTCGGCGGATTCGATGCCCCCCTTGACGTCCGTCGAGAAATGCAGGTTCTTGCCGCGGGTCTTGCGGACGACCTCGTCTAGCCCGGGCTCATAGATGGGCAGCGTGTCGGAGCTCCATGCCGCGATGCGTGCCGCGTTCATGTCGACCACCCTGACCTCGATGTCGGGCGCCTTCAGCGCGATCATCGCCATCGTGGGTCCGCCGACGTAGCCGGCTCCTATGCAGCAGATCTTCATTCGGGTGAGCAGCCCATGTTGTTCGCGCACCCCACAAATCCAAGCCGGAAAGTGGGTGCGCTTCGGCTATGCAAGAGGCAACCCGTCTAAGCCGGCGTCGGCGCGGGCGCGGGCCCGGCACCAAGACCCTCGGCAGGCGCCTGCTTGTCGGCGACCTTCTTCTCCTCCGGCTTGTCAGCCGCCTTGCCGATGAAGGCGGCCGCAATCGGAGACCGGATCTCTCCAAACTCAAGAATCTCGAGCACATGGCGTCCCTCGAGCGTCTCGTGCTCAAGGAGGGCCTCGGCGATCTTGTTCAAGGCATCCCGGTGCTCGCCTATGATGGTCCTCGCCCGCCCGTGCTGCTCCGAAATGATCCTCTGGATCTCGACGTCAATGCGCCGGGCCGTGTCCTCGGAGATGTTCTCTGTGCGCGTGATGTCGCGTCCAAGGAAGACGGTATCGTGGTTGCCCCCGTAGGAGACAGGGCCCAACGGGCTCATGCCCCAGTCGCACACCATGTGGCGGGCGATGGCGGTGATCTGGATGATGTCCCCCGCGGCGCCGCTCGAAATGTCACCCAAAACGATCTCCTCGGCCACGCGGCCTCCCAGGCCCATGGCGATTTGGTTGAGCATCCGCTTCATGGCCTGCGTGAGCACATCCTTCTTCGGGATGAACATCGTGCTGCCCAAGCTGCGTCCGCGCGGGATGATCGTGACCTTGTGGACGGGCATGTGCCCGTCGTCCAATACGCCCTGGATCAGGGCGTGGCCGGCCTCGTGGTAGGCGGTGAGCTTCTTCTCCTCATCGTCCATCAGGCGCCTGCGCTCGCGCCCAAACTGCACCTTCTCGCGGGCGTCCTCGACATCAAGCGCGTCAATCTTCTTGCGGTTCCTGCGCGCGGCAAGAAGCGCTGCCTCGTTAAGGAGGTTGGCCAGCTCTGCCCCGGAGAGGCCAGGCGTGCCGCGGGCGATGACGCCCAGGTCCACGTTGTCCGCAAGGCTCAGCTTGCGCGCGTGCACGCGCAGGATCTGCTCACGCCCGATCATGTCGGGCAGGTCGACGTAGATCTGGCGGTCGAAACGGCCAGGCCTGAGGAGGGCGCTGTCGAGCACATCCGGACGGTTCGTGGCCGCAATGATGATGACGCCTTCGGTCGTGTCGAAGCCGTCCATCTCCACCAGGAGTGAATTAAGGGTCTGCTCGCGCTCGTCATTGCCGCCGCCCAGACCTGCGCCCCTCTGGCGGCCCACCGCGTCGATTTCGTCGATGAAGATCAGGCAAGGCGCGCTCTTGCGGCCCTGCTCAAACATGTCGCGGACACGAGACGCACCCACGCCGACGAACATCTCGACGAAATCCGATCCGGAGATGCTGAAGAAGGGCACATCGGCCTCGCCCGCAACCGCCTTGGCCAGAAGCGTCTTTCCGGTGCCCGGGGGTCCCACCATCAGGATGCCCTTCGGGATCCGTCCGCCCATCTTTGTGAACTTCTTCGGATCCTTCAGGAATTCAACCACCTCGGAGACCTCTTCCTTGGCCTCGTCGCAGCCCGCCACATCGCCAAACGTGACCTTGTCACGGTCCCGGGTCAGGAGCTTGGCCCGGCTCTTTCCGAAGTTGAGGGCTCCGCGCCCGGCCTGCCGAAGCTGCCGGCTGAAAAGGAAATAAAGAAAGCCAATGATGATCAGGACCGGCAGCACGCTCAAGGCGAGCTGGGTGAGGACCGTTGTCGTTGGGCGCTCGACGAACTTGTTCGTCTTCTGGAGGCGCTCCATGTTCGAATCGGTCAGGCGTCCCGCAGCCCTAAACGCAGACGTCTTCACGCCCCGCTCGTTGGTCAGGCTCGCCGTGTTGAGCTCACCGGTGATGATGACCCAGTCGCGGCCACCCGAGGGATCCGGCTGGATCACGCCACTCTTGATGTCCGTGGACTCGGCATGGGTCACAACCTCAAAGATGGTCAGGGGTGCCGGCGAAACCGTGATCCCGGGGGACCAGAAGAGCAGCGCAATGACCGCAAAGGCCAAGGCTATCCAAAAGATGAGCACCTTGGGCTGAAAACGATCAGGAGGTATGTTCTTCAGCTGCCTGCGTGGCTTCTTGGTTTCGATGTCGGGCATCTATGTGGGTATATGACTGTTAAACCTACGTTGTTGTTCCGGCGTTACAAGTCAATGTGGCGTCGCAGTATTGCGTAGCGGCTCGAATCGGAGCCGTCCTCCCCGGATTACTGCAAAGCCATGCCTTCCAAGGCTGTGCCTGACCGGCAACCCTCGCTCCACGGAGCGAAGGAGAAGGTCGAATCCCTGCCGGGAAAGATCCCCGGCCCGATCCTGCGCCAGGAGCCAGCGATGGAGCGCCCTTCGCACGACGGCCCTGGGCCTGCCAGCGAGCCTCGACACAGCCAAGCTGCCGTCACTCTCGAGAGAGCCCAGCGCGTCGACCCAGGCCTCGAGGGCCTGGTCATCCTCCTCAATAAGTTCCCTGGAAAGTGCCGCACCTGCCAAAGCGTCCCTTTCCGAAGCCCTAATCCATTGCGGGATGACATCCCGCCTTAAGCGGTTCCTGAAATGGTCTCCCCGGGCGTTGCTCGAGTCCTCCCTCCAGGGGGCCCCCGCGGCCCGAAGCGCCGCGGCGATCTGGGCCTTCTTCAGGGCAAGGAGGGGCCTGGCGTGGAAGCGCCCCCTTTGCCCCTGGGGAGACCCCTCATGCAGGTGCAGGGGCCTAGGCGCCGCAAGGCCGGCCGCGCCACTTCCGCGCGCGATCCGCATCAGAAGCGTCTCCGCGACGTCATCGAGTTGGTGTCCAAGCCAAAGGACACGGATCCGGCGCGCGGCCATGGCCCGCTCAATGAAATGGAATCGGGCCTGCCTTGCGCCCGCCTCGCTCCTGGAGCGGCTCTTGGCGGTCCAGCGGCCCCCCACGTACTCCACTCCCAGCTGGGCGCACATGCGCTCGCAGAAGCGGGCGTCTGCCGTCGACTCCGCCCCGCGCAGGCGGTGGTCAAAGTGGAGGGCCACAAGCCCGCGCGCCCTTGTGGGCCAGTGCGCCCGCAGCAAGAGAAGGAGCGCCACCGAGTCGGCACCTCCCGAGAGGGCAACCGCCCAGCGCTCCCTGGGCGGCCGCTGGTCGGCCCACGCGACCACCTCCGGGTGCAGGCGCTCTCGCGGCACAAGGCCCGCGATCCTCTCTGCGGCCGCTGGCCATTGGGCTTTGCCGCTAGGCTTCATTGCCGTGCCTCGCCTTGACCTCAGGAGAAGCTCAGGTGCGGCTTGCCGAAATAGGGAATGAGCACCTCGGGAATCCTCACTCTCCCGTCAGCCTCAAGGTTGTTCTCAAGGATTGCGGCGAGGACCCTCGGCACGGCCAGGCCCGAGCCATTGAGCGTGTGGACGAGCTCCGTCTTGCCCGATTCCTTTGACCGGTAGCGGATCTGGGCACGGCGCGCCTGGAAGGCCTCGAAATTGGAGCAGCTGGAAACCTCAAGCCAGCGCTTTTGGCCGGCGGCCCACACCTCGAGGTCGTATTTCTTGGACTGCGCAAACCCAAGGTCCCCCCCGCACATCAGGAGCACGCGGTACGGGATCTCGAGCTTCCTGAGCATCCGCTCGACGTCGTTGCGGAGCGCGTCCAGCTCCTCGTAGCTCCGGGACGGGTGCACCCACTTCAGGAGCTCGACCTTGTCGAACTGGTGAAGCCGATTGAGCCCGCGCACGTCCTTGCCATAGCTTCCCGCCTCCCTCCGGAAGCAGGGGGTGTAGGCACACCGCATGACGGGCAGAGAGAGCTCGTCCAGGATCTCATCCCGGAAAAAATTGGTCAGGGGAACCTCCGCCGTCGGCACGGCAAAGAGCCTGTCGGGCGTGGTCTCGTACATCTGGCCTTCCTTGTCCGGCAATTGCCCCGTGGCCGTGGCGCTGGCCGCGTTCACGAAAATGGGAGGCGAGACCTCCACGTACCCCGACTTTGCGTCCTCCTCCAGGAAGAAATTGATGAGCGCCCGGACAAGCCGCGCCCCGTCGCCGATGAAAAAGGGGAAACCGGCTCCCGTGACCTTGGCCCCTCGCTCAAAGTCATAGAGTTTGGCAAACCCGGGGATGTCCCAGTGGGCGACCGAGTGGGTCCCGACGCTCGACGTGTCCCCGTGGGTCGAGAAGACCACGTTCTGCTCCGGCGTGGCCCCCTCCGGGACGCTCGCATGGGGCAGGTTCGGGAGCGTGAGCATGGCCTCGCGGCATTTCTCCTCCGACGCCTTGAGGGCCCCGTCCTTCTCCTTGATCTGGACCGAGACCGCCTTCATCTCGGAGAGCTTCGCGAGGAATTCCGGGGATCCCTTCGGCAAGGATGCCATCGCGGTGTTGGCGGCCTTCTGGACGGAGCGCAGGTGCTCGACTTCCTGGAGATGCGAACGCCATGCCGCGTCTGCTTTAAGGACAAGGTCCAGGTCCACCGACAGGTGCTTCTTGGCGATCGCCGCGCGCACGAGGTCGGGCGATTCGCGGATGAGTTTGGGGTCGAGCATAATTAGAGCGATACGCGGTACGTCGTTGCCTTCTGGCGCGGGTCGGACCGGCCGAAGGATTCAAGCGGGGCAAGGTTCTCCATGAGCGGCAAATATATGCGGCAGGTCCGCGGGGAATCAACCCTGGCTGGCCCGTCGCGCAGCGACCTGCGCGCGCGCGCGCTGGAAGCGCATGTGGACTTCCTTCACGGTGAGCATCTTCAGGTTGCCCACGGGGGCCTGGATTACGAAGTTGGTGGGCCCCCCGAGCGGATACGGCCCAAAGAGGCTCGGGTCCGTAGGCCCGAAGATGGCCAGCACGCGAACGCCAAGGGCGGCCGCAAGGTGCATGGGACCGCTATCGTTGCTGATCACCCACTCGGCCCGTTTCACCAGGGCGGGAAGGGACACGAGGCTCGTGTTTCCCGTGAGATTGAGGAACTGCTCGGCTGGAAAGGCCCCCCGGTCGGGCAAGAAGTTGTTGCCGGCCCAGACGACCTTCCGGTTCTTGTCCTCCCGGAGGATCAGCTCGGTGAGCTGCTTAAACCCGCCCCACTTCTTGTCGGCGCGGCGGCTGTCCGGGAACATGACGTAGGGCCGGGCCCCGCCGCGGCCATCCGCGAACTTAAGGTTGAGGCTGTCCACCTCTCGGAACTTGAGCGCCCCCCTGAGCTCGGGCTTTGCGCCGAGCACCGGGCAAAACTGCAGCAGGATGTCCACGGCGTGGCTGCGGCGGCCGTCCGGGGGCAGCGGGACCTTCTCGTCGTAGAACATTCCCGCGTACTCCCGGGCGTCCGAGCGCCCCACCTTGTGCTTGGCCTTTGCGCGCGAAGTCATCAGCCCCGTCCTCAAGAGCCCCTGCATGTCGAAGACGTAGTCGAACTTCGTGGCCCGCACCTGGCGCATGAGCTTCAGGAAACCCTTCGCTCCGCCGGCCCTCTCGAACACGTACACCGCGTCGACCGCCTCGCAGGCACGCACGATCGGCGCGAACATCTCGCGGACAATCCAGGAGATGCGCAGGTCGTGCCTCTGCGCCTTAAGCGAAGTGGCAACCTGGAGGCCCTGGACGATGTCGCCCAGGGAGGAGGGCTTGATGACAAGGAGTTCGGTCATTGACGCGCGAGCGTAACGTTCCATGGATTTTCCCGGCCAAGATCAAACGCCAAATCCTAAAATACCTCCAAAGACCGCTTGATCCTCCTTTTGCTGAACGTCCTAGGCCGCCTGCTCGCTCTAACCCCCGAGCCGCTCCTGCGCGCCCTTTCGGCCTCTGGAGGGGAGCTCATCCTGTGGCTGGCGCCCCGCAGGCGGCGGCTCCTCAGATCGAACCTGCACCACGCCTTCCCCTACCGGCCGAGGGCCTGGCGCCGGAACATCGCACGCGTGAGTTCGCGGCGCCTGGTCGAGACCGCCCTCCTCTCCCTGGCAGCCCCTTTTCTCTCCGAGCGCAGGATCCGCTCGATCGGCCGCCTCGGGCCCTCAGTCGAGGAATTTGCAGGCAGCTTGCAGGGCCGCCCGCGCCCGGTCGTGCTGGCGACCCTCCACCTGGCACTCTGGGAGAGCCAGACCTGGCTCAAGGTCCTTAGCCCCGGCATCACCCAGGAGTTCGGGATCATCTTCAGGCCGCTCGACAACCCCTCCCTGGACGGGTTCGTCAAGCGCACCCGGGAGCGCCACGGGATGAGGCTCCTGTCCCGAAAGGCGGGGTTTGCCGAGGCCCTCGGCATCCTCCGAGCCAAGGGGTGCGTGGGCGTCCTCTTTGACCAGAATGCGGGCAACCAGGGGGCTCTCACGCTCCTCTTTGGCCGGGTCTGCAGCTCAACCGAGCTTCCCGGGGTCCTCGCCTCCAAGTTCGGGGCCGAGCTTCGCACGTTCTACCCCAGGCGCACGGGCTTCTGGCGCGTCACCTTCGAGTCCGAACTCGTGCCGTACGACGGGACTGCGGCAGGCGCCACCGTGTCCCTGAACCGCTGGCTCGAGTCCGCCCTTTCCCAGGAGGAGCTCTGCGGATCGTGGCTGTGGGCGCACGACCGGTGGCGCAACCAGGATGTCCCGGCACGCCGGCTCCGCCTCCAGGCAAAGCGCAATCTGCTGGCTCTTGACCTCCGGGCCCGGGGTCTTTCGGCGCTTCCCCGCGGGACGCGGGTGTACGTGCGCATGCCGAACTGGCTGGGGGACGTCGCCATGGCGTTGCCGCTCTTGCGAGCTCTCCGGATCTCGCGCCCCGACGCCGAGCTGACGCTCCTTGCAAAGCCCGGGTTTGTGCCGTTCCTGGAGTCGCTCGGCGTGGCCGACCGGGTGCACCCGCTTCCCCCGAGGGGCCCAGCGTATTTCGCATCCTTTGCCGCGCTCCGGGCCGCGTATCCGGACGTGTGGCTCCTCTTCACCAACTCCTTTCGAGGAGACCTGGAGGCGTTCCTGGCCGGGTGCCCCCAGAGGTTTGGGATTCAGAGGCCGGGCAAGCGGAGGCCGCTTCTGACGCACGCCTACCGGCTTCCCCCGGCCTTTGATGAGGAGCACCACCACCAGATCGAGCTCTGGGGGGACTTCCTGCGGCACTTTGGCCTCGAAGCCCAGCCCGACTGCTCCCCGTTCCCCGTGCCCGGCCGAAGGGACACACACCCGGGCACGGGGCCGGGCCCCATCGGATTGATCGCCGGTTCCGAGAACGACCCGCAGAAGCGCTGGCCTCAGAGCCATTGGCGGAGCCTGATCGACGCCCTCCCCTCGGAGCGTTTCCTGCTCCTGGGGACGCCGGGCGACGCGCCCATCACCTCGGCGCTCGCGGCGGGGTTGGACCCGACCCGCGTGACGGACCTCGCCGGAAAGACGAACCTGGTGGAGTTTGCCCGCGCCCTTGTCTCCTGTCGCCTGCTCGTGGCCAACGACACAGGCGGCATGCACCTGGCAAACGCGCTGGGCGTCCCCGTGGTGGGCCTGTTCGGCCCCACCAATCCTCTCAGGACGGGTCCGGTGTTTTCGTCCCCCTATCGCATCCTGCAGCCTGCCGGCTGCCCCCCCTCGGGTGGCGGCTCCCTGGGCAGCCTCCTACCCGAAACCGTGGTCGCGGCGGTGCGGGACTTGCTTTAGGCTGGCCGATGCCGACACCCTTGTAGCCGCCGATGCCGCTTCTGACCGTCACAGACCTGCGCACCTACTTTCACACGAGAAATGGTGTGTACCGCGCGGTCGACGGCGTGAGCTTCAGCGTGGAGCGAGGAGAGACCCTGGGCATCGTGGGAGAGTCCGGCTCGGGAAAGTCGGTCACGTGCTACTCGATCATGGGCCTTATCCCCCAGCCTCCGGGCAGGATAGAAAGCGGCTCGGCGATGTTCGACGGCATCGACCTGCTGCGCTGCAGCCCGGCCGTCGCGCGCTCGATCCGCGGCAAGCGCGTGTCGATGATCTTCCAGGACCCGATGACGTCGCTCAATCCGTACCTCCGGATTTCCGAGCAGCTGGTTGAGCCCCTCCTTATCCACGAGAAGATATCAAAGGGGGACGCCCTGTCCCGGGCCCTGGAGATGATGGAGGCCGTCGGGATAAACGACGCCGCCCGCCGGATCCACTTCTACCCCCATGAATTCTCCGGGGGTATGCGCCAGAGGGTGATGATCGCGATGGCCCTGGTGACGCGGCCCGAGCTCCTGATCGCCGACGAGCCGACGACAGCCCTCGACGTGACGGTCCAGGCCCAGATCCTGGACCTGATCCGCAGGCTGCAGCGCGACCTTGGCATGGCGGTCATCTTCGTCACCCATGACCTCGGCGTCGTGGCCGGGCTCTGCGACAACGTCCAGGTGATGTACGGCGGCCGGATCATGGAGACGGCCAGCGCACGCGCGATCTTCAACGCCCCCCAACACCCGTACACGCAGGCCCTCCAGCGCTCGATCCCCGCACTCCAGCCCAAGGGGCAGGAACTCTTTACGATCCCGGGACTTCCCCCCGATGTTTCGAAGGAGATCCTAGGCTGCGCCTTCGCCCCGAGATGCACCTTCGCGCTCGATGCGTGCAGGGCCACGCGGCCCGAGCTCGAGGAGGTCTCGCCCGGACACTCCCATGCGTGCACCCGGGCCCTGGCCGGTGAAATCAGCGTGGGCTCCCTGGGCCTGCCCGAGAACAATGACTGAGAACATCCTCGAGCTCCGGGACGTAAAGGCCCACTTCCCGATCCACACGGGATTTTTCGTGAAGAAGCAGACCGGCTCCGTGCGGGCCGTCGACGGCGTCACGCTGTCGGTCCGACAGGGGGAGGTGCTCGGGCTTGTGGGCGAGTCGGGATGCGGAAAGTCCACATTGGCCCGTACGATCCTCCAGCTGGTGCCCACCACGGCGGGGGCCGTGATCCTAAGCGGCCGCAACCTGGGCGAGGCTACGAGGACCGAGATGCAGCTAGCGCGGCGCGACCTGCAGATGATTTTCCAGGACCCCTACGCCTCGCTCAACCCCAGGATGACGGTCCACGCGGCGCTCGCGGAGCCGCTCCTGGTCCACGGCATCTGCGGGAAAGCCGAGGTCCAGGTCCAGGTCGATCAGCTGATGAACCGGGTCGGGCTCGCGCCCCGGTTTGCGCGGAAGTATCCCCATGAGTTCTCCGGGGGCCAGCGCCAGCGCATCGCGATCGCCAGGGCACTGGCCCTGCGCCCAAAGGTCATCGTGGCGGACGAACCCGTATCGGCCCTCGATGTGTCCATCCAGGCCCAGATCCTCAATCTGCTCTCGCAACTCTGCAGGGAGATGAACCTCACCCTGATCTTCATCGCCCACGACCTCTCGGTCGTGCGGCACATCTCCGACCGGGTGGCCGTCATGTACCTGGGCAAGATCGTCGAGCTCGGGCCCGCCCTCGACGTGATCGACCGCCCCAGCCATCCCTACACGAAGGCCCTTGTGAGCGCGATACCGGTCCCCAATCCGGACATCGAGCGCACGCGCCAAAGGATCGTCCTGGCGGGCGACCCCCCCTCCCCGATCGACCCGCCAAGCGGCTGCGCTTTCCATCCCAGGTGCCCGTACGCCACCCTGCGCTGCCGTGAGGCCGTTCCACCCCTGGTTCCCGCGGGCCCCTCCCGCGAGGCCGCGTGCATCCGCCTGGGCGAGCTTGGATAGGAAAAGGGCCCTAGCCCTTTGCCGCAGCGGCCTGCTTCTCAAGCGCGTCGACGCGCTTGAAGAGATCCGGCAGCCGGTTCCTTAGTATGATGATCTTCTGCTCGAGAAGCAGCGGAAGGCTCGGCGACCCCCAGACCGAGGTCTTCGGCGGGATGTCGTCCTTGACGCCCGACTTGGCGGCAATCATGGCCCCGGAGCCCACGGTGAGGTGCCCTGCCAGCCCGCATTGCCCGCCCACGACCACATAGTCGCCGAGGGTGACGCTGCCCGCGATTCCCACCAGCGCGCAGATCATGCAGTGCTTGCCGATCACGACGTTGTGGCCGACCTGGACCAGGTTATCGATCTTGGTCCCCTCTCCCACCGAGGTCCTCTCAAAGCGCGAGCGGTCGACCGTCGTGTTGGCCCCGATCTCCACGTCATCCCCTATTACCACCGTGCCGACCTGGGGCACCTTCGCATGGCGCCCCTCCACAAATTCATAGCCGAAACCATCGGACCCGATGATGACGCCCGGGTGAAGGCGCACCCTCTTGCCGATCGTGCACTCGGCCTGCACCACGACACCCGGCATGAGCCACGAGTCGTCGCCGACCTGGGTGCCGTGGCCCACGAATACCCCGGACTGCAGGTGGGCCCGCTCGCCAATCCTGGCTCCTGACTCCACAACGCACAGGGGGCCCACCGTGGCCGTGGCCGCGACCCGGGCGTCCGCCGCGATGACGGCGGAAGGATGGATGCCGGGACTGGGCTTGGGCCAGAGTTCCTGCTCCAGCCGGGAGCAGAGACGGGCAAGGGACGCCGAGGGGTTCGCCACGAACAGGTACACCTGCCCCGATCCGGGCGCACCGGAGTAGTCCAGCGGCAGCAGCACGATGGTCGCGCGGGTTCGCGCCACCAAAGTCTTGTACTTGGGGTTCCCCAGAAAGGAGATGTCTCCGGGTTCGGCAGAGCCGAGCGACGCTATTCCTCGGATCACCTCGTTGGTCAAGCCTTCCGTCCGTGCCGGCTCAACGATCGCTGCAATCTCCCCTTGCGTGAACGAGACCTTCATAGTGCATAGACAAAGAACCCCGCTTGCTCAACGCAAGCGGGGTTCGATCTCAAATCGAGGGCTCTTAAAGCCGTTATTACTTGATGCCGGGGACCGTGATCTTCGGCGAGTCGCCCGTGGCAGCCGGAGCGGCCGGGGTTGCGGTCGTCGACGCCGCAGGGGCTGCGGTGGCGGCCGGGCGGTCCTTGTTGAGCTCGGTTGCGACCTCGTCGGTGATGTCGAGGCTCGGGTCAAAATAGAGGATGTTCGAGACGCCGACCAGGGTCGGGCCGGACTTGTCGAGCAGGAAGGTCGCGCCCTTCTTCTTGGCGATCTCGACGGCGGACTTGGTGATCTCCTCGATCATCAGGGTCTTGAACGTCTGGAACCTCTGCTGGAGCGTGTTGCGGGTGTTCTGGATGAAGGAATTCTGCTCGCTGCGCTTCTGCTGGATCTCGTCGTACTTCTTCTGGGCCTCACCCTGGGCCTTTGTCTTGGCTTCGGCCGTGGCCGTCGGGTTCTTGGACTGCTCATCGAGCTCCTTGAACTGCTCAACCAGGGCGTTTCCGTCCTTGGTGATCTGGGCCAGCTGGTCCTGGGCCTTGGCCTCGTCAGCCTTGAGCTTGGCCTGCTGTTCCTCGGTCTTCCAGTGGTTGTCGAAAAGTTTCGCTAGGTCCACCACAAGAATTTTTGGGGCGGTTTGAGCGTGTGTCGTCAGGGCCGTGAGCGCTATCGCGGCGACTGCAACGAGGGACTGTATGGATTTCTTCATGGGATGTTATCGCAGGGTGTAAGGGAAAGATCGAATCGGATTTAGAACCGGGTGCCAAACGAAAAATTGAACTGCCCGCCGTGTTTGTTGAGCGGGGTCCCCTTGATCGGGATGCCGTAGTCGAGGCTGAGGGGCGACCCCGCAACCATGAGCCTAAGGCCAAAGCCAAAGTCGTCGTTGTATCCGCCCGGGTTGAAGTCGTAGGCGGGGGCGTTCACGAAGCCGACATCGTAAAAGAAGGCGAAGCGGATGGGGTCGACGATCTCCACGGAGTACTCAACGTTGAACATGCCGTAGGTCTTGCCGCCAATCGGCTCTCCATATGGGTCGCGGGGGCTAACCTCATGGTACTCAAAGCCGCGGAGGTCATAGGGGCCGCCGAGGTAGAACGCGTCGTAGTACGGCAGGATCTTGAAGTTGCCGTAGTTGTCGATGACGCCGGCTCGGGCCACGAGCTCCAGGATCTGGGTCTGGGTGTCGAAGACCTTGAAGTTCTGCGACCCCTTGAATTCGAAACTGTAGTAGTTGTCGGTGCCCCCCAGGATGCCGCCGGCGACCGTGGTCGTGAAGTCGATGCGATTGCCCGACGTCGGGCTCACCAGCTTGTCTCGGGTGTCTCGGACAATCTCAAAGGAGACATCGGATACCTTGTGCAGGCCGGAGAACTCCGTGATGACGTTCGAGGCCGATGCATTGACGTTGTAGATGCTGATGGTCTCGTACTGGTAGGTCAGGGTCCCGTTGAAGAGCCCGAAGAGGTGCTTGCGGAGGTCGACGTTGCCGCCCTCGGTAAGCTCTTGGTAATACGTGCTCACGTAGGTGGACTGCTCGCGGAACAGGCTGAAGCCGAAGGCCAGCTGCTTCTCGAACAAGTAGGGCTCCTCGAAGCTGAGGACCGCCTCGTTTGAGAGCTGTCCCAGCGAGACCTTGATGCTGAATTTCTCGCCGTCGCCCTGGAAGATGGACCTGCGGTTGAAGAGATCAAAGTTGGTCTGCTGGACCTGGGCGAAGACGGTGGCCCGCTCCAGAGTGCTGTAACCCGCTCCAAACGTGAAGGTCCCGGTCCTTCCCTCCTTGACGGCCACGCGCATGTCACGGCGTCCGGGGATGTTCGTGTCCTGGGGCGTGATGTCGACCTCGTCGAAGAAACGCGTGTTCTCCAGGCGGTTCTTGCTGATCTTCATGCGGACCGTGTCGAATACATCACCGGGGCCGAGGATGAGCTCGCGGATAATGACCACGCTCTTGGTCTTTGTGTTGCCGTCGATCTGGATGGACTCGACGCTGAATTTCTCGCTCTCGTCGACCTTGAACTCAAGGTCGATGTCGTTGGTCTTCAGGTTCGGCCTGCGAGTGACATGCACCCGGGTTTCGAGGTAACCATCCTTGCCGTAGTAGTCCTCCAGGCGCTCCACGGACTTGTCGATCTTGGAGGGTGAGAACACGGCACCCGGTTTTGCATAGAGACTGGCCACGCGCTTCAGGAGCACGGTCGAGTGGAGCTTGTTGCCGGAGATCGTAATCTCCCCGATATGGTACTGGCGGCCCTCGTTGACCGCGACGGTGATCACCAGGCCGCCGCCCTTCGGGTAACCGAATACGACCCGCTCCTCGGGAATGTCGACGTCCAGGTAGCCATGCTCACGGTAATAGTCGCGGAGCTTGTCCAGGTCGTCCTGGAACTGGTCATCCTTGAACCGGCCGGTGTCCATGAGCCACGAGAACATCCACCATTTCTTGGTATCCATGACCTTCCTAAGGGCCTTGGTCTTCACATGCGCATTGCCGGTGAAATTGACAGCGAGGATCTTCACCTTCTTCCCTTCGCGAATCTTGAAGGTGATGGTCCCCAAGCCCGTCCCCCGGTCGCGCGCGATCGAGTAGCTCACGGTGGCTTGGTTGAATCCTTCCTTCTGGTAATATTCCTTAATCTTCTCGGAGTCCTCCTTCACCTGCCGCTCGTCGAGGGCGGTGTTGGGCGTCGTCTTGATCTCTTTCTCGAGACGGCGAGTCTTGATCTCCTTGTTGCCCTCGTACTTAACCGCGAGCACGCGGTATTTCGGGGTGACCTCAATCACCAGGTTAAAGGTCCGAGCGTCGACCGCCTCGCGCTTGATCTCGATGAATTCGAAAAGTCCGGTCTTGTAGAGCGCGCGGATGTCGCGATCGAGCATCGTCTCATCAAGGTCCCCGCCCTCCCTGACCTGGATGTTCGCCCTCACCACCTGCTCGTTGACGTTCGCGGTGCCGACGAACTTGACCGTGACTGCGCCCACCTTGTAGGCGGGAGCCGAGGCGGCTGCGTCGTTGGACTGCCCTTGGGCTTCCTGGGCGGACACGCGGCAGATGCCGGCAGCCGCGAGGATCACAAAGACAAAGGCAAAGCGTAGGACCCTGTGGATCACAGGGTTACTGGGTATAGTTTTCAAATCGTGTGATGTCGCGGAGGAAAGTAAGCCGCAGTTCTCCTACTGGCCCGTTTCGCTGCTTGGCAACGATTAACTCTGCCGAGTCAGCGGCCACTTGGAATTTTTCGTCTGCGTCTTTGGGTCGGGCAAGCATGAGTACCACGTCGGCGTCTTGTTCGATCGATCCGGATTCGCGCAGGTCAGCAAGCCTGGGTGCGCGGTTTTCCTTTTCGGACGAACGGTTCAGTTGACTTAATACAATGACGGGGACCTCAAGTTCCTTCGCAAGAGACTTTAATCCTCTGGAAGCCTCCGCCACCTGCTGTTCGCGGGGCACCTTGGAATCAACGGGGCTCAGGAGCTGGAGGTAGTCAACGATGATCAAGCCCAGCTTCTGGCGGGAATGAACCCGGCGAGCCTTTGCACGTAACTGCATGATTGACAAGCTACTTGAATCGTCAATGAAGAGCGGAGCCTTTGAGAATTCATCCGCGGCAGCAACGAGCAGCTGCTGCTCATTGCCATTCTTTGACAATAGCCCGTCGCGGAGGGCCTGCATCTTGACCCTGGCCCGCGAACACAGCATGCGCAGGGCAAGTTGGGCCGCGCTCATTTCCAGGGAAAAGATAAGGGTTGGGAAGGGAGCTCCCCGCTTCGGGAGCGTGGCGGCCTCCGCAATGTTGAGCGCAAAGGACGTCTTGCCCATGGACGGACGGGCCGCCAGCACGATCATTTCCTGGCGCTGAAATCCAAACGTGAGGCGGTCAAGGTCGTGGAATCCGGAGGGGGCCCCCGTCATCTCACCCTTCTTCATCATCATCTTGTGGACGACGTTCATCGCCTCCTTGGTGGGGACGCTCATGGGCTTGGCGCCCTCGCTCACGCGGCTCTGGGTGACCGCGAAGATCTTGGCCTCGACCTGGTCCACGAACTCGTCAATGCCGCCCGTGAAATTGAAGCACTCCTCCACGGCGCCGGTGGCCGAGCGGATAATCTCCCTGAGGAGGTGCTGCTCGCGCACGCGCTCGATGAAATATCCGGCCTGCGCGGTCGTCGGGATGCTCCCGCTCACGCGGGTCAGGAACGCGTAGCCGCCTATGGATTCAAGCTGCTTGGAAGTCTTTAACTCCTCGCCCAGGACCGCCACATCAATGGGAACCTGGCGGGTATAGAGGTCCTGCAGCTTCTCAAAGACGATCCCGTGCGCGGGAACGTAAAAGGACTCCGGAGTGATCCGCGCCTCGAGGCAACGTGCGACGACGTCCGAACCATCTATAAGGCAACACGAAAGGAGATATTCTTCGGCCTCGACGCTATGCGGCAACCCACGCCCCGCCGCGGGTGCGCCGGAGCGTTGCGGGCTAATGCTCTTCTCGTCGGCCATTCAGGGGGTCAGCCGGGGACCCTTCATGGGGATCAACCCGACTTTCGTTGGCGGGAAGGCCTGGAGACTACCTCCTTGCCTCGCCCTTCTTGTTTTTTTTCTCCTCTGCAGCCTTCTCCTCCGCGGAGGGCTCAATCGGGTTCTCGGAAACCACGTCAAATGAAAGCTCAACCGAAACGTCATCGTGCAGCTTCACCTTGACGGTGTGCTTGCCCAGGGTCTTCACCGGGGTGTGCAGGTGGATGCGCTTGCGGTCGATCGAGAAGCCGGCAGCCACGAGCTTGTCGTGGAGGTCTGCGGAGGTGACCGCTCCGAACATCTTGCCTCCTTCTCCGGTTGTGACGGCAAAGGCCAGGCTCGTCTTTTCAAGCTTGTGGGCAAGTTCCTGGGCTCCGTTCAACTCCAGGGCTTCGCGCTCGCCGCGGCGCTTCTTGAGCGCCTCGATCTGCTTGCGGTTTGCCTTGGTGACAGGCACCGCCACAGAGCGTGGCAGGAGGAAATTACGGGCATAACCGGCGCGGACCTTGACTTGGTCGCCTTCGCCGCCGAGGCCCTCAACGGGCTTAACTAGGAGTACTTCGCTGTGGGCCATGGTGATTAAAAAGATGGAGGTATTCTCGTGTGGAAACCCAACTAAATCCCGCAGCTGACAAGGGGTGTCAACGCCGTATTTCCCCTACCTTGAAGAAGGCACCCCCTTTTCGAGGGCTAAAGAGGGTGGAAACCCCGGTTGTAGGGACAGCCTGCCGCAGAGGCGCCAAAGGGTCGGCCCATGGACCCAAAGGGCCCTATTTGAGCAAATGAAGCCAAAACTGCAGAAAAAGGCCCGTATCGAGTCCTCGGCGGACACGAGTATCGCGCCAGATTGGCCCGGTCAAAGCACCTCCGGTTTCAGACGCCCCCACCCGTTTGCAGGCCGCACGGGAACAAAATTGGCCGATCGGGGTTGTATATCTCCAAGGCACCAAGCGCCGCACAGGGTTTGACCGATGCCGGTCGTGATTCAGCAGCCTAATTATAAAAGGTAGATCCTATTATATAGAAAACCTACTGCCGCACGGGGATTCGACCTATAAAATATTATTAACACCCTTATGGCAGCCTGACCGTAAGGCCCCTTTTCCTTTAAAATAATTGAAGTATTTCTGGCCGCATCGGTGTTATATGCATAGAGCGTAATGCGGCGCCCGCTGCCTTTTCTTGTTGGAGCACCCTTTTATCCCGAACTTGCAGACCTAACCCGAGGGGCTCGGAGCATCGCGCAAACAGCCCCTTTAGAGTCCGACATAACACACCCAAGCACCCCATGAGGCCCATCCCCACGATTGTTGCAAACCGGCTTTCCGCCCTGTCGAGGCTTTGCCTCCACACGGTTGTCGTCCTTCTGATCACAAGTGCTGCGTGGGCGCAGAGTGTCTACACGACGCCCTACGCCATCACGACGCTGGCCGGAGTCCCGATCGGAAGCTCCGATGGCACGGGAAGCGCCGCCCGGTTCTTTTACCCCTACGGCATTGCCGTAGACAGCTCAGGCAATGCCTATGTCGCCGACACCGGCAACGCCACGATCCGCAAGGTGACCCCGGGTGGAGTCGTCACGACCCTTGCAGGCCAGGCGGGGGTCTATGGCACGATCGATGGCACCGGCACCGCAGCCCAATTCATCAACCCGGCGGGTGTCGCTGTCGATGGGTCGGGCAATGTGTTTGTTGCCGATTCATCTAGCAACACGATCCGGAAGATCACCCCTGCAGGCGTAGTGACCACTTTTGCCGGCTCCCCCTTGGTGGCCGGCAGCACGGACGGCACAGGCAGCGCAGCGCTCTTCAATAGCCCCTCGGGCATCGCAGTAGACTCCTCCGGTAACCTGTTCGTGGTCGACACGGACAACTTCACGATCCGAAAGATCACCCCGGCAGGCGTCGTGACCACCTTCGCCGGCACGCCGGGAATACTTGGAAAAGCAAATGGCACGGGGCCGGCCGCTGGATTCAACACACCCGAAGGTGTGGCCGTGGACGGTTCGGGTAACGTTTATGTCGCAGACACCTTAAACCAAATAATCCGCAAGATCACTTCCGCTGGAGTCGTCACCACCCTGGCGGGCAATGCGGGCTCCCAAGGCAGCGCCGATGGGACGGGTGTCGGGGCTCGCTTTTCCTACCCCTACGGCGTCGCGGCGGACAGTTCAGGCAATGTGTATGTCGCGGACACCCTCAATGACACCATCCGAAAGATCACCTCGTCCGGAGTCGTCACGACCCTGGCGGGAACCGTCGGTGTCCAGGGCAGCAGCGACGGCACCGGGACCGCGGCCCAGTTCTACTACCCCTACGCTGTCGCCGTGGACGGCTCAGGGAACCTCTACGTGGCGGACACGGGGAACACGACGATTCGGAAAATAACCTCGGGGGGCGCCGTGACGACCTTGGCGGGCTCGGCCGGGGCCGCGAGCGCGGACGGAACGGGCAGTGCGGCCCGCTTCCGTTACCCGCAGGACGTGACCGTGGGCGGCTCGGGCGTCCTGTATGTCGCCGACACGGGCAATGACACGATTAGAAAAATCACCTCGGGAGGTGTCGTGACCACCTTCGCGGGCTCGCCGGGATTAAGCGCCGCAACCGACGGCACCGGTAGCGCGGCTCGATTTAGCGGTCCGGATGGCGTCGCCGTTGACGGCTCGGGAAACGTCTTTGTCGCTGACACCGGCAACCAGACTATCCGAAAAATCACTCCGGGTGGAGTCGTGACGACTTTTGCCGGTCAGTCAGGCTCTGTTGGAAGCTCGGACGGCACGGGGACCGCAGCCACGTTCAACCACCCCTTCGGCATCGCGATCGACAGCGCCGGCAATATCTACGTGTCCGACAGCATCAACAGCTCGATCCGGAAGATCACCTCCGCCGGCGTGGTGACGACCCTGGCCGGTCTGGCGGGGTCTCCCGGAAATGTCGATGCGACGGGATCTGCGGCGCGGTTCGGCGACCCCGAGGGGATCGCCGTCGACGCCGCGGGCAATATCTATGTCGCGGACGCTAAGAACGAGACGATCCGAAAGGTGACGCCCGCGGGCGTCGTCACGACCCTGGCGGGAGCCCCATGGACCGTTCCAAATGGAACCCTCCTGATCAACGAGAACGCCGACGGCACCGGCAGCGCCGCGCGGTTCTACGACCCAGAGGGCGTCGCCGTGAATAGTTCAGGCAACGTCTTTGTCGCCGATTATGGCAATTCGACGATCAGGATGATCACCCCGTCCGGCGTTGTGAGCACGGTGGCGGGCACGCCTCTTGTTTACGGGGGCGCCGACGGCACCGGCAGCGCAGCCCAGTTCGGCGACCCGGCGGGCATCGCGGTCGACTCAAACGGCACCCTTTACATCGCGGACCTGAACAACAGCACGATCCGTGAGGGCACGGCCACTTCGGGCGGTTCAGGCCCCACCCCGACTCCGACGCCTACGCCTACCCCCACATCCACGACGGCGCCAGGGAGCCAGACGGCCCACCTTGTCAATCTCTCGGTGCGTTCCACGGCCGGCACAGGATCCCAGACTCTGATTGGCGGATTCGTGATCAGCGGCTCCGGATCAAAGAGCGTTCTTGCTCGTGGCGACGGACCCACGCTCGCTTCTTTCAACGTCAGCGGCGTCCTTGCGGACCCGGTCCTCACTCTATTCAACCAGAACGTCACGCCCGCGGCTCAAATCGCCACCAATTCGGCATGGGGTGGCTCCGCAGCTCTAAGCGCAGTATTCACCCAGGTGGGCGCATTTGCCTTCAGCTCGCCCTCGTCAAAGGATACGGCGCTGCTGGAAAACCTTAATCCGGGATCGTACACCGCCAACATCTCGTCGACCGCCGGCGACAGCGGCGTCGTGTTGATCGAGGTCTACGACGCGGACACCGGAACCCCCACGGCCCACTTCATCAATCTGTCCGCCCGCAGCCAGGCGGGCACAGGATCTCAAACCCTGATCGCGGGCTTCGCGGTCACGGGAACCGGGAATGAAACGGTCCTCATCCGCGGCATCGGCCCCGGCCTGACTCAGTTCAGCGTCTCAGGGGTTCTGTCCACTCCCCAGCTCTCGCTCTACGATAGTCTCAATGGCACCAGCAAGGTGATTGCCACGAACACGGGATGGAACTCCGCATCGACGCTCGGCAATTCGACAGTCCAATCAACGATAACGGCGGCTACGGCTGCGACGTTCAGCAATGTCGGAGCGTTTTCAATACCTGCGAACTCTGCAGATTGCGCGCTGATCGCCACATTGCCGCCCGGCACTTACACCGCCCAGGTCACGGGACTCAATAACACGACAGGCGTTGCGTTGGTCGAGATCTACGAAGTCCCCTCGCAATAGGCTACGGCGCTGAGGAGAATTCCCTAAGGTTGCCTTTGAATGGAACGGGCCGACGAACGTCGGCCCGTTCTGTTTCTTGAAACGCCATGCGGAGCAGATGGAAGCAACGCGGCGGTCGTCCGGCACGGACGACCCGGGGGGACACAAATCCGTTTGGGTGAGTTGCACGGGTCGCGCCAATGGGGAAAAGTGAGCCCCATAACGATGAACGACACACTCAAGGGAAAAGTTGCGTTGGTGACCGGTGCCTCGCGCGGGATTGGCCGCGCGATTGCAAAACGCCTGGCTATAGACGGCGCGGCGGTGGCCGTAAATTACAGCACTAATGCCGGAGAGGCAAAGAAAGCCGTGGCGGAAATCGAGTCGGCGGGCGGCAAAGCTTTCGCCTTCCAAGCCAATGTCGGAAGCGTGCCAGAGATCGTGCGCCTGTTCGATGAAACCCTGCGGCATTTTGGCCGGCTTGATATCCTCGTGAACAATGCCGGAGTCATATTCACCAAGCCGGTGAGCGCCACGACGGAGGCGGAATTCGACAGGATTTTTGCAATCAACGTGAAGGGCACGTTCTTTGCCTGCCAGCAGGCGGCGACGCGATTGAACGAGGGCGGACGGATCATCAATTTATCGAGTTCGACCACAGCCCGGCTTATGCCGACCTACGGCGCGTATGTGGCCACAAAGGGCGCCGTCGAGCAACTCACCCGGTCGCTGGCCAAGGAACTGGGCCCGCGAGGGATCACCATAAACGCCGTTTCTCCGGGCCCGACGGAAACCGATCTCTTCAAGGAGGGTAAGACGCCGGAGCAGCTTCTTCAGTTCGGGCAGATGTCGGCATTTGGGCGGCTGGGGCAGCCGAATGAGATTGCCGAGGTGGTTGCGTTTCTGGCGAGTGACGCGGCACGCTGGATCAGCGGACAGAACATACGCGTCAACGGCGGCCTCGCGTAGCGGATTCTAGTGACGAACCATGAGGATCATGCCGCCGCGGATTTCCCCAACCGCGACACTGATTTCAATGCGCAAAAGAGGTGACCCTACCGGAAACACCCCGGGGGACATCGCCCCATTTTGTAACGATAGGCTTCTCGGCTCACAAGCCCACGTCGCTCCGAATCCGACTAGAACCCCAGAAACCCGGTACATTTGACAGAAACCTCCAAAGGCTCGGAACAACCGATTCCGTCCATAACGGAATCCGCGCTTGCCTTGGCCGCGGGCAAGCGCCCAGTCGTCGGTCCACCCACGCCCTTTTTCGCGACCGCCAGATTGTTGACTAGCGTCGTCCCGAAACGTTAACCTTGAACATGACAGACGCGTTGAGAGGCCTGCTCAATAAATACTTCATAAAGCAGCCCAGACTCAGGCGTTTCGTCACAAACCTTCTCGAAGGGGACCGTGATGTGACTGTACGGATCATGGGCGAGCCGATTCGCATCAATACAATCAAGGAACACGGCTATCTGCGTGCTTCTAGGTCCATGTCATCCAATTCATTCTTGGGTGATGAGATTCCCGTCCTGTCGAATATAATTTACCTGCTGAATCACGCCGATGCATTTGTGGACGCGGGCAGCAATGTGGGTGTTTACTGCGCGGTTCTTGGAAAATATCGCCGGATGCACCCGATCTCCATGTATGCTTTTGAGCCCAATCCAGACACTTATCTTCGGCTGGTCGAAACCGTTAAGCCAATTGGAGTGGAGACGTATAATTGTGCCTTGTCCGACCACGAGGGAATCCTCGATTTTGTCTCCGGCACCGTTTCGCATATTTTTGCAACGCTCGACAACGAGTCCGATTACACATTGCGTGGCGCCCCAGTGGAGGTCGCCTGCAAGAGGCTGGATTCACTGCCGATAAAGGGCAACCGTATCATCCTGAAGATCGATGTGGAGGGACATGAATGGCCGGTGCTACGCGGTGCATCCAGCCTCTTTGACGCGGGACGCATATACGCCTGCTACGTCGACGGATTCAAGAATCCGGAGATCCCCGATTATCTCACCTCAAAGGGCTTCACGCTCTTTGACGGCCGCTCTCTAGAGGAACGGCCCAAAGGTGATTGCTATTCGTTGCTTGCGGTCAAATCCGACAAGCAATCGGCGCCGGCCAAGGCATCTAAACTGTAACCGTCTCCCCTGGGTATGTCTTTACACTCCCAATACACGCCATTTTAGAACGGCACATCCTCGTCGACGGTGTCTTTCGAGACCGAAGGCCCCTTGGAGGGGCTTCTGGATGCAGGCGGGGCATCACCCGGCGTGAACTCTGACGGCTCGCCCGGGCTCGCACCCGGGGCCCCCTGAGCGCCGTCGCCCCGGTTTCCGATGAACTGAAAATTCTCGAGGACGACCTTCAGCTTGCTGCGCTTCTGCCCTGAGGTCTTGTCCTCCCACTGATCGAACTTGAGGCGCCCCTCGACGAAGAGAGGCCGACCCTTGGTGCAGTACTTGGAGATGACCTCGCCTTGCTTACCCCAAGCCTCGATGTCGACAAACGCGGTCTCCTCGCGGGTCTGCCCGCTCTCGTCCTTCCAGGATCGGCTGATCGCCAATCCGAACTGGCAGATGGCCGTCCCCTTCGGCGTGACCCTCATCTCGGGATCACGCGTCAGGTTACCCATCAGGTAGACCTTGTTGAAGTTTGCCATGGGAGTTAGACCTCCTGGACAAACGTGCGGTATACGCTGCCGTTGAGCCTTAGGCGCTCGCGCAGCTGAGCGGGGCCCTGGGGGGGGGCGCTGAAGGCGATATGGACGTAGGCGGCTCCCGTGAGCTTCTTGTCCGTCACGCGGGCGAAGTCCTTCTTGCCGATATTGTCTACGGCGGTGACGTCGCCCTGAATCGCGGCGATCTCCTTTTTTACGCCGTCGACGATCTGGTCGACGGTCTCTTGCTTGCCGCGGTTATCAAGAATGAAGGTCGCGCGGTAGTTGCGTTTGGTCGGGTTACTCATGGGATGTCTCTTCGGTTGAGCTGGTTCATCGCTCGGTCGGCGCCGCTCGCGAGAAGCAGTTCCAGGCCTTTGACGTAGGTATCTGTCTTTTGTTGGATTAGGGTGAGTTGTTCTTTTGTGAAGTGCGCGAGTACGAAGTCCTTGAGGTCCATCTCTGGCGGGTTCCTGGGGCCGATCCCGAGTCGGAGCCGGGCAAAGCCGGCACCGAGGTGCTCGAGGAGGCTGGAGACGCCGTTGTGACCGGCATCGCTGCCTGTCACTGACACCTTCATGAGACCCAGGTCGATCGTGAGATCGTCGTAGACCGCCGCCACCTCTTCCGGGGCGATCCTGTGGTAACGGGCGATGGCCGCGACCGCGCGGCCACTCTCGTTCATGTAGGTCTGGGGCTTGACGAGCCAAAGCGTTCGGCCCGACCCCAGGTCTTCTCTCGCCACGACCGAATCGAACTCGGGCGCCTTCTTCCAGGAGAGGCCGTGTTTCGACGCATACGCATCGACGACGACCCACCCCAGATTATGGCGCGAGAGCTCGTAATCGCGGCCCGGGTTACCCAGGCCGGCGGCGAGCAAGATGGACATGACTCAAAGAACGGCCGGCGACCCAAGTCGCCGGCTGGAAAGACTACTTCTTGGCGGGAGCAGCGGGCTTGCCGCCCGCGGCCGGAGCCGTGGCCTTGGCACCCGCGACGGGGGCTGCTGCCTTCTTGTCGCCGGCGGGAGCTGCCTTCGCATCTCCAGCGGGGGCGGCCTTGGCATCGCCCGCGGCGGGGGCGGCCGTGCCGTCTGCAGCGGGGGCTGCGGCTGCGCCCTCTGCGGGAGCGGCTGCCACCGTCTCGACAACGATTTCTGCGACGGGTTCCACGCACGCGACAACGGGCTGTCCCTTTTCATCGAGGAACGTGACACCTGCAACAGGCTTGATCTCGCCGACCTTGATCGTCTCACCGACCTTAAGCGGCGTGACGTCGATCTCAATGGCCTCGGGAAGGTCGCTCGGCAGGCAGCGCACGCGCAGCATGTGGGTCGCGATCTCAAGCACGCCGCTCTGGTTCTTGACGCCAAAGGACTCGCCGCTCACGCGGACGGGCACGCGGATCTCGAAAGTCTCGTCGGGCTTAACCTCGTGGAGGTCAACATGGAGGTAGCGGTCCGTGATCGGATCGCGCTGGATCTCCTGGAGGAAAGAAAGGGCCTTCTCGGGCTTGTCCTCGCGATTGAGCTCGATCAGCAGCGAGCGACCCGCAACGGACTTGAGCAATTTTGTGAATTCGGGCACCTCGATTGAGAGTTTCTCCGGGGCCGAGTGCTTCCCGTAAAGAATGGCGGGAATGCGGTTTACCTTGCGAAGGCGGCGCGAGGCGCTGCGGCCGGTTTGGGCGCGCGTCGCGACTTTGAGTGTGAGCGGTGTTTTCATGGTTTCGTTCCCCCATAACCACCGGGAATCGGAGGTCTGGCGTAGTAGAAAGGGAAGATTAGAAAGGTCGGCCGACCGGAAATCAACCAAAACTTCAGTGCGCCCACTGGACCGTGGGATTTTCGAGCGCGCTGTCCGTAAAGGTCACTATGTCATCGATCTCGCCCTGGGGCGGGACCACCTCCCTGCGTTTCAGGTGCGGCGGATACCCGTCCGTGATGATGTTCCGACCGACATGCCGAACTCCCGACGCGGTGATGCATATAAAATCGCCCGGTCGAAGAATCACGATCTGATCGGTGGGGTTGCTCACGACGACCTCCAGGCAACCCAGCACGCCCTGATAGGGTTTGGTCTGGAAGCTGGTGATGGTGCAGCCCTTATACACCGGGTTAGGGGCCGGCTTGGCCTTGGGCGGAGCCGGCGCCACGGGTTTCGGGGTGGGCTTCTTGGCCTCGGCCGGCGGCAGCGGTTCCGCCGGTGCCGAGTCGGGATTAAACGGCTGCATCACGAGCCCGGGGCCCGAATCGGGCGAGCTAACGGGCTTGTCCGGCATGCTGCCCGGCGGCAGGTCCTCCCGGGGCACCTTTACGAGACCCTCATCGGCCCGGACCACCAGGTTGGACCCCTCGTCGGCCATGATGCTTGCGTGGTGGAGCACGCGGCCGTCCTTTAGTTCGAGCACCGCAATCACCGCGGGATCGCCCGTGCCCCCACAAGGTAACGCCGACAGGCCAAGGACGAACAGGAGTCCTATGAATGCCCGGCACCTCATGATGGGCTACCGTATCCTTGCTCCAAAGCGGGTGGCAAGGTGTTTGGGTTTTGACTCGTAAGGCCGTCTGCTGGGAGCCACGTTTTCGAGACGATGAACCCCACCCTCGCGGCCATCGGATTTGGAGCCATGCTGGGCCTCGCGGCCGCCTCCCGCGCGGACGATCCGTCATGCTGGGTGTACTTTGGTACTTCTGCCACAGGCACGAACCGAGGGCTTTACCTGTCTAAGCTCGACCAGGCTACGGGGGCCCTCGCGCCGGCCGCGCGGGCCACGGACAAGCCAAACTCGGTGTTCGTGGCATTCTCGCCGGATCGGAGGCACCTATACTCGCTGGCAGAGGTCCCGCTCCTTGCCCGCAGTCCCGCGGAGGCGATCGAGACCTACGAGGTCAACAGATCCACCGGCGCCCTGAAAAACATCGGGGAACGCGTCGTTGACGGCTCCGAGGCCTGCCACATCAGCGTGGATCCCTCGGGGATGTGCGTCCTCACGGCCAACTATGGTGGACCCTACGTTGAGGTATTCCCGGTCCTTCCGGATTCCACGGTGGGGCCACGTTCGTGCGTGATTCGTCATTCCGGTTGGGGCCCGGACCGGTCGCGGCAGGAGTCCGCACATCCGCATTCCATCAACGTCGACCCATCCGGTCGCTTTGCGATCGTTGCAGACCTGGGTCTCGACCGCGTATACGTCTATCGGCTGGATGCCTTTAAGGGATCGCTTTCGTCGAACGAGCCGCCCTTTGTCAGCGTCCTTCCCGGAGCCGGCCCTCGGCACTTCGCCTTCCATCCGGACGGAAGACACGCTTTTGTGATCAACGAGATGGGAGGCTCGATCACGGCCTTTAACTGGGACGCTGAAAAGGGCGTCCTCAGTCCCTACCAAACGATCGGCATCCTGCGCGAGGACTACCGAGGACTTAACACCTCCGCGGAAGTCGTCGTTAGCGCAAGCGGTCGGTTCGTGTACGGTTCGAATCGAGGAGACGACAGCATCGTCGTGCTCGCGTTCGACCGTCTATCGGGAAGGCTCTCCTTCGTCCAACGCATGGCGGACGGGGTTAAAGTTCCCCGGAACTATGCGATCGACCCGTCCGGGAAGTGGCTTGTCTGCGCCAATCTGACCGCAAACACCGCTACGGTTTACCGGATAGATGCCGATACAGGACGAATGAAGCTCTCCGGTACCATCGCGGTACCAGAGCCGCTTTGCGTGCGGTTCCTTCAGATCTAGGTTTAGGCCGATACCAAATTATTCTTGCCCGCAAACCTCCTCTGTCCGTACTAGAACCCTTCCAGCGCCCAAAGGGGCGCCCAAAAGATTGCCCGGTAGCTCAGTGGCAGAGCAGGTGACTGTTAATCACTTGGTCGCTGGTTCGATCCCAGCCCGGGCAGCCATTTCACTACGGAATACAAAAAATCCGGCTTCCTTTCCCAATGCGTTTGAGAATCGCGGTTTAACATAGAGATCTAGGTTTACCGAATACCGCGCTTTTTGTATCGAGGGGTCGTTTTCCTCGAATTCGCCGGTTGATTTAGTTACCCCAGTTGGCAACCGGTTAACCACAATCCGCCGAATTATGAGGCGCAGTGCCTGCTGCTTCTTTGCGGGGGGCAATACGTCGAAGACATCCGCAAACCGCTTCAAATCAGCCTTGAGCTGGTGCCCGTCACCTAGCTGCTGCTCTAACACACCCTTTTGCTCCAAAAGGATCTCTCTTTTTGCCTCCAAATCCTGGCGCTTGCGGACGAGGTCCTTAGCCTCGATCTCGATTTCCTCAATAAAGGCTGATCCAACCTGGAGGGTCAGCCGTCGGTCGCGAAGCGAAGCAAAACGCACCTTTAGTGTGTCGATGGATTCGTCAAACGCCGAAATCTCGCTCTTCAACGGCGTTAACTGCGCCTTTTTCTCCGAAACGGCCTCTGACATGGCAGCCTCTAGCACAACGGGATCTCGGGCGAGGAAAGCAATTTGCTCAATAACCGCAGCCTCTAAAGCGCGAGCTGGAACCTGCCGTACGGAGCACCGCACGGACAGTCCATTCTTACGAAGGTTTTGGCACCTGTAGTAGAGATAGACCTTTTTCTGACGAGAAATCGCGGGATGGGCTAAAAGCAATCCTTTGCAGCAGCCGCAGAAAACCAGGCCATTGAGGAGAAGTTCGTGTTTGTTTTGGTTCGGAGAGAATTTAAGCCTCACCTTTCTTGAGGCGACCGAATTGGCCCGGTCCCATAGCTCGTCCGAGACGATCCTAGGCAGGTTTGACGGGAACTCGGCACGCTCCTTCCCGGCTACCAAGACTCCTTTATAGATTGGATTACTGATGATGTGTTTTACCTGATTCCACGTGAATGGCTTTCCCCCGACAGTCACTGGCCCGGATCGCCGATTGATTTCGCGCTTAGGGACAAGGAATCCCGCCCGTTTAAGACCGATCGCAATATCTACGATCCTTCGTCCTGAGGCAGCCTCATCAAATATCCGCTTCACCATCGGAGCATATTTTTCATCTTCGACGTAGTGATGTTCCTTTAGGCGAACGAATCCTGGAGGTGTCCAACCTCCGGCTCTCATACCCTTTCGGGCAAGTTCGCCAATTTTGTAACGTACCCGATCGCCGATCGCTTCTCGTTCGTATTGGCTAAAGACCGAATTCATTCTGCGGCCCATCCGCCCCGATGCGGTTTCTTCATCCAGTGTCTGCTGGAGCAATTGGATCTTCGTCCCCCTCTCGCTGCAAAGCTGGATCAGATACTCGGTGTGCACCGCGTCCCGCGACAGGCGATCCAGCCTGCTAGCGATCAATACTGAAATGCGCTCCGTTTTTAATATGGATATGAGCCTTTTCATGCCCGGGCGGTTCAGGTTTTTTCCTGATGCGCCTTCATCGGCAATTTCCTCAAAGATACTTAGTGATTCGTCCTCTGCCATCCGCCGCCCACCAGCTAACTGGGCGTCGACCGACGAAAACGTCTTGTTCGCCTGTTCTTCGTCTGAAACGCGAGCATAGATGAGACACTTCGGCTTTTCACTGCCGAGTTTAGGATTGGAAGAGGTCGAAACCATGGATGTTGGTCCTGATTTGCCCGGCACTCAGGAGTGATCGCATTGGATCCAAACGTGGCCACCGGGAGCAGGCTCGCGCTCGGGACCAGTTGACCTCGGTCCCGACGTTGACCCCTCGCAAGGATGACCGCTAGGCGGCCACCCAAAGCACCAACTTCCTTTTAGGTCCACAGGGTCGGACCACTCCACGCTTTCCAAGCCAAAGGGCTACCGGGAGCACAGCCCACAGGTAAGTGTGTGCGGGTCGGTTATCGCGACACACATAATGTGCCCTGTGCACCGGCCAAATTCAAGGGCAAAGCCCAAATTAGATGCTCGAAGAGCCCCCTCCCTCGTTGAAACCCGTATTCAATCGTTTGCCTTTGTCGAACTTCCTCCCCCTCCCAGCCTTGAACTATGCGGCCCAAGGATTCGTTGGAAACTCTACTCCAAAAAATGCTCCTCGCTGGCTGGATATCCAGTACGGGTACCATCGAGAAATCCGGCTCGCGAATTCGCGGCATACTTTGGACTGACTCCGGCTTAGAGCGTTCGGTGGCGGTCGCGGTAATCTTGAAAGAGCTAGGCGACCTTACAGATGGCGAATGGAAATCCTTTCGCAGGATAATTGCGGACCATAGCAAAGACTAATTCCCTGTCGCTGCGCACCCTCCGAATGTCCAATTGAACGTGCTTAGGCTCCGCCCAGGCCCCTGCAAAGCGGCTTTGTGCAGCGCATCGAGGAACTCGATATGAGCATCTAAGTAGCCAAGGGTGCCTATGTATCGTGGGAACACGAAGTCCCGGGGGTCCCCACGGATCATAACCGCTAAGCATACCCTTAGTGGGCGCCCGATTTTGACTACCCTCAAACTCCGAGATTTGGGATCGGCGCACCTGAGCCGGTCATTGGCGATGTGCCGCCACTGTAGGTTCAAAAGTGCTTTAAGCGGCACTTTCGCGCAGACAACGAATATTAAAAGGATCTTCATTTCATTGGAAGATGCGGCCAGAAGTCTTTCGATTTCCTTCTCAGTAATCCCTCGGCTTCCCCATAGGACGGTGCTTCGTTTTGAGCTCATCGGTGTGTTCGAGACGATCCACCGACCAAGCTGCCTACAAACTCCTGAGAATTGTTATTCGCACCTTCGCTCACGGGATGCTCGAATGAGACGGTTTCGCGTGGCCCCGGTTTCTGGTCAACTGGGCTGATAGCACTTTCGATTTCCGTTAAGCAGAAATTATCCGATATGGCTCCTTGAATTGCCTTATCAAGTAATTCGGACTTCGTCACCGCGACTACGACCCACGCCAATAGATGTGCGAGCTCAGGATCGAGGCACTTAAGCTTTCGAACGAGGGCCCGGTTATCGTGACTTTCCGGATCGGCTGCAACGCCCTGGAACGCGAGCCTCAGGGCGATGGGTTCCTCAACTATCGCATATCGGAACTCGATCCACAGCGTGTCCCGGAGCCTGCCCTTTGGTCCCAGGAGATCGCTCACGGTTAAATCCGTGGCAAGTGCCAGTTTTGCGATTTCTCGCGAAGTGAATTTCCGTAGCGCTAAGACAATTTCGTTCCGGTAGATTGCCATATTCTCTGCGATGAACAACTGGCTCGGAGGCGAGTTGAGCTGCTCGTTGTCAATTGGCACAAACGCCACTGTTTTGTCTTTTGTCATAGTAAAAGAAAGACGCCGGCACCATCTAAGGCGCCGGCGTCTAGGTTCAGTTTCCGTTAGCAGGTTATTCCGGGATCGGACCCGATGCCCACTCCCTGGAATCGGCATGCAGCTCGACCATGTCCTTTTCAATCGTCAGCCTATCTATCATTCGTGAAACAGAAGCCGCGGTCATGGGTTCAAGAGGAGCATCTGTCGAAAGATCCAGGTTCTTACGAATCACACTCAACTGCGCCGGTGTAGCCAAAGAAGTCGACGCCTCCGGGACCAGTGCCTTCTTCGGCAAGCTTGCCAATACCCTCTCGGGATCAGTCAGCGGCAGAAGTGCTCTGCGCTCCCATGTGTTGCGATCCCGCTTATCATAAACGGAAATGACACCTTCATTCGGGAGATAGATGTGCAACCGTTTGACGCCTGTCGATGGACCTGTGCCGCTCTCCAGGAAAGCGGGTGACGTTTTGCACAGTCCCAATGACCAGTACGTTGTCACCTCCCCGATTATCACGGGAATTCGACTTCCGTCGTTTTGATCTGCCAGTGCGAGTTTTTGGATACGCTCTAGCTCTCGTGCCACCTCAACTCTTCCCAGCCGGGACCGATTTGGAGTATACGCCGTTTTTGGTAGGTCTTTGATTATTGTCATAGTATGGCTGCATGAGGACGCAGCGGATCCTTCAGCGGTTATCCCGCTGAAACGTGTTCGACGAATGGCGCCAATACACGCAAGCCGGTAGTTCAGACCGACGACTGGAACCCGAAAAAAAAGGAATTCAGAAAAGAAATGTTCATCCTGCCGAGCATGCAGCCAAAGGCTGCCTTGGAAGGACTAACAACCATCTCACATAGATTCCGGGTACGTGACACTCACCGGCGGTCGAAACCGCATGTGCAGACTCGCGATCACGATGGGATCAGGCCGCTTTCGAAGAGCCAGCCACATTGAAGTGGAGGTATTCAATCCCAGAATCTCCGGGCCCCAGAGCGACTCGTGAAAGTAAAAGATGCGAACATCACCGCCTTTTGTACTTGCTAGAAACTCCCTAAGCTGAGGGGCAATTGGATAGAGGCGCAGCAGCCATTGGCCGCTCGGCTCCTTGCAACTTAAGTAGAAGTTCTCAGGGCTGCTCTTCTGAAGGCGAAGTCCGTCTGTATTCGATGCGACGACTTCATCTAAGCTTGGCTGCAAGCAAGAACCCAAATCAAGCGGTACTTCGCTTAAGAATCTCCAAGAAGACAGATCGGAAGCTTTCATTTGCGGCCTCCTACTTTTGCGTCAGCCGTACCTGGGAAGTCACGTCGTACTATCCGGGAGGCCGTCACGAGAATATCCACATCAGGGAATCGCCGAAAGAAATCTGCGCAGTCGTCCCATTCGACCACTACTTCGCAGTACGAAAGGGTCTGCGATCCGACATCAAGACGAAGCACGAGCACCGGAGCCCAGACATCCTTCACAGGATCGAGGAAACGCTCGACGGAAAATGAGAACCCGATTTTTAAGGCGAATGCGAACATTCGCGCGGCGAAGGGATTTTGGATCTTCCATATTGGCAACTTAGCCCATACCGGCACCCGTCGTTTGATGAGAACGGTAGTCGATCCATCGTCGGATACTGTAAGTTCGTCGCCGTGAATTGAGACAAAGCAAAATTGTTTGTTAGCGGCCGCTGGAGAGTGCCGTGAAGGATTATCTTTCATATCGAACAGCGCATCTCTTTCGAAAAGGCGGGGGACGCGAAAGACCGCACCACAGGCAAATCGCCGTAGGCAGATCAATGAATAAAACGTGGCAGCCGACGGGCCGAAGGCCCGATGCAGCCACGTCTGTTCGGAATTTTCCCTACTACGCCATTTCCACCAAAACCAGCTTATCGGAACCCCATTCGTCTGCGCCCTGCTCCTTGGCCAATTTTGTGACCAATTCAATTTCGTCCCGAAGGTACGCCTCCAAGAGGCGACTTGCATCCCTGCGCTCGAGGTGGGAACAGATTTTCGCTACTGTTCGCGCCCCGGCGACATTTTTGCCATTCAGGAGCCGTATAAGGCGTGGATGCTTAATTCCAAGAAAGTCGGCAACCGAGCCTCGGTCATAAAAGGCGCCTCGATCAACGAGGCTCTGGACCAAGTCGTCCAAAGCCGCGGGGAATCGTTTTTTTACTTCCGGTGTATTTTGCACATCAATTGCTTACACCTTCTTGACAGAAGTGTCAATTTTTACGTTGTAGGAGCGTGTAGAGCGCTTGACACTTCTGTCAATTCAACGACAGGAGATAATTATGACCAGTGTTACATCGCTAGTACGCAACGCCCCCACGAGGGCTCTAAATCGGGCATTTGCGGGTGCCCATCCGGACAGTTCCTACGACCTCGAACTAAGCCCTCATATAAAAGGAGCCAGGGTTCCATATATCGGAATTGATGAGGGAGAAAACGCACACGCAGCCATCTCTGCTCTGATTAGAGGTGAATGGGCTGACCGTCGGTTTTGGCCTTACGCGTGTGTGATCCGAGACTGGATGTCGGACATTGGCGTTCAGAGAGTGTGGACGGATTGGCACATCCAAGAGACCGGTCGGTTTGTTGGGTCCTGCGATCTCCTTGTTTCTGGCGGGCCCCGCTCGAGTGGCGTGATCGAAGTGAAGTTCGTGAATCGAGGTCTGCCCGAATTTCACCGTATGGACCATTTGTTTCAACTCAGCCTTTACGCCCGCGGGCTCGCGGAGATGCGGGGAGGATTCGACCGGTATTGGGGAGCAATAGCGTACGTTTGCCCGTCTGCGCGGACCATTCGGGTTTTCGAGTGGACTGTCGGAATGCCTCGCTGCTGTCAGTCCGCCGACTTTCTGCTAAGAGCCGCATAATTCCAAATAGTCAGAACGACAACAAGGGAGCACTATGCCCACAGAGAAGAACCTATTCTTACTAGAGATCGAGGGTCAGGAGCCAACGTTCGCACTAATCCTGAGGTCTGACGAGTTGGGTTCCACGATCCGGCGGTATCGCTTCTGCCGCGGTAAAGCGTCCTGTGGCTTTGTAAGCCAATTCATAAGGGACCCCCGCTTTGTAGGGATCGACATGTGGAATTACAGGCACGGCTTCGACTTGGTCGAGTACTGTCCTTCGGCATGGGTCCAAAACGGAACCGCCTCATTTCAGGCGAACGGGTTCCTCCCATCAGATGTCGGCCCTTTGGAGTCTCGTTATGAGATGCAACTCCGGTGCCATGTTTTGAAGGAGAGCAGAACTGACCTAAGGAAACTCCTTACGGAGATACATAGCCAGTATAGCGTGGCAGACGCTGAAAAGTTGGAAGCCCGCTATTCTAGCATCAACAACGCATTCATGGCCCAAGGGTACGTACAATCTACACAAGACGCCCCGTACGTTCAAGAGATCAAACGGCAAGAATTGTTCAATCTGCATCAGGCAGTGGCATTCGCCTGGAAGCACGCGATGCGCTGCACATCTGCCAAGAGGCGGCCGGGATTCGAGGCTGTCGAAGCGGTACTCGAACGGGAACAAGAGCTCATTGCCGGGCTCGAAATAGCTGTTAAGGATCTAGACTCCTGGAACGGAGTCGTGGAGCTATTCGACACGCCTCCTGCCATTTTGAATTTCTTCGAAACCTACGGGACAAAGCAATGGCAAGAACTCCCATTCGCTGAGCGAAGTACTTTTGCTACGGCAGTAGGACTGACCTGTCCGGCTGAGATCGCGGAAGATCCACAACGATCGACAACGCCGGACAATACCGAGAAGAAATCACCGATCTCATTCCGCTTCAAATTCACACACGAACAAGAATATAGGGCACAGATTCGCAAAGTGACTCGAAGTCGCGCCGCCATCTCGATGCAGCGACTCGGTCGCGATAGATTTCTACTCGATTGGATTGTTTCTCCGGATATTCGGGCTGTCCTTGAAGCAACAGCCCGAACTGAACCCAAGAATCTTCGGCGAGCCGATTTACAACAAAGTATCGTTTGGATTACCGGAGAGGCAATGCAACAGGCGTTGGTTCTCAATTCTGGATTAGACTTTAAAAGGAATCTAATAGTCGAACCAATCGTCACCGAGTGGGATGAAATCAACGGTGAAATTCTCGAGATCGAAGCTGTAGTTTGTGTGTGTGATGGCGTCTTGCTAATCGCTTCCCCGGAGGAGATCACATTTGCATCAACTGAAGAATTTCTAGTGGACCGCGCGCTGTTCACGGTCGAACGCTCCCGCCACGAGATTGAAAATCGGCAAAGGCGTCCTCGACGGAAGCTTACCTGACGCAGCCGTGATCGCACCGGAGTTCCAGGCCCAAAAGCTTCCACACTCAGTGCCTCTACTAGTCCTTTGATTAACAAATTCATGAATGCCTTTGCCTCTCTTGCGGTGAAATATCTTTTAATAGCATTGATAGTCTCAAGTGCTGTACCCGCATCAGATGTGCCTTTGACGGGATTACATTGTCGGGTAATCCCGTCCAAATATGTGTTTTCCCCCATTAACAATGTTCTGGTTTTTAAAACGTACTCAGATGAATTGTTGGTCGTTATACTCCGACCGGCCCCTGGTTCTGTTTTCGAATCGACGGAACTGGACTCATGGTTGCACGGCTACACGTGCGAAACCTTTATGACTATTCCCGAGTCGTCCCCTCATCACGATAGCTGCGTCTGGGTGGGAACGTCCGATCTGCCACACGCTCTTGCGAAAATTAAAAAGACAACCACGAGACGCGAGGTGCCAATTCCCCAATGCGAAACATTTTTGCTCACACGCGAGTCCGTTGGATGGCAATTACCTGCCGAGAAGAAGTGAGATTTTCGTCTGCCGCCGATCGAGTTCTGATACGGAGCCGAAAAAGCTGAACGGATTAAGCCCCTTTCGCTCATTAGCTGAATTTCGTCTCTGCTTTAAATACTCGTTATTCCCTCCGCCGGATGCAAATCATACAAAATCTTAGAGTCATCCTTGGACTTATTCTGTTGTTTGCTGGTGCCTACATTGAGGAACAATTACTGATTTCACTGCGGCGACTCATTGAATGATGTTCTCACAGAGTTTCATCCCACGAGCTTGAGCGCCGATAGCTCCATCTCGCCTGCTGAAAGGTTTCCCTGTTTCTGTTCGCCTGTCGGTGGAAACTAATACCTTTCCGGAAAAGGACCGCTCTAGAAACGGTCCTCTTAGTGACAAGCTGCGGCCCCTAGACAGTTGGCCCGAAAGGCAGCGTCTAGCTTCACGACAAGATGAAAGCGCCACCTCGCGATGCGACTCATGGCGCGTCGTAAACTTCGGCAAGAGCCACGCCCGTATCACCGCTTACACCGGAAACGATGGCTGTGTAGGCGCCGGGCGGAAGCGTCACTAGGATCGCCGAGTCGTTGCTTGAGGGATTGCTCCAGGTGAAGGCGCCCACGTTCCTTGCCGCGGCGGCTACGGCAGCATTGCCGCCCCACCCGGCGTTGCTGTAAATGACCGCGCCGCCGCTGTAGAGCTGGAGCTGCGGATCGGGAAGCGCGCCCGTAACGCCCAGGGAGGTTAGGGCCGGGCCGGAGGCCCGGATAAGGACCGTTTTCGCGGTGGAGCCGCCGATAACAAAACCGGCTATGAGGGCGTTGCCGCCTGTTCCCACAAAGGCTCGGGCGGAGATGTCCCCAAGCCGCGGAAGGGACGAATTCCATGTGCCGGAAGGAGTGGCGTCATAGACTTCGGCTAGGGCGACCCCAGAATCTCCGCTCACCCCAGAAGTGATCGCGGTATAGGCACCAGGGTTCTGGGTCTCCAGCAACGCCGAATCCTTGCTGTCGGGGTTGGTCCACGCAAACGCCCCCACGGCATTCGCCGTCGAAGCGATCTGGGCGTTGCCGCCCCAGCCAGCGTTGCTGCCGGTGACCGTGCTGCCGCTGTAAAGCTGGAGTTGCGGGTCGGGAATGACGCCCGTAACGCCCAGGGGGACGAGAGCCGGGCCGGAGGAGCGAACAAGCACCGGCAACGGGTCGGAGCCTTGAATGACATAGCCGGCAATGAGGACTTTGGCCCCGGTGCCCACGGAGGCTCGGGAGGAAATGTCGATGAGCCGCCCGGGCGTCGAGGTGTTCACGACCGTCAGGGTCGCGCTATTGGTGCTCACGCTACCCGCAGCATTTGATGCGGTGCAGGTGTAGGTTCCCGCGCTCGCCGATGCTCCGCTGAGATAAAGCGTGGAAGTTGAGGAGCCAGAGATGCCGCCGCCGTCCGCGAGCGCTGTGCCGTTTAAGAACCACTGGTAAGTCGGTGCCGGGGTGCCCGTCGTCGCAACGGAAAACGCCACACTCTGGCCGGAATTGACCGTCTGGCTCGCAGGCTGCGATGTGAAACTCGGGGAGCCGGCCGCTTGCGGCGTCACGAGGAATCCGTACGCCGTGATGGCACTCACAAGAGGCGAGTCGGCTTGAACCGAAGTTGCGTCCTGCCCATCACCAGCATAGGCGTACAAGAAATGAAATCCGGGCAGTAGGGGTGCTGTCGTACCGGTAAACGACGAGCCGCTGCCCGTGCCCCGGGTCCATGCCCCCTGACACGTGTCCACCTGGAAAAATACCTCTTGGGGTGGTGGAGCGGTCGGTTCAAAAGAACTCTGGGCAGTGAACCTAAAGGTGGGAGTTGCGCTGGAGGTCTGGTTTCCAGCTAGAGGAGTAATGCTGACACTCAACGGCACCGTCTGCACCTGTGCCTCCGTTATCGCCGTCACAGTGGTACCGACGTAACTGATCCCGTAATTTGCGGCGTAGACTTGGTTCGTCACTGGGTTCACTGCGACGGCAATGGTTTCACTCCCTGCCGCGATGGTCGCGATCTTCACTCCTGTCGTGCCGTCGAAAACCGCCACGTTGTTGGAGTTGCCTTCCGGGGCGTAGATCTTGTTCGTGGCGGGATTCACCGCGACGCTCGCAGCCCCACCGTCGATAAGTGCGGTAGCGTTTGTAGCCCCGTCGATCATAGTCAAATAACCTACCTGATTCGTGATGTATACCTTGTTTGTAACAGGATTTACGACCGCGATGATGTAGGCATCACCTACGACGATATTGGATGACGCATTTGTAGCCCCATCGATCACCGTAACATAGTTACTGTTGTAGCTAACGACGTAGATCTTGTTTGTGACCGGGTTCACCGCCAGACCCTCGGGGCTGGTTCCCACCGGGACCGTGGCGATGACTGCATTCGTCACGCCGTCGATTACCGCTACGGTGTTGTCGTTGTAATTCGACACGTAGATTCTGTTTGTCACTGGGTTGACGCCGAGCCCCCCTTGAACTGGGCCGTTTCCCGGGTTGACGGTCGCTATGATCGCATTCGTGGTTCCGTCGATCACAGCCACGAAATCTCCACTCGTGCTGCCGTCCCCATGGGTGGCGTAGATTCTGTTCGTCACCGGGTTTACAACGATGCCGTTGGGGCCCGCTACAGCGAGGGCGATCGTGCTTGTCGCATTCGTCGCGCCGTCGATCACCGTCACATTGGCGCTGTCATCGATTTCGTAGACCTTGTTTGTCACCGGATTCACCACAATTTCATGGCACGTTATCCCTACCGCGACTGAGGTGGTCGCGCTTGTCGCCCCGTCGATCACCGTCACGTTGGAGCTCTTCTGATTTCCCACGTAGACCTTGTTCGTCACCGGGTTCACCGCAATGGCATAGGGCGTGGTCCCCACGGTCACGGTGGCGCTCCCATACGTTGCACCGTCGATCACTGCGACGTAGGCACCGGCCCGATTTACAGCGTAGATCCTGTTCGTAACGGGGTTGACGGCGATAGCCTGTCCAGGGCCGGCCGCGACAGATGTGGTCCCGTTCCTCGCGCCGTCGATCACCGTCAGGTTGCCGTTGCCTGAATTCGCAACATAGATCTGGTTGGTCACGGGGTTCACCGTGATCGCATCGGGACCATTCTCCGCTGCGATGGTGGTCGTCGAATTTGTGCTCCCGTCGATTTCGGTCACGTCATTGCTGCCGCTGTTCGCCACGTAGACCCTGTTCGTCACGGCGTTCACCCCAACGGCAGAGGGATTGGCACCCACCGTGACGGCAGTCGTAGCATTTGTCGCCCCGTCAATCACGGTCACGTTGGCGCTGCCGCCGTTCGCGGCATAAATCTTGTTCGTCACCGGATTCACCGCAATGGCTTGGGGACCCGTTCCTGCGGTAACGTTGGTGACGGCACTCGAGGCCCCGTCGATCACCGTCACGCTGGCACTGCCATTGTTGGCGACGTAGATTCTGTTCGTCACCGGGTCTACCGCGATCGCATCGGGCCCCGTTCCGACAGCCACAGAGGCGGTCGCATTTGTGGCTCCGTCAATCACGGTCACGCTATTGCTGCCGAAGTTTCCGATATAGATTCTGTTCGTTACCGGGTTCACTGCGACTGCTTGGGGATTGGTTCCGGCCGCCACGGTGCTGGTCGCATTTGTCGCGCCGTCGATCACGGTCACGTTATCGCTGCCGTTGTTCGCGACGTAGACCTTGTTCGTGACCGGGTTCACTGCGACAGCCTGTGGATTGGTTCCCGCGGTCACGGTAATTGCAGCATACGTGGCCCCGTCGATCACCGTCACGTTGGCGCTACCGCCGTTCGTAACATAGATCTTGTTCGTCACCGGATTAACCGCAATGCCCGTGGGACCGGCTCCAGTCGCCATGGTGGCAGTCGCCCCCGTCGCCCCATTGAATACGATCACGTAATTGGCGCCTGATTCTACGGCGTAGATTGTGTTCGTGACCGAATTCACGGCGATAAGATAGATTGGGGCAGGCATCGTTACAGTGGCAGCCCCACTGGTAGCCCCATCGATCACCGTAAGGTTGCCGTTATTATTGGAGAAATAGATCTGATTGGTCGCCGAATTCACGGTGAAGGCTGAGGGACCGACTCCCGTAACGATGGTAGCAGTTGTGTTTGTGGCCCCGTCGATCACCGTCACGTTGGCGCTGCCCCAATTACCCACGTAGACCTTGTTCGTCAGCAGGTTTACCGCGACTGCCTGGGGATTGCTCCCCACCGCGATGGTCGCCGTCGAATTCGACGCCCCGTCTATATCCGTGACGCTGGCGCTGCCCATGTTTGCAACGTAGACTTGGTTCGTCGTGGAATTCACCGCGATCGGACCGGGATTGGTTCCCACGGCGACCGTTGTGATAGCGTTCGTCGCGCCGTCGATCACCGTCACGTGGTCTCCGCTTCCGCTGGCGATGTAAATCTTGTTCGCCGTGGGGTTCACGGCAACGTAGGTGGGAATGATCCCCACGGCGACGGCCGTGATCACATTCGTCGCACCGTCGATCACCATCACGTTGTTGCCGTTGGAACTTCCGACGTAGACCCTATTTGTCACCGGGTTCACCACTATCGGATACGGTCCGATTGCCAAAGGGATGTTCGTGGTCGCATTTGTCGCCCCGTCGATCACCGTCACGCTGTTGCTGCCCAGGTTTCCAACGTAGATCTGGTTCGTCACTTGGTTTATGGCAATGGCGTTGGGATTGGTGCCCACTGCGACGGTGGTCGTCGCGTTCGTCGTGCCGTCGATCACCGTCACGTTGGCGCTGTTCTGGTTTGCAACGTAGACCTTGTTCGTCAGCGGGTTTACCGCGATGTTCGCAGGTAAGGTTCCCACAGGGACAGTGGCAGATAAATTCTGCGCCCTTGCCGGCAATCCGGCGAATGCTGCGACCACCAGAAAAACAACCGCAGCTCCTATTCTCCCATGGATGGACCTCATGACGAATACGGAAGAATGTAGACCTCGATCAGGGCGGTGCCTCCACCGGCACCGACAGTGGTATCGCTGACTTGCACCGTGTAGGCGCCCGGAGGCAGCATCCCAAAAAAGACCTGGTCGTTCGAATTGGCATTGAGCGGGAATGCCCCGGCGATGCTGAAGATCCAGTTCATCGCCTGAGCGTCAAACTGGGTAGGGGAAAAGTAAGTGGCAGTCGGCGGAGCGCCGTTCGGGCCCGGCGGCAGGTTAGGCTCTAAGGACGAATAGGTAACCAAGGACCAATTCTGTCCGGCCGCCAACGCCGCTCCGGAACTCGAAAACAGCTCAAGCTTCGGGTTGTTCGAAACCGGGCTGACGCCGAAGTTCGCGAGAGAAGGACCGACCGCCCGTACGAGGACGAGGCGCGGCGAGCTCCCTTCTATCACAAACCCCGTCGTTGAAATGTCGCCGGCCCTTAGGGTGACCCGGTTGCTGGCATTGGTGAGAAACCCGTTCGGGGAAGATAGGAAAAAGCTAAAGCCGAGCGTGAGTCCGCCGCCCGAAGTGTCGCCTTGAAAATCCAGAGTCTCGCTCATTGCAGTCGCGAAGAGGCCCGGAGCGTTGAGATTCAGCGTCGCCTCGTTTGGGTTTCCGGGCGCGAGTTCATAGGTGTACGTTCCCGACGAGGACGGCGCAAACTGGAGTGATATAGTGGATGGCCATCCCGTGCTGCATTGCGATAGCAGCTCGCAGGTCCCATTGGGAGTGAGATAGAGGATTTGGCCGGACACGAGACCACCGGTCGGCCAATACGTACTCAAAACGACAAACGAATTGCCTAAGTGCGTGGGTGGATTCGCTCGTGCGGAGACGGCAGCGATACACCAAGCGATTGCTAACGTTAAGCGCTGGAAGAACTTCATGGTAGCTGTATGTCTACTCATTTCTACAGTAGTGGGATTCTAGATATTGGCAGTGCCTTGTTCAATTTAAACCTACCCCGATAGGAACCGGGAAGTTCACGGGCACATAGCTGAGAGCTTCTCCTTAATTTTAGTTGTCCCTAGTGTTCCACAACGGGTCCATTTAGGAGCACTAATGGCCGGAGCTACCTGACAATCGAGAGTCAATGTACCGACTGAGCCATTTGTATTTGGCCAAAATGTGCTCGTTCTCTTCTTGAGTGAATTTGGCGACCATCTGACTGACGAAGACCCGCATGCCGGCGATCGGTTGAGCATTGGCCTCGATCCCTCCCAGCAAAGTTAGCGTGGCAGGACTCAAAAAGTCCAAGACAAGAACACCGTCATGATCGACGGTCACCATCTCTCGGCACTTTGCAACCATAGCGGTTGCGACTCTACGGTCTTCTTCCGACGGGTATTCCCTGCTCTCGAAGGAATCCAACCAGGAAATAAACTCATTGTGCACAGCAATTCGAACGTACTTCGCGACCTCGCTCTCCAATCGATAGGCTTCGGCAACAACAGGGCCATAGACGCCTTCGTCATTGAGGTTGCAGCCGGCACCGATCGCTATGCCGGCGCGTATGGGAAACCCTTTGTCGAGAGTGAGAAGCATGATCGACGAGCAAGCGCTCAGGAGGCTGTAGACGCTTCCGAGCGGATAATGCCCGTCGGGCGAAAGAGGCGAATAGAGAACAATCCCATCGGAGAACGGCTGGTAAGAGACATTTGTTGCTCTATACTTCTGCAACTGTGCTTGTACGGCCGGATCTGCTCCTTCTAAGGCTTCGAGGTGGTGGCTGTTGGATGCCTGCGCGATGTGGGAGATGTTCTGCTGAACAAAGGCAACGGCACCTATCAGGCGAATGATCCGTGAATGGAAATCCTCCCGAGCGGCAACCTCAGAGCGCGGCGGAATGAACAATAGTCCCTCCATTTGCTTCCGTTGGCCAAGCAGGTCGATGAATGCCACCAGATAGTTCCGAATTACTGGGTTCGCCATTGGATCAACTGCCTTTGTTCGTCGGTCCGCTTGGTGCGCAGCGCTGCCGTTGCGCCTCGGCGAACTCCCGGATGATGTGGGAGCTTCGGAGCAGCTTCGGCTGTTGGCAGAGTCGGCAGGTCACGGCATGTTCGGGGCGACCATGCTAGGACCGGACAGACCACCGTGCCAAGAGCCGGGTGAAATTGAAGACCTAGCGGATTGCTCCCTTAAGCCCCGGTAAGCATACCCCGGATTTGAATCCGCGGCCGGATTCAATTCCGACTGGCGATTACAAGTCGCCTGCTCACCCGTTTTGAAACGATTTCCTTTTCATACAGCCTATTGCTCTCGGCTGACGGTCACCAAACACCCTTTGAAGTCTAATGCACTGATCGTTTTAGGAATTCTTAAACAATTGCTTCTTCAGTTGACCTACTCTCTTCCCATTGCTCTTCGACTGACATTCACGAGCAGATGAATTCCATTTCGTACAGGGCAATCACCACATTAGTATTTCACGGCTCGAAAAGGACCGCCACGGGCACACGGAGGGCTTTCGCCAGTAACTTCAGCTCCTTATCCGTCACTTCCCTCTCCCCGTTTTCGATCCGCTTAACGATATCCCTCGAGGCCAGCCATTTCACTGCGGCCATTCTTCCCGCGAGATCCTCCTGGGAAAGATTCTGTTGAGTACGAAACTGCGCCACAATCCGCCCACAAGCGTTGCGATCGTGGCGCTTTTTTGGAACGTAACGTAAGCCGGGCATAAAGGGCCCATGATCTTAGCTTCTACAGTCTATGGAGTGGGGCGACATGTAGCCCATCGTGCTTGACACACCGACATCCGATTGATTGCCTGAAGAGGCAGGGCGCGTGGAAATGAAGGTGGGGTTTTACGGAGCCCAAAAAGCACTCGAGCTGGCAGAGAATCTGTGAAAGTCCTTCCAGCACGGCCTATATATATCATAGTTTTCGGATTCTCACTTTGTCGCCAGACAGCCCCTAATTCCCGCGTGAATACCCCCTTTGCCTACCGACACCGAACCTCAAAATCGTCAACGCTCGCGCTTCTCACCCTTGCGCTGGCCCTCGTTATCACTCCGGCAGCCACGGCCGCTCGCGTCGTTCCGTCCATCAGTGAACAGACCCCCAACATTGTGCGCAGCACCCTGACTCCAGAAGAGTCGGCGGCCGTCGCGCCCGCAATGCTGGTCCTGAATCTCAGGAATAAGGACGAGCTCGCCAAACGCATCGCTGCGGGCGAGATCCTCTCGCCGCAGGAGATGGCCGAGAAGTACTACCCGACTCACGAGTCGTGGCAGAAAGTCGCCTTCTGGGCGCAGGCCAATGGCCTCACGGTTGACGAGGAGAATCTCACCAACATGAGCGTCCAGGCCCATGGCCAAGTCGCTCAGCTCGCCTCAGCTCTCCAAACCCGCTTCGCTAGGGTCACGGATGAAAACGGCAAAGAGTTCACCTCCGCCGTCACACCCGCCTCCGTTCCGGACGAAATCGCCGGAAATGTCGCGGGCGTGCTGAAGCTTCAGCCCCACCTTCATCCGAAGGCAATGACGACGTACAACGCAATCAACGCGTCCGAAGCCACATTCGGCCCACAATTATTCCTAGACACCTACGGTGCAACAGGCGTCGGTGACGGCACAGGCCAAATCATCGCTATCTTCGGGTTCGACATTGCTCCTAGCTTAGCAGATCTCACAGCATATTGGGCGAAGATCGGTTCTAGGCACACACTCGCCGACGTAACCGTCGTCCCTGCCGGCACGCCGACATGGGACGATGGCCCCGGTCTCACCGCCGGTGCCGAAGTAACAATGGACGTGGAAATCGTCACCGGACTCTGTCCCGGCGCCACCGTGCGCGTCTACTGCGTCACGGATTACGCTTCTACGGCCGAAGCCGTCCTCACGGATCTTCCGAAGTACCCGAACATCCACCAGCTCACTTACAGCTCTGGAACAGGAGAAAACTCCAGCGACACCGCCATGTCCCAATACTTCATGGCCCTCGCCGCACAGGGCGTTACCACCTTCGCCTCATCCGGCGACGGCGGCAGCAACCCCACAATTGAAACCGGGGGCGTTTACCAATCAACAAATCCACGAATTGTGATATACCCCGCCTCCGATCCTTACGTTGTCGGAGTCGGAGGAACCCAACAGATTCTAGGAGGACTAGAAAACAGCAACAATCCACCACCTTATCCCACCTGCACGGGTGTAACCAAGGAAATTGCATGGACCGCAGCAACAAGTCCCACGGCCTCGATAACAAACAACTCCGGAACAGCCATCCTCAACGGAAACAACAACGCAATGAGCGGCGGAGGCATCAGTACCATTTTTGCAGCCCCAAGCTGGCAAACTGGCCCCGGAATACCCTCCACCACAAAAAGGTGCGTTCCCGACGTTGCAGCAACAGCAAATGGAAGCGGCATCATAGGAGGCTTCTACACCTACCTACACCAGGCCGATTCAGGTGCAGCGGGAACGAGCGAGTCCGCCCCAATTTGGGCGGCCCTTTGCGCCATCCTGAACCAAAATCTTCAGTCCAACGGGCACAAGCCCGTAGGTCTCCTAACACAGGCTCTCTACCCTCTCGCAGGGACAGGTGCCATGAACTACGTCACACAAGGTTACGTCACATGGAACTACTCCAGTGAAAACCCGAACAATCTGTACCCTAACGGACTACCCATGTATACCCTGCCCGCAGGCACGCTCGACTCGAACGGTGCGTTCAATGTGGGACCAACGTATGACTGCATCACGGGTATCGGCACGCCGAACATCGGGCTCATCGCGGCTGCGCTAGAGGCTCCTCCTGCGGGGCTGTCCGTATCAGTCGCTACAAAGCTCCCGGGGGGCTCAGTTACAAATGGCTCAGCGCCGATCACGCTCCAAGCTACCGCCACCGGCAGCCCCACTTCATATCAGTGGCAGCTTAATGGCGTCGCGATCGCTGGCGCTACAGGCGCCACAGAGATCGTCTACCCGACAGCCGCCAACCAGGGCGACTACACGGTCCTCGTCACAAACTCGGCCGGATCCGCCAAAACGGACGCCGGCACGCTCACGGTCACAACCGACGCTTGGCTCGTGAATCTCTCAGCCCGCGCCTATTCGCAGACCGGAGCAAACCAGCTCATTGCCGGATTTGCCACGACGGGAACCTCGAATAAAGCGGTTCTGATTCGCGGCGATGGCCCGGTGCTCACGAATTTCGGCCTCACGGGCGTCCTTGCCGATCCCACGCTCACGCTGAAATCGGTTGCCACAAACCCCGCCGTCTTGGTCGACACGACAAGCGGATGGGCGACCAACATGGACAGCATCTTCACCCAAGTGGGTGCCTTCGCCCTCACCCCGGTCGGATCCCATGATACCGCCCTGTTTGAGAGCCTCGCTCCCGGGCCCTACACAGCCCAGATCGTGTCCGCCACGACGAATAACGGTGTCGCCCTCGCTGAGGTCTACGACGCCGACGACACAGCGCCCACAAACCGCCTCGTCAACATCTCGGCTCGCGTCTTCGTCGGCACCGGAGGAAACATCTTGATCGGAGGCTTCGTCATCGGGGGCAACAGCCCTCAGACGGTCGTCATCCGCGCCGACGGCCCGATCCTGACGGCCTTCAGCCTCACGGGCGTACTCGCTCAGCCCGTGCTGACTCTCTACAATACAGCATCGCCAAACGCCCAAATCATCGCCACCAACACCGGTTGGGGCAATGCCCCGGTCGCGGGCCCCGGCGCAACCTCCAACATCGTTGTCCAGCCCCTCACCGCGCCCATCTCCGCCAAAGTCGGAGCCTTCGCCCTCACCGCCGGCTCCGCCGACTCCGCTATGGTCGTCACCCTGCCCCCAGGCGGCTACACCGCCGAGGTCTCCGGCCTGAACAACTCGACCGGCATTGCCTTGGTGGAGATTTACGAGCTGAGGTAATATACGCGCAGCCGATTTCGAGCTGACAGGCCCCAACGCATCGACCTCATCATGCACCTTACCCCCGTTTCGCTGAGCGACCCGGCCGGTAAGCGGGAGGGCCTTGCCAGCTCCGCCCCTATAACCCATATTACCAAGATGGACAGCAACACACACAAGACCCTTTACGAAGCCTCGCCCCTTGGGCGCGAGGAGGAGGAACGCCTTCTGGACTTTACGGCCACGCAACTCCAGTTGGCCAAAGAAGGCACAAACCCCTTCGCCGCCATGGACTGGCTCATGGAACCCCACCCGACAGGCTCCCTGCCCCTACACCGGGCGGCTGCCGCAGTACTCCTAAAGGAATGCTTAACCGCAGGGTCCGAAGCCAACCATTACAAAGGCCTAAAAAATGTCGCCCGTGAACTCACGGCCAACACATGGGGACAACATTACCCAGGCGACCTAGACGTACTCCACGCCTCCGGACTAGAACCCGAACGGTTCTACCCCATGCTCGACGCCGTTATGGACTACAAAAAGTCGTTAACGATGCGGCCATGAAAGCCCACCCAGAGCTAACCGAAGCCCTATGCACCCTGATCGAGAGGATCGAGGATGCCCTCCGAGAAAGCGGTTACACGGGCCAACCCATCCAGGCTCGTCTCGCCGGAGGCATGGCAGCAAATTATTACTGCGGCAACCGCTATACCCGAGATATCGACGCCGATTTCTCGGCGAGGCTCATTCTCCCAAAAGACCTACGTGTCGCCTACCGGAAACGAAACGGCGAGGACTCCTTCATCTATTTCGACACGCACTACAACACGTCCTTCGCCCTCCTCCACGAGGACTTCGTAAAGGATGCCGTAATCCACGAAAAATGGAAGGAACCGCGCCCAGATGGGAAAAAACGCCTCATCGAATTACGGGTACTAAGCCCGGTTGACCTCGCCGTCTCAAAATTGGCACGATATTCCGAAAATGATCGGCGCGACATCTACGCGCTCGCTTTGGAAAAACTCATCACTCCAGAAACGCTCCGCGAACGCGCCAAGGAGGCCATGGCTGACTTTCAAGGGAACCCGGGGCCCCTACAGACAACAATCAACATCGTCTGCCGGGACATCGACCTCCACCCCAATTTCGAACAGATAAGCAAAGAACTCTACGAAAAGGAGAGGGATCATCCTCTCTACAACGCCCTCCGCGAAGAACAAAAATCCCTAGAAACAAAACCGGAAAATCCAATCTCGCGCCTCCCCACTCTCATATCCCTAGAAGAAGCTGTCCGCCAAAACGTCCCGGCCGCCATCGAAACCCAACGCATTCTGGAAGCACTCCTCCTGAGCGACCAAGAACCCCCCAAAGAAAGAGGCCCCAAGCCTCCCGGCGAAAACTAACTCCGGTTGGGGCACAGGAGCATTCGCCCTCCCCGCCGGCTCAGCCGACTCCGCAATGGTCGTCACCCTCCCGCCCGGCAACTACACCGCCGAAGTCGCAGGAGCGAACTCATCCACGGGCATCGCCCTCGTAGAAATCTACGAACTGCGGTAAGGTAGGGAAAACCCCTCCTTGCCGTAAGGCCTCGGTTATCCCATATTAGGGTATGTCGATCCCGGTCAAATTGGTCGCTGACGCCTTCCTAGCGGAAGCCGCCGCCAGGGGTAAACCCTTGAACCCGTATCAACTCCACAAGTTCCTCTATCTCGCCCAAGGTCATCATCTCGTCACAACCGGAAACGCCTTATTTGACGAAGAGATATATGCATGGGAAAATGGGCCGGTCTGCGATTTCATCTACAGACTCTTCCCAAAAGACCCGTTCCCGCGCTATGAGCCAATCCCCGGAACCTTTGAATTTCCAAAAATCGAAGCCGTTTACGCTGCCTCAATTTTAACTGTCCTTGCTTTATGCTTGTCGGTTCATGTCGATAAGGTAGCCAAAGCAACGCACCGCCCTGACACCCCATGGTCTATCACTTGGGATGACCGTCGCGGCAAAAATGCAGTGATCGAAAAATCACTCATCCTCAAAAAATTTGAGGATGACCTAACCCACATACCCATGATCACACTTTCACATTCCAACCTACTAGCTTCACAAGGCGTCCTCTTTGAAAATGAGGAAGAGGTCGCTGGATTCCTCGGGCGTCATAATGGCGCCGAAGACATCGTGACGAAACTTCTTCAAAATGCTACAAGCATCCTTCCGAAGGGTACGCAGTTCACCCTCGAACTCTACAAGGACCCGGAAATCGTCGCCGATGAGTTGGTCCTCTGGGCTCGGGCCGAGATCTACCCCGAAAACTTCGGGGATTTGGTCCGCAAGGCAGTCAGGATGACCCGCGAGACGACACCCATCCGCGAAATGGCCATCGCCGGAGGCAAAATCAGCCTCGACTGCGACTACAGGACCCTAAATAGGGTCGCTGCGTGAAGCCCGATCCGGCGCTGTTCGAAAAACTGGGTGACACCCTTTCCGCTTCGGCGCTTCAAAACCCCGGTTGGCCTCTAAAACAGACGGCCCTAAGAACGGCCGTTAGTCGCTACTATTTCTCAGCCTTCCACATCGTGCTCGAATGGGTAATCGTAAACCGCGAATACACAAAAAAAGGTACGGTCGAAGACCACGACAGAATCCAAATTAAATTGCTCTTCGTCAAAGACGATGCAGCGAACGCCCTAGACAGGCTTCGAAAAAATAGAAACACCTGTGACTATAACGAAGTCGAGCCAGACGAGCTTGAACGCCGACGCTCAATCGCAAAATCCGATCTCGCCATAATCAAAGCTGAGCTAGCCACCTACCGCCCTCCGTCATGAATTCCTTTCCTCGGTCCATGCAATACCTCCACTCCAACGTCCGCCGGAGCCGACCCCTCCGGCGCGGCTCAGCTTAGGGTTCGGCAATACAATGCGCTCAGTCCTGGTAATGGTCGCTCTCCTCGCTCTGTCAGCGTGCGCGCATCGAGAAAGTAACGTTGCCGTTCAGCACCCGGGAAGAATGGTCGCGGTCGCCACTTGGCCAAACGACATCACTACCGTCGATGGCAAGAAAGACGTCTTGGTCCTGGAGGGATACCAGTTTACCATAGCCTCGCCTCGCTATTTTGCAGGTAGGAAAATCAAACTGTGGGTCGACGCGGCTATTCAGCCGCAAATTAATGTAGGCGATGCAATAGAGCTCGATCTTTCGAACATCGAACTCACTAACCAAAACGGAGTATGGACCGGATACCCCACACGGGGCTTTCCTTTCACAATCCTACCGAACCAATCCACGGATCCGGTGCCGTAGGCACGGATCAAATCAACGTTCAAGTGGGAGAGATCGGGACCGGAAATCCCTTTCCGCATAGACACAAAACACAAAGGAGACAGCCGCCCTGTCGCCCTCGTCATCATGAATACATTTTCCAAAGAACAATGGGACGCCATCGAGCGTCCTGCCCTGCCTGCGGGCGTTAAACAAATCTCTGTCGAAGAGACCCTCTCCGATATCACCCGGCTCCTACCGCAGCCGAAGCACTCCTCGTTCATTTGCGGAAAACATTACTAAAATGCCCTCCTCGCCAGAACCGAAGCACCGACGCATCCAGGCGCCGATCAAGGACAATTCGCAGTCATGTGGCTTCTAACCGGCATCCCGCCTGAAGGACGGAGACCTTGCCATAAACCCCTCTTTTCCCTATATTATAAACATGCCATCCGCCCAAGAACCAAAGCACCGACGCATCCTTGCGCCAATCATTCGGGCGCAGGCGGCGGAGATAAGGGCAGAGGACAGACTGCTCAAAGCACATATCCTCGTTATGCCGGCGCTAACTCCCTTTGCAGAAGCCTGCCTACACGAAATTAAAGACCGAGAAAATGCCGAACTCCTATTGTCCCTAGGCCTCGGCGCTGACGAAGGCCAAGCCAAGTGAACAGAGATATCTATTTCGACGGCCCGTCATATCTTCTAAAAGAAGACCCTCTAACGACGGAGACCACCCCTCACCCAGCAGCCAAAAAGGCCCAGCGGCTACATCAAATTGGCTCGGAGCTACGTCGTCTCGTGGAAAACCCAAAATTCAGGCTATCGTACCCCGCCCCAAATAAGCCCTTCAAAGAACTAAGCCCCAGAGACCAAGGGGTCATTATATTCCGGCTGCTCTCAGCCAAAGTACTAATGCTTGAATTGGATAAAACCAATCCGCCCATCGCAACCCTAGTACGAGATTTTCAAACGCTCGTTACACTCATTCCAAGAGATAGTATTCCACTCCTTACCGCGTCACCAGAAACGCAGAGGAATACCTTAAAAAACGCCTATGACCTTTGGGCCGACGGCAATTTGTCGGACGATAAATTAGGTGAAGTCGCCAAAACACTCACAGGAAAAGTCTTTTCCGAAAATGTCGGGCCGGAAGTAAAAGCATTCTTGGCGCAGCACGCTGACGATACGCCCGCCGCACCCAAATGGGTGCTCTACGGCAGTGGAAGCGAATCAAAGGCCTATCAGGACGGTACGGGCTTCGTCTACAAGGTCGCCCCCATTAACGCCGCCATGCTGGACATCATGCCGATCACAAATGACGGCCCGCTATACCCCCGAATAGGTGCTCACCTCTTCGCGAACGCACTCGGGCAGATCCCTATCCTTGAACGCTGCCTAGCCGCCTCGACCTTCCCAGGACTCGCCCCGATTGAAATCGTCGCCCTAACGGAAAGCGGCGATGTCGTCTTTAAGCAAGTCGACTTCGGGAACGACGAGCCCACTACAGCCGAGCTACGCGACTGGGCACTCCAACACGGGCACGTGCCCCTTCCGTCACAAGGTGAGGATCCGATGAAGGAGTTCGATAACGACACATCTGTTTTACCTGTTGTCGTAAAAAGCGAAAACGGAGCACACTTGATCCTCGACCTCAACCCGCGCAACTGTCGACGGGTCAGGGACTCGAACGGAAAGGTGACCATCGTCCCCTTCGATGTCATCTCCCGTCCGCTCCTGCCAAAGGAAATCGAGATTCATACGCAAATCCGCGAGGCCGTAAAAAACGGCGGAGGCGGATACGGACTCAATTTCGAAAAAATAAGCCGGGAGCTTTCCGAACAGAAAGGCAACCACCGCCTAGTAAAACCAGAATCAACGGACTCGGCCGAATACAAAGCCCTTCTACACGCCGACAAATCCGGCGACCCCTCCGCCAGCGAGGCCCTCGCCACCCTCAACGTACTCCGATCGGCACAGCCGCCCTCCCGGGAAAACCCCGAACCGGACATATAACCACGAGCTTCGATAGACTAGGGAGGGCCTGCCATCAGGCCCTTTATCTCATATTATCGCTATGTCTGACCTCCATACACCCGTCGTGATTCCGTCCCAGACGGCGCTCCGCGAACGCCTGCTCCCGGTCTGCCAGAAGCACGGAATCGTACGTGTGGAAATTTTTGGCTCAGCGGCCCGCGGCGAAGCCCGACCGGATAGACCTCATCATTGAATTCGACAAAGAACGCTCGGAGCCGAATTACGTTCATTCACTTTTTGAACTTGGAGAAATTGAAGCCGACTTGTCAGACGCCGCCGGCACCAGGGTCCAAATCATGACGAAGGACTCTAGCCTCCTTATCGCCAACCCGTTCCTTTCCCGCAGCATCGAAAAAGACCGCCGCGAACTTCTAAAGGTTTAAACACCATGTCCAAAAAACTCATCATATTCCGCGGTCAAGGCGGGCAAGAGGCAGCCGAATACACCCTCGCCGCCGAGAGGGCCGGATGACCGGCCAAGCCACCGGCAGCATCACCGTACAGCCCGGCACCGCCGTAATCGTCGCCACATAAGATATTGAAAATACTGCATCTCTCTGATCTCCACGATAACGGACTTTTTTATACGTGGATAGACCAAGAAGTGCGTCAGACCAAATATGATGCCTTGGTCATATCAGGAGATCTGCTCAATATGAACAATCTGTGGCGAATACGCTCACAAACAAAATGGGTCAAAGCCTGGGCAGATAAATTGCCAAAGGATCTCATGGTATTCCTTGTAAGCGGAAATCACGATAAGATATGGGAACACCCAATCATGGATGAGGCCAAATGGCTAGGATCCATCAAAAGGGAGAACCTATACATCGACGGTGAATCGGTCGAGACCGGAGGATTCTGCTTCGAATGCGTAGGCTGGGGACAAGTCCCCATCGCAGAAACGAAGCTTCCGAAAATCATCATAAGCCATAGTCCGCCATCCCCGGCGGCCACAGGATTAAACGAAAGGGGAATGGATGTTGGCTGCGAACTCCTCTCCGAGCACATACTCCAATCATCCTCAGAGACATGGCTCGTACTCTGCGGGCACGCCCACCGACCACAAAGATGGTGCAACCTCGGCCGATTCGTGAGCTTAAACCCAGGATCTAATCCCGACGCAACCATCCCCAACCATATCATCATTGATACAAAAAAGAGACGGGCACTTCACGTCACGGAAGAGATTTCAGCTACATCCTCATCATGCACCTTACCCCCGTTTCGCTAAGCGACCCGGCCGGTAAGCGGGAAGGCCTTGCCGCAAACCCCTCCTCGCCCATACTCATCTCCATGCCACTCCTCCACTCCAACGTCCGCCGGAGCCGACCCCTCCGGCGCGGCTCAGCTTAGGGTTAGGCATATTAATGCATACACTCCTCTCAGTCGTCGTAACCTGTGGATACACCGTAGCGTTCATTGCAACCGTCTGGGTTTGGTATGTCGCAGGGTCGCACGTTAAGGAAAAGCGGCGTATGGACCCGCAGGTTAAGACGTGGGGTTTATCGTTCATCTCGTTTTGCAACACGTATCTCACTCCGAAAGAGAAACGTATTTTCGGTCCGATTATTATCGGAGGCTGCACTATGGTCGCGATAGGGGAAATCGCTCTTTCTTACTTGAAATGAGTATGCCGAACCAATCGACGGATCCGACGTTTTCGTCAGGCACGCCTGGTGCGGGGCACCAGCCGCGCCATCCTTAACGCGGATCAATTCAACGTTAGGCAACGATGAACAAATCCGGCTCGTTAAACACATTCGTTCGTTGGGTTTGCGTCGCATTGTTGGCATTCGCCACCTTCTGGTCTGCGACACGAGCTGCCTACCATTTGTGGGCCGCTGGTGGACCGCCGGGCGGCGCCAACGAACGCTCGTTGCACACGACCTGGGGCGCAAGGTTCGGGCTTCTTGCGCTTATCTCATTCGCTGCATGCGTGTGGCTCTTAATCCGCCCGTATTTGCATAAGGACAATACAGTATGAGACCGTTGCCGAACCAATCGACGGAACCGACTCCTGCGTCAGGCACGTCTCCTGCGAGGCAGGAGCCGCGCCTTCCTTAGAGCGGTTCAACTCAACGTTGGAGTAAAGAAAAAGGGGAGATCAATTCGGCGGCCCGTCGATGATGGGCACGTAATTAAATGTCCAGAGTTTGCGGGTAAAAGTCCGGCTCTCCTCCTTGCCGTCCTTAACGAAGGTAAATGAAAACTGCCACACGCCGTTACCTAGCCGGCTCACCTGGCCGCCCTTGGCGTCCAAAAAATGGATCTCGTCTCGGACGTAGGCATATTTCTGCTGAACGTCGAAGAGGTGGAGTTCTGAGCGCACCCCATATCGTATTCCATTCGGACCGAGCGCGTACGACTTGGCGTCGACGACCGTGATCGTGTTTTTCACATTCCCCGGCCCGATCCACAGGAGGCCATATCCCGTCTCGTTGTACCACCCGAAGCCGTCATAACCCTGACCGCCCTTGATGTCGGTCTGCTGAAGCGGAATGCAGCCGACAAGGAGGAGCCCGAGGACGCCAAGTGCATAAACGGAAGGTTTCATTTCTCGCGCTTCATGGCTTCCGTGACCTGACGTAGCAGAACTGAGCCATTGCGAATGAGGGTCTGGGCTCCAAGAAAGGAACCCAGATGCCAAAAGGAAAGAAGCACACGCCGGAGCAGATCGTAGCGATCCTGCGCCGGATTGAGGGCGGAGAGTCGGCCCAGGCCGTCTCCCGCGAGGTGAACATCAGCGAAGCGACCCTTCACCGCTGGAAACAGCAGTACGGAGCTATGGAGATCGACGAGCTGAAGGAGTTGAAGGCCCTTCGGGACGAGAACGCCCGCTTGAAGCGGATCGTTGCCGACCAGGTCCTCAACATCCAGGTGCTGAAAGAGGTGAACTCAAAAAAATGGTAAGCTCGTCGCAGAAGCGCCACGCCGCCCAGGGCGTGGTAGCGGCGGGCATGTGTTCGCAGCGTCAGGCGTGCCGTTACCTTGGGTTGGCACGCTCCAGTTGGGCCTATGTGTCGCGGCCACCGAAGCCGAGGACGGTGCAGATCGGGGAGGCGATTGCCGCGCTAGCGGTGCGCCATCCCCGGTTCGGCTACCGCCGCGTGCATGAAATGCTGCGCCGGCAGGGCCTCAGCTGCAACCTGCGCACGGTGCAGCGGATGCGCCGTGACCAGGGTCTTGCTGAAGAAGATCATAGCTCGTGAACACTCTGACCTCCTCGAATCTCTTCTGGAAGAAGCGACACAGGAGGCATCTGCGCCATGAGCAAGGATCCCTATTTCGGAGGTCCGGCACTCCTTTCATGTGCCCAGCCCCTCACTACGAAGGATGCCCAGAGTCCCGTCGCAGCAAAGGCCCTCCAGCTCCACAGAATTGGCACCGAGCTGCGAAAACTTGTGGAGAATCCCACGTTCGCCCTGCCTGCCCCACATACGGTTGCTTTGGGAAAACCGTTCGGGACGCTCGGAGCCGAATTACGTTCATTCACTTTTTGAACTTGGAGAAATTGAAGCCGACTTGTCAGACGCCGCCGGCACCAAGGTCCAAATCATGACGAAGGACTCTAGCCTCCTTATCGCCAACCCGTTCCTTTCCCGCAGCATCGAAAAAGACCGCCGCGAACTTCTAAAGGTTTAAACACCATGTCCAAAAAACTGATCATATTCCGCGGTCAAGGCACGCGTACGCTGTGCGCCGTCCCTGAAGATATGGTAGGACCCAACGGGGTGGATCGGGTCAAATATGTTGCCTCTGGATGGGCCACACGAAACGCGGGACTGAATTTAAACTCCATTGGGTCGCACCTCTTTCCGTCCACGAGACGCATACACGGGCAAGAGGCAGCCGAATACACCCTCGTCGCCGAGAGGGCCGGATGACCGGCCAAGCCACCGGCAGCATCACCGTACAGCCCGGCACCGCCGTAATCGTCGCCACATAAGATATTGAAAATACTGCATCTCTCTGATCTCCACGATAACGGACTTTTTTATACGTGGATAGACCAAGAAGTGCGTCAGACCAAATATGATGCCTTGGTCATATCAGGAGATCTGCTCAATATGAACAATCTGTGGCGAATACGCTCACAAACAAAATGGGTCAAAGCCTGGGCAGATAAATTGCCAAAGGATCTCATGGTATTCCTTGTAAGCGGAAATCACGATAAGATATGGGAACACCCAATCATGGATGAGGCCAAATGGCTAGGATCCATCAAAAGGGAGAACCTATACATCGACGGTGAATCGGTCGAGACCGGAGGATTCTGCTTCGAAT